>Ga0222626_1000462_pt1 | contig 23598 bp, 19 predicted proteins | sample AntAcemetageno91_FD_179862 | JGI IMG/M metagenome (GOLD analysis project Ga0222626, IMG submission 179862) | Saline water microbial communities from Ace Lake, Antarctica - #91 | ecosystem: Environmental > Aquatic > Non-marine Saline and Alkaline > Saline | place: Antarctica: Ace Lake | collected...
CTGGGGTAGATTCATTGTTTACAGGACTTGACTGACGCGACTTTAAAGATTTTTTTATGAAAAGTCTGTGCGTTGAATCAGTGTCATTTTTTCGATTTGACACTCTCAGGAAGTGAAATTCCTGTTTGCATTAACAGGGGTATGAATTGTCCTTGACAGGGAGTAAAATTTAGTTTACTCCGGCGCTTTTATAGCTGCTCTTTGGAAATTGAACAGTAATGCGCCCGTAAAAAGTCAGAAAACACCATTTTTCGTCATTCCGGCGAAAGCCTGAATCCAGTAAATTCAATATGTTCTGGATGCCGGATCAAGCCCGGCATGACATTTTTGGGACTTTTTACAAAGCCATCAACAGCGACTCTTCATATTTTCATTAATAGCAGCAAGTCGTATGAAACGATAGACTGATTAATAAAGACTATTTTTTTTCATAAATCCCTTTAATGAGTTGATTAAAATTCATGGGATTGAAGATGCTTTTTCCAAAGTTTTTGAAAAAGTGAAAGAATTTTAACCATTTCAAATAATTTTCTGGAGGTAATAGCAATGAGATTGTATGAATTTGAGGGCAAAATGATTTTTGAAAAGCATGGCATTCCTGTTCCGGAAGGTCAAATGGTTGAAAGCGCAGAGGAGGCCAGGGTGGCCTTTTCTCGTTTGAAACCTGCGGTCATTAAGGCTCAGGTGCTGATTGGAGGAAGAGGGAAAGCCGGAGGAATAAAATTCCCAAATAATGAGGAGGAGGCCCAGAGATTTGCTGAGGAGCTTCTGGACCTTACCATCAAAGACCACAAGGTGAGAAAATTGCTGGTGGAAAAGAAGGTCTCTGTTGCCCAGGAGCTCTATGTAGGTATCACCATTGACCGAAGCGAGGGCAAGCCCATCCTTCTGGCCAGTGCCAAAGGCGGCATAGATGTTGAGGAGATTGCAAGAAAATATCCTGAGGAAATGATCCGTGAAGAACTGGATGTCTTTGAAGGACTTCCGAACTATAAGGCATTAGAATTTGCCAGAAGAATGGGTTTGCGGAAAAAGAGTCTGGCGGATGGGGCAAAGATTCTGAGCAACCTCTATAAGATTTTTGACCAATACGATGCCGAGATTGTGGAGATCAATCCCCTGGTCAAAACAGCCGAAGGGGATCTCATTGCTGCGGATGCCAAGATGAACATTGATGATGATGCCATGTGGAGGCATCCAGAAATCAGAAAAGAGGATGAGTTCCTTTCCGACTTGGAAAAGGAAGCTCGAACGCACAATCTTGGTTATGTGGAGATGGACGGCAATATCGGCGTTATCGGTAATGGAGCTGGTTTGAATATGACTACTCTGGACATTTTAAGATATTACGGCGGAGAGCCAGCTAATTTCTTGGAAGTGAGCGGGAGGACGTATATGATGGCTGAAAAAGCCGTTGAGATAGTGGTGAAACGACCCGACGTGAAGGCGGTTTTCGGAAATTTCTTTGGCAGCATTTCTCGTTGCGATGTCATTGCCGAAGGCTTGGCCAAATTCATCAAGGCGGGAAAATTAAAGGTACCGATGATCGTTTCCATGAGGGGAAACGGAGCTGAGGAAGGGATAAAAATCTTAAAGGATGTTGGAGTTAAGGTTTATGAGGATGATCAGATCGCCGGGGAAAAGGTTGTGGAGGCGTCTAAGGCTTAGGATTTTAATAGTATAGTAAAGGAGAGGAGTACTGGAAATGGCCATTTTAATTGATAAAAATACAAGGGTCTTAATTCAAGGGATAACTGGAAAGGAGGGTATGTTTCATACCCGATTAATGATGAAATATGGAACCAAAGTCGTAGCCGGGGTGACACCGGGTAAATACGGGGAAAACGTTTTTGACATCCCAGTCTATGACACGGTGAAAGAAGCCTTGGAGAACCACGAGATTGATGCTGCCGGGATATTTGTTCCCGGGAGGTTTGCTAAAGATGCTGCCTTTGAAGCCATTGACGCTGGAATAAAATTACTGGTGGTATTGACTGAAGGAATCCCCATGCATGATTCTGTGAAGATCAAGACTTTCGCACGAAAAAAAGGAACGAGGGTCATCGGACCCAACTGTCCCGGTATCGTCACAGTCGGACAATGTAGTCTCGGCTTAATGGACACCCACCACGTGATGCCGGGGAACATCGGTGTCATTTCGCGAAGTGGCACATTGACTACCGAGATCACAGCCTCAATGAATAAAGAAGGGGTGGGCCAGAGCACCATCGTGGGAATTGGGGGGGATGGTGTGATCGGTTCGACTATCAAAGATATCTTGGTCCTTTTTGAGGAGGATAATGAGACAGGCGGGGTTGTTATCATTGGAGAAATCGGCGGAACCATGGAAGAAGAAGCGGCAGAATTCGTGCGGGAAAAGATGACCAAACCAGTGGTGGCTTGGATCGCTGGAAGAAATGCTCCTGAGGGAAAGAGATTGGGGCATGCCGGGGCCATCGTGGAAGGGGGAATGGGAACGGCTGAAAGCAAACTTAAGGCTTTAACTCAGGCGAATGTACCCATTGCAGAAGCTCCTTGGGAAGTGGGAAAATTGATGAAGGAGGCCATGGAGAAATAATCTGGGTTATCCTGAAGGGAGCCTTTAATCATAAATGATTCTGTTGATTTAGCAGGTTTTTGAAAACCTGTATTAAGCACCATGTATTAACTTTTGCTCAGATGTTCTTTGAAAATCTTGTTGACGAAAATTGCATTATCCGAACTGCTTCCTCATTGAAAAAGTCACTACATTTGAACATTGATCAGCCATTTGTGTGGCAAAATCCAGGAGAGCAACGCAACTGCCTGAATACATTGATAACATGGAGCACCTTTGGTTCCGGCTGTATATGCTGTCATTTTGCTTCTGATTGCCAAAGATGCCTGACTTAGCAGCATCCTTGAAATTCCGGTTCCAAACAGCCATGCTGCTGCCCATGACGAATGAAGCGCTTTACATTACAGGCGAGGACAGCCAATATCGGTACTGTCAACTTTTATGTGTAAATTTCTTATATGCCAATTCTTTAAAGAATGGCAGGTTGTTATGCACTTTCCCTACAGGGTTTGATCTCCAATGTAATTCCATCTTTAGAGATATAAAAGCTAGGAGGCCGTCCGAGAATTCAATCGCTGGCAAACAACCTATTTGGAAATAAGTATCAAATTTCGTCAAATCATTTTATGAAAAGTGATTGTCCTCAACAGAAATCACCTTCCGGCTATTGATCGCATCCTTTTATTCTGAAACAGTGTATTTTCTCGTGCTCCGACCTGTATGCCGGCCAGACAGGTACCCTTTATCAGGCAGCCATGGGAGCCAACTTGTCTTCTTTGAGATGTTCCAATTTATATCTTATTGATAATACAATCTTTTTAATGTTATGTGCGGCGCAGACAAGGGAAAACTCTCCGCCTGCCTTTATAAAACCACGCACACTGAATTCCCGAAAACCCATGTTCTTCTTTATCTGACCAAAGACAGGCTCAACGATGGTCTTTCGCTTTTTGTATATTTCCTTTGATGATTCCTCCTTCATCTTTGCAACCATCTCTTGCCGCAGTGGCTCTTTGTCGTCAGTCGAAATTGTCCGGGGGTTAACTTTTTTTGACTTGCAGCATCGGCTCCGGTAGGGACATTGATTACAATCTTCACTTCGAGCCTGATATATTTTCTTGTCATCACCGGTTCTGGTTTTTAATTCCAGTACATGGCCGGCGGGACACATAAAACAGTCTTTATCCGCATCGTAAATGAAATCCTATTTCTTTACATTTCGATTGCATTCATCCAGGGATCTCTGATCATTGTTCTCTCCCTTGCCGGTCGCTATATAGGCATCGATATCGATCTTCGGATCATCGAATGCGGCAAGGTTGTTACCCGACATGAAGCCGTTATCCAAACTCATAACATCAGGTTTACAGCATCCGGAACAATTTCTGTTGCAGCTTGAAGTATATTGGCATGTCCCCCCGCATACCGCACAATTGCCATTTTCGTAACACCCATCTCCAGGCACGAATCCGCAATAACTGTTCCCAGCCATGTTATAACAATCTACTTTTACATACTGGTTGCTGCACTGCTCTTCACTGGGGCCGCCTCCGGCTAAGGCAGTTGATGAAATCATAAATCCCGTCATGAGAATAAGAAAAGAATAAAATAAACAGCCACCCTTCTTTTTTAAGGCACGCATAGCACCTCTTAGCCAAGGTGGTGGTTTAAAGCCACCACCTTGGAGCCGAGTATCCTATCTGTGAAAATCGGTGTTTAATATGGGAAAAAATACAACCCCAATGCAATAAACGGTGCGGAAACAATCATAAGTGTGATGCAGTACCCCATGATATCTCTTGCTCTCAGACCAGTTATTCCCAGAAGGGCGATGGCCCAGAACGGCTGAAACATATTGGTCCAGCAGTCACCCAGCCCATAGGCCACGATACTTTTTCCGACGGGAACTCCCAGTTTGAGAGAAACTTCCCCGATAATTCCGCCGACAACACCCCATTCACCGCCACCGGACGGGATAAAAATATTAACAAATCCGCCGGTTAGCCAGGCAATAATAGGGAAAGTAGCGGCAGTAGCAAAACCAAGAAACGCGGTTGTAATTATTGATGCCAAACCGGAAAAGGAAATCATGCCCATGATACCGGCATAAAATGGGAATTGAAGGATAATTCCGCTGGTGCCTGGTGTTGCGATGTTAATAGCTTGCACATAGCGAATAGGTGTACGATGCAGGATAATCCCCAGAATAAGAAATATCCAATTAAAGATATTTAGGTTGAGGCTTACACCCTTTGTGGCAAAGTAATAAACAATATAGACAATTCCTCCAAGGCCTATCAGCCAAGATATTGTTGTGCTATTTTCAACATAATCCGCAAAGCCTTTTTTCGTGATGACCTGGTCTTTTTGGCTCAGGTCCTCTTCCTCCAAGACCTGGGGCGCAAATTCTTCCACCCCAAGGCATTCAGCCGGATCTTTGGGTGACATCAACCACATGGTAATGGGAACAACGAAAAGAACCAGCATGATTGCCATCAGAAACCCATAAATGGTAAAAACACTTTCGGTGATCGGAATAATCCCGAAGATGGGTTCAAAAACGTGACCCTCTGTGGCTGACAGCAGGCCGGCAGACGTAGAAGGCCCAACATGCCATACCATCTGGCCGGCATAAGCGGCTGCACCAATTAGAGGATAGTGCATAGGGATCTTTTTTATATATCCCACCTTTGCCACTTCTCTTGCAAAAATAGCCGCAACAATAAGTCCCAAACCCCAGTGCATGTATGAGAAAAGAGTAGCAACATAAGCTGTCAACAGGACTGCCTGAGCGCCATTTTTGGGAATCTGCGCAATCCTTTTTATAAGTGGATGTACGCCCGGAGCAATAGCAAGGGCATGACCGGTAACCAGAATCAATACCATCTGCATGGCGAACGTCAGATATTTCCAGAATCCGGCGTACCAGTGTTTGACCATATCAAGAGGGCCATTTTCTGTTAGTCCCCATCCCAGCAAAAATGCAATAAACGTAAGAATAACAGCGAACAAGTACGGATTGGGCATATTTCTCTCTGACCAGTCAGAAAGCTTTTTCCCACTGTAGGCAATAACATTCACGTTAGAACTCATTTCTTCCTCCTTTAACAAGAAACCTGTTGATAAAGCTGAATGAAAAATTACGGCTTCGTAACCGTTTCCGCTGATTATTTTACTTTCGTATAGGGAATCCTGCGGGAAGGTTCGAAGCCACTCTTTGCCTCCATTAAAATCTCACGATAAACCCCTACATTTCTGTCCTCCAAATGATCAAAAATCATAGGTGATTTGGTTCCCCAGCTGACATACTTGATCGGATCCGGATCCAACTTGGAATAAATAATTTCTTCAGTTCCGCGGCCCTGAGCCAAACGGTTGGCAATAGGGTCCACAATCATGCTGTGACCAAAATAGTAATTATCTCCCGCATCCGGTCCTATGGCATTGACGGCAATCATATAAACATGGTTGTCGTAGGCACGACCGCAATTGGTTAAATTCCAAATATCAAAACTTCTCAGTAAAGCTGAAGGACGAGTGATAATTTCGGCACCTTTCAGGGCCAGAACGCGGGAAAGTTCTGGGAAATCTCCGTCGTAGCAGATAATCATTCCGATTTTACCCAGTTTGGTTTCATATACTTCCGCCCAGGTGCCGGCTGTGCACCATCCGCCCCCTTCCACCCGTTCGGTGGGAAAAGGGTGCGTCTTGTTATAAATTCCGGCAATCTCACCTTTATCATCAATAAGAATTGAAGAGTTAAGTACGATATTTTTCTCCGACCCCTGAGAATAAGTCGGCCAGATAATATGTACGCTCATTTTCCTGGCAGCATCCTGCATCGCTTTGGTCAATTCACCGGGCACAGGACTTAGCATATGGTATAGTTCCTCTACCGGCATATTGGGAGTAAACCCTGTTGTCATTGTCTCCGGAAATACGATAAGCTCCGCATCATATTCCTTGACCGCTTTTTCAAGCCACACAAGACTCTTTTCAATGTTATCTTTAATCTTATTAGGCTTTGCCGCAATTTGAACACCCGCTGCAATAAATTCCTTCATGATTTTTCCTGTTTTTTCCTTTGACGCTATTAAATATGTATCAAGATGTCAAGAAAAAACAACAGAAAAAAATACAGGTTATTTAGTTAATTGGAGTTAATTGGGGACAGCGCCCTATTTACACAACCCAACAAATGTGACAACGTATGTCGCCAGGTTAAAAAGGGCGCTGTCCCCAATTAACCCGAGGGGACTCTTTACCGGTGCATCAAATTTGTATAAATGGAGTTTGATATTACGTATGACGGAAAAACACGTTACAAAGATCGCGAAGGAACTGCAATTGACGGGAAAGCAGGTACGGGCTGTCTTGCTGCTTTTAGAAGAAGGGGCAACTGTTCCATTTATCGCCCGTTACCGCAAAGAAGCAACGGGTGGAATTGACGAGGTAAATGTCATATCCATTCGGGACAGGGCTGAGCAGCTCGACACGCTGGACAAACGAAGACAAGCCGTTCTCAAATCGCTGGAGGAACAGGGCAAGCTTACCGACGAGTTGAAGGAAAAGGTGCTGTCCGCCGAAACCCTGGCCATCCTGGAAGATATCTATCTGCCCTATAGGCCGAAACGGCGTACCCGCGGGATGGTGGCAAGGGAGCGCGGGCTTGAGCCGCTGGCTACAAAAATATTTGAGCAGGGTGATATCGACCCGCGGGCAGAGGCATCCGCCTTTCTCGATCCCGAAAAGGGTGTGGAAAAGATCGAAGACGCGCTTGCCGGCGCGCGTGATATCATCGCGGAATGGATAAACGAGGACGCAAAGGTCAGAGCTGCCCTGCGGGAACTTTTCGCCAAGAAGGCCGCCATACATTCAAAGGTTGCGAAGAACAAAGAAGAGGAGGGGGCAAAATACAGGGATTATTTTGACTGGGAAGAACCCGTAGCCAAGGCGCCATCGCACCGTGTGCTGGCTATCCGCCGCGGCGCTGCCGAGGGATTTCTCATCTTTCGTGTGCTCCCGGATGAGGAGAAAACCATCGACATCCTGGAACGGCATTTTGTAAAGGGTGATACTGCCGCGACGCAGGAGGTGCGCCTCTCGGTGAAAGACAGTTACAAGCGTCTTCTTTCAACCTCTATGGAAACGGAGGCCCGCCTTGAAAGCAAAAACAGGGCGGACGGAGAGGCAATCAGGGTGTTCGCGCAGAACATCAGAAACCTGCTCCTTACCTCCCCGCTTGGCCAGAAGAGGATCCTTGCCATTGATCCCGGGCTGCGTACGGGGTGCAAGGTTGTCTGCCTCGACCCACAGGGAAAGCTCCTGCACAATGATACGATCTTCCCGCTCCAACCGCGCAACCGCGTGAAAGAATCGGAAGAGACCTTAAAGAAACTGGTGGAAAGTTTCGGTATCGAGGCCATCGCAATCGGCAACGGCACAGGCGGGCGCGAATCGGAAGAGTTCTGCAGGGGCATAGACTTCGGCAGAAAAACCGCGGTGGTTATGGTCAGTGAAAGCGGCGCGTCGGTATATTCCGCTTCCGAAGTCGCCCGCGAGGAATTCCCCGATTATGATTTGACCGTTCGTGGCGCGGTATCAATCGGAAGACGCCTTATGGATCCCCTGTCGGAACTGGTAAAGATCGACCCCAAGGCCATCGGTGTCGGGCAGTATCAGCATGACGTAGAACAGAAAGCCCTGAAAAAATCTCTGGATGATGTTGTGGCGAGTTGCGTGAACGCGGTTGGCGTAGAGGTGAATACGGCGAGCAAACAACTCCTCAGCTATGTATCAGGCCTCTCAGAAAAACTGGCCGGCGATATAATCTCCCATCGCAATGAAGGGGGGGCATTCTTCTCGCGCGCCGAACTGATGAAGGTTCCGGGAATGGGTGCAAAAACCTTTGAACAGGCGGCCGGTTTCCTGAGAATAAGGGGCGCGGAAAACCTTCTCGATGCCTCGGCGGTCCACCCCGAAAGCTACCCCGTTGTTGAAGCGATGGCGAGCGATCTTGGATGCGCGGTTTCAGACCTGATGACCAGCGCCGATCTGCGTGAAAAGATTATACTGAAAAACTATGTCAGCAGCACCACCGGCATGCCGACCCTCACGGATATAATGAGTGAGCTCGCTAAGCCCGGCCGTGATCCGCGTGAGCAGTTTGAACTCTTTACCTTCACCGAGGGCATCAATGAAATGGCGGATCTGGAGGTGGGGATGAAACTGCCCGGCGTCGTGACGAACGTGACCGCGTTCGGCGCCTTTGTGGATATCGGAGTTCACCAGGACGGGCTCGTGCATATCAGCGCGCTGGCCGACAAATTCGTTCGCAATCCCCATGATGTCATAAAGGTAAATCAGAAAGTCGCGGTAACAGTTATGGATGTTGACATGAAACGAAACCGCATCGCGCTTTCCATGCGTTCAAATCCGATGGAGCCGCACGATAGCCGGGACAAAGACCCTGCCCCAGGGGAAAAGAAATCCGCCAGCAGATCCGCGCGACGTGAGGCAGGTAAAAAAACACCGGGAAATCCATTCGCCGGTGCCCTGAAAGGATGGAAAGCGAAGTAGCTTGAAGTCTGGGAAAACCAGAGACACTTCCCGTATTAATTTACATTTTTCTTTCCCGCCCGTTTTGCCCTTCTCGGGTATTTGCGATTATTCAACAAAAATCCTTTAGTAAAATACGGGAAGTGTCCCTCTATTCCCCAGTGTTCATAGCCCATGGCAACCAGTGAGATGCTGCCGATCTGGCATTGCAACGGCTGATACTCGATCGGCCCAAGGGTTGTTATGGCACGTGACAACTCTTGATGATGAAGCCGCCCGACTTCTCTTCACGTTCCAGCTCAAGTATCCCGTTTGCTTCCGCCTCCTCCAGAAGCTGGCCGAAAGACCGGAAGCCATAGTAGGATTCGCTGAAGCCAGGTTTGCGACGCTTCAGGGTCTGCTTGATCATGGAACCCCAGATCTTTTCCCCCTCCCCGCGTTCTTCAACCAAAGCCTCGTAGGTCTCGACAATCAAATTCCATGCATTCTGCTTCTTGTCTGCGGTGGTCTCAGCTGCCGTGGCAGTCTTGGCGGACTTAGCAGTCAGTCCCCGCGCCGGCTTGGGGCTCACCTCTTTGCCGCCAGCTTTCTTACGGGGCGGCTGAATGCGTACGAGATCGTCGTAATAGATAAACTCATCGCAGTTTGCCATCAACAAGTCCGACGTCGAATTCTTGACGCCGACACCGATTACGACTTTGTTGTTCTCCCGTAGCTTGCTCACGAGCGGGGAGAAATCAGAGTCACCACTGATGATGACAAAGGTGTCCACGTGTTCCTTCGTGTAACAAAGGTCGAGAGCGTCCACAACCATGCGAATGTCGGCAGAGTTCTTGCCTGCCTGGCGTACGTGAGGAATCTCAATCAACTCAAAGGACGCTTCGTGCATCGCTACCTTGAATTCTTTGTAACGGGCCCAGTCGCAGTAAGCCTTCTTGACCACGATATTCCCTTTGAGCAGGAGTCGCTCGATCACCTTGTCAATGTCGAATTGGGCGTAGTTTGCGTCGCGTACGCCCAAGGCGATGTTCTCGAAGTCGCAGAAAAGGGCCATGTTCCTGGTCTCAGCTCGATATGTCATGGCATGAATCTCCCTTTCGTTTGGGTTTGTTAAATATACTTGTTGATTGTATTTTCACTATACTTGGACTGCAAGTAATCATTAGACGAAGTTGCAAGAATTACATAATATTTACATATAGGACAATTTTGCCTGATCTCGATATTGAGCTGATAAGCAGGCAAATTTGCTTGCTTTCGATATTGAAACTCCCCGCAACCCGTTGCGGGGAACGCGCTAGCTGTTCAGCACAATATTTTGAGGACTAGAAGTACGATAGAGCAGGAAGAACGCTATGTCAAGTATGATCCTTGAGTATGATCCTTGAGGATATGCGTGACGTGATGCGGCGGCGCCACTATTTGATTCATACGGAGCGAAGCCACTGCGAATGGGTGAAGCGTTTTATCCTTCACTTTAACATGAAGTCGCGCGATGACCTGCGTGAGGGAGAAAAGAAGATCGAAACATATCTGACGTTCTTTAAATAATGGGTGCTGTTCTCCCTGTTTTTATTAAATTTTTTATTTCATTGCAAAATCTGCACAATAGTGTATATACGAATCAAAATTCCATCAAGTAAAAGCAAATTTCCTGTTGGGAACAAATTCCCCTTCAGGTTTTTCTCGTTAACCTCGTTGTTTCCCAAACATCGTTCGTTGCCGTCGAAGTTTCTGCTGATTACTTAAACTGGAGAAACAGTATGAAACTTTATATCGGGAACCTTTATCACACCATGACAGAAATGGACCTTGGAGCCCTTTTAGGTCCTCAGGCCCTGTTCTGAAAGTCCAACCTCACCACCAGCACCAGCGATCACCTGACAAGGCAATCAAGTGCCTGACGTTCGATGTTGTCGATGGTACCTAAGGACGACTGGTAACAGAGAATGTTGTCTAGCAGTAAGAACGGATATCGACCATTGCAGTGACCCCTCATTCTGCGGGATCTTATTTTAGCGCAGTGTCTTTTGCGCCCAACACGAAACATTAATAAGGACAGAGTTATGGCCAGACCAAACTATTCATTCCAAAAGCGCCAGAAAGAATTGGCAAAGAAAAAGAAGAAAGTGGATAAGAAGCAGCGCAAGCTGGAGAAACAGGAAACTCCTGCCGTTGAAGAGGAGAACAGTTCCCTTCAAGAAGATTAATCCCGACTTGTCGGGACTTTTCTTAACCGAAAAAATACTTTATGCCACGAGGACCCTCCTCGTGGCTTTTGTTATAATATAAGGACACAATTATGATAACCGCATCGAACATTGCTCTCTCCTATGGCACGAGAGTCATCTTCAAGGACGTCAATATCAAGTTCACCCCCGGCAATTGCTACGGCCTGATCGGGGCGAACGGCGCCGGGAAATCCACCTTTCTGAAAATCCTGGCAGGCCAGCTTGAGCCTGACCGGGGCGAGATTACCAAGGGGCGGGGAGAACGCATCGCAGTACTCAGCCAGGACCAGTTCGCATTTGATGAACACACCGTCTTCAATACCGTGATCATGGGGCATAAGAAGCTCTACAAGGTGATGGCCGAGCGCGAGGCACTCTATTCCAAGGCTGATTTTACCGAGGAAGACGGCATCCGTTCCGGAGAGCTGGAAGGGAAGTTCGGTGAAATGAACGGCTATGAGGCAGAGGCAGAGGCCGCAGTACTCTTAAACGGCCTCGGCATCCCGGAAGAGATGCGTCAGAAAAAGATGAAGGAGCTTGACGGCAGCGATAAGGTGCGGGTGCTACTGGCCCAGGCCCTGTTCGGCAACCCCGATATCCTGCTTCTGGATGAGCCCTCTAACCAGTTGGATCTGAAGACCGTCATCTGGCTGGAGGAATTTCTCTCCCGCTTCCAGAACACCGTGATTATCGTCTCCCATGACCGCCACTTCCTCAACCAGGTCTGCACGCATGTGGCGGATATCGATTATGGCAAAATCCAGGTCTATACCGGCAACTATGACTTCTGGTATCAGGCCAGCCAGCTCCATTTCCACCAGAAGGAGACCGAGGGCAAGAAGACCAAGGCAAAGGCGGAGGAACTCAAGGAATTCATCCGGCGTTTCAGCTCCAACGCCTCCAAGGCAAAACAGGCCACCTCACGGAAGAAACTGCTTGAGAAGCTCACCCTCGAGAACATGCCGATTTCCTCACGAAAATATCCCTACATTGCCTTTACACCTGAACGGCCCTGTGGTGACGTCATTCTGGAGATCAATGATCTTTCCAAAACAATCGACGGGGTTTCCATGTTTGAGGATCTCACCCTCACTGTCAACAAGGGCGACAAGATCGCCTTCGTCGGGTCTAACAGCCTTATACAGACCACCCTGTTCCAGATTCTGGCCGGGGAGCTTGCGCCTGACAAAGGAAGCTTCTGCTGGGGAGTGACCATACGCAATGCCTATTTCCCGAAAGAGAACAGCGCGTATTTCAACAACAATGAGCTTAATCTTGTAGGCTGGTTGCGCCAGTTTGCGCCTCCTAAGGAGGATGAGAGTTTTGTCCGGGGATTCCTGGGCAAGATGCTTTTTTCCGGAGAAGAGGCGATGAAAAATACCTCAGTCCTCTCCGGTGGCGAACGGGTACGCTGCATGCTCTCCAGGATGATGCTCTCCGACGCCAACGCCCTCATTCTTGATGAACCCACCAACCATCTCGACCTTGAGTCAATTACGGCTTTGAATAACGCCCTGACGGCCTTTCCGGAGGTGGTGCTCTTTACTTCCTATGACCATCAGCTTGTATCCACCGTGGCAAACAGGATTGTCGAAATCACTCCGGACGGCATCATCGACGTGATGCAGGACTTTGACGATTACCTGGACAGGCAGGTAGCCATGTGAGTCTGTGCCCAAAATAGAATAATGGATCAGCAGTAGCGGCAGGTCATATTCTGTCTGAAGGATTCTCCTTGATACCGCGTTTAGGATCTCTTTTTCAACAAACCCATCATCACTGTAAAGTTCATTGGAATCGATGCTGATGATCAATACGGATTTTCAATTGACCGCAATGGATTGGATAAAATTTATATCGGTAAAATTATCTCGGACCTTGGTTATTGCCCGGTTCAAAAAAAGTGTTTCTTGGTGGGTTTCACCGTTTCAGGTATGTAGATGATGTCGGGACTGTAAATATATTTCCGGAATAGTTCATGGGAACGCATATTCCTTTTGTCATGATTACCGATGATGGAGATAACATTTTCGCATGTTATGGCTTTTAAGAAACGCCCGGCCTCGGCATACTCATCTTCCAGAACATCTGTGGTATTGTCTCCGGTGTTGATAACGATATCGGCATCATATGAATTGATCTTCTCAAGCAGAATCTGGTCGTTTCCCTCCCAGTGTCGGGGACCGAAATGCAGATCTGAAATATGTAAAATATTTATGCATGAATCCTTTTAACTCCTATTAAACTCTGTTCCATAGTATCCAGCTATAGATAATCGTCAAAACAAAAGTGTAGACCATAAGAACATAAAACCATTTTCCGGCAAATTTAGGCGTTCGTATCGGGGTCACATTAAACACCAGAGATACCATCAATAGCACATAAAGGATTATTGAAAAAACCGTATGATTAATAAAGCCTTCGAACAAGAACACAAAAGCAAGAATAAGGACATTGTTGTCTAATGCCAGCCCCCTGTAGGTTTTGTCGTCAATCAGGCCGAAAATGTTGAAATAGCTCAATCGTATAGCGCTGGCGGCGACAATAAGAAATGCACCCGGCAGGAACCAGAGACCGAAGTTGCCATAGCTTAAGAGAAAGATAGCAGGGAATACCCCAAAACTTACAATATCTATCAGCGAATCAAGCTGGCCCCCAAAAGCCCGATGGTGATCTGTTCGCCCCGTCATTTTGCGAGCAACTATTCCGTCAGCCCAGTCAAATAGAACAGCCCACAGAACTCCAATTATCGCAAGAGGAAAATTGCGCAAAATAGCGAAATAAATACCAAGCACCGCACATAACAGACCTGCAAGCGAACAGATATTGGGAAGATCCCTGGCAAAGGAAAGCATCGTGGGCTGATGTGGCTGTTGCGGTTCGGAATTTGTCATCATTTTATACGTCTCCGGTTTTTACGTTCATTACATCGATCAATGCTTCAACTAATTTACAATTCTCTGCTTCTGTACGGCAGGCAATTCTGAGATAACGATCAGAATCCGGTTGAGTTTTGCCCACACAGTCCTTTATGTACATATTATGTCCAATAAATAATTGTTTCGTAATTTCAGGTCCGCTTTGCACATAATCGGGTAGGCGACAAAAAATAAAGTTTGCATCAGGCTTGAAAACAGTCATATCTTTAATGTCGCAAAGTTTTTTATACAGGCTGTCTCTATCGGATCGAACTTGTTTACAGCTTTTAATAAATTCCTGTTTGTAATCAGGCAAAATCCGTAGAAACTCTTCTGCAAATCCGTTAATATTCCAGATATGCACGCCCTTTCTTACCGCTTCAGCAAATTGTGAATTTGCAGACAGCATGTAACCGATCCTCAACCCACAGATACCGTAGGCCTTGCTCATGCTTTTAAAAATTGCCATATTCGGGTAATTTACGATGTCTTGTTCCAGGCTTATTTGATCGGAGTTCTCTGCAAAATCTATAAATGATTCGTCAACAATCAGCTTACAGTCATGAGCTTCAAGATTTTTCGCAAGCCGAATGAGATCGGGTTTGGGCATCAATATAGATGTTGGATTGTTAGGCGTTACTACAACAGCTACATCTGCTTTTACCCTGACCGCTTCCGCAGCAAATTTATCTACATCCAGCTGGAAAGATGGGAACTCAAGCGGGAATTCGACTACCTGGCCTGAAGGTGCTGCATTGGCATATTCATTGAAAGATGGTACGGGAACGATTAACTTGCCTGATATGTGACCGGATACTATTTTTATTAATTCAGCAGCTCCGTTTCCCACAACAATTCTGTCCGCAGGTTGGTCAATTATTTTGCCAACAAGCCCGGCAAGGGCATCTTGTGCCATCGGATAATTCAGAACAAGGTCGTAAATTTGATCTTTGAAGTTGGTGAAAACAGCCTCTGGTGGAAAATAAAGGTTATAAAGATAGGCATGATCTATAAAATTATGCCGATAGTAACCCCCGTGCTGGCCGGAAATGAATTCGTATTTTTCGGATTGAGTCTTATAATTATTTTGCGTCACTTAAGATTCCTGTTGTTTCCCATGGAGAGGGTGAGGCATTGAGCAAAAAATCGTGATGTGAAAGAGTAGCAGTTTCCGTGATCGTATAATCGTCTGCGAAAAATAAATTCTCCGCCGCTTCCAGATCTTCAACAGTGTCTATTTCATACCATGGCTTACCATCAAAAGAGACATTTTCAAAAGAGAGACTGCCATCAGCAATCATTTCCGCAAATACGGTCTCGTAATAGTCATTTACTTTGCCATCTAAAATATGCTTGTCTAATCTTTTTATAATTTCATGCCAGGAGTTACCTGAAATGCTGTAAATATTAACAGTCTTATATTTGATCTCACCAAAGGAGTCTTCGTCACCCGCCAAAAATGCTTTAACCTGGTGAGCGTGATTGATTGTAACACATGCCCCATCCATCCACGGTTGCATTTTTGCACTAGCGATTCTATCAGGATACAGCATGTCATCCAGAAGTGATTCGTCAAAAACAAGATCGCTTTCGAGCAGCAGAAATGGCTCATTGATGATTTTACGTGCCATCCAGAGAGAATAGATATTATTGGTCGTCTTGTATAACGGACTGAAAATATATTCTATTTTTATGCCACCTGCCTGAGTTCCCAGAAATTCTCTTATATGATTTTCCAAATGCCCTGTAACCACAACCAGCCGTTTGAAACCATGCTGACTTAGATTTGAGATCAGCCGTTCAAGTATCGACATGCCATTAACCATTGTCAGGCATTTTGGAGCATTATGCGTCAATGGAAAAAGACGGCTACCCATACCGGCTGCAAGAAGTAATGCTGTGGTCACATGTTCTTTATGGTGAGATTTATGCATCGAGTTTCTCTCCTTTTCTTAGATGTTCAATGTCTTTTATTAGACATTGTTTGAGGGAAAACGAGTCCTCAGCTTCGAAAATTTTCAAGTAATTAAAAACATTAAAAAGATAAAGGCGCAGCTAACCTGACTCACCAATGCTCTTGCGGTCAGGTTAAGTCAATTGTGTACGAAATAGTGTTTAAGTCTTTTTCAAGTGAAAAACAATTTGGACAAAGGCAATATGAAAAACCATAGAAATCAGCCGCGACTACAACAGAAATGAATAGTCACTTGAAAAGGATGTGGCATTTACACCATCTGTACGTGGCACCAGGACGAGCACCTCGCTACCTCTCTGAACAATATTAAATTTAACTTGCCCCTTCGATTGGCTCATAGAACTACCATATTTCATAAAGAATTTTTCTGGGAGCAAAACTTCGACTACATCTCCTTTTTCACGCTGGCACAGAAGTACCGCATGATCAAAGCCACCGACCGGGAGGCCTAAAAGCCAACGGTGAGGTTGCCGTTCTGTGGCAGAAGCAATACCCACTCGTTTTCCCGACTGTGTTCTATAAATAGTCGTTCCTTTAATCAATTGAAGATGAATCCCTTCTCCTTCCAGTTTACTTAAAAATACCTCTCGAAGTTTCTTTCCTATCTCTCTTGCCAATGCAGGCGTCATAGTGTCTTTTCCAAGTGTTTCTTTCTTGGCGGTATTTGTGGTGGAAACTGGGATAGACTTGTTACGTCTTAATTCCTCTAGCTCTAAGACAATCTGTCCGTGGCGGTTGATCAGAAGCTCTATTTTTTCTAATTTCTCGCTTTCCGATAACACCAAATCAGTTTCTCTTTTGCTTGCATAATTGGAAATATTTGATAATATTATATTTTTCTCTTCATGTAAATCGTCCAAAGTAGCCACAACGCTACCTCCATCTGGTAAATATTATTTATTCTGCCCCAGAGAATGTCATAGACTAAGTGTAGTGTCAAGTGTTTTTGTCTTGAAGCGTCAGGAGCACGTAATCTCTCCGGTTAAAAATGGTCACCAGGAGGTGGCCGATGAGAAGGACAGAGATACTGCAGGAGATCCGGATTATGCGATCTGTAAAGACATGAAAAGAATTTTGATTAACTCAGGAGGAAGAAACGGTGCAGATGTTGGGAATTATCACTATGTTCGCATAATTCTCCGCATTCTCTGGAAGGCTTCCTCTAGCACCGATCGGGGGCAGCCGAAATTCAACCGCACAAACCCTTCGGCTCCAAACGACTTACCGTCGGAGAGGCCCACTCCGGCTTCCTCGAAGATCTTGACGGGGTCCTTCATACCGGTCTGCCTGGTATCGATCCAGGCCAGGTAGGTCGCCTCCACATGGTGCATGGAGAGGCCCGGCATCGCTTCAATAGAGCGCTCGACACTATCCCTGTTCTCTCTGAGATAGTCAATCATTGCCAGATACCAGTCCCGGCTGTCCCGGTAGGCGGCCAGCGCCGCCGTATATCCCAGGGCATTGACGTGGGGCACGATGCCCTTCATCGCCCGCAGAAATTGCCGGCGGAGCGGTTCATCGGAAATGACGGCGAACGAACAGCCCAGCCCCGGTATGTTGAAGGTTTTGCTGGGTGCCATGAGCGTTATGGTCCGCCTCTCCACGTCCGGGCTCAAGGTCGCCGTGGGGATATGTTCCTTGTCCGTATCGAGTACCAGTTCACAGTGGATCTCATCGGAGCATATCACGAGATCGTGCCGCTCGCAGATCTGTGCCAGGGTTGAAAGTTCATCACGGGTAAAGACCCGTCCGGTGGGATTATGGGGACTGCACAGCAAAAGGATCCTAGTGCGCGGCGTTATGGCACGTTCCAGGAGGTCAAAGTCAATCTCCCAGCCCCCCGCACCTTCCATCAGTGGAACCGTCCCGAGTTCTCGTGAAGAGTTTCCCGGGGCCGTCAGAAAGGGCGGGTAAATCGGGACCGTGGTCAGGACCTCATCACCTGTATCACCCACGGCGCGGCAGGCCACGTTGATTCCCGTGACCAGACCCGGGAGCCACACAATCCAGTCGCGTTCGATCTTCCATTGGTACTGTGTGGCGAGCCTTCCGATAACCACATCGATCAGTTCATCGGGAACGAGGGTATAGCCGAACACTCCATGGTTGACATGGGCCTGAAGGGCCCTGATGATCGCCGGCGAAACGCGGAAATCCATGTCCGCCACCCACAGCGGAATGATTTCTTTTCCCTTGTACAGGTCCCACTTCAGGCTGTTTGTGCCGCGCCTGTCAACGGTCCTGTCAAAATCATGTGTCATGGCGTTACCTTAAATAGCTTAAACAGGGACATCGCCCTCTTTTACACCTGATAAAACAAAAACCCCGTTCTCTTTTTCCCAAGAATCAGGGCCTTATCTTCCACCACTCCACGGCGCCCCTCTTTGTGGGCTGTGGATAAAACGTTATATTTTGAAATAGCCGTGAAAACTCGTTGAACTGATTGCGATAATACACCCTGAAACGAAAATATCAATATATTTCCGCGCGAAGTGCGGCGTGTGAGGAATACATACTAAGCAAGGTATGCCCCCGCTTCCTTACCGTGATGATGAATGATGCGTCAGGCGCAGGAATGTGCTATGGCGCATTCGCTGTGCTATACTGTGTACTCAAAGAATTGGCCTACAAGAAATTTACACATAAAAATTGACAGCACCAGAAATCCTATGTAATAATTTTGAAACGCTACATGGTCAGCCTTGGTGAGTACAAGGAGGAATCGCAGTTTGAGTACAATAAGCCCTGTTTTTTGAGAGAAGAGAGACAGGGCTTATTTTTGCGCAACTCGCCGGCATTCTTTGAGGATTCTGATCATGAAGATGTCACGGATTGTAATGTAACGCGTTGATATCTTATTCCCGTGGCTCCTTAATTAGAGAAATGGAGTAATCAATGATTATGTCCTCGCCTGTTGCCTGTGAAGAATTTGTTTCATATTTAGAAAAACTTTTTACAATCTCACCGGACGATATCAAGATAATTATTTCAGACTGTCACGCGGAAATGCTAAAAGGCCTTTCGGGTTATGAAAGTTCCCTGAAGATGATACCTTCATTTGTTGACAGGCCTGAGGGAAATGAAAAGGGTAAGCTTATCGCGCTTGATCTTGGCGGCACAAACTTCAGAGTACTTGTGGTCGAACTTGACGGAAAGAGAAGCGCAACCGTTCTCGCTGTCAGTAAATTTGCCATTCCGAAAAAAGAGATGCGAGGAACAGGTGTACAACTGTTTGATTTTATTGCCGGCTGTATTGATTCTTTCCTAACAGAAAATAGTTTTGACAGAAAAAGATTCTATAACCTCGCGTTTACTTTCTCTTTTCCTGTAGAGCAGACAACTATTGCTGCCGGCAAGCTCCTTGTCTGGACAAAAGGTTTTACAGCGAAAGGCGTCGAAGGGAAAGATATCATAATACTTTTGAATGAAGCGTTAAGCCGGAAAAATATCAACTGCATTAAAGTCACAGCCCTTGCCAATGACACTGTAGGTACCCTGGTTGCCAGAAGCTATACCGACCCGACATGTGACCTGGGCGTTATAATGGGGACCGGAACAAATGCGTGTTATCGGGAGAAACTCTCGAATATACTGAAATTGAGAGTACCGGGTCCTGACGGGCATATGATCGTCAATATGGAATGGGGCAATTTTGATAAACTCAGGCTTACACATTACGATAGACAGTTGGACAAGGCTTCAGTTAATCCGGGCGCAATGTACCTTGAAAAAATGGTGTCCGGTATGTATCTTGGTGAGATTACAAGGCTTATTTTGATAGATTTGATAAAGAAAGACTTAATATTATTAAATGAATCCGATGCCGCTGAAAGTTTTAAGAAAAAAGATTCGCTGAAGACAGATCATATGTCCCTGATTGAAGGAGATGAAACAACAAATCTCAGCAAAGTAGAGGAATATTTCAACAATAGTGGAATTTCAAATAGTACTCTTCACGATAGAACAATGCTGAAAAGGCTGTGCGAATTTGTATCAGCCAGAGCGGCCAGGCTTGGAGCGGCTGCCATCTCGGCGGTAATTACCTGGATGGATCCGGAACTTAAAGATATGCACACTGTTGCTATTGACGGCTCACTCTTTGAGAAATACCCCGGATTTGAAACTAAAATGACGGATGTATTCAAAATACTTTACGGTAAAAAAGCGGAAAAAATAACATTAGTTCATTCCAAAGACGGCTCCGGCAAGGGTGCAGCCATTATAGCTGCAGTAGCCGCTTTGTCCGAAAAAAAGAAAACGTGATGTAGCAAGATATATGAACAAACACAAATACTGAAAAGAGGAGAAACCGAAATGGCGGGCAACACAAAAGCAAAAACAAAAGTTTTCTGGGTTTGCGTGATAGCCCGCCCTTGGCGGGCTGCTGTTTGGTTTGGACCAGGTACACTTGCCGTATTAATTTACATTTTTCTTTCCCGCCCGTTTTGCCCTTCTCGGGTATTTGCGATTATTCAACAAAAATCCTTTAGTAAAATACGGGAAGTGTCCCTCTATTTTCCGGGTGATCATGTCATCCATATCGGTCCCCTCTTACCTCTCAGTCCTGCTTTTTTTGAGACAACCCTTTTTCACCGACTCCGCGGATGTCTTCCTACAATCTCAGGAGCGCCTCGAGGAGACCCATATCCTTGTCCCTCTTCTTGAAAGAAAGCAGCGGTGCCGTCGTTGTCCTGATAAGCTGCTCCGTCACACTGTCCAGCAAAAATCTCGCGGCGGTTTTTTTACCCCTTGATCCGATAATGATAAGATCAATGTTGTACTCTTCTACGGTTTTCTTGATCGTCTCGTAAGCCTTTTTTTTCAACCGGAGTATAATCGGTTTGACATAGACCCCTTTGAGATCGATTCTTTTAATAAATTCCTGATATTTCTCTTCTGCGTTTCTCCCCATAACCTCGGCAAATTCTTCGTATCCCTTTCCTCTTTTGTAATATCCCAGGGGGATATCGTAGACATGCGCAGAGTAAATACTTGGTATTTCATGGGCAGCAGCAAATTCAACGGCCAGATTCATTGCATCTAATGCCTTTTCTGAAAAATCAACAGGAACGAGGATATTGATCTCTTCGGGCTGGCTTGTTCTGGATTCGAACCCCTCGGGTATATATAACGTTGAACACGACGCTTTTCGCGAGATCTTTACAGGAATCGTTTCTTTCCCCGTAAACTCACCACTTATTTTACCGAGGATAATAAGATCGGCCTCTTTTTCTTTTAATTTTCGCAGAATATTGATCTCCACCAGCGGTGATTCCATGATCACTTCATATTCAAGCCGCGTGGCAGGGCGTCCATCATAGTATTTACTGACAAGCTCTTCCATCAAACGTTTCACGGATTCTTCAACAGAAAAGAGGCTATCTATTCCAGAATCTTTTGATATTTTTTTACTACTGACGATATGAAAAAGCGTAATTCTTTCTGCTGAGGTTAGCCAGCTAACCAAACCCGCGTAGCGAATCTTGGCCTTATCCCGCTGTCCCAGGGCAAGTCCCACCACAACATTCTTAAAATTGTACATGGCAAGCTCCTTTCTGCATCATGATAACCGCTTTGATATGACAGTACTATACACATCAGCACTACAGATGCAGGGCATTTTCAGGGTTAACATTGATGAAACGGTACAGGTATACAATACAATGCTATGAAGTCAGGATTAATCTCCTAACCTGAACGATACACTGATCCTTGCCCTGTAATCTTTAGGAAAACCAGGGACACTTCCCGTATTAATTTACATTTTTTTTTCCGCCCGTTTTGCCCTTCTCGGGTTTTGCGATTATTCAACAAAAATCCTTCAGTAAAATACGGAAAGTGTCCCTCTATTTCTGGGCATCAAAATGTGCTCGTATAGCTTTTCGAGTTTTCCCATAATGGAATTCTATCATATCTGTTTATTCATGCCAAGATCCTCTATCCATCTCTCGCACAACGTTTAGGATGAGCAGACCCTGAAGGGGAAAGGCCCGTCAGGGCCGCAGTTTAACGTAAAACTCAGCGGTTTGTGGATATACAGCAAACAGCTTTGAATAGCCGATTAAGTATGTTAACACCAATAACCTTTGAGAAACCGGCGAGGTAGCTAATCCGCTGAAGTGATTTGTGGGCGTTAAGGTACTGGTTCCTTTGAAAGTTGCGCGCCATGCCACACTGCAACAATCCAGACAACATCTACTTTGATTTTATAAAAAAACCGATACGGCGATATGACCACCTATCTGTAGGGAAGTTCTGGAAATTCTGGTATGATTCTTCCTGATTCGGGAAAGGTCTCAAGCCTTCGTAAAATTTTTTCAGTTCGATTCCGGAAATTGACTGCCGTCGAGGGTTTATCCCGGCGGATATATGATAGCGCAGAAAGAAATTGGGTCCTGGCAGAAGGGGTAAATTTCACCTTCACGAGGGCTCCTTGGCCAAAAGGGCGTCGGTTTCGGCAAGGACAGTATCCAGATCATATCCTTCTCCTATTTCTATTTCCCTATCTCCCTTGGCCAAAAGACGCAGGAGTTCTTTTTCGTTTTCAGATTTCTCATATGCATCGACACCGATCATCACCGCTGTTCCCCGCCCTCTTTGTGTAATAATCAAAGGTTCTTTAGTGTTATTCAATTGTTTCAAGAGCTTGGCGGTACTCTGTCTCAAATCGCTCACCGGAATGATATTTGATAGCTTGCCCATTTTGTACCTCCTATTGTACCTCAGAATGTATTACCAATAATCCTACGAAGCAAGCGTTTTCGTAAATACGATGGCATTGTATGGGAACACCAACAAGTTATTCTATAGAACTGCATATCTCCACATATAGAGTGATATGCAGAAGACTGATTCTATTAAATTCCAAAAACAGACAGCGTCTCTTTTTTCAGTCACATGTGTAAATTGGGGAAAACCAGGTACACTTCCCGTATTAATTTACATTTTTCTTTCCCGCCCGTTTTGCCCTTCTCGGGTATTTGCGATTATTCAACAAAAATCCTTTAGTAAAATACGGGAAGTGTCCCTATATTTTCATAGACAATTTCAGCCAATTTACTGCGGTCCTGATTTCATACGAAGGGTAATAGAGCCACAAAAAGACCGGATCCGAAGATCCGGTCTTTCAATGCCATTCCTGCTTTCAATCAATAGTCTGTTTGCAAGCTATTTTATGAACTTTTCACTGCTGTTCCACCCTGGAGCGCACCAAAACCAGCAACCATAAGCAGTATGCCAACTATAATTCCGTCCCACATATTGCCTGCATGAGTCTGAAGTTGGGGGATAAACGCGGCTATAATCAGCCAGATGCCTAGGATACCGGCTGTCCAGCCCTGCCAGGCCTTTTCTTTAATC
>Ga0222626_1000466_pt1 | contig 23369 bp, 20 predicted proteins | sample AntAcemetageno91_FD_179862 | JGI IMG/M metagenome (GOLD analysis project Ga0222626, IMG submission 179862) | Saline water microbial communities from Ace Lake, Antarctica - #91 | ecosystem: Environmental > Aquatic > Non-marine Saline and Alkaline > Saline | place: Antarctica: Ace Lake | collected...
CAGCATCTCGGCCCGCACTGCCTCTATGCCCCTTCTCCCCATCCGCCCAAAGTAATAACAATACTTCAATACGAAGATCAAGGATTCAACTGCTGACCGGTCATTCCTCGCATCTTGATATTCTTCGCTTTCCCAGTCCTCATCACCAATCAACTTTTTTCCCTTGGAACCACTGATACTCACTATGCTAACCCCTAGACCAAGAACTAAATTTCTCCCCTTCTTTGAGGCATACCCATCGTCAACACTGACTATTTCCGGAACAATCCTGGTCCGAGTAACTGCATCTTCAACCACATCAATTAGCTTTACGCTATCCGCCGGGTTTCCCTCCTCTACTATCAGACTGGTAATAAATCCATGCTCACTTCTTGCTACCTGTGGTTTGTAACCAATCACCGGTTCCCGACCACCCTTCTTAATATAAGCTGCCGTTTTGTCCGACAAACTCAATACCTTATCTCGTGAGCCAATCACCTTCCCCTCAAAGATCCGGTCCTCGGTATACCGGATTACTCGGTAGGCATCCCCGATATCCTCTCGTATCTGCTGTAACACCCGATTGAGCATTTCACGCCGACTGGGTAATATATAATCAAACGGCTGGTACTTCTCTTCGAATGCCTCTAACTCTTTGTCCAGATGTCTTACGGTATTCCGTCCGTAGTCCAGTAAATCACGATACAGCTTATTTATTTTTGCTTTGGATTTAGGCTTGCCCGCAATCAAATTTATATTAAAATTCAGATTCTTCATCTTCCGAAGCCAGAGATTCATCCAGCCGGGATGGAAGTTAGGAAGTTCAAATATATCTAAATGTTCTCCCATCCGGTGAGCTCTCCTTAATAAGCCAGTCAAGATCATTGAGTCAGTCGGCCAGGCGCTGTTGGCTTTCACATGAGTGGAGTCGGCAATCAGCTTTTTAAAATCATCCAGCTTTTCTCCCCGAACAAAACTGAGTTGCCTCATAAATATCCAATCCCGCGTCTCATTGCTGATGGCATTAATATTCTCCAGAATCGTAGTCGGTGCCGGCAATTTATATCTCCGGTTCTGCAAAAAGGAATAAAGCGAGATTGACTCCCTAATAAATGTTACGGCTTTCTGACTCGTCACCGAGCCCAGTTTCCCCCTGATCATTAGAAACACATAAGCCAAATAAGCAGACATCCGGGGGCGACCTACATTCAAGTTCAGTTCAAAATCATTGACTGGATATTTCTCAAGCTGTATACCCGGCAACTCCCCGGTCATCTCTTCAATAAATCGTTTATCCTTCAAACGTTTTTTCTTATCATTTATTCCGTGTTTGTCCAGATCTTGATCTATTACTTCAAGAATCTCAGGGGCAAATTTGACAAATTCATCGATTTGTAGCAGGAAATCGTGGAATTCCGTATCAGGAACCGGTAAAAATAAGTTGCCGACTATGGTATAAGGTGGTAGATTATGATGTGCCGCACATGCTTTCATTAGTAGCCTCCTGATTTGCGTTAGTTGGCTTACTATAGCATGTTGCGGCACTTTTACTAGTATTTTCTAAACTTTTTTCCCTCTTTTTTACCAATACCGTGATATTGTTGACTTTTGCTTTTTACCTTTTCGAGTAAGGTCTATCTAGTAAGATATTAAAAAGTTATTATAACTATGATACGAAATGATGCGAAAGTCAAGCATCTAATTTGAGATGAGATAATGAAGTCGGACGATCAACTTAAAAACCATTTGAATAGAATCGAGGGGAGACCATATGGTTTTTATAAGGATATTAAGGGGTGGTATGACTTTGGCGTCTTCTCCCTGAATATCGACTATATTCAGCCTGATCCGTTTGCTCCCCCCAGTCAGGTGGCGGTAAGAGTCTCGCGGGAAGAAGCAAAATTTCCTCCTGAATTGTTTAACAGCCCGATCCGCCGCATCGCCCTGGAAGATTGCCTGACCCGTCATTTTTATCACCAGGCTCAGAAGGTCGCCCGGGGAAATAGAGGCACCGGGCACAGTGGCCTGCTGGCGATCGACAGGCCATCCCAGGAGGTGTTGATGCGTACCGCGATGCTGATCAATGATGAATGGGTCGAGGCCCGGTTTGTGGTGGGGCTCCCGGCCCGGGGCCGCCGGATTTCCGGACGAGACGCGGCGGAAATATTCTTCAAGGAGATCCCCGAATTGGTCAGGGGGGCTCTACTCTATTCCAACCTTGACGGGGATCTCCTGAAGAGGTTCGTTGATCTGGCCGAGGATGCTGATTTTATCCGCGCTCAGCTTCCCGGGAGAGGATTGGTGGGATTTGTCGGAGACGGTTCGATCCTCCCCCGCAAGAGCGGGATTGATGACCGACCTCTTCCGATTGAAAAATCGGTAGTATTTCAATCTCCTCCGGAACTGAGAGTAAGTTTTGATTGTCCGCGGCGGGGGATAGTCCGGGGGATGGGAATACCCCGGGGTGTAACCCTGATTGTAGGAGGGGGATATCATGGAAAATCCACCCTGTTGGCAGCTCTGGAGAAGGGGGCATATAATCATATCCCCGGCGACGGCAGAGAGCTGGTGGTGACCATACCGGAGAGCGTGAAGATCCGGGCTGAGGATGGGAGATTTATCGAAGATGTGGATATCAGCGCCTTTATCCGGAACCTGCCTTTTGGCAAGGATACCAGGAGTTTCTCCTCTCCGGATGCCAGCGGCTCGACCTCGCAAGCCGCCAACATTATGGAGGCACTGGAGGTGGGAGCGAAACTATTACTGGTCGATGAAGATACTTCGGCGACAAATTTCATGATCCGCGATGAGCGGATGCAGCTCCTGGTGGCCAAGGAGAAGGAACCGATCACTCCCTTCATAGATAAAGTAAAGCAGCTCTATGATGACCTGGGTGTATCTACTATCCTGGTAATGGGCGGAAGCGGGGATTACTTTGCCGTGGCCGATACGGTGATTATGATGGATGAGTATCTTCCCCGGGATCAAACCGGAGAAGCACGACAGATTGCTGAGAGTTGTTCTACCGGGAGAAGTTTTGAGGGCGGTGATCATTTTGGGACGGTCAAGGCCCGGAGACCACTGCCCGGCGGATTTGACCCCAGAAAAGGAAAACATAATCAGGCAAAGATCTCGGCGAAGAGCATCAATATAATCGCCTTCGGAAAACATTATATCGATCTCTCCCAGGTGGAACAACTGGTGGATATCAGTCAGACCCGGGCGATCGGGGATATTATTAACTACGCGCTCAAGAAGTATATCGACGGCGAGCGATCACTTGCCGAGATACTGGACCTGGTCGAAGCGGATCTGGATGAGAAAGGTATGGATATCATCTCTCCATACATGAAAGGGAATTATGCCCGCCCCCGGAGATATGAGATTGCCGCCGCTATTAACCGGCTGCGGACGCTGAAATGCGGAGGGTAATCGGTGAGCAGTAAGCAGTCAGCGGTAGCGGTAAGCAGTGAACGGTGAGCAGTGGCGGTAAGCGGGCCGGGAGAACCATTGCGTTGTTTATACCGCTAACTGCTTACCGATTACTGCTTACTTGCTTTACTATTCTCCAACAATTCAACAGAGAAGGAATGGAATATGGAATCATATACCGGGAATAAATACATAACCGTCCTCATGACCAGCCCGGATCGGGAAGAAGCAACGAAGATTGCCCGGAGCTTGCTCGAAGAGCGAAAAGCTGCCTGTGTCTCGATATTCCCTAAAGGTGAGTCATACTTCTGGTGGGATGGAAAGATTGATCTGGAAGAGGAGTACCTTCTTATCTCCAAGACCCGGGAGGAACTGCTCCCTGATTTAATTGAGACGGTTAAGAAGATACATAGTTACGATGTCCCGGAGATTATAGCTTTGCCGATTACCGGAGGGAGCCGGGACTATCTGGATTGGCTGGGGAAAGAAACAAAAGACGTTGAAAATAAGGACGTTGAAAAATAAAGATGTTAAATAAAAATGACGTTAAAACGGTCCTGTCTGGCGAGATTGTCGCGGTCTGTGTCAGTGAGCGCAAGGGAGTCCGGAAAAAGGATATCGGAGAGGCTTTCCTGAAGGTCGGGTGGGGAATTGAGGCGGATGCTCACAGTGGAGATTGGCACCGGCAGATCAGTCTTCTGGCCGTGGAGAGCATGGAGAAGTTAGCGGCGACTATGCCGGATGGGATCCCCGGCCTCGATTGCCCGTCATTCCAGCCGGGAGACTTTGCCGAGAACCTGACCACCAGAGGAATGGAGCTCTATACGATTCCGGTGGGGACCCAGTTGCGTATTGGGAATGAAGTAATTCTTGAGGTTACTCAGATCGGCAAGGAATGCCATCTGGGCTGCGCCATCCGGGAATTGGTCGGAGATTGTATCATGCCCCGGGAAGGTATTTTTGCCCGGGTGATTGAAGAGGGGTGGGTTGAATCGGGAGATAAGATGATTATAATGACGAAACCCTAATGAGGAATGACGAAAGAATCTCCAAATTCCAATATCCATGAATAAAATCCGAACATTCAACGTTCAACCAGCCGTCGCTAAAGCCCCGAATCAAGTTCGGGATGCAAGCACTATGGCGGGCAGGCTGCTCAACTTGCAACGTTCAAAAAGAAAGGACGAACGTCCAATAACCAATGGCCAACTGCCAATTTCCAAGTGTAACTTGCGGATTAGGAAAAGTTACCCGAGGCAAAGTTGAGGGCTAAGTTCTAACCGGCTTGTCGGCTACCGGTACCGAACTGAATTTGGGAATTGGTAATTGGAAGTTGGCCATCCTCCTTCGCTAAAGCTATGGCGGACACGTTGGATATTCAATAAAAAGGAGAGGTTGTGGGTATAAAACCAATAAGTATAATCTAAAAAAAGTGACAACTTTAAATCAGGACTGGACAGGCTGCTTGGCGTAGGCACTTCGACATTATGGTTTCATCATTCTTTCGTCATTCCTCATTCGGGTTTCGTCATTAGTATTAATAATTAAAGTCTAGACATACAAAATGACATCTCACCAAAATCAAAATAAAAATCAGCTATCTGTTGCTCTAATCAGCCTGGGGTGTCCTAAAAATCTGGTTGATTCCGAGATTATTCTGGGGATATTTGCTGATAAGAAATATTTGTTAACTCCCCGTATGGATGAGGCGGATATTGTTGTTGTGAATACCTGTGCCTTTTTGAAATCCGCCCGACGGGAGGCGAGAGAAGTAATCAATGATGTAATCCGCTGGAAAAAGCGATCTTCTGGAAAACTGATTATTGCCGGGTGTCTGGTGCAGTATTATGGGGAAAAAGCCCCGGAGATATTCCCGGAGGCCGATATACTACTAGGGGTAGGAAAGTATGGAGAGTTACCCGAACTATTAGAAGAACTGCACTCTTCCGAAAGAGGTGATACCCGACTCCGCGGAAAAAAATCTCCCCGATTTCCCTTCCATAGTATATTCCCCCGCCGGATCTCAACCCCGGGTCATTACGCTTACCTTCGTATCTCCGATGGGTGTGATAATCGTTGTAGCTATTGTCTGATCCCGGAACTACGGGGGAGATATCAGGAGAAATCCCGGAATATGTTAATCTCAGAGGCACAGCGTCTGGTCGATCACGGGGTAAGAGAAATAATCCTGATTGCCCAGGATACATCATATTATAATTTCAGCCCCGGAAAGGTTGGGGGACTGTCCTCCCTCCTGGAAGTACTGAATGGTATTCAGGGCTTGGATTGGATAAGGATACTGTATGCTCACCCGCGACATATAGACAGGCATCTCTTGCAAACGATCGCCGAATGCGATAAGGTATGTCCTTATCTTGATATTCCCCTCCAGCATATTAATGACAGGATTCTTGATAAGATGGGAAGGAATATCACTCGTGCCGGGATTGAGGATATTCTCCAACAAGCCCGGGAATTGGTTGAGGGGATAAGTATCAGGACTACCATGATGGTAGGTTTCCCGGGGGAGGGGGAGGATGAGTTCACGGAATTGGTTGATTTTGTTCTTGCCCAGCGGTTCGAACATCTTGGAGTATTCCAATATTCTCCGGAAGACGGAACCGCCGCCTGCCGGTACGGGTCTGGAGTTAATGAGCTTCACGCCAACCGAAGGCGTGAGAAGCTGATGGAGATTCAGCAGGAGATATCAACTGAACGCTTAAATAGACTGCGAGGAATGGTGATCCCTGTTATATTGGACGCACCATATCCGGAAACCGGCTCGCCTCTGATGGTTGGTCGTGGCATATTTCAGGCCCCCGAGATTGATGGGATAGTGGTGGTGGAGGGGGATGGTCTCAGGCCGGGGCAGATGGTGGAAGTAATGATTACCGATAGTTCTGAATATGATCTTTACGGGGTAAAAGAGAAATTGTCTCAGTTACGATAAAGTATAGAAAGTCAATTATTTCTTCTTCAAAAAATAATTGATATAAGCTTATTTCGTATCTTTTAAAATATAATATTTGGTATTTGGGCAAGAAAACTACTTAATATCCAACATGCGATAGGAATTAGATGAACTATTCCCTATTCCCAAATCCCTATTCCCCAAATTCGCGCCGGAGGCGCTAATTTTTAAGATGAATCTGCCTAATAAACTAACGCTTTCCCGGCTTCTGGTCACACCGGTTTTTGTCTTCCTGCTATCCTTCAATTTTACCGGAAATTATTTTATTGCTTTGATCCTGTTTCTGTTAGCCATGCTGACCGACTACATTGATGGTTCCCTTGCACGTTCCTGGGGAGAAGTAACTGTCTTGGGGCAGTTACTTGACCCTCTCGCTGACAAGATCCTAATATCTTCCGCATTTATCATGTTTGTCGGACTGGATGATATCCTCCTGCCTGCCTGGCTGGTGATAATTATTGTCAGCCGGGAGTTCGCCATTACCGGATTAAGATTGCTTGCTGCTGGCAAAGGTAAGATTATCCCGGCCGGGAGATGGGGCAAGCATAAGACCATCTCGCAGGTGATCGCGGTCAGTGCCGTACTTACTTATCTCTGTCTATTGTATGATCCAAGTTTTGATAAGGAGTATTACCGTCATCTGGTAATTATTCTGGTCGGGATCACCACTGCCTTTACATTTACTTCCGGATGCTATTATATAATAAAGAATATCGGGGTACTGAGAGAAGCTGTCCCTAATGATGAGGAGGGGGAGGAACAAAATAAGAATGAGGAGAAATAAACTGGGGAACTGGTGGGTTAAGATTTTCGCCAGCTTTTTCTATCTGGGATATTCACCGATTGCACCCGGTACAGTCGGAGCGGCCGGAGGTCTGGGGTTCTATCTTCTCATCAGATTTTTCATCCCCGGCTTTATCCCTGAGTCCCCGGGAGAACTTTGTTGGGAGTATATCCTGTTTCTCCCTGCGTTCTTTCTGGTGGGGGTCTATCTATCATCTCGCGGAGAGAAGGAGTGGCGTCAGAAGGATCCCGGGAAGATTGTTATCGATGAAGTGTTCAGTATATTCATAACATTTCTCTTTCTCCCGGTTTATCCGGTGATGCTGGTAGTAATTGGTTTTATCCTTAACCGAATATTTGATATCTTTAAGCCATACCCAACCAGGCTCCTGGAAAAAGTTCCGGGGGGTTGGGGAGTAATGCTGGATGATCTTATGGCCGGGATTTATAGCAACCTGGCATTGCGGATTCTTATTTTTGCTCTGCAAAAATAAGAGAAATCATGTGGTAATAAGAGGGGGTGAGGTTGGGGGGAACAATAATCAAACTTGTGTAAAATACTAAATAATATAGTGTCTCCACGTCGGCACCGCCGAGTTTTTTAACTTTTTCATCCGCCATAGTGATTGCATCCCGAACTTGATTCGGGGCTTTAGCGACGGCGGAAGGCACTTAAGGTACTTCTCCGCCAGAGGCGGATCAGCCTCTGGCTGAAAACGTTAGGCACTTCAGTTGTCCGAACGAAGTGAGGGCTATGATCTATATGAAATTTTTGAATATAACTATTCCCTTAATCGTTATTTTTATCATGATTCAGGGTTGCGGGGGGATTGAAACAGAGACCGATCCGCTAGTCAGGGAAGAGGGGCTGGAATTTCCCGATCAGGCGAGTATTATCAGGGATAATGCCCGGCTACTGGAAGATGATGGCAATTTTAAAGACGCGCGGGTTATTTATGAAGATCTGGTAAGTGATTATCCCGAGTCCGATCTTCTCCCGGAAGTGAATTTTCGGATTGGAAGATGCCTGGAAGAAGAGGGAAATTTTTACGATGCCATCGATTGGTATGAGAACCTGGTGGATGATTATCCTGATTCAGATTTCGCTCCGGAGGCCCAGTTTCGAATCGGCATCTGCCTGGAAGAAGAGGATGAACTGCTGAATGCTTTTGATGCATATCAGAAGCTCTTTGATGAATACCCCGGGAAGGGGAGCCTGAATGAGATTTTGAATCGGGAGTACGCGATCGGCGAAGTGTTTATGAATGGGAGGAAACGTCTCTTCCTTTTCTTCCGGATTCGATCCGGTCTGGGAACAGCGGAAGATATCTTTCGGGCAATTCTAAAGAATGCCACATTCAGTAAGGTATCCACCCGGGCGCAATATAGTCTGGGTTTTGTTTTGCAGATGCAGGGTGATTACACAGACGCAATACTTGAATATAACCAGGTTTTGACCAATTATCCCGGGACCGAAGTTATTCCGCTGGCGCTCTTCAACATAGGTGTCTGCTATTACGAAGAGGCATTAAGTTCCGATTATGATGTTGGAGAAGTCAATAAAGCGCTCCAGAATTTTACCAGATTTATCCGACGTTTTCCGGACAATCCGAATCGTACTGAAGCGGAGGAAAAGATTCGCGAACTGATAGATCAGAAGGCGGAGAAAGCATATGCAATCGCGAACTATTATAATTCACCTGATTCTTTTACCGGAGCCAGAATATATTATCAGGAGGTCATAGATAAATACCCTGAGTCCAGGTATGCACGTATGGCGGAGAAAAAATTGGCGGAGTTGCCGGACCCGGATACCGGCGATCACCAGGGCGATTAAGGAATGACTATTTTTGACCCCGGTAATCCGAGGGCACGCAGACGATTTTGGGACAAGACGATTTGAAAGAAAGGTAAGCAGTAATCAGTAAACGGTAAGCAATGGAGCCGGTTATCCGACACTATTTTCCCGCTTACTGCTTACCGTTTACTGATTACTGTTCTTTAAAAAGGGAATTATGAAAAAAACAAAGAATTCATTCAGATCGGGATTAATAATCCTGGGGATAATATTTCTGACCCTCGGGTGTGGGGCTTATCGACTGGGCACCACTCTACCGGATAATCTCCAGACTGTCTATGTCCCCACTTTTGAAAACACAACTTACCAACCCGGGATAGCGGTCGATATAACTAACGCTGTAATTACCAGATTTCGCCAGGATGGTAATCTCCAACCAGTCTCTAAGGATGAGGCGGATACCATTCTGTACGGGGAGATCACCGGTTGGGAGAGACGGGTTATGGGTTATACCGGTGATGACGACAATGAGGTGGAAGAGTACCGATTGTATGTAACCGTTATAATTGATTTTCAATCCAGGTCCACGGGAAAGTTACTGACCGCTCGGCAAAAAATACGCGGATACGCTGATTTCTTCACAACCGGCGATCTGGCTGAAGATGAAAAAGAGGCTGAACCCGAGGCCTATAAAGATCTCGCGCGAAGAATAGTGGATCACGTTGTCTCTATCTGGTAATAAAATTCGTGACGCAAATTTTATGCTTTAAACCAAGAGCAACATAGTTATATCAGATCAGAAACAATAGTTGTTTTTAAATTTATTTCTGTGTTTTGTCGAAATAATCTTAAACCTAAGTTGAGCGATTATTGCGGATCAGCCGTCGCTAAAGCCCCGAATCAAGTTCGGGATGCCCCGAAATAATCGGGATGCCCCGCAATAAGCGGGATGCAAGCACGAGCACAAGCACTCTGGCGGACTTGTGAAATGTGCTAAGATTATGAGGCTGCATCGGTTGCAAAAAACGCAGACGCATTAATAAATGCGAACGAGTATTTTTGCAACCTAATGTCGTAGCGTAGCGGAGATCCCGCATGCTTGCGGGGCAGACCATAAGATTGGTGCAGTTCGCCGCATAGAACCGCTCAATTTAGGTTAAAAAGTAAATCAGCGACTTTGCCGCGATTTTTATGTTTAGTCTTCGGCTGAAAATACCAAAGCAGTGAATTTATAATGACATCTTTCGCCAAGTTGAAATTGAGCGAAGTTAAGCCTCTCTACGGTCTTATCGGAGAAGATGTCTATCGCAAATTGCGTCTCCTTGATGAACTCAAGGAAACAATCCTATCCTCGGAGGGGAACCCGCTTAATTACGAATATTTCCTGGGAGATGAGGTGAACGCGGCGGCAATACTTGATGCCGCTCGCACCGCTGCCTGGGGTCTGTTCTCCCCCTCCATCGAAAAATTAGAATTGATTAATAGATTAGTGGTAGTCGACCAGGCAGAGAATCTCCCTCTTCAGGATTGGAAGGTCATGTCTGAGTACTTCTCTAATCCTGAATCCGGGACCTGCCTGGTGTTTCTGATTAATCGGAAGGAAAAGGGTTGGCTACCGCGTAAGTATTTTCCCAAAAAACATCTTCGGGCCTTCTCACCCCTGAAGGCAAAAGGCCTGCTGACCTGGGCACGGGACGAAGCCCGGCGAAAAAAGATATCTATCCCGGATGACATCCTGAATGAGATTATTGCAGCGGTGGGTGAAAATCCCGGCTCAATCGCGGGGGCAATAGAGAAACTCTATCTCTACAAAGATCCTGGTGGAGAAGTTACCTCCGATGATGTTATGGAGATCGTTGGAACTGGACGGAGAGATACTATCTTTGATCTCGCCGGACTGATTGTAATGAAGAAGACCAGTAGCGCCCTGGCGTTGCTTAAGAAGCTACTGGATGATGAAGAGGCTCCGTTAAAGATCCTGGCTCTAATGGTTCGGGCATTCCGGCAACTCTGGCTCGGGATTGATAGTTGGGAAAATAATGGCGACCGACGGGCGGCATGTCAGGTCGCGGGCATCTGGCGCGATCATTCTAATTTTATCGATCAGATCCAGAGATTAAGTCCGGATGATATCCCCAGCATCTACCGTAGATTAGTAGAGGTCGATGGAGCCCTCAAGGGAGGGGAGAAGCTGCCTAGTCTGGCACTGGAACGGCTGGTTATTGAACTGGCCGCTATCGGAAACTAAATTGAGTTCAATTTACGCGCCAACTGTGACTTCTTCCGAGCAGCGGTGTTCTTTTTTATTACACCACTGACAGTTGCCTTATCCAGTGACGAATAGACCTTGTTGAGTTCGATAGTTGCGTTATCTTTATCCCCGCCGTTAATCTGATCCAGAAAGGACCGATTGCTGGTCTTCAGGGCGGACTTGACACTCCGATTCCGTTGGCGGCGAATCTCATCCTGGCGTAAGCGCTTTGCAGCTGATTTCGATTGAGGCATTGTTTGTATCTCCACTATAGTAAGTTAGCGCTTCGCGCTAACTTAGTTTTGAAAAAAGGCTAACATTGTTAGATTGTTGCAATAGATATAATATTTCTAAATATTATTAACATACTATTATCTTGGAAATGTATGAATAATTACCACAGATGTCAATGGGAAAGATAAATACAGAAGATCAGATTACCCGATCAGCAGGAGTTGTCGGTTCGGCAACCCTCTTAAGCCGAATACTTGGTCTGGTTCGTGATATCCTGACCGCGAGATTATTCGGGACCGGTCTCGCCGCCTCGGCGTTTGTTGTAGCCTTTACTATCCCCAACCTCTTTCGCAGGCTATTGGGCGAAGGAGCCTTAACCGGAGCGTTCGTTCCGGTATTTACCGAATACCTCGAGAAGAAAGGAATTAAAGATGGATGGCGGGTCGCGAGCATCATCTTCACCCTCCTCACCATCATATTGGCTGGAGTGGTTCTTGCGGGATTTGCCGTTATCTGGCTGATTACTAATACGTTTAACCTGAGTGACAAATTTACCCTGGTCTTCCAGTTGCTCAGAATCATGCTCCCCTACCTCTTCTTTATATGCCTGGTCGGCCTCTCGATGGGGATCTTGAATAGCTTACGGCATTTCGTCATACCCGCTCTCTCCCCGGTGATCTTGAACCTGGTCTGGATTGGGTCGCTGATCATCCTCTGTCCTCAATTCGGAGATACTTCTGAGGAGAAGATTTTTGGTCTGGCTGTGGGGGTGGTTATCGGCGGGATAATTCAGCTGGCTGTTCAGTTACCGGTTTTGAAGAGAAAAGGCTTCCCCTTTCAATTTATACCGGATTGGCATAATCCGGCGGTAAAGAAGATTGCACTCTTGATGGGTCCGGGGATTCTGGGATTAGCTGTCTTTCAGTTAAACACGGTAGTGGATCGTTTCCTGGCAATGATTATCGGACCGGGAGCGCCATCTACTCTCTACTATGGGAATCGTCTGGTCCAGTTACCTCTCGGTGTCTTCGGCATTGCCTTTGCCACAGCCGCACTGCCGGTTATGTCTAGGCTTATGGCCCGGAATAAGATCGAGGAATTCAAAGACGCTTTCTCTCATTCTTTACGCAATGTTCTGCTGGTTACAATTCCGGCTACAGCAGGGCTGATCGTTCTCCGTCGTCCAATTATTACACTTCTCTTTCAGAGGGATGCTTTTGGGGAGAGTTCGACCTATGCCACCGCGTGGGTATTGCTCTTTTACGCGATTGGGCTTCCTGCTTTTGCAGGACTGAAGATCATCACCCAGAGTTTTTACGCGTTTCAGGATACTCGAACCCCGGTTAAAGTTGGAGTGGCGGCTATGTTCTTAAACCTGATCTTGAATCTGGCAGTCGTATATATCCCCTGGCTGCGAGTACACCTCCGCGAGGGAGGATTGGCCCTTGCCACCAGTATTGCGGCTATATCCAACGCAGGGATTCTCTTTTATCTCCTCCGCCGGAGACTGGGCCCGATCCGGGGACGGGCAATCGTTTCCTTTATTTTCCGGATTTCAGTCACCGCATTGGTTATGGGATTGTCCTGCTGGCTTTCCCTATATTTCCTCCGGGATAAATTTCCGGGGAGAGAACTGGGGGATAGGATAGTGCTGGTGGTAGTCCCGATGGCAGCGGGCCTAGTCACGCTGACCATAGGGATCATGGTATTAAGGATTACGGAGGCGAGATCACTCTTCAAATCCCTGAAGAGAAATAAATGATAGCGGTCCCCCCGCCAGCGCCGATGAGGTTTTTAACTTTAGGCACTTCTCCGCCAGAGGCGGATCAGCCTCTGGCGGAAAACTTTAGGCACTTAAGGCACTTTAGAACATTGCGCCGAAGGCGCAATGTTCTAATATTTGTAATCACTGCCGCCAATGAACTCGCGCAGGAGGGCTTTCTTCGGGACACATGAATCATCCTCCACCACGGTTATCCCATCCAGAAGACGATAGACCCGTTCCGCGCGGAGATAGGCATCTCTTTTTCCTGGATCGGATTCAAACTTATCCATCGCCTCTTTCAGCGAATTAAAAGAATATTTTTTATGGATAGGAAGTTCGTAGGCCAGCGCTCCGTTAACGACAAAATCGGTCTCAGTGATGAAGGGGACGATATGCTCCATTTCGCTCTTGCGGACATAATGCCAGTGTCCGATCGTATCTACCGGGGAGTAACTCCGGTGCCAGCTATCCCGGATCATCCGTCTTAATAACCGGATGTCGGTCCAGCGAGTCCATTCCCCGTTGATGTCCTTCATCTGGGAGAGGGTCTCTATGTAAAGCTTGAATTTGTTCTCCCTGGGGACACTCTCGGTCATCGGGCCGAATAGGCCGTGGAGGCTATCGATCAGGATAATCTCATCATCATTGAGATGGAGCGGAACTGACTCTTCCTGGCGGAGCCCGGACTTGAAATCATAAATCGGCATCTGAATCTCTTTCCCGGCCAACAGGTCACTGAGGTGTCTATTGATCAGGGGTAAATCCAGCGCCTGAGGTGTCTCAAAGTCATAGTCTCCATATTTATCCTTGGGATGCACATCCAGGTTAAAGAAGTAATTATCGAGTACCATCGGGATCAGTTTTAAGTTCTTCGCCCGCAGCCGTTCCGCGATCTTGTTGGTAGTAGTGGTCTTGCCGGAACTGGATGGTCCGGCAACAATAACCAGCCTGATCGGATCGTCATGATCAAGAATAGTCTGAGCGGCAAGCTCGGTATACCAATCGTATCGTTTATTAGTTTCTTCCACCAGTTCGGGAAAAGTTCCGTCAGCGATCCGGTTGTTAAGTCCCTGGACAGTATCGACTCCATGTTCCACGTACCAGCGCTGGGTACCGTCAATAACCTGCATGGGAATATTTTTCTTAAACTCGTTATTTGAGTTATGGGTATTCATAGACTTGACTCCTGTTTAAATTCCTGTTTCAAAATTCTTATTTTTCCTCCCCCGATTAAAGGTTCGGAGCGAGGCATAAAAATAAGAATGTGAACGCATTGGAATAACATTAAAAATATATTTAAATGTAAGTTTATTGTTCAAAACTAAATTAGTAACCGAAGGAAACTAATTTAGTTCGTAAGTTATTAGAAGATAGCCTGTTTTGTCAAACTAAAAATATTGGGTCTGGTTTGGTTGGCGGATAAGATTCGGTAAATCTGTCTCCCATGTGCTGCGAGAAAATTGGTTTTCCGATTGTTTCCGGATGTTGCAATCACTCCGCAAACGGGGTGGTCATCGCGGGTCAGGTTCTGTCATTTCGCGGGGCTGGCCTTGTTTCTCTGCCTCAACCTCGGTCCAGGAAGCCGTCATAGTATCGATGAGTAGTTCTCTGATCCCCCGGACGGTCAATCCATCCATCTCCCTCACTACCAGCGAAGTACTGATAGTCAGGGGAGGAATATTTCTCCAGTAGAAAGTAGGGGAGGGGGGGAACCGATAGGTATCTCCATTGTGAATGTTGAATCGTTCGGCTTTTCTAAGAGCATCCGTTCGTCCTTCGGGAGCAGCGTCAAAAAAGCAATCCTGAAAAACCGACGAATTCTTGAAAGCCAACACTTCATCATCCCAGACCTTCTCCATTCCGGTAAAGAGGGATATCTCCGATTGGGTTGTCAGAACGATTCGCTCCTCATTGGGCGACACGCCGGTTAGAAAAGAGTCCCGGCTGATAATGTGCTCGAGTTGAATTGGAGGAAGATGGATGAAGATACACAGTTGTACTTCTCCATCTATCAGCATCTTGTCAATTTGGACGGTTAACTCCACCGGGAGGTAGATAAACGCCGGCCGGCAATCCTCGGTCTTTTCTCCCCGTTTAATCGGTACTTTTCTTAAGACCAATCTTGCTCCCGTCAGATCTCCTCCGGGATATGGGGAGTCAGGACAGCAGGTGAGTTCCTGGTCTTCGATCGGATCTTCGGTCTCTAAAATCAGATAATCCTGGTTATCCATCACCGGCGTGGGTGGCGAGGCGATAATCAATCCGGATAATACAAGCGGTATTATAGAAGTCAGCATAAGCTTGATGAAATATTCCGGTTCTCTATAATCTTACATTTTCTGCGAAAAAATAAGATTAAGCCAGTTGACGAGGCTAATCTTTTAACTTTAGGCACTTAAGCGCACTTTAGGCACTTAAGGCACTTTAGAACATTGCGCCGAAGGCGCTATGTTCTTGTGCCTGAATAGCGGTTATGGCAATGGCAGCAACAATATCTTCGGATGAACATCCACGGGACAGGTCATTTACCGGGAGGGATATCCCTTGAAGAATAGGACCATAGGTATCTGTTTTACCTAACCTATGCGCAATCTTATAGGAGATATTTCCGGCATTGAGATCCGGGAATATAAATATATTGGCCTCTCCCTTCAGGGGACTGTCCGGGCATTTTATTTCGGAGACAGCGGGGACAAATGCCGCATCAAACTGTAATTCTCCGTCAATCAAATACTCCCCCTGATATACTGCCTCCATCCGTTTCTCTGCCAGTTCAACAGCTTTTTGCATCTTCTCTACATCTTTCCCTCTTCCGGATCCACGGGTGGAATAGGAGAGAAGAGCTATCTTCGGAATTAATCCGAATAATTTAGCGGTTAAAGCGGTGGATAAGGTGATCTCCGCCAGTTGCCCGGGATCTGGATTTTCGTTCAGTCCGCAATCGGCAAAGAGCATAATATCCTCATCTTTGATAATAAAAAATGTGCTGGAGACAATACTTATCCCCGGAGCTGTTTTGATAATCTGAAGGGCGGGACGGATAATACTGGAGGTGGAATGGGCAACTCCGGCAACCAGGCCATCCGCCTGGTTTAATTTGAGCATCATCATCCCGAAATAGACAGGGTCTTTAAGAAGATTTCGGGCATTATCAAGCGTCATTCCCTTATGCTTGCGCAGATTATACAATTCAGACGCGTAAGAATCAATCCGACCGGGATCCACCGGGTTGATAATGGATATCGCGGAAGAATCAACCTCTATCTCTTCAAGGGCGGATCTTATCCCGGGCTTATCTCCGAGTAAGATCAGGTTGGCGGCGTCTTCCTCAATGATTATTTTGACAGCCCCCAAGATCCTGGGATCAGCTCCTTCGGGGAGAATGATTGTCTTTCTCTCCGCCCGGGCAGCTCTTAATATGTTTCGTAGGAATTCCGACATAAACTAGCTCCCTTCGGTCGCTATTTTAGTTTTGAACCAAGTCCATCATTCTTACAATATCACAGATCTTGTATTCACATACAAACATTTCCAAGTTTCTTCTCTGGACCTGGTATGTTACTGTTCTTTTTCTTATTATCTCGATATAAAAATTATAGTTGGAATGATTGAAATATTTTCCAGTATTGCATCAATAAAATAACATTAGTCTTGGATCAAGACTAAATTGGCGACCACAGGGAGCTAATTTATTGTGAAATTAATCGTAGCCAAGAAAGCCGGGTTCTGCATGGGTGTGAAGCGGGCCCTGGAGATGGTTCTGGACCGAGCCCGGGATGAGAAGGATGCTATCTTCACCTATGGACCAATGATTCATAATCCCCAGGTGGTATCCCTGCTCTCTCTAAAAAAAATCTCATCCAGTCGGGATCTTGATGATTTCTCCGATGAGGTAGTCTGCTTTATCAGTGCCCACGGAATATCTCCGGAAAGAAGAAAGTCCCTTAAAGCAACCGGGGCTTACATCTGTGATGCCAGTTGTCCAGACGTCATGAAGGTTCAGGGAATAATAAAAAAATATGCCGGGAAGGGGTATTCAACAGTTATATTCGGAGATCGGGGCCATACGGAAGTTGAGGGATTGCTGGGATTTTCGGAAGGAAGAGGGATGGTGATAAACGGCGTTGAAGACGTAGATGAATTACCTTCTCTGGATAAAATCTGCCTGGTCTCTCAGACTACCCGAAATCGGGATGAATATATGAAAGTAGCCAATGCGGTGCGGGCCCGATACCAGGAAGTCCAGGTTTTTAATACCATCTGCTCTTCTACGCTCAGCCGCCAGGAGGAAGTAATCGAGATAAGTAAGACGGTCGATGCGATGGTGGTAGTGGGTGGTAAGAATAGTGCCAATACCGCAAGATTATCTCTTATTGCCGGTGAATTAGTTCCGGTCTTTCAGGTGGAGACTGCCGAGGAACTGGATATGGAGGAACTTGGCAAGTATCGAACAGTCGGTGTAACGGCAGGAGCATCGACGCCGAACTGGCTGATTCAGGGAGTGGTTGATCATCTTCGGGGTTGGTCATGGAGAAAGAAGATATGGCCTCTACGCTGGCTTTATCGCGCCGCGGCGGTGGTTGTAAAAGCCAACTTTTTTATAGCCTTCGGCGGTGCCTGCCTGACCGCGGCCGCGATGCGGCTCCTGGGCATTCCTTTGCTCTGGCCGGCTCTGCTCCTCTCGTTCAGTCTCATTTTGGCCATATATAACCTGAATATCTTCGCGGATCAGCCGGCGATTTTATTGAATCAGCCATCCCGAGATAGATTCTTCCATAATAATCGGCCTCTCTTGCGTATGCTTAATCTCTTCTCTCTGGTAACGGCATTTGTCTGTGCCGCGGTTCTGGGCACCGGGGTGTTCCTTCTGACAGTTTTTACTCTCCTCTCCGGGTTAGCATACAGTTCCACCATCTTTCCATCGTCTTTCCCGGGAAGGAGACTGAAGAACCTGACCGGTTTGAAAGAATTTTTAAGTTCGCTGGGGTGGGGGGTGGTGGCGGTTCTGGTCCCGGCAGCCGCATCCGGAACAGACCGTCCATCGACTATGGCCATCTTGGTGGCCTTTTTATTTGTATTCAGCATTATGTTCGTCCGGTCGACTTTATTCGCAATTCGTGATCTCCAGGGAGACCGGTTGGTCGGCAGAGAGACACTACCGGTTGTATTAGGGGTGGACCGGACCAAGATCGTTCTGCTCCTCTTGATCACTTTAAACGCGCTGGTGTTGATTCTGGCGGATATTCTCGGCTGGGTGCCTGTCTCCGGTTATTACTATCTGGCTGTTATCGCGTATGGTTGCGTCTATCTTATTCTCTACCACAAAAGAATACTTTACCAGGGATTGGTCCATGAAGTTCTGGTAGATGGACAACTCATACTGGCCGGGTTGATTGCAGGTATTATACAATAAGGTTCTCGGTCATTATGTGGAGTACATTAATAAAATTTCAAATACCAAATCTCAAATGTCTGATAACTCACAATGAAAACTATTGTCTGTCAATCTATCCTTGGGCCGTTACAGTTAAAGTGGGAGGGGGCAAAATTGGCCGGATTGGTATTGCCATCCTTACCTCCTCTTGAAATCACCGGAGGGGAGAACCGGCGGCAGAAGATGGATTGGTGTGATATATTAAATCTGGAGGGGATTAAGCTAGTGCGCGAAAGAGCCGGCGCCTTTGAATTGGATGTCTGGCATTGCGCGAAGACCATCCCTTTTGGAGAGACCCGGTCCTACGGATGGATTGCCCGGAAGATAGGAAATCCGGGCGCGGCCCGTGCTGTCGGACGGGCACTGGGAGCCAATCCCTGGCCGCTGATTATCCCCTGCCACCGGGTGATTCGCTCTGATGGTACAATCGGAGGCTTCAGCTCCGGTCTAAAGTGGAAGCGCTATTTACTGAAATACGAAAATCTTATTTATTCTCCGAAAAAATAAGAGTGGGCTATCATTTAACCGTCATTGCGGGTGTATTTTTAACGTCTTTTTCTTTTAACGTCCTTATTTTTTAACGGTTGTTATTTTTAACGGATAAGTTAGCGTTGAAGACGCTAACTTATATATTGAATTGTTTATCCAAATATTAACTTATAGGTATCTTGCTTGAGGGTGCGAAAAACTGAGTGAAGGTGAATAACTTTAGGCACTTTAGCGCACTTTAGGCACTTTTAACTTTATTTCACTTTAGGCACTTCTTTACCATGAATGCCACATTTCAAACCGGAAGAAAATCCGCCCTCTTGAGCAAGCGCTTGAAAAAAAATCGCTTCCACCGAGGGATTATTATCACTATAATTACTCTGATTGCTCTACCAGCAATCCTTTATGCTTTGAAATATTACGTGGAGCGTTCCTACGAATTTACTGATGGGGAGTACGATAGTGTTAAGATCTCTTTTGATTCCCAGATAGCCTATAATAAAGCCCGGGCATTGATTGATGAAGGGAAGGCCAATGAATTCAAGGGCCGGAAACAGATCGTCATGGAACGATTTGAGGAGGCACTGGAGTTGCTGTTGATGATCGAGGAGACAGCTCCGGACTATAAGAGAGGAAAAGTCGCCCGGGATATAGAATATCTTCAGGAGAGATTGAGAAAGGCGAAGTAGTAAGTTAGCGCTTCGCGCTGTAAGGTTTCAGTGAACCCTGTCCTCTTGTAGCGGCAGCCTTAAGGCTGCCACACGATGGCGACCTGAAGGTCGCCGCTACGAGCACGAGGCTATGGGATTCACTGAAAGCTTACTTCGCGCTAACTTAGTTGCAAAGCAGAAACGTAACCACGGCAACGCTTTCAAAAGAAAACACCGGTTGTTAGTACCAGAATAGATCAAGCATATGGGTGGAAAGATCCACTAACCGGTATTTTTCTGACGGAGGCCGGTCTCCTTTTTCGCAGAGGTATAGACGGCAAAGGTTATCTTTATCCAGGCTGATATTATAGAACCTCGCGAAGTAAGCGTGATAATTCCAGCGCTCCCAGAGAGAATCCGGAATTGATATTATCATCCCCCGGGGTAATAATTTGCCAATCGCGTGAATATCGGATATCAAAAATTCCTCCTGGCGGGCCCTCCCGGCGGAATAAGGGAAAACCCATTCTCTTATCCTTTTAGGAACTATGGAATATTTGTAGTTAATCAGGAGCGGACTCTTCACCTCATTAATCCGGCATACTGAGTAAATCAGACTGATAAGCAATATCATTCCCAGGCCCACCGCCGTCATCCGTAATACCCGCTCTCTCCATCTGATTCTACTGAGAAGCGAATCTATTATCGGAACAATGACTACCCCGAACCCCAGTGTAAAATACGGCAGCGCGGGGATTAGATAATTATAGTTCTGTTTTGGAGAAATTATCATGGGAAGTGAAGCGGAGAAGCCGATTGAAATCAAGAGTCCACTCCATCGGAAAATATCACTATGTAACAAATATAACCGCTTCCTGATCGCTCCATAGATGAGCAGAACAACAGAGGTCACGGTCAAAGGCAGTGTGTAGATAAATAATATATTCAGGATGAAGAACCTTCTGGTCTTACCCTCGAACAACAGATCACCTTTCAGGCTGGGAATGATCTGATAAGAAATATATCTGGTGAAGTTTTCTCGGGCGGGAGAATATAGAAGCAAGAGGGCAAATAAGACCAGTGGAATAAAGACGATTAACAGGCTATTAACCAATGCTCTCCGGCCCGACATTTCTCTAAAGATAATCCAGGCGAGCAGATAGAAAGCTGCCGGAAAGAAGGACGCCGGGCCTTTGCTGAAGACAGCGAGGAATATCATTACGCCTGACCCTATGGCAAACAAATAACTATGCTTCTTAAGATCCTTCACCATTAATGCTATGGCCGCCAAGGTAAAAATCCCCATAGTGTTTTCGAGGAGGTTATTTGAATATGCCCAGGCATTGATGGGAAGAATCAACCACAGGAGTAATGGCAGCCAGGAATACCTTCTTAACTTTAGATCATTCTGGAAGATCATTCTCCAGATCACTACAATCAGAACCCCGGTTATGAGCGCGGTCAAGATAGTATAAAATCTCTCTATGAGGAGACTCTCGCCGAGGACCTTGAAGAACAAGGACTGGATCCCGAATACCAGGGGAGGGTGTTCAAAGAAAGCCGGATGCACCGTAGCGGTATAGCAAGGTATCCAGAAACTCCCCACGGACCGGGCCAGATTGCGGGAGATGGCACTATAAACTACTCCATCCAAAACCATCCCTTCTTTGAGGGAGGTGGCTAAAAAAACAAGACTGAAAACAAGCAGAGTCAGGAGCCAGAACAGAAAGTGACTTGACAATTTATTTTTCACGGACAATCTATTAACTCAGGTAGTAATATATAAGATGGAGATATTACTAAATCTCAACTAACAAACAAATCTTAAATCCGCCTTAACAGAAGATAATTATATAGATAAATTCACCGCGAAGACGCTGAGAGCGCAGAGTAAAAACGGATTTTTTTCTTATAATCAGCATAATTCGTGTAATTCGCGTAATTCGTAGTTCAATTTAGTTGTCCGAACGAAGTGAGGGCTAAGTTCTGATTTATCATGAAGAGACTGCACCAGGTTAGCGGGAAGAGACGGTACGGGGCTGGGCTAGCCTTCACGTCCATCATATTCTGGGGGGTTCTCCCCATCGTTTTCAAGGTGCTGGTCGAGAAGATAGATGTCTTCACCATTGTCTGGTTCCGATTTCTCGGGGCGGCGATCATCATCTCTTTCTTCATCGTGCGGAAATACGGCTCCGCGCCGCTCTTCAAAGTCAGGGGGGTTGTCCTCGTTCTGACTATTATCACCATCCTTGGGCTCGGGGGCAACTATGTCACTTACGCTCTTGGGGTTAAGTATATATCACCTGGGATGGCGGTCGTTATGATCCAGGTCTCACCGATGCTGCTGTTGCTGGGGGGGATTGTTGTCTTCCGGGAACGGTTCAGTTCTATTCAGTGGATCGGGCTGGTCATTCTCATCGGCGGGCTCATCCTCTTCTTCCACAACCGGATTGTGGATATCTTCTCCGGGGCGAATAATCTCTCGGTCGGGTTGATCGTTATTATAATCTCCGCCCTGTTCTGGGCCGCATATGCCATGGCCCAGAAGCAGCTCCTCCGTTACTTCCCCTCCGAAATAGTGATGGCCCGGATCTATATAGGAGGGATGCTTCTCTTTCTCCCTCTGGCCCACCCGGGCCGGATCCTCAACCTCGATCCGGTCCGGATCGGTCTTCTCGCGTTCAGCTCTATCAATACAGTTATTGCCTATGGCTGCTTCTCCGAAGCGCTCGAGCACCTCGAGGTCTCCCGGGTCGGTCTTATTGTCGCCATCACTCCCCTGGTCACGCTCGGCGCGGTCGCGATCCTGGCTGTCCTCTTCCCTGAATACCTGGCCCCGGAGAATCTAGACTGCCTCAGTATCATTGGAGCTATTCTTGTGGTGGCGGGTTCAATGCTCGGCTCCTTTAGCCCTTCCCCGTCCCTCCGGTCCGGGGAAGAATAGGTGAGCTATAATTTTGCCGCTAATAAAATTTTAGAGATAATTTTCCGCCTCAACCTTATAAAATTATGTTGGGCCTGGTTTAAAACAAAATTAGCGCAAAGCGCTAAGTTCTAAAAAGGAGGGAATTGATGAAATGGTTATGTTTTTCCTTGATTATGTTCGGCATCATCGCGTGTTTGCCGGGATGCGCCGCCCGGAAAAGTTCGAAACCGGAAGTAACGACCGAGGAGATCGAGGTGAAAGACGCGGAGGTGGACCACGCCGATCAGCCGGTTCTCGAATTTGAATCAAAGTAATCAAAGTAGTAGCCATATCCTAACGATCGTCAGGATATGGCTACTACTTGGGTTATTAGTTTTAACTGTTAGAGACTGAAACCGGGTAGTGCCGATTTGGTTTATAGGCCATAAAAAGAAAGAGGAGGAGACCATGGAGATAAAAAGAATTCAAATATCAAAGATCATTGGCAGTCTCTGCAAGATGCGGCTGGAGAAAGACTATGAGGCGGAGGAGTTGCTTGAATCGATCAGCGATCGGGGGGTGATGAACCCGGTTAAGGTAATGCCGGTCAAGAATGGTTACCTGCTTTTCGCCGGTCACCGGCGGCTGGTTGGTGCGAAGGCGTTGGGGCATAAAACG
>Ga0222626_1000471_pt1 | contig 23231 bp, 20 predicted proteins | sample AntAcemetageno91_FD_179862 | JGI IMG/M metagenome (GOLD analysis project Ga0222626, IMG submission 179862) | Saline water microbial communities from Ace Lake, Antarctica - #91 | ecosystem: Environmental > Aquatic > Non-marine Saline and Alkaline > Saline | place: Antarctica: Ace Lake | collected...
GCCGTGAGGGTCCCCCTGTTGGGGAGGGGCACCAGCTCATCTAACTCCCTGAAACATGTACCGCAAAGCCTTCTGGGGGGCACGTAGACCATGCCGCACGAGGGACAGCGGATTCCGATGAACCGCCGGTGTTCCCGGATCTCCTGAAAAAACCGGCTGCCGTACCTGCCGATAGACCACTCATAGGGCATGGGCGTTGTAAAGCTGACCGTGAGCAATTTTCCATAATCACGTTCCGTTGTCATTTTCCGTTGTTTCCTTTCACCTAAAGTGAGCGGTTCAAGGTTCAGGGTTCAAGGGTTCAGATCTTCCGGGTTCTGGCTTCAACGCCAGCCGCCGGCGGGCCTGACTCCCGACCACTGACTACTGACCACCGGCCCCTGACCACCGACATCTGTCTCTTCCTACGGTTTCTCCGCGCTCAGGATCACCACATCGGACCAAAAGCAGCCGCCAAAGCCTGTGGCCATCGCAAGCCTGACATCCGGAACCTGGCGTTGTTCCCCTTTTCCCATAATCTGTATGGCGGCTTCGGCAACCCTGAGTAATGCGGTTGCGCCTATGCAATTGGTACTGATCACGCCACCGGATGGGTTGACAGGAATCTTTCCCCCCATGTCGGTATGGCCTTCCGCAACGAACTGAGGGCCTTCTCCCGGGCCACAAAAACCCAGGTCTTCAATCCATTTGAGTCCTCCATAGGTATAGGGAAGATATAATTCAGCCACATCAAATTCCTCCGCAGGTTTTGTGATGCCTGCTTGTTTATACGCCTCTGAAGACGCCTCCTGCAACGATACAAGCCCTTTATTATAATCCGTAGAATCGCCAAACCATGTGTACGTGTGGCGAACAGCACTGGATTTAACCCATGCAGGTCTGGGCGCTATTTTCTGTGCTACACCATCGGCAGCAAACACCACTGCGCAGGCCCCGTCTGTTCTGGGACACACGTCCAGCAATTTAATAGGATAAGCAAGCATGGGGGATGACATTACATCTTCTATTTTAATGGGCTTTCTTAGATGTGCATGAGGGTTGTTGAGGGCATGGGTACGATCTCTCACTGCAACCCTTGCAGCATCCTCCTGGGTGGCCCCGTATTTCTGCATGTATGCAGTGGCCTCTGTGGCCAGGCTCGGTATGGCGCCGGAATAAGAAAACCTGTCCCATATGGGATCGCTGCACGTGACAATTGCAGCCGTAGTATCACTCTCGGAATTCTTTTCCCACCCAATGGCAAGCACCCTGTCAAACAGGCCTGAAGCCACGTGATAGTAGGCTGCTATGGCAACAGATGTTCCGGTTGTACCACCCGTGGTCACTTTCATGATCGGTTTCATGAAGCCGCCGGATCCTTCGACGCTCCATGTATCAACATAATTAATGGATTCAAAATGATCCATGTTACCGATAACAATAGCATCAATATCCTTTATGGATAATTCACAATCTTCCAGTGCCCTGGTCACTGCTTCATAAATCATTTCCCTGCCGTTTACGTCAGGCCTGTGGCTCTTATGATCAGTCTGACCGGTCCCGACTATTGCAACACTTCGCGCCATGTCTCATCCCCTCACATATTCCCGGCTAATATCCAAACACAATGACTCTGACCGCAAGGGCCGTTAATGCCGTGGGCCAGGGCAGTCCTCACGCCTTCAACCTGACGAGGTCCCGCATCACCTCTGATTTGAAGGACAGCCTCAATAATCCTTGCAAGTCCCGCCACCAGGACGGCATGGGCTGATAAGACACCCCCGGATGGATTCACAGGCAGGGATCCCTGCATGGTCGTAATGCCCTTATCAATCATTTTTCCACCCTGTCCGGGATCACAGAACCCCATACCCTCTAACCAGAGCGGTTCCATGTAGCTGAAGGCATCATAGAGTTCCACTATATCGATCTCTTCCAGGGGCTCTCTAATTCCGGCCATCCCGTAAGCCCTCTGTGCCGCATCTCTAAGAGATTTCGGGTCCGCAAGATCACGATCCCCTATGAAATAAGCATCAGCACAGTGGGCAACTCCCTTGATCCAGGCCGGTTTTGTTCTTGCCTTCCCCGCATACTCTTCGCTGGCAATGATAATTGCAGCGGCCCCGTCGCTCACGGGCGAACAATCCAGGAACTTTATGGGGTCTGCAATTCTTTTTGATTGCATCACATCGGCAACAGTCAAGTCCATTGGTAACTGAGCATATGGATTATTCTTCGCATTGCCATGGTTTTTCACCGAAACCCGCGCAAAATCTTCCTCGGTCACACCGTGCTTTTCCATGTAGGCATTGGCCTGAAGGGCCGATGAGCTTACGGCTTCCAGTCCCAGCAGCCGCTGATAAACGGGGTCGAACATGCCGTTGGTGACATATCTCATGTCCCCCTCGCTCCCTTTTGAGTGTGCCACCACCAGGGTAGTCTTAAAACCGCCAAGTACCCGCATGGCCCCATAAAAGGCCCCAAAAGCGCCGTCACCCTCCACGGTAGAGACATTCTTATGGTACCCGCCTGCGGCCTCTCCAACGGCCATGGACGAGATGGTTCTGCCGTCCAAGAAATCATTGGAAACGGTGATCACATTATCGATATCATCCAGGGAAAGGCCCGCATCCTCTAATGCATCCCTTGTTACTTCATATACCAGATCGTAGTATGTCTTGTCTTTTTTTCGCCTTTCATATTTGGTTTGAGCAACACCCACTATGGCGATACTGTCCATTTCTTCCCCCTTATTCGGTCATATAACCCTGAAAGAATCGATATCCAGTATATGTCCCGTGCGATCCTCTCTAAATTGTGCCCTGACACGAACACCGTTTTTTAATTGGTCCAGGTTCTCTTTAATGATATGGACCAATCCCACATCCGCGCCATCGAGTTTGATCACGGCATAGGCAAAGGGCGGTTGTACCGGCTGAACAGGGTATTGAAATCGTATAATGGTATGGGCTGTTACTACACCTTCGCCTGCAAGCTCCACCCATTCATCAATGTCCGTGAAACATTGCCCGCAGTTCTTTCGCGGCGGAACGTAGACAGTTCCACAGCCTTCACAACGGTTTCCCAATATTTTCTTTTCATCGCGCAGGGCTATGAGAAAGCGGCTCCCTGTCTCTCCCACCCACCAGGTGTAGGGGACCGCGATCTGTCCTTTCAGGGTCAGGGCCTCGACATCGTCCAACCATCTCGTCATCCTGTATCTCCTTGGAAGCTCAAAGCTGAAAGCCATTTGAGCCTTGAGCTTTGAGCTTTGAACTTTGAGCTTTGAACTTTGAGTTTTTTACACTTTGAGCATCAGTGCTTCTCCCTGCGAAAGGCCTCCACATATGCCCGCCACGCCCCGTCCGCCACCTCTTCGTCGCAACTCATACATGAGGGCCATGGTCACCCGGGCCCCGCTTGCGCCCACGGGGTGGCCGATGGCGACGGCGCCGCCGTTGACATTGGTCTTCTCCTGAAGCGCCTTCCACTGGTCAGGGTCATCCCTCGCCAGGACCTTCAACGAGACGAGCGTGACGGCTGCAAAGGCCTCGTTGATCTCGATCACGTCCATCTCATCGATAGTCCTGCCCGTTCTGTCGAGCAGCTTCTGAATGGCAATGGCCGGCACACAGGCCATGTATTTGGGCGAACCGGCCGCACACTGGACGGCCTCCACTGTCGCCAGGGGGGACAGGCCCCTTTCTTCGGCCGTTTTTCGCGACATGATCATCACGGCCGAGGCCCCTGAATTCATGCCCGGTGCATTCCCTGCCGTAACGGTGGGGCTCCCGTATACAGTCCTCAGCGTTGCCAGCTTCTCGAGGGTACTGTCCTTGCGCGGCTGCTCATCCCGGTCCATGATGAGGGGAGATCCTTTTCGCTGGGGTACTTCGATAGCCATCAGCTCTTCGCCAACCTGGTATTTCCCTTCTTCAAAGGCCTTGAACCATCTTTGATGACTGCCAAAGGCCCATGCATCCTGCATCTCCCGGGTTACCCCGTATTCAACGGCCACCTCGCCTGAATCCGTGGCCACGGGCGCAAAGCCCTTCCGGCTGTAGCCTAATTCAAAGAGGACATCTTCCAATTCAATTGGCCCCAGCCGGCTTCCCCACCGGGCCTTGGCCGCACCGGCAATGAGGGGTGTGTTCCCCATACTCTCTGCCCCCGAGGCGATGACGATCTCTGCATTCCCTGCTTTGATGGCCTGAAGCCCGAGACGCACGGCCGTCATGGAGGAACAGCAGGCACGATCGATGGTCAGGGAAATGGAATCATCCGGGAAGCCTGCGAGAAGGGTGATCTGCCGGGCCGGGACATTGGTGTAAATAGCGTATTCGGCAGGGATGCAGGTCCCATAGTAAACCTCATCCACCTCCTTAGGTTCGACCCCGGTGCGCTGGATGATCTCTTTCAGTACCATGACCCCGAGGTCCATGCTCAGGGTAGACTTGAGGACCCCGTCAAACCGGCCAAAGGGGGTCCGAACGGCCTCGACAATAACCACATCATTCTTATTAGGCATATCATTCATAATTTCCATCCTTTCTCGTTTCATATCCAAATGCTAAACAGGTTTGAAATGTTTGATGTCCAGTATATTGGCTTTCCTCTCCTCTTCAAAAACCGGCCGCACTCTCATCCCTGTCTCTAATTGTTCAAAGGCCACTTCATCGATAAAATGGGCCATCCCGGTATCTGCCCCGTCTAACTTGATAATTCCGTATATAAAAGGCGCTTTCCGTGGATGCACGGGTTCATGATAGGTAACCAGTGTAAAGGTTTCCAGTATTCCATTGGGACCGATCTCCACCATGTCTGCTTCAGACAATTGTGAAAAGCAGCGGCCACATGTTCCCCTCGGCGGCCAGAAAATCTTGTCGCACGTCTCGCATTTTATCCCAAGGAACTTCTTATGGTCACGAAGTGTCGTGTAAAACAAACTCCCTATCTTTCCGGCATAATATCTGCTGTGTGCCGTTATGTGTTGATCCACTTCAAAGGGACCATAGTCCTTTTCCTCCGGCATAGCGGTTCTCCTTATTTACAAATTATACGAAGTCTTTTCACTTTCTGCTTTTTGTTAACTTTAGGCATTTTAGTCACTTTAGAGCACTTTAGGTCACTTTGTCCTGCCCTTCTATCGGCTCGAAATATATGATATCACTCAAATCGCCGGTCCTTTGTTTTTTGGAGCGCAAGACGGCTTTCATACGCATGCCGACCCATATCTTGTTGATGTCCGGTTCAATGTTAACAAAGTGATCAAACACCGAGTCACAGCCATCAAGCCTCACGGAACCATAGGTAAAGGGCGGTTTATGCGGTTTTCCAGTTGTGGGATCCGTTAATGGCAGGTACATGATGGTAAAGCCGGCCAGGGTGCCCTCCTGGCCCAGTTCCACCCATTCCGTATTTTTAACGTGGCAGGCCGCACATACAATCCTCGGCGGCATCTGCACACGGTTGCAGGAAGGACATCTTATACCAAGAAACCTCCCGTTATCCCTAAGTTCGATCAAAAACCTGGACATGTATTTTCCCGCTGCAAATCTATAGGGAACATCAACAACCATGGGTATGCTGACCAATTCCTGTTCAAAAGGCTCTCTTGTCATGTTACACCCCTTTACTCATCACTACTTTTGGATAGGGCAATTAATACGCTCCAGTTGGTTCCACCATAGGCCGTCGTAAGGGCCCTCCTAACCTCTTTTGGCACCTGGTGTTCGCCCGCATCCCCTCTGATCTGGAGAGCGGCCTCCCATACGCGCAGCATGGCGGATGCACCAATACAATTTGTGGAAAGCACACCCCCTGATGGATTGACGGGAATAGGCCCATCAATCTCGGTCATGCCGTCTTCAATGAGCTTGAAGCCCTCTCCGGGTCCGCAAATACTTAGGTCTTCATACCAGAGCAACTCCGCCCACGTTGCCGGCTCATAGATTTCGAAAACGTCAAAATATTCAACTGGATTTTTCACGCCCAGCTTCCTGTAAAGGCGGGCAGCGCTCACTTTTGAAAAGATGGGTCTGGTTGTGGTCACGTCCCGCCAGTCTAATTCAAACTGCTCGTTGTGGGCCGAGTCCATGGCTCTGATCCAGACAGGCTTCTTGCATCGATCTATTGCTGTTTTTTCATCCGCCAAAATCATGGCACATGCCCCGTTGGACGCCGGGCACATATCAAGCATGCGAATCGGGTACGCAAGCATCCTGGCATTGAGTGCATCCTGGATGGTTATATCTAATTTGAGGTGGGCATACTCATTTTTTCGTGCATTTTGCCGGGCCTTTACCGCCACCATGGCCGAGTGCTCCTCTTTTGCCCCCCATGTGGCCATATAGGACGTGCCCATCATGGCAAAGTACCCGAGAGCAGCGCCCGCCATAGAACGTCCATAGAGCGGGTGTGCCACACCACTCAGGATAGCGCCGGTGTCTCCCTCTTCCTGTTTTTCAAATCCGATACAGAGTACCTTATCGAACAGACCGCTGGCCACGTGATGAGCACCTGCACACACAATGGTTGCCCCCACAGTTCCACCTGTGGTTATTTTCAATCCGGGTTTGCCATAAACGCCTGTACCATCAACAAGCCAGCAATCGGTCATATGGGTGCCCTCAAAAAATTCCATATTACCCAGTAATACTGCATCTATCTCATCAATGGTCATCCGGGCATCGAGAAGCGCCGCGCGAACTGCTTCATTTACCATTTCCACCTGGTTTACATCATGCCGCCGTGCTGCGTGATGAGTCTGCCCTCCACCAATTATCGCAACATTCCTTTTCATATCTCCCTCTTAATTTCTGCCAAGAACGATAACACAGTGATGCTGGCCGCAAAAACCGCTGTGCCCCTGCGCAACAGCAGTTTTTACATCATTGATCTGATGCCCATCAGCCTTTCCCATGATTTGAAGCGCCGCCTCTGCCACACGATTCAATCCCATAACATTAGCCGGCACACCTGCAAGCAGCCCACCCGACGGGTTTACCGGCAGATCACCGTCCATGGCCGTTACACCTGAATCGATCATCATCCCTCCTTTGCCATGCTCGCAGATACCTAAACCCTCAAGCCATAATAACTCCTGGTATGAAAATTCTTCTCCCAGTTCGATAACATCGATTTCTTTGCGTGGATTATTTATGCCGGCCATCCTGTATGCCTGTTCCGCGGCTTTCTCAAGGGCCATACATTCGGACAGGTCCCTGTCTCCCAGATAATGCGCATCATAACAGGTCCCCATACCACGTACCCATACAGGGGAATCAGTAATTTCCAGTGCCCTTTTCTCAGATGCCATAATTATTGCCACGGCTCCATCAGTATCCGGCGCTATGTCCATCTGTCTTAGTGGGGCAGCAACAATCGGAGCATTTAGCACGTCGTCTATAGAGAAAACTCCTTTATTATGGGTTACTGGATTTCTTGTCGCATTGGAAAGATTTTTCACAACTACACTTGCAGCCTGCTCTTCCGTGATTCCGTACACGTGCATATAGCGTTTAGCCTGAAGGGCCGCGGCAGATGTGTAATCGAATCCCAGCATTCGGGTGTAGATCGGGTCAAAGGCATCGTTATTTACGATGTTACGATTTGTCTGGGACATCTTCGTATGGGCCAACAACAGCGTGCAATCAAATTCACCGGACAGGATCCCAATGGTCCCGTAGTAAACGGCGGTTGACCCATCCATGGCCATTTTCTCTTCATTTCTCAAATGCCCTCCGATTACATCTGTAATACCAATGTTTGATATGGTTTGCCCGTCCCAGATATCATGAGAACAGCTAATACTATTGCTGATATCTTTCTCAATTTGAAGTCCGGTGTCGGCCAGAACTCTTTCAATAACCTCATAGGCCAGTTCAGCATAGTTTACATCTGCGCGTTTTGGGCTGAACTTTGTTTGTGCCACACCAACGATTGCAACTCTTTCAGACATCAAATCCTCCTATAATCTTTCAAAGACAGTAGCAATTCCCTGTCCGCCGCCGATGCACAGGGTAGCCAGGCCATAGCGGCCCCCGGTCCGTCTGAGCTGATGGAGGACGGCAAGGGCAAGCCGGCCGCCGGACATGCCGTTGGGGTGCCCAAAGGCGATGGCGCCGCCGTTGGGATTCCACTTCTCCCTGTCCACCACATGGCCCTCCTGCTCAAGGATTTTCATGACAGCCAGGGTCTGGGATGCAAAGGCTTCGTTACATTCCACCACGTCCATTTCCTCTAATTTGAGCCCGGCTCGATCGAGGACCTTCTTGACGGCCCCGACCGGCGCAATCCCCATATATTTGGGTTCCACTGCCACGAGGGCGCATTCGACGAACCGCCCTAAGGGCTTCAGCCCCAGTTTTTCGCATTTCTCCTTAGCCATAACAAGGAGGGCCACGCCGCCGTCGTTTAACCCCGAGGACGTACCGGCTGTCACGGTCCCGTCCTTCTTGAATGCAGGCCGGAGTGTTGCCAGCTTTTCCAGGGTGGCCTTCCGGGGATGCTCATCCTGATCAAAGATGACAGGGTCACCCTTCCGCTGAGGAATCGACACCGGAACAATCTCTTCACTGAAATAGCCTGCCTCAATGGCCGCAAAGGCCCGCTCCTGGCTTCGCAGCCCGAACCGGTCCTGTTCTTCCCGTGAGATGCCGAATTCCTCGGCTAAGATCTCGGCGATGATCCCCATGGGCACATCGGTGTCCTTTGTGGGTCCCACCGTGCGGGTGATCCATGCGGGAGGGAGAAGGGAAAAGGGACGTTCCTGCCGTTCCATCAGGTATGGCTGGCGGCTCCAGCTCTCACAGCCCCCGGCGATATAGACCTCTCCAAATTCGGCCCTGATGAAAGCCGCGGCCGTGTTCACGGTCTGAAGCGACGAACCGCATTGCCGTTCCACGGTCTGACCCGGGACGGTCACGGGCAGTCCTGCCTTCAAGGCGGCCCAGCGCCCGATATTGACGGCCGAGTGATTCGTACAGGCGTGGCCGATGATGACATCGTCCACCAGGCCCGGCTCCACTTTTGTTTTTTCAATGAGCCCTTTTACGGCAAAGGCGGCCAGTTCTTCCGGTTTGAACCCGGAAAGGGCGCCCCCCATTCTGCCAACGGCAGTCCTTGCACCATCCACGATAACCGCATCTCTCATAAATCGCTCCTCTCTCGCTCTCAGCGTCCTTTGAACTCCGGTTTTCTCTTTTCCAAAAAGGCCTTCATCCCCTCGGTCCGGTCTTCGGTCCCGAAAGTGAGGGAGAAGCATCGCGCCTCCATATCCAAGCCGGTCCTCAGATCGGCCTGAATGCCATTGTTCATGGCCACTTTTGCCATATGCAGGGCCACCGGTCCCATGTTAGACAGCTTGGCGCAGATCTTTTCTACGGTCTTGTCCAACTCGGCCAACGGCACTACCTGATTGACCAGCCCCAGGCGGCAGGCCTCGTCTGCCGATATGGAATCTCCTAAAAGCACCAGTTCCTTGGCCTTGGTCATGCCGATCAGCCTGGGAAGTCGCTGAGTCCCGCCATAGCCCGGGATAATCCCTAACTTGATCTCCGGCTGGCCCATGATGGCCGTGTCTGCGGCTATGCGGAGGTCGCAGCACATGGCGACCTCGGTACCCCCACCCAAGGCGATACCGTTGATCCGGGCGATGACCGGTTTGGGGAAGTTTTCGATCTCCGAACAGATGGCCTGACCCTTGGGGACCTCGCTCAGGGTCTCCACGTAGCCCGCATCACGGGCCATGATGGAGATGTCGCCCCCGGAGATAAAGGCCTTATCTCCGGCCCCGGTCAGCACCAGGACCCGTATGGTGTCATCGGTCTCTATGTCGTCCAGGGCATCCTTGATTTCCAGCATGGTATGGTAACGGATAGCGTTCATCACTTTGGGCCGGTCGATGACGATGGTGGCCACCCGCCCATCTTTTTTGATCTTGATATCTTCATAGGTCATGGTTTGTTTCTCTTCTAAAATATCTGGAACGGTTTCTTGGTCCCGTCGGGCAGGTAGTCATAAAACCCCTTGCCGTTTTTCCTGCCGAGCCGTCCCGCCTCAACCATTTTCCGATACAGGATGTTCAACCGGTCGCTCTCACGATGGGTGTATTCAAAAACCTGGTCGCAGGCCATTTGAATCACATCGAACCCCCCGAAATCCGCCAGTTCGCACGGACCCATGGGGTGCCCGGCGCCTAATTTCATGGCCGTGTCCACCTCCTCGGCCGTGGCTGTTCCTTCCAGCACGATCTGGGCCGCCTCCATGTACAGACCCATCAGGAGCCGGTTCACGATGAAGCCGGGTATGTCTTTGACCTTGACAGGGACCTTTCCCAATTTTTTGCACAACTCCAGAGTGGTCTCAACCGTCTCAGGCGCCACGCCCACGGGCAGCACCACCTCCACCAGCTTCATGACCGTGGCCGGGTTAAAAAAATGGGCGCCGACGCACTTTTCAGGTCGCTTTGTGGCGCCCGCAATAGCCGTGACCGGCAGCACCGATGAGTTGGTGGCGAGAATCGCATGGGGAGGACAGATGCTGTCCAGCTTGGCGAAGGTCTCTTTCTTGAGTTCCAGATTCTCCGGTATGGCCTCAATGACAAAATCCACATCCTTCGCAGCCGCCTCCAGATCGGTGAATGTCCGTATGCGATCCACGATCGCTTCGCCTTCTTCCCGAGAAATCTTTTCTTTGACCACAAAATGCTTATCTATACTTCCCTTGATGGTTGACTGTGCTTTGTCCAGGAGATCCTGGGCAATGTCGTACAATGATACCTCAAGGCCTGCGAATGCCGCCGCTTGCGCGATGCCATGACCCATGGTTCCCGAACCTAAGACCGCAATTTTCTTGATATCCATAACGTTAGACTCCCCAAAATTCTGAAAACTGAAATATTTTTAGATGGCAATTTTCCTATGGTAAGCTTTGTTCTCTTATCCGTTTTAGCATCTTACCGCCGCTCAATCCCCAAAGAGAGCATCCGACATCTCAACGGTCAGGCCGTCTCCATTCATAAGCCTTTCGATCAGGCCGTTCTTTTTCGGCAACTCATAGCCAAAATAAAACCGAAGGGCATACATCTTGCCTTGGTAAAAGGTCTTCTCTTTCTGGGATGCGTCCCCCTCCAGCCCCTTGACGATGCAGATTCCCTGCTTCAGCCACTGCCAGGCAATCGCCACGATCGCGAAAAGCTCCAGATAGAGGGTGGCATCAGCCAGAAACAGCTCAGCATCTCCTTGGGCAGCCACTCCTTTCAGGTGGGAGGTTACGGTCTCCAGTTGGGCCAGGGCTTTTTCCAGGGCCTCGGCATGGAGGCGGAGGTGTTCCGCCTGTGTGGCCTCGGCGATGGTCTTCCGAACTTCCTCTCCATAGAGTTGAAAGGCCTTTCCGTCTTTCATTATGACTTTTCGGCCCAGCAGATCCAGACCCTGAATCCCGGTGGTCCCCTCGTGAATGGGATGGATGCGCGCATCCCGGTAGTACTGTTCCAGGGGAAATTCGTCGCAGTAGCCGTATCCGCCCAGGATCTGCAGTCCCTGACTCACCGAGAGGATGCCCATTTCCGATGGATAGCTCTTGGCCACGCCCGTAAGAAGATCCAGCAGCAGGCTGCAGCGTTCCTTTTCGGCTCCTTCGGCCACTTTTTTCAAATCGGCATAACGCCCGCATTGGAGGATGAGTGCCAGGGAACCTTCGACCATGGCCCGCTGAAACAGAAGCATCCGTTTGACGTCGGCATGCCGGATGATGGGCACCTGGGGCAGGGCAGGGTCTTTCGCTTTGAGGCTTCTGCTCTGGGGTCGTTCTCTGGCATATTCCAGGGAAGCATGATATGCGGCCGATGCGATGGCCGCAGCGCCCATGCCCACATCGATGCGAGCCTCATTCATCATCTGAAACATGTAAGGAAGCCCCTGGTGGGGTTCCCCTAAGAGGTATCCCCGACAGTCGTTGTTCTCTCCCATGCTCAGCTGGGTAATGGGTGCTCCCCGATAACCCAGTTTGTGATAGATCCCTGCCACGTTCACATCGTTGGGGACAAGCTCTCCATCCTCTGCAATGCGTTTTTTGGGAACCACAAACAGGGAGATCCCCTTGGCACCTGCCGGCGCCCCCTTGATTTTGGCCAACATCAGGTGGATGACATTTTCCGCGAAATTGTGGTCTCCTGCAGAGATGAAGATCTTCTGGCCCCGTATCCGGTAATACCCCTCACCCGCAGGTTCGGCCTGGGTGGTGATATCCGAGAGGGAACTGCCGGCCTGGGGTTCGGTCAGGGCCATGGTCCCCTGCCATTCTCCGGAAAACATCTTCGGAATATAGGTGTTGATGAGATCCTCGGAGCCGAAGGACTCGATGAGATGGCCCGCCCCGGCGGTCAGGAAAGGGTAAACCGTGGCCGAATAGTTGGCTGCCGAGAAAATGAACTTACAGGTGGCGGTGATCAGGATGGGGAGTTGCTGGCCCTCCAGTTCAAAGGGTGCATTGGCTCCAATCCAGCCGCCTTCGCCGCACGCCTTCAGAAATTCCCCCACCATGGGGTGGACCTTCACCTCCCCGTCTATGAATTCAGGGGGGATTTTATCCATTTCCTGAAAACAGGGAAAGAGAAGATCGCGCCCCATCTTCAGGGCCGTCTCCAGCACCATGTCAAAGACCTCGCGGCTGTGTTCTTCAAAATAGGGGTAGGTGCACAGATCATCCGCATGGAATACCTCGTACAGCAGGAACTTCAGATTCCTCTCACTTAGAAATTTTTCCGCCAAAACGCAACCTCCTCCACTTCAATTATATTATAACTCAAATAAATTCATATTTGAGTATAATTCAATAATAATGCCTTGTCAACATCTTTTTTTAGCTATTGTTTTTAGTAAAAGCTTATTAATTTGGCTCTTCCGAAGAATCTGTGGGTAAAAAAGAGTGACTTTTGAAAAAAATCACTGATCAATACACTTTAACCGGCTAATTCCAGACATTATTATCATTAGGATCAAAAGAATGTCTTTTACCTCCGTGTTGTAAGGCCCCACAATATAAGGGTAATTTTCTACTGATAAATTAAACAGCCATTTTCTTAATGACACCGCTCGTTTTTTTCGCTGTCAAATAACAGTATTCCAATGAAAAATTGAGAATTATGCCGAAAATTAAAGGAATTTAAATTTTGCAAAAACAACAAATCTTGTTATTAAAAAAACAGCAATATTTTGATATTTTATTGTGTGATATTACATAGTTAAATGGAAACTTGAGAATTTGGACCCACAGATTCTCCAGAGGAGCCATTAATTTAATGTCAACTTTATTATCTGGTTTGGTCAGAGGTATGAATATTGCTCATAACTATGTGGGTACGGGAACCAATATAGAAAGGCTGCACGTTTTCGGTTGCGGTCGCAAACCCTCCGAACATACGTGACGGATCTGCAGGGATCGCAAGGTAAAACCGCTGCTCATGAGACCGATGTCCCGAAAAAGGAAGTCCCTCCTGTCCGCATGTCAGGAATGCTCCCCCTCCGAAACAGCAGATGTGAGTAGATCAGTCAACCCGTCAATTTCCTTCATCTTATCGTATTGAACATCACCTTCCAGGATCACCCAGCGGATGGCCATGTGGGCGCATGCCCCTAACAGCATGTTGCGGAATACTCGGGGATTTACATCTGCCCTGAAAGCCCCCGCATTCTTTCCTTCCTCGATCATATCTTCGATGAATCGAACATAGCTGCGATAGCTTTCGTAGGCCTTTGATCGGTAGAAGTGCAGATTGAGCAGGATATGCATCACAAATATTCTCAAGAAATTTCGGTTTCCAACATGAAGTACGAAATGATAGCGAATTAGCCGCCGCAGCTTCCGACGGGGCGTCTGGATGTCGAAGACCTCGGGCAATGCCACGAGCTGTTCCTGTATTCTCTTCTCAGCGATAGACATGAGGAGGTCTTCTTTATTCTTGAAATATTCGTAGATCGTTCCCTCGGCAACCTGGGCATTTCGGGCAACATCGGCAATCTTGGCATTTGAAAATCCCCTACTGGAGAACTCCTCCTCTGCGGCCGCCAGTATCCTGCTTTCCTTGCTCTCCTCGGCCGGCGCATCCCTCCTGACAATCATCGGCAGAACCAGGGCCATGATATCGTCAAAATCCTTGACGCCCTCATCGGTTTCACCGGTTGCCAGAACGCCTATGGATGCCAGATCAAGGACCCCGTAGATCATGTCCCTAACCACGCGCATGTCTATATCGTTGCGGAAAAGGCCGGTGGTTACCCCCTCGTTGAGGATACCCAGCATGATTCCCGCATGTTTCCGGAGAAGCCCATAGGTCGGGGATGCATAGAACCGGCTGTTGGACCGGCACTCAAACAATAAGGTCCTGATGTAATCCTGATGTTGGTCGTTGTATCGCAATCCATACCAGATCATCTTACTCAGCTTAGATTCCGCATCCCGGATACCCTGAAGCTGTTCATTAAGGAGGTCGAGCGCCTCTACCAGTCTTGTATAGGTGGCCGAGAACAAGAGGTCCTCCTTCCCCTTATAATACTGATACACTAGGGAATCGGCTACCGCTGCCTTCCTGGCAATGCTGGCGATGGTGGTGTTTTCAAGGCCGTTCTTGGAAATCAATTCCTCTGCCGCCTCAAGAATTCTGGTTCTTGTCTCCTGCGCTGGCATGTGATGCTCCTCCTGGTTGGTCATGTTTCATCCCTGTTTTCTGGTCCTCAGCCGGCCGCCTGTTTGAAAACCAGGACATTTCTAAGTAGTCTCTGAACGAAAACCCCGAAATCAAAATAAACGCAACATCAATCATGAGGTTTTACTGAGTTGGAGTTAATTCCATTAATCCAAAATTCAACATCTATAGCTCAACATTGTGCCTGAACAGGGTTTTCGTTCAGGCACTAATTATAATTGAGCAGCTTTCAACATGAATGTCAAGTCATTTATGTCGTTTCAGGTTTAGTTTCTTGGATATAATGATTAAAATCAGCCAATTATAATTTTCTTGAGACTGCTATTCATTTTTTCCTTGACACGTTAAATGGCAAGTGTTATCAAATATCACTCAGGATCGCTTATGTTTGAAGTATCTTCGACGCCCGAAATTCGCCAAATTGATCGATCAACGGCGAAGTCCGGATGTTTCATGCCTGATCAGGCCCAAAAGCCGAATTCAGGAAATTGAAAGAAAGCCCCGATACCAGATGCGTAGAGAGGAGGTCGAGATTGAAAAAAACAGTAGAAATCTTAGGAATGGATAACAAAGAACCGTTCATGGATCAAATGATCTCGGATCGTGAACTGGGCATGTGAAAGGAGGCTGTGAATAGAAATTCGTGTGATCCGTGGTTCGATGTATTGGTATGGAAACATGTGGGATTCCGGCAGAGCGGGTCTCAATTCCGGATGCAGGGGTTCCCGTTGAACAACCACTTTTTATTATAAGGAGGGAATCATGAAAAGGTATGGATGGATGTTGATAGTCTTGTTGGGTGCGGTCTCTATGGGGTTTTCTCCTGGCATGGCTTCAGAAAAGGTGAAGCTCGGGGTCCTTTACCCCATGTCCGGCCCGGTGGCGGTTTACGGGCAGAACTATTTCAAGGGCGTGGAGATGGCCGTTGACCAGATCAATGCCAAGGGCGGCATTCGGGTGGGGGATCGGTCTTATCTCTTAGACCCGGTGGTCTATGACGATAAGTGCGATCCCAAGGAGGCGGTGGCGGCCCTTCAGAAGATGGGCATGGAAAAGATCCATTTTGTCATCGGGCCGGTGTGCAGCAGCTGCACCCTTGCGGCCATGGTCTTCAATGAGGAACTGGGCATCATGATGATATGCCATTCCGTTCATCCGGACATTACAAAGAAAGGTAACAAACTGATTGTGCGGGTGGCGGCTACCACCGACATGGGGGCCCGCGGTCTGGCCGAGACATTGGTGACCGGACTGGGATGGAAGGGCTTTGCCACCATTGCAGACACGACCGATTACGGTCGAGGCTGGACAAAGGCCTTTACGGATGCGGTGAACAAGGCTGGGGGAAAGATGGTGAAGGATGAATGGTTTGAGCATGGGGCCGTGGATTTCTACCCCCAATTGACAAGCATCAAGGCTGCCAAACCCGAGGCCATTTTTGTGATTGCTGCAGGGAAGGAAGCAGGGCTGATTGTCAAACAGCTCAAGGAACTGGGGATTAAATCCAAGGTGGTGGTGACCGAATCCTTTGATAAGACCGCCATCGATGTGGCGGGGAAGGAAAACGTGGAAGGGATCTATGGATCCGTTGCCCCATTCGATCTTTACGCAACCAAAGAAAAAGAAGCCTTTGTCAAGGCCTTTGAAGCCAAATTCAAAAGTGACCCTCAATTCTATCCTGCCTACTCCTACGATATGGTGAAGGTGCTGGCCAGGGCCATGGAGCTGGCTGGGACCGTGACGGATTCCGCAAAGGTTCGGGCGAAGATGAACGAGGCGGCCGGGGAGATTCTGACTTCTCCTCTTTCGGGTGTCCTGGATATCTTTGATAACGGGCAGGTCGATATCGACGTCTGTATCGGTCGCTACGAGAACGGAGAATGGCACAAGGAGCGGTGCTCTTACATCGAGAAATAGCGCAAGAGCCCGGTTTTGCCCTGCCCGCCAGGTCCCCTTTCCTGGAAACCGGTTGGGCGGGGCGAACCCGATTTTCGAACGCGGAACCGGGAACTCGGAACGCGGAATGAATCAATCAAAGATGAATCCTGAACCCTGAGTCGATCCCATGGATATTTTCCTTCAACAAATCGTCAACGGTCTCACCATGGGAAGCAGCTACGTGCTAATCGCCCTCGGCCTGACCATCATTTTCGGTATCATGAATGTGATCAACCTGGCCCATGGATCTATCTATATGATCGGCGCCTATCTGACCTATTTTCTGGTTCAGCGGGCCGGGCTCGATTTTTTTCTTTCCATCGGCCTGGCCATGGGGGCCAGCATCCCTTTTGGCATCCTGATAGAAAAACTCTTCTTCAAACCCCTGAGAGATAAATCCGAACTGAGCGTCCTGCTGGTCTCCGTGGGTATTCTTGTTCTGCTTGAAAGCCTGGCCCAGCTCTTTTTCGGGTCAGAGGCCCGCATCATGCGGACCCCCTATTCCGGGGTCATCTATCATTTGGGCGAGATTACGCTGACGCTGCCCCGCATCTTTCTCTTCGGCACATCCATTCTGCTCGTAACGGGGCTCTATTTATTCATCCAGAAGACCCGGCTGGGAAAGGCCATGCGCGCAACAGCTCAAAACAGGGAAGCCGCGGTCATCATGGGCGTCAAACTGGATCGGGTCTATTCGCTCACATTTGCCCTGGGATGCGCCCTGGCCGCAGCCGCAGGCGGGCTTATCGGGGCCATCTTCGTGGTCCACCCCAATATGGGGTTCATGCCGCAGTTGAAGGGGTTTGTGGTGGTGATCTTAGGGGGGATGGGGAGCATCTGGGGGGCCATTGCCGGTGGGCTCATCTTGGGGTTAACGGAGTCTTTGGGAGGAGGTTATATTTCATCCCAGTATATCGATGCCTTTGCATTTATCATCCTTATTCTTGTTCTCTTGTTGAAACCTTCGGGCCTGTTTGGACATCGACTATGACGAAAGCACGCATGATATTCGGACTGATTGCTGTTGCCCTGATCATCCTTCCATTCGGGATGCCGGACTATTACCTCCACCTGATGATCATGGCCGGAATCTCTTCCATCCTGGCATTAAGCTTGGGGCTCCTGGTGGGTTACCTGGGCCTGGTCTCCTTCTGCCAGGCGTCGTTTTACGGGATCGGGGCCTATACCTCTGCCCTGCTGACTACTAATTTTAACATCTCATTTTGGTTTGCCCTCCCCCTGGCTGGTCTTGTGGCGTCGTTCTTCGGTGTAATCATCGGATATCCCTCCCTCAAGACCAAGGGTCCCTATTTTTCCATCATGACCCTGGGTTTCGGCCAGATCGTGAGCCTCATCTTTGTGAACTGGGTGGCGCTTACCCGGGGGTCCCAGGGAATGCCCGGCATCCCCTCTCCGGGCTCACTGGTCTTTCCTCTCTTAGGGACGATCTCGTTCAAGGCCAAGATCCCTTACTATTTCCTCGTCCTTCTGGTCCTGGCCGTCACCTTCTTTTTCATGCGGAAATTCCTCGCTTCCCACCTGGGTCGGTCCCTGACGTCCATCCGTGAAAATGAGATCCTGGCCGAGGCCGTGGGCATCCGCGCCATGAAATACAAGCTCATGGCATTCATCATCAGCACCTTTTTCGCCGGTCTGGCCGGAAGCCTCTATGCCCACTATTTCCGGTTTATCAGCCCGGTCTCCTTCACCGTGTTCCAGTCCTTTGACACCCTGATCAAAGTCATCTTTGGAGGAGCCGGGCTGCTTATCGGGCCCATCGTGGGGAGTACGCTCCTGACCATCATTCCCGAGGCCCTCCGTATGGCATCCGAGTATCGAGACACCATCTATGCGGTCATTCTTCTTCTGGTGATCCTGTTCCTGCCGGCCGGGATTACAGGCGAACTAAAGGATCGGTTCCTTTCCAGACGCCGATCAAAGGGGAAGGCATGAAAATTCTCGATGTTCAGGGCCTCAGCAAACATTTCCACGGTCTGGCCGCGGTGGACCGGGTGGACATGCATGTAGACCAGGGCGAGATCCTGGCTATTATCGGACCCAACGGCGCCGGCAAGACCACCCTGTTCAACTGCGTCACCAACACCCTCCCCCCCACCCGGGGATCGGTCATCTGGAAAGGGGAGGACATTGCAGGGAAAGGCCCCCATGTGGCGGCCCAGAAGGGGATCATCCGCTCCTTCCAGCAAACCAGCCTCTTTTCCGGCCTGACCGTGGCGGAAAATGTGCTCATCGGCGGGCATCGCCGGTTTCACAGCGGGTTGTGGAAGACCATGATCGGCGCCCCATCGGCCAGGGAAGAAGAACAGCAAAACCGTCTGGCTGCCGCGGACATCCTCAGGACCTATCATCTGGAAGACAAGCGCGACCGGACCGCCAGGAGCCTCCCCTTCGGGGAGATGCGTCGGCTCCAGGTGGCCATCTGCATGGCCGGAAGGCCTGAACTCCTCCTCCTGGACGAGTCGGCCGCCGGTCTCAATCCCGAGGAGACCCAGCGGCTCATGGACATGATTCGAGGCATCCAAGCCCAGGGGATCACCGTCTGCCTGGTGGATCATAACATGAAGTTCGTCATGGGTCTCTGCAGCCGCGTCATTGTTCTGGATGCGGGTCGTAAGATCGCCGAGGGAACGCCGGCCGAGATTCAAAGTAACCAGCAGGTCATCGAGGTCTACCTGGGAGGAAGTCAATTTGCTTGAGGTCCGTTCCATCAACGCCTACTACGGCCATATCCATGCCCTCAATGGCGTGTCTCTCCGCGTGTCTAAGGAAGAGATTGTGGCACTTATCGGCGCCAACGGCGCAGGCAAGACCACGGTGCTAAAGAGCGTTATCGGGCTCATGCGGATTGCATCGGGGAAGATTCTCTTCGAGGAGGCCGATATCACAGGACTGGACCCCAGCCGGGTGGTGAGCCAGGGCATCTGTCTGGTGCCCGAGGGGCGCCAGATCTTTCCCCACATGACGGTTCAGGAAAACCTGGAAATGGGCGCTTTCATACGAAGGGACACCGCAGGCATCGCCGAAGACATGGATATGGTCTATAGCCTTTTTCCGCGCCTGAAAGCGAGAAGGCGGCAGGCGGGCGGGACCCTTTCCGGCGGCGAGCAGCAGATGCTGGCAATGGGACGAGCCCTCATGTCGAGACCCAGGGTCCTCCTGCTGGATGAACCTTCCTTGGGCCTGGCGCCCGTGATCGTGGAAAAGATCATGGACATTATCGTGAAATTCAGAGAAGAGGGAAAGACGGTCCTGTTGGTGGAACAGAACGCGGTCATGGCCCTCAATACCGCGGACCGGGCCTACGTGATGGAGACCGGGACCTGTCCTTTGGAAGGCGAGGCCGGAGATCTCCTGGCTAATGATCATGTGAAGCGGGCCTATCTTGGCATCACATAGGGGGTGACATCATGCATATTGCCGAGGCATTCGAGAACACAGTGCGGAATTTTCCGGAAAAGCCGATGCTGATTTTCCGGCATCAAGCCTATACGTTCCAACAGATGGACCGCATGTCCAACCAACTGGCCGGGGGTCTGGTTTCCCTCGGGGTAAGACAGGGAGATGTGGTTTCCATAGGGCTTCCTAATGGTCCTGAAATCATCCTTTCCTTTTTAGCCGCGGCCAAGTTGGGCGCGGTGGTGGTGCCGTTTAACACCATGCTCAAGGAAAAGGAACTGGGCTATGTGTTTCAGGACTGCCCGGTCAAGGCAGCCGTCACATTTCCTGAACATGCAGACATTATCGGCCGCTTGAAAAGCCAGGGGCTCCGCACGCCCTGGACCGTGGTCGTGGGAGAAGAGGCTCCGGAGGACGGGGTCCCTTTTGACGGGTTGCTGGAACAGGGGCCCACATCCTTTACCCCCGCCCCGGTTCAGGGGGACGACCTTTTCCTAACCGTGTACACCTCGGGCACCACCGGAGAGCCCAAGGGGGTTATGCTCACCCATGGCAATGTCCTGTCGGTTGCCCGGGCCGTGGCCGCGTTTCAGCAACGGAGCCACAGGGACCGGGGGGTCTGTTTTTTCCCCCTGACGCACATCACCGGTATTGTCAATTTCATGGTGGACAGCCTTTCCATCGGGGCCACCATCATTCTGCAGAAGCGCTTTGAGGTGGATGATTTTCTGGAAAGCTTCAGCCGATACCAATGCAGCGTCATCGGGGCCGTGAACCCGGTCTTTCAGGCCATCCTGGCCTCCCCCCGGCTGGATGAAACGGATTTCAGCAACCTCCACCTGATCGTCAGCGGCGGGGCCAGCCTGCCGGTGGAACTCTACCAGCAATTGAAGGAGCGCTTTGGCGTGCCGATTCTCGAGATGTACGGCATGACCGAAAACGCCGCCACCCTCACATCCAACCCCATGGAAACCCAGAAAGAGGGGTCTGTGGGCGTGGCTCTCCCGGATATGGCGGTGCGCGTGGTGGATAAGACGGACCAGGACCTGGCTCCCGGCCAGGTGGGTGAGGTCCTGGCCCGGGGGCCCGGCATCATGAAGGGATACTACAACAAGCCGGAACTCACGGAAAAGGCCCTTCGCGGAGGCTGGTACCATACGGGTGACCTGGGCAGGATGGACCCGGACGGGTTCCTCTATATCGTGGACCGCAAGGACGACATGATCAATGCCGGGGCATTCAAGATTTATCCCAGGGAGGTGGAAGAGGTCCTCTATGCCCATCCGGATGTCCGGGACTGCGCTGTGAAGGGGGTCCCTGACGAACGGTTGGGCCAGACCCCGGTGGCCTTTGTGGTGACCAGGGAAGGGGAGGCATCCACCCAAGAGGCCTTGGGAGCTTTCTGCCGGGACCGGATCGCCAACTACAAGGTCCCCAGGCGTTTTCACTTCGTAAATGAACTTCCCAGGACGGCCCAGGGAAAGGTGATGAAACGATTCCTTGTGGAGCCTTCGTGAAACTTCTCACTTCACCCCGAAATCCTTGCCTGTGATCTCGGAGGCACAGATAAGCCCTGCGGCACAGGCGCAGTCCATGGCCACGCCGTATCCGCGCACGGTGTCTCCTGCAAAAAAGAGTCCCTCAACGGACGGCGCACGAACAGGGCTTTTCAGGGTCCCCGCTTGATCTATGTCCTTGGCCGCGCCTTCTAAGCGCCAGCTCACAGGAAACATGGACCATTCTACACTCCGGCGGAATCCCGGGTATCTTCCCTCCAGATAGTCCACAATCCGGTCGCAGGCCCAGCCCATGAGTTCGCGGTCCCGGGCCTCTTCCTGGGTGACCGGTGCATATGCGGTAAGAAGGTGTTTGTCTCGAGGCGCACATAATGGGTCCGACTTAGACTGCACATTCCAGCACATGTAAACGTCGTGCGCAAACCGATCACCTTTAGGGATAACGCAGGTATCCTTTACGCCCTTGTCCCATTGCTCTTCGGGCAACACTAATTCGTGCAGCCCGAAGTATGGTGCGATAGAACCAAAACTCCGCAGATTCTCGGTCCGCTCAACCCACTGTGAAGGAAAAGCCTCCCGGCCACTATACTTGAAAGTGTCCTGTGTCGGGATGTTGCTCACAATAACCGGTGCGTGGATCTCGAGGTTTTCCCCGTCACAGTCCACTACTACACCCTTGACCTGTCCCCCGGAGATTAGAATTTCTTTCATTTTGGCATTTAATAGCAGTTGGCCCCCAAAGGTCCGAAAGCGGTCAGCCACCGAATCCATCCATCTCTGCACACCGCCCTTGACAAATCCGGAGGGCCATTTGGCAAGGCCTTTAATAAACCTCGGATTTAAGATTTCTCCAAAGTACCGCCATATGTCTCCGATGGATATCTCCTCAGGATCGTTAATGGTGGTAATCAGCGTGGAGACGGCGTGGATCATTTCGAAGAGGACCCGGTTTTTGTGGATTCCCTTAAGCCTGCACCATTCGGCCACCGACAGGCCCTCGTATTTGTCATAGTCCTCGAGACCCATTGACATCGGGGCCAGGTAGTAATCCAAAAAAGGTAAGCCGGTCTCTTTAATAATGGCCTTTATGCGGGGATCCAGTTTACCCGCGTGAAAGTCCAGGTACCACTCGTCGTCAATGTATGTGGAATTGACGTTTCCCACAAATTCCACCCCGGCCTTCTCTCCTGAACCGATGATCTGATCCAGGTCATGGAAATACCCGCGGCCGTTGAGTGATACCCCGTGGTAGCCAACGTCGAGTTGATATCCCTTAAGATGCCTGCGCCTGCAGATCTCTTCAAAAGACGGATCTGTTCCTGCCAGCCAGGTGTACTGCAGGCCCAGGGCCGTGCAATACCATTCCTCGCCCCTGTCCATGATCTCCTCACCCGCAAAAGTCATGGCCCGTCCGCCGACACGATCGGCCTGCTCGACCAAAAGGACCTGCCGTTTTTCATGGGCCAGCAAAGAGGCCACGGTCAACCCGCCCACGCCAGCGCCCACAACAATGGCATCATAACGATCATCAACCATCTTCTTCAGGAACCTCCTTTAATCCAGCAGCATCATCTCGTGGAATGTCTCACCCGAAACCTGCTCCCTTACGCCGTCTACCTCGATCTCACCCTCGTAATTCGCCAAGAACCGGTAATAATGAAAGGCCCCGTCTC
>Ga0222626_1000472_pt1 | contig 23212 bp, 22 predicted proteins | sample AntAcemetageno91_FD_179862 | JGI IMG/M metagenome (GOLD analysis project Ga0222626, IMG submission 179862) | Saline water microbial communities from Ace Lake, Antarctica - #91 | ecosystem: Environmental > Aquatic > Non-marine Saline and Alkaline > Saline | place: Antarctica: Ace Lake | collected...
TCAAATCGCACATCTTGTAAACTGCATTGATGCCGCGAGACGGATTACTGGCGTGCGCGGTCTTCCCCTTGACACGCACGGTAAACTCAAGCTTTCCCCTGTGACCGAGATGGACTTGAAGACGGGTGGCCTCGCCGCTAACGGCCATCTTTCCCTTTAGCCCTCCCTGTTCAAGCAGTCTGAGAATCCCTTCGCCTTTGGCCATTTCTTCGCGCACAACAGCTGTCATCACAAAGGTTTTCTTGAAGATAGCCCCGCTTTTTTTCAGGGCCTTTGCGGCATAGATCATAGACGCCACCGCGCCCTTCATATCACAGGCGCCCCGTCCCTCAATCACCTGGCCCTTGACCCCGTATTTTGAACCGTCTGCTTTTTTTCCGGAATAAGGCTCCGGCATTTCTCCGGGAGGGACATGGTCTATATGACCGTTAAAGATCAGCTCCGGCGCAGGATTATCACCATAAAGGTACCCGACCACATTATAAATGGGATCTATGGCAACCTCATCAAAGCCGATCTGCTCCATTCGTTTTGCTACAAGCCTAGCTGCCTGTTCCTCTTCCATACTGAGGCTTGGGGTTCGAATCATTTCCTGAGCAAAGGAAATCAGACCATGTTGATCTACCCGCAGAGGAAGTGCCTCCATAAAATAACTCCTTCCAGCCTCGCGAGAGAAAATCTCATCGTTGTAGCCCCCTTGAGGCGTTCCTACAAAAGCAACATCATATGTTCTAGGTCGACATACCGTTGGCCGATTTTCATCCCCCTTTGTTCAAGGCCAAACTCCTTGAAGCCCAATCGTATGTAGAATCGCTTTGCTGCTTCACCAGAGACTTCAATATTTATCTGTTCAAGACCGTGCAAGGCCTTGGCTTCTTTCAGGACTGCACCAACCATATCTTTTCCGATACCCTTGCCTCGGCCTTCCCGGGCAATATAAACGGCCCACAGCTTTCCCTTGTGCCGCATTTTGAGGGTCGCTTCACGTTTGAAGCCACATGTCCCGACCAACTGATCTTCCATGAAAGCGCCGAAAACAAAATGCTCAGGTGGTTCCGCATCGCTGAAAATCCTGGCCGCCATCTGGTCTGTCGAAAGCGATTCTTCCTCCTGCAGACTGCCCAGATATCCCTCAGCGCTTTCTCTCAGTGCCTGAAGTCTCGCCATGCGAAAGGCCCCGGCGTCTTCTCTCGTAAGTTTCCGAATGTCCATGGATCGCCCCCCATCTGCTTCCAAGTTTCATACGGGTTGCGGATCTCAGGTGTCAGGCGCAAGACGAAAAACGAAAGGACCCCAACAGCTATCCATCCTTCTGGCATTCAGTATCCAGCAACCAGTACCCAATACCGAGTCTCCAGTTTCCAGGTTCATAGGAAATTCCCCTTCAGCCGAGGGTATTCATACGTCAGGCCGGTTCTTCATAGTGCTCTTCCATTAAAGGGCAATATTAATACTTGGGTATGCACTTAAGTCAAGAGGCTAACAGTATATCGTGGTCATGCATCGTTATCGTTTAAATCTCAAAAGCTGTCAGCCACCACCAGGAAAGCGGTGGTATGATGAAGGCCCCTAAATAAAGGGGCCTTCAAAAGTTTTGCCCAAAAACCATTATCATTTTAATCAAGCCAACGTTGTTTTCAATTATTCATCCAAGGGGGCTTTTGATAAAACCCGACGGCTAACGAGCTTGGATAGATGACGACATCCTTTCCATTTTGAATCTGGATGCCTGGCACAGGAATGTAGTCTTCGCCTGCGAGAATAGCATGGTCTTCTTGGTTGAAGACGTATCTTCCCAAAACTCCCGGCCTATCAAGTTTGGATAGAGATTCCACAATAGTCTTCGGGTCTAACGATTCTGCTCTTTTAATGGAATCAAGGGCGTTGTATACAACATCATAGCCCGAAGCATGATCCATATTTGGTGTAACTCCCCATCTTTTCTGGACTTTTCTAGCAAACTCCTTATGACGCGGAATGTTGACCGGATCTATGAAAGAAGTAGTCCAGAGGAGGTAATTTCCCATCTTTCCAACTTGAGACAAATACTCGGGGCGGGAGGGGTAATAGATGCCCATATGACCACATTTCAACCCTAACTCATGAAATTGCTTGGTGCAAGCAACTCCTGATGAGAGCGGAGTGAATGACGTAACCAAGATATCCGGACTCATGCTTTTAATCTTTGTCAACTGCGGATAAAAATCAGTGTGTCCAAGAGGTACCGTTTCAGTAGTGAGTGTCTCCCAACCCGCTCCTTTGAAAAACTCGCTGGCTTTCTGAGCGTTAGAACGACCCCAGTCTGTATCCTCTACAATGAAAGCAATCTTCTTGCTCTTTGGCTTAAAAAGACCTTTCTCAATCAAATACTTGTATGTATCGAAGACGGCTCCACCAAGAGCGTCGCTGTTCCAATTTCCTTTCCAATAACTCCAGTATCTCTTAGGATTCGCCTTAACTTTTTTTGCGATCTCCGTGCTCACCGGCTCAGCGCTCAAGACAGGAATACCATATTTGGGCGCCAGCTCCATCACTGCCATGGTTACTGAGCTGTGAAGCATATCTCCGATTAACATGTTGACCTTATCTCTTGTGATCAGCTTTTCTCCAACACTTACCCCTACTTCTGGTTTTGACTGACAGTCTTCGACAAGAATTTTGACAGGCAGCTTCTTCCCTGCTTCTTTTATGTAAATACCGCCATCAGCATTCCACTCTTCAGCAGCCATTATAGCTCCTTCCTTCAACGCAACCCCTGCCTCCGCAGCAGGTCCTGTAAGAGGCGCCGTAACCCCTATCCGCACCTCTTGGGGCGTTTCAGCAAGGCATCTGTTAGGAGTACAGAAAAAACCGCATGTGAATGCGATGAAAAACACCAAGATCGCCAGAATTTCCTTTCTTTTCATGACTATTCCTCCCTTTTGTTTAAGATGGTTTTTATGGATTTTGATGTTACGTCCTCTATCTCACTCACCTCCTTCCATTTGTTTTAGCATTGTCCCTGTTCTGAAAAATGATCAGTTTCCATCAATACGCTGTTTCGCGTTTTCAAGCATCTTAACACATTCCTCTAAATCCAATCTCGTCAGGGTCTCTGTTGTAGGCCAACTGGTAACCTGATCCCATCCACGCAGCAAATAGTATCTATCCAGCATTTTATCCCACTCTTCTCTACTCAATAGCTCTCCTTTAAAGGGTCCCGATTTGATTGGTTCCTGCATAAGCCGCTTGGGTGGATAGTCCTCTCGTCTGGTAAAGCCGGCATGGGTCACATTAAACATCTTTTCCACATTGTGGATTCGTTCCCCTGTTTTCATTAAATCCTCCTCTGAGATATTTCTCCCTGTGGCAAATGAGTAGAATTCTCCCAATTCCCTTGGATTCACACCTTCTGGTGATGCCCAGTTGGCGATAATAAAACAAATCCCAAGGGAATCCCAGAGGGCGCATGCTGCATCATAGTAGGCAACTAAATTTGGCTTGCCAATGTAAGCTGTTGGATCTCCAGCAGTTTTAACTCCAAAGGTCTCTTGGCTCTCTTCAGGTGACCACTGCCGAAATTCACTATAGGGAGCTCCCCTTGTGTGGGAAGCGCCGCGTTGCGATACGACGATGCCTAATGCCCAACCTTTACAGGATCGGATTCCTTCAACCAGGTCCTGTCCCTTGATGTGAAAAGAGTATTTTTCTGATCCTTTTCCTAATATCTGTGAGGCTTTTAAACTCCCTTCTGCAAGCAGATTACCGATTCCTTCCCTGTGGGCGATCTTTCTGATTAACTCGATGAGCACACCGTGATCCCCCCAGTTGAGCGTTAATCCATCAGTATCGTCCTTTGAAAGTAAATTATTCTGAAAACAGTCAATGGCCCAGGCAATGGCACCACTCGTATTATCCACATCCAGACCTAACAGGCCGCATTCATCTTGGGCTTTCAAATTGGAAGCAGGATCGTCTATCCCTAATCGTGACCCAAAGCCCAATTGTGTGTTCGCTTCCAGCTTAAGACATTGAGTGCCGGCATAACGGCCATGGTCTACAAAATAACTATGTCCGCAGGGTGTCGGACACGCCATACAGGCATAACAGTCCGTCTGATACCGGCTATTGAATACTTCGGGAGATATTTTTTTAAAACTTTCTTGAGGATGGTACTCATCTTCAAAGTTTTTATAGGGGACTCCAGAAAAGCTATTGTGAAGAGGTCCTACTGCTAATGTTCCGAATTTCTTTCTAATCTGAACAGAAGGAATGTTAAGAAGCCGATCGCTAACGGAATTCACCAGGGACATGAAAGCGTCTGGATGTTTCAGCTCGATTTCTCCTGTTCCTCGCACTGCAACGGCTTTGAGGTTTTTTGACCCCATAATAGCACCCAAGCCGCATCGTCCGACAGCACGAAAACCACTGACAATGATGCAGGCCGGTTTTACCATATTTTCTCCTGCAGGCCCGATGCACGCCACCTGAACATCACTATGCCCAACATCTTGCTGTATTAGCGCTACTGTCTCCCTCGTAGTCTTTCCCCAGAGGTCACGTGCCGGTCTAAAAGAAATCTTGTCATCCTCAATATAGAGGTACACCGGCCATTTTGCTTTTCCTTGGACGACCACATGATCGTAACCCGCGAATTTCATCTCTGATGCAAACCAACCACCAGCATTTCCAGAACCTATTCCTAATGTGAGAGCGTTCTTTGAATCAATATTCAGCCTGGAAGCTCCAGGCACTAAAGTTCCTGTAAGAGCTCCGGCACCAAAGCAGAGGATATTTGCCGGCTCAAAGGGGGTCACCCAGGATCGTAGCTCGTTCAATAGAATCCATTGGTTAATACCTCTACCCCCCAAAAATCTGGGCGCAAAATTTGACGTAGGTTCGGTCCAATGGCGGGCAGTAGTAAGGTCTACCCGTAAGATATTGCCAGCATATCCATAGCTTTTTCTTTTCATCATTTCCCTCCTTTAAACACTTCCTCGGGGCAAAGTTGAATGCAAAGCGGAAACCCTTCCTCGTTTTCACAGGAATCGCAAGGTGGATGTGAGCCCTGTTGCGTGTGATAAATGTTAATCCTGACACCTTGCTTTGGATAAGATATGCATTTATCGACTCTTATGCTTGAATGGCTTCTTGAATATTTGCGCGTATGGTGATATGAACAGGCTAATTCACATCTCAAGCACCCGGTACAAGCTTCTGGATTTTCTAGACTGATCATAATTTTACTCCTTGTTTATAGCTCTCCTCGGAAATTCTTAAATTCAAAGATAGTAAATGTCCGGCTTGTGGTGTTAGATAAAGGAACTAATTTGTCATTTCTCGAAAATAGTCAAAAAATTCAGTTTCATTAAGTTTGACAAACTCGTAAAAAGTCAGAAATGACCCTTTTTCGTCATTCCCGCGAACGCGGGAATCCAAGAAAATCAATCACTTCTAGACTCCCGCGTTCGCGGGAGTGACGGTCTTGGAGACTTTTTACGAGATCATCAAGTTTATTGCGCCATAACAAATTCTTTTTCCCTTCCAATCTCGATCATTGAATCCCTCCAGAGCAGTTGACGTCAAAGTTCATATATTTCAGGTCTTCTATGTTCTAAAGGGGAGCGGATTCCTCGCATCTCCCGCAGATATTCCAGATCAAGTTCCGCAGATATGATGCATTCCCTGTTGCCGGCCTTTGCCAGTTCAATACCCCACGGATCTACTATGGTGCTTCGTCCAAAGTAGTAAAAGGGGTGTTTGAAACCGATCTGGTTGACGGCAATAAGGTATATCATATTGTGAAGGGCGGCGGCCCTGGTAAGGATCTGCCAGTGGTCTTCGCCGGGGGATACTCCGGCAATGGGGAAAGCCGCAGGGCAAAAGATCAGCTCAGCCCCTTTGAGGGTCAGGGTCCTGAGTAATTCAGGGAACCTGATATCGTAACAGATTATCATTCCAACTTTGCAGAATTCTGTATCAGCAACCGCATATCGATCTCCCGGAGTTACGAACCTCGATTCCTTGTAATCCGGGATATCGAAAAGGTGTGTCTTGCTGTAATCAGCAATTAGATCCCCATTCGGGTTAAATAAGAGACTTGTGTTGTAGTGTTTTCCGTTTTCTTTATGAATGAAGCTACCAGTGACGATATAGGCCCCAAGTTTTTGGGCGTATTCGGAAAACATGCGGGCTGTTGGGCCGTTTTTGTCCTCCGCAATGCGATCAAGCGTCTGAAAATCATCTTCTTCATCTGGGAGATATGAAAACATTTCAGGCAGACAGATGAACTGGGGATGAGGAGGGGAAGCCAAAAGGGTCTCCAACATGGTCCTGGCCTTTTCCACGTTTTCCTCTTTTGTCGAAATTGCCCCAATCTGAATCGCTGCAACCCGTATTTTCATATCTTACCTCATTTCATTGACTATTCTAAGATTTCCTTGTCGCGGAACAGCCTTTTCGTAAGGCCTTGCGGCATATATAGGATCATTAACACTACCAAAATCCCATAGGTGATAAATCGATATTCTCCCAAGAAACGCAGGTATTCCAATCCAACAGTAAGAAGAAAGGCCCCGAGCACCGGACCCATAAAAGATCCGAGTCCGCCGATCAATGTGATGGCCATGATTTCTATCATCATTCCCAGACTGAAAACAGAGGAGGGGGTCAGAATCAGTAAATAATGGGCATAAAAACTCCCCGCAACGCCAGCAAAAAAGGCACTGACAATAAACGCCAAAAGTTTGAAATAAGTGATGTTAACAGCGAGGCTTTCTGCCGCATCCTGGGAATCACGAAGTGACCTGAACGCCAAGCCCACATGAGAATTGACGATGAAGTACAATGTCAGCATGGTAATTATGAATATGATAAGGATCAGATAATAGTATGGAATTCTTACCCCTCCGGCAAAGCTGATGACGCCGAACAGAGGCAGATGAAGTTCAGGGAAATTCGGAATGCCCCAAAGGCCGCTTTCTCCCCTGGTAAGATCCACAAGATTCATACAAGTAATACGGACAATTTCCGAGAATGCAAGGGTCATGATAGCAATGTAGGGTGCAGCGCGTAACCGGAGAGAGGGCAACCCTATCAGGAAACTGGCGAGGGCAGCAGCCATACCTCCTATAAACAAGCCATACCATGGTGAAATGCCGACCTTCATTGCAAGCAGAGAAGAGACATAGGCCCCGATCCCGAAGAATGCCTGATGTCCGAAAGTGAATATGCCGGTATACCCGCAAATAAGGTTCCAACTCGCTGCGAGAACCGCAAAAATAAGGGAGATGATCATGACGTTAAGGATGTATGGATCTCGAACAAAGATGGGGAAGATCACCAACAGGATGGCGCAAGCCAAAAAGCAACGGTCGCTTCTTATCCCTTTGAACGTTTTTAAAAACTTGAAGTTACTTTTCTTGATTTCGGACATCCTTACCATTCCTTTGTGCCAAACAAGCCGGAAGGCCTTATGGTCAGCACGATTATGAAGATAACAAAGGCCACAACATCCTTCCATTCAGAGGAGAAAACAATCACCGATATGCTTTCAATAGTACCCAAAAGGATCCCGGCAAGAATTGCCCCTCCGAAACTTCCGAGGCCTCCCAGTACCACTGTGATGAAGCCCTTCAAGAGCGCGGCATGGCCCATCCAGGGGTTGACGGAAAAAATCGGTGCCAGAAGCCCGGCAGCAAGCGCGGCCATTGCACAGCTCAAACCAAAGGTGATGGTGTATATCTTTTTCACGTTTACGCCTATAAGAGTAGCGGCATCCCTTTCCTGTGCCGTAGCCCTGAGGCCGAGGCCAAATTTGGCCTTTTTGATAAAAACCCAGAACCCTATCATTACAACCGCTGTCACAAAAAGAATAAATATTCGCTGGTAGGCCATGCGGATACCAAAGATCTCGACTATCCCGTCTAAGAAATAGGGGACGCTCTTGAACCTCTCGCCGAAAATTTTTAGCGAGAGATTCTGAAAAAAGATCGAGAGTCCCACAGTAACAACAAGGGGACTTATCTCCCACCCGGGTTTGTCCAACAGCGGATGGATGACGCTTCGTTCAACCAGGACTCCCAGGAAATAGGTCAGTATAACCGCAATAAGAAGACCAAGGATGGGAGGAATACCAAAAAAGGTAACAGCGAAATACAGAAAATAGCCCCCGATCATAAAAAACTCACCGTGAGCGAAATTGAGCATCTTCATGGTGCCCCAAATAAGCGTTAGGCCGCTTGCCACAGCAGCATACATGCATCCCAGCACCAGACCGTTAAGCAGTTGTTCGATGACTAAGGTGCCTGTTATCATCCAAGAGTCCTCCTAAAGACATAAACCGTTGATCGTTTCATCCTTTTCAGCCGCCGTCTATAATCCGAGATACGCCTTTTTGACATGTTCGTTCTCCATCAGCTCTGCGGCCTTCCCCTCCAGAGATATTTTTCCGGTCTCCATCACATAGCCCCGATCTGCAATTTGGAGGGCAATCTGGGCGTTTTGCTCGATCAGGAGAATGGTCGTCCCCTTTTTATTTATATCGACTAACACGTTAAAGATAGTCTCCACCATCTTTGGGGCTAAACCCAGAGAGGGTTCATCCAGCATTAAGAGGGATGGTTTGGACATGAGCGCGCGCCCTATGGCCACCATTTGTTGCTCTCCTCCGCTGAGCGTGCCTGCAAGTTGCTTTTTTCTCACCTGGAGCACTGGAAATATTTGGAAAATTGTCTCTATTGTTTTGAAACGGTCCGCCCAGGATTCAGTGTTGTATGCGCCCGCCAGAAGGTTATCCGCTACGGTCATATTGGGAAACAATTTTCTCCCTTCCGGCACATGTGCAATCCCATATGTCACGATCTTGGAAGGCTCGACTACGTCCAACCGAACATCGCCAAAACGAATCTGTCCTTTCCGTGGATGAAGGAGTCCGGAGACGGTCTTCAGGGTCGTTGTCTTGCCGGCCCCGTTAGAACCGAGAAGAGTCACGATCTCTCGCTGCCGTAATTCCATGGTTACATTCCACAATGCCTGCGCATCGCCGTAAAAAACGTCGAGATCATTCAGCGTGAGCATGTGCCATGCCTCCCAAATAGGCTTCAATAACATCCTTGTTTTTCACAATTTCTTTTGGATTTCCCTCTGTAAGTTTCTGTCCATAGTGAAGCACAATAACGCGGTCTGATATACCCATGATGGCCTTCATAACGTGTTCTATCATGAGAATGCTGATACCCCTGCTGCGGATCCTCTTTATGAGAGCCATCATCTCAATCGTCTCTGTTGGATTAAGTCCTCCAATAACCTCATCCAACAAGAGAATGTTTGGCTCAGTGGAAAGGGCCCGCGCAATCTCCAATCGCTTACGCTCAACAAGGGTCAACTGAGAAGCCAACACCTTCCTTTTATCCTCAAGTCTTAAGAAACCAAGAATTTTATCCGCAGCCCTCTTCGAAGATTTAAGCGTTCGTTTTCTTCGAACTCCGAAATAGGAACCCACCATAACATTTTCAAGAGCGCTCATTTCCAGGAAAGGCTTTGTTATTTGAAAGGTCCTGGCTATCCCCCTCTTACAGATCAGATCGGGTCTTAACCCGCTGATCTTTTCCTCGCGGAAGTCTATTCTTCCTGAATCCGGTTTATATACTCCGGCTATTACGTTAAAAAGTGTGGTTTTTCCTGCCCCATTGGGTCCAATCAGCCCTAGAATTTCCTGTTCATAAAGTTGAACATCGACTGCATTTAAGGCCATAAGACCACCGAAGGTCTTTGTTAATTTGTAGCCCGTGAGGATGACAGAACCGGTTTTGTCTTTATCTAAGGATTGAGAGTTGTTCATTACGGTTGCCCTTCTTCCAAGATAGCGAGTCCTCTCTCAAGTTGATCATCAGTTATAATTAAAGGCATGAGTGTCCGAATAACATTGCCGTAATCCCCGCAGGACAGTACAATTAAACCATTTTCATGGCAAAATTTAACCAAATCTTTTGCCTTCTCGGCAGCAGGCTCTTTACTTTGCCGGTCCTTAACCAGTTCCAATCCCACCATTGGACCAAGGCCTCTCACTTCACCAATGATCTCGATATCCTGATGCCATGAATCGAAACGTCTCCTCAGTTTCTTACCCAGAGCTTGGGCCTTCTTGAGCAGGTCCTCTACTTCGAAAATTTCGAGCAAAGCAAGCGCAGTCTGGCAAGAAACCGGATTCCCGCTATAGGTGCCAGGAGGGTACGCCCAAGAAAGCCATAGTCAAAAGAAATAATCGCTGGTCTCTTGGTATAATGTCTCACGATTTTGACAGCGTTTTTCACCCCTTCAGCCCCGCTGTTCGCGAACATACCCATCTTGGGAAACGCCCCGGGAGTAAGAGCGCAGAGCTTTTCTGCCAATTTCACATACGGCTCATACATCACCGTATGAAAACAAGTGTGAGTGTATTTCTTAGCCTGATTCTTAATCGCCGCCATCACTTTGGGATGGCTGTGTCCTACATTCATGACCCTTATGCCGCCACCGAAATCGATCAGCTCTCGCCCTTCCACATCATAGATCACAGCCCCTTTTGCTTTATCAACGAAGTAAGGCGACACATTAAAGGGCCCTTGTGGTACATGCTTCTCTCTCATGCTCATCAATTCTTGGTTAGTCTTTGGTTCCAAAGCCACCTCTCTTCTCAAGTTATACCGACTTACGCTAAGATCTTTGATGGCAGGATCTGTTTCCATAACCTCGGTACAGGGTGGAGGCGGGAAAGGTCCCGCTTCATCTCACCTTTGTGTCTCTTCCCGCCCAATGGAGATCCCTCAACCCCTTCTTATAAATTTTGCCCGATCCCGTCTTGGGCAGTTCTTCCAGAAAGACCACGGACTTGGGCGCCTTGTAATGGGCAAGGTTCTGCTGGCAGAACGAAATGATTTCCGCATCGCTTTGTCGCATGCCGGGCTTGAGAACCACGTAGGTCTTCACCGCCTCTCCCCAGTGATTGTCCGGTATCCCGATCACCATGGCCTCCAGGACGGCCGGATGAGAGTAGAGCACGTTCTCGACTTCTGAGGAATACACATTCTCGCCACCGGAGATGATCATGTCCTTCTTCCGATCCACGATGGTGATATATTCCTCTTTGTTGATCACTGCAAGATCGCCAGTATAAAGCCAACCGTCGCGAATGGACTTTTTGGTCTCCTCGGGGAGATTCCAGTAACCGGGAGTCACCGTGTCTCCCCTAGCGATGATTTCACCCACCTGGCGGTTGTCCCTGACCACCTCGCTCCCATTCTCATCCACGACCTTCAAGCTCACATTGATGAACTCCCGCCCCGTGGTAGCCTTGAAAACCATCTGTTCTTTTCGCGGAAGTTCTCTGAGATGCCCCTTCAAAACGGATAGGGTGAGATATGGGCTTGTCTCGGTCATGCCGTAGGTCTGGATATAGTCGCAATTGAAGGTCTCGACGATCTTTCGCACCGTTTCCGGGGCAATGGGTGCCCCCCCGCTCAAGAGAACCCTGAGACTTGAATAGTCGAACTCCCGTACACGGGGGTGGTTTACCATCATGTTCAGCATGGTCGGGATCAGATTGGTCAAAGTGATGCCCTCATCCTGGATGAGTCGCAGCACTGTCAAGGCATCAAAAGTGGGTAACAGAACATGCCTCCCGCCGACCCAGGTGATGGCAAAGGTGGCCCAAGCGTCGGCCAGGTGAAAAAGAGGCGCAGCATGAATCCAATGGTCCCCGTCGCTCAGGCGTAACTCGGCGATTGTCCCCAGTGCATGGCTCTTGACATTTCCGTGGGTGAGCATGACGCCCTTAGGGCGACCCGTTGTGCCACTCGTATAGTAGAGTAAGGCAATATCCTCATCCTTTATGGAGACCTCTTCCGGCGGAACTCCTTTTTTGTCCTTGAGCAGGGTCTCGTAATACAATTCGCTGGGTGATTCCCCGGACAAAGGACCCTGTTCCGTCCAGATGGTCCTTTCCAGGCCTGATACCAAGTGGGAGAGCTCATCGACGGTGTGCCGGAATTTGGATTGAGCAATCAGGATCCGCGACTGGCTGTCTTCCAGGATCATCGCTAGTTCCTTTGTAGAAAGCCTGAAGTTCAGGGGTGTCAGGATGAGACCGAGATGGGCCGACGCGAAATAGGTTTCCAGAAAGATATGGCAATTTTCATGGAGAATGGCTAACCGATCACCTTTTTCGAGCCCCAGAGTCCTCAAGGTATGGCAAAGTCTCCAAACCCGTCCTGCAAATTCCCGGTAGGACATTCTGATGTCGCCGCAGACAATCGCCTCACGGTTCGGATACAATTTTGTTGCCTTTATCAGAAGCTCATTAAGGGGCATTATGAACGATCTCTTTTACTCTTCACAAATCTTTAATGTACGTCTCGATCCTGATTCAAAAAATACACGGACATAGAGTTCAGCGAACAAAGGTTTTGTGATCCGTTCTCAGTCTCTGCCCGGAGAATAACCCAAAAGTGAGGATATCTGTTCAGCCGTTTTCATAACGGCCGACCTTAACTCATGATCAATTCGTTCAAGATTTATAGTCATGATGGCGCCAGAGATATTGATGGCGGCGATTGCCTTCTTCGAAGCATCACGAATTGGAGCGGCCACCGCTCTCAGGCCAACGGCCAGCTCTTCATCATCGACGGCATAGCCCCGTTGTCGTATTGATGCGAGTTCTCCCAAAAGAGATTCCCGATTGACAATGGTGCGTGATGTGTAAGGTTCCAGCTTGGTTCTGGCAAGTCGACTCGATAGTTCCTCGGGCGGCAGATCGGCCAACAGAACCTTGCCAAGCGCTGTGCAGTGAGCCGAGAGACGAGAACCCACGTTCAGTATCACCCCCACAATGGCGTGGTTGCGAACCCTGTCCACGTAGATAGTATGCATGTCATCAAGTACACACAGGCTTACCGTTTCACAAACTTCCAGCGCCAAACGCTCGAGATAAGGCCTCGCTGTTTGACATAGGCCCAGGCTATTGATGGCCGTGAAGCCCAGTTGAAGGACTTTGACAGAAGGTCTATAGCGATAACTCGAAGGATCCCTCTCGATATAACCATGGGCCTCCAGGGTGGATACAACGCGAAATGCCGTACTTTTGCTGAGCTTCAGTGTCTGTATGATCTCGGTAAGGGTTAGAGAAGGGGTCTCCAGTGAAAAGAGTTCCAGGATTTTCAGTCCGCGGGCAAGTGCGTTGATATTATAGCGGGATTCCCCCATAAGTTTGCCAGACCTCAATGAGTTTCATTCAGTAAAACTCGATGCCACCAGTTGAAACTACCGTATTCGGAACCAAAATCTTTGTCAAGGCTTTTTTTTGCTTTGTGAAATTTTTTTTGGCTGATGGCGATCGCTTACTTGATGTTGCCCGCGGACATTCGGGTATAGAAAATAGAAGCCTCTTGCTCCATCAAAGCGCTCGCAAGCCAATTGTCTACTCCTTGAGTCCGCACCACCTTGCCAGAAAAAGGGCATAGGCCTTCGCAGTATGAATAACGCTTGAGATGTCGACTCGTTCATTATCGGCATGGATGTTTTCGGCAATCGGCCCAAAGCATGTGGCCTGCCCGTTGCCGAAGTGTACGAATGCCCTCAAATCAGTAGTAGCGGTAGAAACGAATTCCTCTGCAGGCCGTCCGGTCAGGGACATCTGACAGTCGTTCAAGGTCCTGAAGGCGTCCTGGTTTGCATCAACACTGTGCCCCTCCGAGCGAAAGCCGTAAAAGTCGAGTCTCGGAGGGTTCAGAGCCAACCACTCCTCTTTTGCCGTGGCCCTTTCGATGCATTCAGTCACCTGTCGGCGTATACTTTCAAAGGAAACCCCCGGGAAAAAGCCGATGCGGCAGTGAAATTCCGCCGCGGCAGGCACGGTAGAAGGCCAGTCTCCGCCCTTAATAACCCCAATATTGAGATTCACAGGATGCTTAAGGCCGATAAAGGCAGGATGGACCGTACGATTCAGTTCTTCTTCCAGACCACGGAGGGCCAGAAATAAGGGATAGCATTTTTCAATAGCATTGACGCCGCTTCGGGTTTCAAGGACGTGTACGGGCACGCCTGACAGCGAGACCTTGAACCAGGCCACCCCCACCTGGCTGGTAAGGATTGTCGGCCCAAAAGGCTCGGGGATGAGGATCGCTTCCGCGTCAATGCCCGCATTCCGGCATGCAAGGGCGCCGTTCCCGCTGCACTCCTCTTCGATGACCGCCTCGATGGTTACCGGAGCCCGGAGCCCCATTCCAGCCTTATTCACCGCATGGAGCGCATAGGTCATGGCCGCGACCCCGGCCTTCATGTCCCCGGCCCCCCGGCCGTAGAGCCAGCCATTCTCCTCAACGGGATCGAAGGGATCTCTTTCCCACCTGCTAAGCGGCTCAGGACTGACTACGTCAAGATGCCCGTTAAACAGCGCGCTCTTCCCCCCCGCGGCGTCGGCCGGCCGTGTTGCGATTAGGTTATGTCGGCCCTCATAGTCCCAGGGTACCGGTGCGAACCCCGGGTGATCAGCCAGGTCTTCCGGAGATATCTCCACCCGAACCGGATCAAAACCGAGGAGGCTGAGTTCATTCTCCATGACTGCAAGCACCGGTGTCTCTTTTCCCAGGGTACTGGAACAGGCGACCAGCCGGCTTGTGAAATCCAGAATCTCCGGGGCCAGGGATTCTACTATGCTGATGAGTTTCTGTTCTGATTTCTCCATGTTTCTCTCCCAGTAACCGTTCACGGGTTCAAAGATTCAGGGTTTAAAGGATTGCCAGCTTCTTATCATTTTCAAAGGGTAGAAAGCCCATCCGCCATAATGGCAAGGCCTCTTTCTAATTGCTCATCCGTGATGACCAACGGCATGAGAGTACGGATGACATTGCCATAATTGCCGCATGCCAGAAGGATAAGGCCCTTTTCAAGGCATCGACCCACAAGTTCTTTGGCCGTGTCAGGGGCGGGTTCTTTGCTCTGGGTGTTTTTGACCAATTCCATCCCGATCATGGGTCCCAGGCCACGGACATCTCCGATAATGTCGAATTGCCCTTGAAGTTCCAGAAAGCGGGTTCGGACCTTCTCTCCCAGTGCCGTGGCCTTTTCAAGCAATTTGGTATTGAGCAGATCCAGTACAGCCAAGGCCGCGCTACACGCAATAGGATTTCCCCCGAAAGTCCCTCCCAGTCCTCCGACATGGGGCATTTCCATGATCTCCGCTCTCCCTGTAACGGCTCCTAGCGGGAGCCCTGCAGCGAGTGACTTGGCAGTCAGTATGATGTCTGACACGACATCATGATGTTCGGAGGCAAAGAGCTTTCCGGTTCGGCCCATGCCCGTCTGAATTTCATCCATAATAAAAAGAATTCCATGTCTCTCGCAAATGGCCTTGATCTTCTTGAAATATCCGGGTGGAGGAACGATAAATCCTCCCTCTCCCTGGATCGGTTCGGCAATAACCGCCGCCACATTCTCTGCAGCGACATTTCCGATAAAGAAATCCTCGAGATACTCGGCACAATAAAGCTCGCAAGAGGGGTATTCACGGCCAAAAGGACATCGATAGCAATAGGCGAACGGTATACGATAAACTTCGGGACAGAAAGGACCAAACCCTAACTTGTATGGGTTTGTTTTGCTTGTCAGGGTCATGGCCATATAAGTGCGGCCGTGGAAGGCGTTTTCAAAGGCTATTATGCCCTGACGTTTTGTGGCGTACCGGGCAATCTTTACGGAGTTCTCTACCGCCTCCGCTCCACTATTAACAAAAAAAGTCTTTTTGGCGAAGTCCCCTGGCGTGATCTCGTTTAGTTGCTTTGCCAACTCAATATATGGCTCATACATGCTTACGTGAAAACAGGTGTGAAGATATTGGTCTGCCTGCTCTTTAATGGCAGAGACCACCTTTTCATGGCAGTGGCCCACGTTTACGACACCAATCCCTCCTCCGAAATCGATATATTCATTTCCTTCCACATCCTCGATAAGGGCGCCTTTGGCCCGCTTCACAAAGATCGGTGTAATATTAAACGGTCCTTGCGGAACATGTTCTGTTCTGATTTCCATCAGTTGTTTGTTAGTTTTTTGCTGCATTTCCTATCTCCTCTTCCATCAATGTACCATCAATATCTGGGAATCGTCACTCTTTTTTGAATTACACGTGTCTGCCTGACAACCTCAGGGCGTCAATTTCTCTTTCTTCCATGCTTAGGTTGGGGATTAACCCCTTTTACCCTGGTAAACCCGGCTTCCGTAAGCTTAAAAACCGCCTCCCGCATGTCTTCATTGGACAGAAAAAACAGTATGCAGGAAGGATTTCCTTTTTCGAGCACCTCATACTGAACTTTGTGGATATTCAGGTCATCTAAGATTACCAGAGCCTTTTCCAGCGTACATTCTTCAGGCCGTACTTCCATGAGAATCTGAGATTTGGAAGGATGAACCTTTAAGGATTCCGCCAGGTCATCAAATTTGTCGCATTCTTTCCCAATTTGATGTCCCGACATAATCCTGTTCTCCTGGATGGGGTTCTTGACAATAGGCTAAGACTTTAATTTATAAGCAAGTTCTATACCAAGAGAGAGAAAAGGTCTTCATCACAAAAAATTGTTTGGTATCGAACCGGAAATGTGAATCCCTTAAAGCTCCATATGTCAAATGATTAGGCCTTTTAGGGCAGGGATAACAAAGATGATGATCCCTATCAAAAGAGAACCGTATTGGACCAATATTATGGGGGAAAGTTCAGAGAAGTGATGCGTTTAGACATCTTGATGCATAATTGCATCACAAGTCAGTCGTGGAAGTAAGGATTGACAATACCTTTTCGCCATGACATAATAAGGCAAATATATAAGGAGAAAGATATGGCATTATCACAAAATAGTTCAATGGAAAAAGTAACCTTTAATATACCCACTGAGTTAAAAGAGCAGGTCATAGCACTCAAAGAGGATTTACAGATGTCACTTTCCGCAATCTATAATGAAGCCATATCCAACTATCTGAAACAAAAAGAGATAGAGAGGTGGAGCCGAGGAGTCTCTATGGCATTAGAGGATAAAGAGTATATGGTGCTGGCACAAGAGATAGGTAGTGACGATGGAGATTTGTATGAATATTAGGCAAAGTGAAGTTTGGCTTGTGAATTTTTTCCCAAAAGTTGGTTCTGAAATATCAAAAGAGAGACCTGCGATTGTGGTAAGTCATGACGTGATCGGAAGGCTTCCACTCAAGATTATTGTCCCTGTAACTGATTGGAAACCCAACTATGCTCACTACCCTTGGATGGTAAGGGTTGAGGATAGCGTAGAAAACGGATTATCTAAAGTATCTGCTATCGACTGTTTACAGGTCAAAAATTTTGCAAACCGGCGCTTTGTTAAGAAGTTGGGTTCTATAAATGATGATATATTGAAAAAAGTACACAGCACGGTTGCTAAAACTCTAAATCCTGCCTATGTGTTAAAAATATAAGCTTTAAAAAACTGGTTTGCGTTAATCCACCCAGATTATACCTAAAGTGAGCGGTACCAGGTTCAGGGTTCCAGGTGCCCTTAACTTCAGTCTTTTAGGCAGCAGACTTTTTTACAAACGGCGATGTGACTTTCGAAATCAGCTTTCTTTAGGTTGGCACAAAAGCTAATAAAAAAGGAAGAGAAGGGGTGCCCGATGCGGTTAGACATCTTGATGCATAATTGCATCGTTTCTTATTCCGTACCGCTTTACTTTTCGCGCCAAGGTGGATTGGTCAATCCCTAATATCCGGGCGGCCTTTCTTTGTGTACCACAGGTTCTCAGTGCCCGAATGATTATCTCTTTTTCCGTCCTCGCCACTGCACCGGAAAGGTTTGAATCGTCACTTCCCGGCCAGACGTCCGCACTTGGATCCGGATGGCGAACATGAGCAGGAAGATCTTCCATATGGATATCTTGGTTCTGGGTGAGCACAACAACACGTTCCACGAGGTTGGACAGCTCACGTATGTTGCCTGAAAAAGGGTATTGACAAAGGCAATCTATGGCTTGAGGCCGAATCGCCTTATCCATGGAATGTTTGCGGTTAAGCTCATTCAAGAAAAAATTGATCAAAGGGGGAATGTCTTCACGTCTTTCTCTTAATGGTGGGATATGAATAGGCACCACGTTGAGCCTGAAAAAGAGGTCCTTCCGGAATTCTCTTTTTTTTACCATATCTTTCAGATTGCGGTGGGTGGCCGCTATTACCCTGGCGTCGACCTCTCTGATGGAGGTTCCGCCTACTCGCATGATACTATTCTCCTCCAAAAAACGAAGCAGCTTGACCTGGACGGTAAGAGGCAGGTCCCCAATTTCATCAAGGAAGAGAGTGCCGCCTTCTGCTAATTCAAAAAGGCCGGGTTTCCCCTCAGTTCGAGCACCCGTGAACGCTCCTTTTTCATATCCGAATAGCTCTGATTCAATAAGGGTTTCTGGAATGGCGCCACAATCCACACGGATGAAAGGGCCTTCATTGCGGGGGGAGGCACGGTGAATAAGCCTGGCGAAGAACCCTTTGCCCACTCCCGTCTCCCCCTGGATCAGGATGGTCGAGTCAACCTGTGCTACTTTCATGGATCTGTTTAACACCGTGTGCATTATTTCGCTTCGAATGACTGCCTCGGAAAGGAGTGAGGTTTGTTTATCCATGAGTGAGAGCTCGGAACGGTACCTTGAAGCAAGGGCCTTAGTTTCCGCTAAATCGTTCCTCAACTTATTCAGATTAGTAATATCCCTCTCGTTGACCACAACGAGAGATATCTCCCCGTTATCATCGAAAACCGGATTCCCTGTCACGAGGATTTGCTTACCATTCTTCAGATTTTGAATAATGGTCACCCCTGTCCGGTTTTTGAGGACCTCAAGCGTCACGGAGCGATCAATCACCCCTTCGCGAATAAGCGTTTCCATTCTCTTTCCGACGAGTTGGTCGGCTGTTATGCCGTTAATTGTTTCAGAGGCCTTGTTGATCCGGACGACCTTGCCTTCGTGGTCACATATCCAGAGGCCGTCAAAGGATGAGTTAATAATAGCGTTGAGCTGCGTGTTGAATTTTTTGTAGGACTCTAATTGGTGGGCAATGTTTTCATATTCGGAGATATCCTGAAAAACACTTATGGCTCCGACAACCTGTTGGTCTTCAAAAACGGGAGTTCTGTTGGCAACTATGGTGGAGTTGCCCAAGGTGATTTTCTTGCCTATTTGTGCTATCCCGTTTTTCAGGATCTTTTCCAAGTCCTCCCAGGCATTAGGGAAAACATCCCCGATGAACTGCCCCAACATCTCATCCGGATCCTTATCCAACATCATACCTGCTGATCGATTATAAACGATGACGGTCCCGGTTTCGTCTATTATGCTTACGCCGTTGTGTGTTGAATCAAAGATATATTTTAATTTTTTTAGATGCTGTAACTGATTCATTTGATTCTCCAAGTTCGTAAGTTCTCAATAAATCCGGGTAAACGCTTTGGTATGCCACATTTCTGGATTCCCGCTTTCGCGGGAATGACGTTATAGGGTTGCGGGCATGACGGGCACTTAGCTCATTTAATCATTCCCTCGAAAGCGGGAATCCAGTTGATTTTCCCGGACTTATCGATATGTTCCCCAAGGTCGGACTTGTCCTTCAGAGTTATAGGCCCAGTTCGTCTGTGGTATAATTATTGGGAAAGAATTTGCGCTGGCGCTCATTCAACTTACGCTCAGGGTGGACAAGGAATTTTTAAAGGCAGGGGAATGGTCTTTAATCGCTCCAGTTCCCTTTCAGAGGTGAGGTCGTAATGAATCGGCGTGATGGTGATCTTGTTCTGTCGCAGGGCAACGGAATCGTTGTCAGGATTGCCGTTTTCAATGAATTTTTCACCCATGAGCCAGTAATACACATTTCCCCGAGGATCGTTGCGTCGTTCAAAGCGTTCCTCAAACCTGGAGGTCCCCTGCCTCGCCAAGCATACGCCTCTGATTTTTTCAGGTGGTACTGCGGGAATATTCACATTCAGGGCCGTTCCATCCTTCAAATCACTCTCCATCATAAACCTTATGATTTCTTTGCTGAAACTGGCCGCAAACCGGAAGTCCGGGTCTTTTAAAGTGGCAAGGGATATGGCCGCAGATCTTATACCCAAAAACGCACCTTCAGTGGCCGCTGAGACCGTGCCCGAATAGAGGATGTTGACGCCCACATTGGCGCCCACATTTATGCCGGAAAGAACGATGTCCGGAGGGTTGTCGAGCAATTCCTGTACTGCGATCTTTACACAGTCGGCAGGCGTGCCTTTAACGGCATGCCCAAAAAATGTGCCATTCTTACGAACATCCTGAACCATGATCGGCGAGGTTAGTGTAATGGCATGCCCTACAGCACTCATCTCCGATTCCGGCGCCACTATATGCACCGCGTGGTCGGATTTCAGTGCCTCATAAAGGGCAAAGAGGCCCGGGGCATGAATACCGTCATCATTAGTCAAAAGAATTCTCATGGTCCAGTTGATCTCTTATTTGTTTGCATTTTGAAACAGTTTTTTCTATATGTAACGCATCTTCAATGATTTGCCAAAGGAATATTAAACTCAATCGGAGGATTTTATGCGAGAGATCTCAGCCCAGACCATTGTCGATGCGGTCAAAGATGCGTCAATCAAGGCCAATCTGGAATTGGGTGACGACGTTGTTCAGGCCTTAGAGGGTGCGCTGGAATATGAAGAGTCGAATGTGGGAAAGGATATCCTGAAAAAGCTGTTAGAAAATGCGCGGATAGCTCGAGAAGAACGGATTCCCATGTGCCAGGACACCGGGGTGGCTGTCCTCTTTGTCGAACTTGGCCAGGAGGTCTCAGTAAAGGGAGGCGGTCTGCACCAGGCCCTTGAAGAAGGGATAAGACAGGGATACGAGGAAGGTTTCCTGCGTAAATCGGTGTGCCATCCCTTCACAAGAAAGAATACGGGTGACAATACTCCGATCATCGTGCATCTTGACCTGGTCTCCGGGGATAAACTCAAGATCTGGGTGGTGCCGAAAGGGGGAGGAAGCGAAAATATGAGCCGTCTCTTTATGCTCACCCCTTCAGCGGGATGGGCCGGGGTAAAGGAAAAGATTGTTCAGACTGTGGCTGAGGCAGGCCCGAACCCCTGCCCGCCGACGATTATTGGTGTGGGGATTGGGGGCAATTTTGAGCAGTCTGCTATTTTGGCCAAAAAATCGCTTCTTAGAGTTTTGGGTACGCTGAATCCGGATCCTGAATTAGCTGAAAAGGAACGAGAACTCTTGGAAGAAATTAATAAAACAGGGGTTGGCCCACAGGGACTCGGCGGGCGAGTGACTTCCCTCGCAGTTCACATCCTGATGATGCCATGCCATATTGCCAGCCTTCCCTTAGCCGTGAATATCCAGTGCCACGCAAGCCGACATCTGGAGGTCGTTCTTTAAAGGAGGAGATTATGGGTAACGAATATCATCTAAAAACCCCGCTATCTGCCGAAGACATAGAACCGCTCAGATCAGGGGATCGCGTCACGATCAGCGGAATTGTTTACACGGCGAGAGATGCCGCCCACCGCAGGATTATAGAATTGATTGAAGCAGGGAAAGAACTGCCCATCCCCATTGAGGGACAGGTCATTTATTACGTAGGACCATCTCCCGCCCCTCCGGGCAGGGTAATAGGGGCTGCCGGACCCACGACAAGTTACCGGATGGACCCGTTTGCGCCTAAATTACTTGAATTAGGCCTGAAGGGGATGATAGGTAAGGGTAAACGATCGAAAGAGGTAGTGGAGGCCATGGTCAGGTATAAGGGTGTCTATATGGCCGCTATAGGGGGCGCGGGCGCGCTCATCGCAAGGGCAATCAAGGCCGCGCGCGTGGTTGCCTACGAAGAGTTAGGTCCAGAGGCAATAAGAGAGTTACGGGTAGAAAGTCTGCCGGCTATTGTGGTTAATGACACCCTTGGCAACGATCTTTATGTGGAGGGTCAGGAGAAGTACCGGATACTTGATACTTGATGCTGGATGCTGGATGCTGGATATTTGATGCTGGGTACTGGGTATTGGGTACTTGTTGCGGGTTACGGGTTGCGAGTTACGGGTTGCGGGTCCATAGTCCGATGTCCAAAGTGCAGGGTCAATCGACAATCAACAATCATAAATCATCAATCCAGAGGGTTGCGCTTCGCAGGATGTCGTAGATTGAGCATGTAAATCCAAATGTATTGCAGGAGAAATCGGTATGATCAATAAAATAGGAGGGCGTATCTGGTGGTGGGTGCTTCCGGCAGTGGTAGTGTTGGGAGGCCTCGGCTACTACTGGTATTCACAAACTGGACCAAAACCGGAAAAAGCGATAGTGGCAGGAGACTTATCGCCGGTTGCCAAAAAGGCGTCTTCAAAAGGAGTGCCAGGAATAAAGGATCTTGAAGGGAAACGCCCTGACGCCGAGGATTTAACAGGAAAGCATCCGGGTGGTAAGACTTTTCCGATTGATGAAAAGGCCCTTCCCAAGAAACGTCTCGGTGTCGGGACCTTGCCGATGGAGAAAGAGGTCCTTTTGCAGGAAATGCGAAAAGCAACCGACGGTCAGATCGAACGGCTATTTGAATTGGATAAAGACGACTTTATCAGAATCGACAAACAGATAAGAGGCCTGATTGAACCCGGCAGAGACGATTCTAACAGGACCGGGGAACAGGTACAACGCCTATTTGAACCACGCAAAGGCGATTTATTCGGAAAAGCCCCGGCAGACAAGATTTACTGTGACCTGATTGAGCAGTACGTGGCCGATTTTTTTGCGTATCTCAATACCAAGAAGTACATCGAACGACTGGACTTGAAGACAAATACCCACGCCTATTTCAACAGGATTATCAAGACGCTGGCTGCGCGGCCGCCAGTGCCTGCCGGTGAGGGTTTCGCCCCCACTATCATGGTGAAGAACGTATTCTTTTTCTCCCGTGCCTTGGACCGAAAGGATCTGCGTTTATTCAAAGAGGTGGTGGTAAACGAGCGCGACAACATGGAGTTGAATCTGGAAATGTTCTACAGATGGCTTATGTTGGGGAAACTATGCCCGAATCCCGGGCAAGTAAGGCTTCCCTTTGATGTAATGTATCGCTATGCGGGTTTTTTTCTGAATACCACCGGTGGAAGGGCCTATCTGTTCCGACGCTCAGTGACTTTGAGGCTTCTGTTAACCTATTATTCAGCGCTGATAGTTTACCAGG
>Ga0222626_1000475_pt1 | contig 23155 bp, 8 predicted proteins | sample AntAcemetageno91_FD_179862 | JGI IMG/M metagenome (GOLD analysis project Ga0222626, IMG submission 179862) | Saline water microbial communities from Ace Lake, Antarctica - #91 | ecosystem: Environmental > Aquatic > Non-marine Saline and Alkaline > Saline | place: Antarctica: Ace Lake | collected...
TTTTATTTTGATAATTAAACATGACTATAAAATTAGATATGAAAAAAAGTTAAAGGGTAATACCACCCCCACCCCAGTAAAGAAAATATAAATCCCGTAAATCAGTGATTTACGGGATTTTTTATGTTTTATAATTCAATGGAACTATTCCATTTCCTATCGTATTAATGTTACTGTTCCACTGGTGGAGGTGTTGCCATCGCCATTATCACTACCCTTCCAGTGTTCTCCATTGGAAAAGACTGCGGAGATGCGTCATATGAAACTGCCTGTTGGCAATTCCTTCTCAAGTTATAATACATTCCCCTTTAAAAAGGCGAACACTCAATAGGGCTGTTTGATCTCCTACGAGTGGGAGCCATAAAGTCATTTTCCTTCTTGCCTATTAACCCTATTTCGTCAAACTCAAATATCAAGCTTATCTCGTGTGATGGTCCCGTATAATTATAGTTTGCATTGATATTCATCTCATATGAATACATTATCTTCATCCGCGATTCCTCATTAAAGGGTATGTTTAAACCCCCCATTACTGTAAAATTAGAAAATTCATCATATTCTAAGGTTTGATTCTTATACCATAAGCCTAAGTAAACATGTGACATATAAATGTTCATACCTAACGTATATAACATCATGCTCGATTGGTGTTCTACCATCAAACCTGGATTTAACTTAAATCCCTGTCGCTTGGAATAATGTCCGTAGTCTTCTCTTATTGTGATTATAAAGTCAACATTATAAACATACTTTCGTGGTAATTTGGCGTCTACTTCAAAAAAACTTTGATTTGGTGTAGTTATATGATGTACAGCTGCCCCTATTGTTCCTTCCAAATCATTTCCCTTAAACTGATATATGCCGCCAAAGGCAAAATCAGGAAACACTACTTTATCTCTTGCTGCTCCGGCAAAGGTTGACGGGTTTATATTTCCCCATCTAGGATCCAACTGATCGCCAAATACTAAATTATCCCAATTCAACTGCTGGGTTACTACTGAGGCTAATGCTCCCATCTGAAAAATTGTGTTCTTACTGATAGGAATCCTAACTGAAGGCATAAATCCTATCATGTTTGTCTTTAGAACTCCCATTCCTGCCAAACTCTGATTAACAATAATACCTATTCCTCCTGCACCGGGTAAACTACGCTCGGCTATGTCGGCACTAAAACTATAGGTATGATAGTCGCCTGATAATCCTACCCATTGCCTACGATAGTTAAGTCTGGATTTTAATCCCATTGTTAAGCCTACATTTGCTGGATTATAATAAGTAGGGTTGTTGTAATACTGTGAATAATCTAAATCCTGTGATATAGATTCTGTTGCTGTTAGAATTAATACTGACAATAGTACGATAGTTAGCTTTTGCATTGCCTTTTCTATTTTCAATATTTTATATATTGTTCTTTTCATAGATCTGCCCTCCTTTATCGTATTAATGTTACTGTTCCACTGGTGGAGGTGTTACCATCTCCATTGTCACTACCCTTCCAGTGTTCTCCATTCTCAAAGACTGCAGAAATGTGCCATATGAAACTGCCCGTGGGCAATTCCTTTCCTTCAAACGTACCATCCCATCCTTCTCCGGGAGCTCCGTCTTCTAATAGTGTGCTTTGGAATACTAAATTGCCCCAGGCACTGTATACTTCTACGTTGTAACTCTGTAAATTGATACCTATGGGCTTGAATTCCCTGAGTTCAGCGTTGACGTTTGATGGCGCAAAGGCATTGGGTACAAACAGGTTAGTAAACAACAGATCGTATAACTTATAGGTAGTATCAGGACAGCCATAGTCATTATAGGATATTAACATGATATTATACGTGCCGTCTTCTTCATACTGATGCATTGGGTTTTCTTCAATGCTGCTTATGCCATAGTCATAGTCAAAATCCCAATAATAACTCGTGGATTCTATACTGATATTATCCAGATATATCTGACCTTGCTGCAATGTATCCATTATGATAAAGTCTGCCGTTGGGATAGGATATATTTCTATGTTCTCACTTATGGTGTCAGAACATTGGTTGCCATCAGTTATAATTAGCTCTACGGTATAATATCCTGTGCTATCATAGATGTATGATGGGTTTTGTAAGGATGAGGTGTCTGATATGGTTAGTGTGTCACCAAAGTTCCAGATATAGTGTTCTATATCAGAACTATCTGCTGTTGACTCATCCATAAAGTAGGTGTCGTAGCTCATACAGGTTTCCTCAAAGCCAAAGGCTGCTTCGGGGAGCTTATATATCTCTACGGGTTCAGTTATGCTATCTCTACAGCCATATTGATTCATTACTTTTAATTCAGTAGTATATGTGCCATAACCCGGGTATAAATATGTTGGGTTTTGTAATATGGATGTATCATTGGGATTAATATCATCGCCAAAGTTCCAATGCCACATGGTTAGGGGTTCACCGTTTGGATTTGTATCGTCATAGAAGCTTGTACTATCTCCCAAACAATTGCCTGCTAATATTATTCCTGCTACCGGCGTTGGATGTACGGTTATTATTTTTATTGATGTATCCTGGTAAGTTGCTCCATTTAGGGTTGCTTCTACTATTAACTGTACATTATAATCGTCTCCTTGATCATATGTATGACATATATGGTTTTGTTGTATACTGTAGTTATAGGTATCTCCATCACCAAAGTCCCAACTCCATTGGGTAATTACTCCATTGTTGCTGGATATCTGTGAGAGATCAGTAAAACATTGTTCGTATCTTGCACAGTTTAGTAGTGTGGATAATTCAAAGTCAGCTATCAAACATGGCTCAACATATACGTCTTGTAAGATACTATCTATACAGCCGTTAAAGTTGGTTACTATTAATTTCACTTGATAAGTACTGTCATAGGGCCCGTATAGATGACTTGGGTGTTGTTCGGTGCTCGTGTTATTTGGTGAGCTTACATCGCCAAAGTCCCAATACCAACTATCTATAAACTCTCCGCCATCTAACGACTCATCAACGAACTGGGTTGGGGTATCGCAACTGCCTATGGTATTACTAAATCTAGCGGTTGGTAAGGAGTCTATGATTACTTCGTGATATGCTGTTGTGCTACACCCATTTGTGTCCAATGCTGTTAGCTCTACTATGAACAGTCCCGGATTGGGGAATGTATGACTGATTGTATCACGATAGGTGTCTTGATTTGGAGTGCCATCATTAAAATTCCATGTGTATGAAGCTACGGAGTCGCTTTGGGGACTATAGCTTGTTTGGAAGAATGTGGGTGTTCCTAAGCATTCTTCTGTGGAGGTAAAGTCTACTTCGAGGGTGCCATGTAAACATAATTCTACAGTATCGGTATTATAACATCCATTGGCATCTGTTACTGTTAATAATATCTGGTAACAGGAGTCAGTTTCAGCGAAAATATATTCGGGGTCGATTTCATTACTATAATTACCATCGTCAAAATCCCAAACCCAACTTTGAATCGGGCTGCCATCTGCTCCCGGTTCTGACTCATCAAAGAAGTTAACTAAACCTGCCGGTTCGCATGATTGCGCATAAGTCATCCCTGCAATAGGTGTTGTTCGAACTTGTACCCACTGCATAATAATATCAGTACAACCATAATTATCGATAGTAGTTAGTGTAACCAGATAGTCATTACTACTGGTATAGGTATGATTAACATTGGGGTCATCCGGGTATGTGGTTACTTCGGGGCTGCCATCTCCAAAGTTCCATGTCCATTCGGTAATATAACCTAATGCACTATAGCTTTCGTCTGTGAAATAGGTGATGTCGCCCAAACATGCATTTGCATAACTAAAATTAGCTATTGGTGCATCTTTTATGGTAATATAATCTATTGCGGTTGAAGTACAACCATTTAAACCGGTAACTGTTAAAGTAACTGTATATGTACCTGGTGCACTATATACGTACAATGTATTCTGGTCGATGGAAGTACCTCCATCACCAAACGTCCAGAACCAATCGCTAATCTCACTTGTGCTTTCTCCGGTGAACTGTACCGGTATGTTGAGGCACAAAGTATCAAGGCTCATGGTGAAACTAACATCCGGTACTTCATCAACAATAACATTATGAGTAATAGTACTATCGCAACCTAGTGTATTTGTAACAATAAGGGTAACAACATATCCATCAGCCGGCATCTCCCCTACAAATATATGTGTTGGGTTTGGTAGTGTACTGCTATTATTTATTCCTGACAAAGGATCTCCAAAATACCACTGCCAACTATACAAATCAGAGCCACCATTGGTGCTACTCAAATCTGTAAACACTACAGGGGTGTCAAAACAAGAGTTGTCCCATGTAAAGTTGGCTATTGGTGAAGCCGTTACTTGTATCAAACTTGAGTATGTATTCTCACAACCTGAATTGTCTATTACTGTTAAAATTACTTCATAGGTTTCAGAGTTATTGTATTTGTAAGCAATATTCGGGTCGTCAGGATTATCTATTTGAATTGGGGTACTTCCGTCACCCATATCCCATATCCATGTAGTAATAAATCCATTTAGTGTGGTGGATAGGTTTGTGAAATATACACTATCAACGGAACAAACCGGGGAAGTACTGGTATATAATGAAACAGGATTTGGCCTGACCACTAACGGGAATTCAGCTGTATTGGAACAACCATCTGCAGCTTCGGCATAAAGTGTTACTACAAAGTTTCCTGCTTCTGTATAGGTATGGGTTGTAATTTGAGTAGTAGCTGTATTACCATCACCAAAATCCCAAAGCCAAATAACTGCATCAGCAGCAATTGCTTCAAAATTAACAAGGATATCCATACAGGTAGTGTCATTATCTGCCTGTATATCAACCGCCAGAGCATCTGTAATAACAATGTCCTGAATAATAGCAGTATCGCTACATCCGGCTACATTTTCTATAATCAATTGTACAGTATAGGTACCGGGAGCAGTAAAGCTATGGGTAGGATCCTGCAAACTTGATGCATTACTAGTTCCTGATGCAGGATCACCAAAGTCCCAACTCCAGGAAACAATCTCTCCTCCACCGTTTTCTTGTGACAAGTCGATAAATGAAACAGGACTTTCAGCACAGGTTCCACTATAATCGAATGCTGCAACAGGTCCATGAGTTACTACCACTTCATTATCATAACTTGAGCTACAACCATTTGAATTTGTTACAGTAAGCATGGCATTGTATGTTCCTTCCAGACTATAAACATGTGAAACATCAGGATTATCAGGCCATAAAACAATAGTATCAGCAGTTCCGTCACCAAAACTCCATACCCATTCAGTTATATAACCAGTTGGGGATGTGGACTCATTATAGAAATTTGTTGGAGAGCCTATGCAACTTGGACTATCTGTTGAAAAAATAGAAACAGGGGATTCATTAACAACTATGTAATATTCTGCAGTACCATTACATCCATCTATTGTTTCTGCATAAAGTGTTACCATGAAGGTGCCTGTCTCGGTGTATATATGGGTTGGATTCCAAATATCAGAAGTGCTACCATCTCCAAAATCCCAATGCCAAGTTACTGCATCTGTTGCTATTGCTTCGAAATTTATTTGTACATCCAAACAAATTGAGTCATTATCAACTTGAATTTCAACAACCAGAGAATCTGTTACAATAATTTCCTGATCAAGAATAGTATCAGTACATCCATTTGCATTTTCAATAAATAAATCAACAAAATAGCTCCCAGGGGTACTATAAATATGGCTAGGATTTTGAAAATTAGATGTATTATTAACACCGGATCCGGGATCACCAAAATCCCAACTCCAGCTAGTTATAACTCCTCCTCCATTTTCTTGTGACAAGTCGATAAATGAAACAGGGCTTTCAGCACAGGTTCCACTATAGTCAAACGCTGCAACAGGTCCATTAGTTATTATTACTTCGTGGTATATACTTGAGCTACAACCATTGGAATTAGTAACTGTAAGTGTAGGATGATAAGTATTAGCTAGCTCGTATGTATGTGATACATTAGGATTATCGGGCCATAAAACAATAATATCATCAGTTCCATCATCAAAATGCCATACCCATTCAGTTATATAACCAGTTGGTGAAGTTGAATAGTTTAAAAACTCAATTGCAGAGCCAAGGCAAACTGGGCTACTAGTTGAAAAAGCTGCTGCAGGATTTTCGTTAACTATAAAATCATGTTCTACATAACCTTCACAGCCATCTGTATCTTCAACTAATAATGAAACTGTATAAGTCCCTGCATTAAGATAAGAGTGTGTTGGATTAGGGAAATTAGACGTTACTCCGTCTCCAAAATCCCAATGGTAATGTGCCATAACATCTCCTACACTATTAAACTGAATTGTATCAGCTATGCAGAATGGTTCATCGGCAGCTGTGAAATCTATTTCAACTGGTTCGAAAACAATTACTTCAAGCTGAATCATATCTGAACAACCTTGTGAATTAGTAACAGTCAAACTGACCGGATATCCATTTGTAGGCATTTCCCCAATAAAAATATGATAAGGATCTTGTAATGTAGAAGTGTTATTGGGACCGGAATCAGGATCACCAAAATCCCAACTCCAACTTGTTATAACTCCTCCATCTGTTTGTGACAGGTCATTAAAAAATATTGGACTTAGAGAACATAAATCACCTGAATAATTAAATGATGCCACAGGAAGAGGCGAAACCGTAACTTCAGATGTATAGGATGCAGTACAACCATTTGTGTTTGTTACAGTAAGTATGACACTAAAATAACCATCAGAAACATAAACATTTTCCGGATTCTGCTCTGAACTGGTTTGTCCATCACCAAAATCCCATTCCCATTGATCAATAGTACCTTCTTGTGTAGTTGATTGATCAGTAAAATTAATAGCTTCATTTTCACAAGCAGGTGAAGTAGATGTAAAATAAGCAATTGGACTAGCAATTACATCAATATCAATGAATGATTCCGCATAGGATGAACCACAAGCTCCTTCACCGTATGCAGCAAGTCTTAACCTAACAATATTACCAGCATCAGAGGCCGATGAATTATATTGAGTATTTAAAATGAAAGGTTCTTCGATATACCCATTTCCACTTATTACTGACCATATTACATACTCATTATTGTCTGCAGTTGCATCCACTAATTCATAAGCATCTGTTGCACACGTTGTTCCAGTAGCTCCAGCAAAAGCCGTTGGCAAAGCATCAATTTGGATCGCCATTTGCGATTGTACAATTACGGAACCACATGCACCATCACCGGTAACATTAAGTATTAATTCTACAATAGTACCTTCATCACCCACAAGCGGAGTATAAGTTGGATTAATAATTGTTGGATTATCTAAAACACCATTTCCTGAATTTATTTCCCAAAATATTGACTCAGTTGAGGAAACAGCTTGTGTAATTTGAATACTTTCAGAAAAACAAGTAACAAGATTAGGACCTGCATATGCTTCCGGAAGTCCTTGAATAAATATGTTTACAAGCGAATAATCTTCCAAATCGCTACACTCACCATCTCCAAAAGCAGTTAGTCTCAATGTAACATAGGAGTCAGTATCTAATTCATTGGGTACGTATGATGGATGCAATGTATTAGGAAAATCTACATAGCCTTCACCAGATACTACTTCCCAAAGTAGCATACTATAATTTAATGCATCCGAATCAAAAAGCAAATAAGGGATACTCAAACATGTTTCTCCATTAGTTCCTGCATAGGCGTATGGATCAGGATCAACCTGTACTGTAACATATGATATATCAGTACTGTTAATACATTCATCTTGACCATATGCAGTCAGCATAAGAGTCATTTCTGTTACTTCATCAACCGGATCGGGATAAAAAACGGGAGTTAACATTGTAGGATCATCAAATTCACCCTGTCCATCAAATATGGCCCAAATGAATGATGAATTATTGGCAACAGTTGCGTTTGCCAAATGGAATCCCTGTGTTTCACAAATAAAGCCAGGTTCCCCGGCATAAGCCTCGGGACTTGGATCCACTTGTATTATAACTTCGGATAAAGCAGTTTCAGTATTGCAGGTTCCATTACCACTAACAGTCAACCTCAATGTCATTGATGTTGTTACGTTTATTTCCCCGGGTGTAAAAACTGCATTTAAATTTGTTATATCATCAAAAGACCCGACTCCATCAATAACTTCCCACAATACTGTAGTAGGATCATAGTTGGTTGCAGATCCGTTTAGCTGGAAAGTTTCGCTTTCACAAATGGCTCCTCCTGTTCCGGCATCTGCCGTGGGCAATGGCTCAACAATAATTTCAATCAAGCCTGTAACTTCTTCACCCGAACAGGTACCTGAACCAGTAGCCGTTATTTGCAAAACAACGGTTGTTCCACCGTCGCCGGTGGCGGCAGTATAAATTGTGTTCATTTCATCATCAGGTGAAACGGATCCATTACCAGAAATAACTTCCCATAAATATAAAGATGCAAAATCAACTGAAACATTGGTAGTAAAGCTGCCAGTTTCGCATATTGTTCCGCCATCTAGTTGAGTAATTACCGGAATAGGCTCAATATCTATATCCAAAATAGATGTGGTTGTTTCATCTACACAACTTCCTTCTCCCCATACTGTTAATTCAAGCTGTACTGTTGTTCCTTCATCACCAGCACCAGGTGTATATGTCGTATTTAACGTATTGGTAGAAGAAATACTACCATTTGGAGTGCCTAAAATTACCCAGGAATACGCTGTAGTATTTTCTACAATAACATCTGTAGTATAAGGTTCAGTGATACAGGTTGCTGCCGGTGAACCCATATTCACAATTACAGGAAGTGGTTCTACAACCACCTCAAAAGTTCCACTAATATCAGTGCCAACACAATAAGGAAATTCAGTATATTGGATGCTAACTATTTCATAAGTAGTATTTACAAGTGGACATACTTCAAGTTCAAATGGATTGTTACCAGGTATAAAATATAAAGGATCCTGAATGATATTATTGGCTGTGTAGATAACTTCAAATGGAAGTGTGCCTGTTAGGGTAAATTCCATATCCGTGCAATAACTGTAGCAAATAGTTTCAGTTCCAGATAATGAGGCAGTGGGTAGTTCGATTTCTTCAACTGTAATTACACCATTCATTAAAGCACTACATGTTGGGTCGGCTATAAAAGTTGCCTTTACGTAATAGTCGCCAGCACCAAATTGAGAAACGGCAGTCCATGATAGCAAACTACCTGTTCCGGATTGTTCAATAAAAACAGGATGTAAATCATCGTCTCTGTATAACTTATAAATAACTCCAGTTTGCGAATAACTTAAAACAAGATCAATGGCTGAATTATCGCCGCTACAATACAAAGGTTCTGTAAGACAAGTTAAATCAAAAAAATCAGGACCATTATAAATTGTAACTATTCCATCCATGTCAGCATCGCATCCTGTTGCTGAATTAAATGCTGTAACCCAATAATCTCCAAGATAAGAAAATGATGTACCAAATTCAATTGCAGCATCAGTTCCTGCTACTGTAACATCGTTACCATCGGGTGTATGAAGTGTATAATCTACTCCTGTTTGCGAAAAATCTAAACCAATGGTTTGAGTAGGGCAATATAAACCCGAAGCAGGAACTATGCTATAAGTATTTGGTGGATCATTTAATATTAACTCATTATTCATTTGTCTTTCACACGAAGTAATATCATCAATGGCTTTAACTGTATAAGTGCCGTCAGTACTAAAATTGCCAAAAACTATCGCACTACCATCACCAATTATAATTGCCGGAGGAATAATTCCAGCATTATCACGTAATAGATAGTAAGTAACTCCAATATCCGAACCTGTTAATCCTATTTCAACATTATCATCTGAGCATAGTTCTCCCAACGGAGTAATTGAATATAGTGTTGGTAATTCATGTATAACACCAATACCATCCATTTGTGTTTCGCAGCCATCTCCTGTTGAGGCTATAACCCAATATTGGCCTGATTCAATTCGTTCATCGAAAATAAGGTTATTTCCATCTCCTGTAATCGTTTGCACTTCACCATAGTTATCGCACCATAGTGTATAATCAGTACCTGTATCTGATCCGTTAAGTAAAAATGTAACAGGAGGGCATGAAGGGCCTACAGGAGTTAGGTCAAAACTTGTAGCTGTATTATAAATATTTACTTCTCCTAACATATCACTCCAACAATAATGTGGGCCAGGATGCGTTAATTTTGCCCGTACTGTATAAGTTCCTTCTAGATATTGTTCACCGAAATTTACCTGACCGGTAGAACCTTCAATAGTTTGTATAGGGTTGTCTCCACCATTGAGATATAAATAATAAGTTGCATCCTCTTCAAAATTTTCAAGATAAATTTCTAATGGTGCACATCCACCTTCTTGAGGACTAATTTCAAAAACTTCCGGATTAGGGTAAATGGTAGTAGTTCCATACATCCATGCCCAGCAATTCGTGACCGGATTTACTGCCTTTATCCGATAAACACCTTCGTCAAATTGAGGACCAAAGTTAATTTGGCCTCCACCGCTACATGTCAATGGGCCTTGAACCTCAATAAATTCTTTAGTAGCCGGCTCCAGATACAAATAATAATCAATTCCATCTTCGCAATCACCATCCAGTTTGATATCTGAACCCGCGCAATCAGTAACTGGTGACATCACAAGCTGAGTTGGTTGTGGATTAACAACCACTTCCTCAGTAAAAAATATTTCGCATAATGTAGCGGTATTAATGGCATGAATACGGTAAGTCCCTGGATCAGATAAGGTTCCAAAACAAATAGGGCCGCCATCACCGGGTACAATTGAACCAACCGGTTGGCTATTTAACCAGAGTTGATATTCAATTCCTGCTTCTGAGCCAACCAGACACAGATCCTGATCATTTTCGCATAACTGGCCTTGGGGAGTAATTTGAAATTCCTTAGGTATGGAATCAGCCGTCAGACTGCCAAACATATCAATACTACATGAAATACCGGCATAGTCAATATAGGCTGATGCCGTATAAGTTCCGGCATTGGTTTGACTACTAAAATTAATAGGATCACCTGTACCACTAATAGTTTCAATAGCCGGAGTATAATAACCATTAAAATCTTCATAATTTAGTTCGTAAATAGCACCTATTTCGGAGCCACCGAGATGTGGTATTATAGGCACACAATTATCCCCCGGTTGAACCAAAGTAAGTGAGTATGGTATTGGTAATGGAACTACGATAATTTCAGCATTACCATCCATGTCCATTGTTAAACCTGTGGTAGTGTTTTCTGCCCTAACGGTATAAATTCCCTGGGTTGAAAATGCTCCAAAATGAATGGAGTCGCCGGTACCTGGAACGCCAACCAAAACACTGGTTCCATCACGAGATAAAGTATAAGCGACACCTATTTCTGATCCATCAAGCCCCACCTCTGTTGATGAACCATAACAAATTGTCTCACCTCCATAAACATGAAATATAGATGGATAAGGGTCTATAATAACGGTTACTGTACTTAACATCTCAATGGTACACCCGGTAACCGCATCTGTTGCAACAGCAGTATAATCACCGGCCAAAGTTTGATAACCAAAATCTAGTGGGCTTCCTGTTCCAGCTACAGGGGTTCCAATATCCGAACCGTTTAATAACAACTGGTAATCTATTCCTATTTGTGAATTTGTTAAAGCAACAGGAACACCTATTCCCCCCTCGGGATATGATCCTCCACCAGTCATTTCAAAAGTATTGGGTAAGGGAAAGATGATGACATCAGCAGCTGCCGACATATCATTTTCGCATCCGGTAACAACCATAGTAGCCATTACTGTATAGCTTCCGGCTGCTGTTTGATCTCCAAATGAAATTGAAGAACCAGTACCACTTACAGTAGTTCCAACAAGTGTTCCATCCAAATAAAGTTGGTAACTAGCGCCAGTTTCAGAATTTGAAAGACCAACATCCACACCAGCATCACCCGAACAATAAGAACCACCGCCTGTAACATTATATACAGTAGCAAGAGGATTTACGGTAACACTAACACTTGAAGTTGCAGTATTATACCCATCATCGATTGTAACAGTATAATCTGTTGTAATATTTGGATTTACAACCGGGTTTTGTTCTGTTGATGTCCAACTTCCTGGATTACAGCTCCAGAGATATGTATATAACAAGTTACCTCCTGAGCCTGCAGCACTTAACTGAGCATCAGATCCACTACAAATAATACTGTTATCTACACTTGCGGCCACGCTTAAAGGATCACCGTCAACAATAACTTGCATTTGATCAGTATCTGTACAACCTTTTGAATCAGTAACAGTCAATAGGAAATCAGTTGTTACGTAAAGATTCTCCGTAACTGGGTTTGAAGTGCCGGAACCCGAATAAATCATATTGTCGGGTGTCCACAAGTAATTCCAAGGACTTGTTCCGGAGCTTGCTGAACCGCTCAACGAGGTTGAAATACCATAATTAATAGTCTGATCAATGCCAGCAAGAGCCGTAGGCAAAGGATTTACAGATATGCTAACGCTACCAGTCATATTTCGTTCGCAAGTGGTTGTAGCGTTTATGGCATGAACTGTATATAAACCTGCACTTGTTTGATCTCCAAATGAAATAGCAGCGCCGTTTCCTGATACAGGCGATCCACTATTGGCACCATCAAATAATAATTGATAATCCACTCCTACCTGTGAACCATTTAATCCAACTGAGACGCCTGTTCCTCCGCTACAATATTCACCTCCTCCTGTAACAGTAAACAATGTTGGAAGGGGATTTACAGTAACAGTTACAGAATTAGTTGCTGTATTATAACCATCGTTAACTGATATATAATAGTTAGTTGTTTGTGTTGGATTTACTTGTGGGCTCTGTTCGGTAGATGTAAATCCTGATGGTGTTGAAGTCCAGGAATAATCTGCTTGTGTTGCACTATTACCTCCTGTGGCAGTTGCATTTAACTGAACCGTTTCACCATTATTACAAATAACATCTTCCACAGCAGTAGCTGTAACAGCAAGAGCTGATCCATCAAGTGTAATACTTACAATATCGTTGGCAGTACAACCTTTAGAATCAGTAACTGCAAATGTAAAATCAGTATCAGTATAGAGATTGGTTGTTAGGGCTGTAAGGCTTGTGCTTGTACCATTAATACTACCAATTGGTGTCCATGCATAGTTATATGATGGGGTTCCTGCACCGGCAACTCCTACTAATGTAGTGTTTGTTCCATATGGTATTAACTGTGCAGAACCGGCCTCTGAAGTTGGTAAAGGGTTTATTGTTATGGTAACGCTACCTGTCATATCCTGTTCGCAAGAGGTTGTTCCATTTATGGCACGAATTGTATAGGAGCCTGCTCCTGTATTATCTACAAATGAAATAGAACTTCCGGTTCCCGGAATTGGAATTCCAATATCTGAACCATCTAAAACTAACTGATAATTTACTCCTGATTGAGATCCATTTAAACCAACTGAAACTCCTGTTCCTCCAGCACAATATTCACCACCTCCTGTAACAGTAAATATGGTGGGAAGCGGATTAACTGTTACCAGAATCGTGTTTGGGGCTGTATTATAACCATCCCATACAGAAATATTGTAAGTTGTTGTTTGGGTTGGATTTACTTCCGGATTTTGTTCGGTTGATGCAAATCCTGATGGAGTTGAAGTCCATGTATAATCTGCTTGAACTGCACTGTTACCACCGGTTGCTGTTGCATTTAACGTAACTGTTGTACCAATATTACAAATAACCTGAGGTGATGCTGTTGCATCTACTTCTAGCTGAGGTCCAATTAGAGTTACCTGCACAATATCGGTGTCAATACATCCTTTTGAATCGGTTACAGTAAATGTAAAATCAGTATCACTGTAAAGATTTGTTGTTTGAACTAGAAGAGTTGTATTGTCGCCATTTATGCTGGCAATTGGAGTCCAAGCCTGGGTATAACCAGAGGTTCCTCCACTTGCAACTCCCTCAAGAGTTGTATAAGTACCATGTGGAATTTCCTGATCAAAGCCTGCGTTTGAAGTTGGTAAAGGATTAACAGTAACATCATATACATATGCTGAGGTTGCAGGGCAACCGGTTTGGGAATAATTAATTGAAACATTTTGTGTACCTGTAGTATTCCAGGTAATTGTGGCTGTATTATCAGTTGAAGTTCCACCTGAAGTTATTGTGCCTCCTGTTACAGACCAGATATAATTGCTCATACCTGGTTGTGTTGTGTATTGGTCTGTTGAATTATTACAAACTTCATTAGGGCCATTAGTAATAGTTGGAGAAGGTAAGTCGTTTACAGTTACATCATATGTACTAGGAGCAGCAGCATTGCAACCATTTGCTCCGGTATAAGTAACCTGCACAGTATGTGTGCCAACTGTATTCCAGGTTACAAATAAATCATCATTTGTTGACGATCCAACAATTGTACCTCCGGTAGGTACAATCCATTGATAACCAGTTATTCCAGTATCATCATCGGTAGTATATTCAACATTTGTAGCATCTACACAAACAGATGACAACCCATCAATATCAGGGACAGGTAAGGGTAATACATCTACAGGAAACTCTGTTGGGGAGGTAGCTTCGCAGCCATTGCCATCCGTATAATTAACTGATACTGTTTGTGGACCTGATGAGCTCCAGGTTACTGTAATTTCGTTAGTGAGTTCTCCTGAAGTTATTGTTCCTCCGGTTACAGCCCAGTCATAACTTGATTGACCTGATTCGGTTATGTAATCAACACCTGTTGTTCCATTGCATTCAGTATCACTTCCTGTGATTGTTGGTTCCGGTAAATCATTAACGGTAACCGGGTAAGGAGTTGGATTTTCAGCTGAGCAACCATTTGCATCTGTATAGTTAACATAAACATATTGATCTCCAGCAGCATCCCATGTAACGGTAGCAGAATTACTAAATTCTCCGGCTGATGTTATTGTTCCTCCTGCAGAAACTGACCAAGAATAGGGTTCCATACCACTTTCTGTGGTATAAACAACTCCTGTTGTTCCTTCGCATACATCGTTATCTCCACTTAAGAAGCTGGGAGTTGGAAGTGGTTCTACATCAACTGATATTGTAGCCGGATCTGCTGCTGTACATCCTGCAGCAGTTGTATAATTTACAGATACTGTTTTAGTGCCGGTTGAATTCCACTGTAATGTAACAGTATTGCTAAAAGGTGTTCCACCTGTAATTAAAGTTCCTCCGGGGTAATTCCAAACATAATCAGTCATACCCGATTCAGTAGTGTAAACATTTTCATCTGAGCCCAAACAAGTTGTTGTGGATCCGTCAATGCTTGGTTCCGACACATTTACAGTGTATACAACAGGTTCGGTATTTGTACATCCATTGGCGTCGGTGTAAACAATACTTACCCATTGCACACCAGGTGTATTCCAGGTAATAGTGATATTATCAAAATTATCACCACCACCGGTAATTGTTCCACCACTTGAAACTTCCCAGTCGTAGCCTGTCATACCAGAGTCTGTGGTGTAAACATTACCTGAAGCGCCCAGGCAAGGAGTAGGTGGACCATTCAAGTCTGGAATGGGAAGTTCGTTTACTGTTACATCATATTGTATTGGTTGTAATGGCGGACATCCATTTAAACCAGTATAAGTAACCCTAACCCACTGAGAACCCTCAGTTGTTGTCCAGGTTACGGCAATTTCGTAAGTACCTTGACCGGAAGTTATTGTGCCTCCCAGAATTGTCCATTCATAATTTGTCATCCCAGCTTCAGTCTCGTACAAATTACCAGTACTTCCTATACAAACATTAACGTCACCATCAATGGTTGGGATTGGAAGTGGCAATACTGTAACTACCAAATCAACTTCGGGCCCCACACAATATGTAGGAGCAGGACCGGTTGGTGTAATAGTATATGTTGCAGTTCCCGAAGTAGCTCCTACGGGAATCGACAATTGATCATCAATAGTATTTCCACTACCGGATGCTGTAACACCTGTAACATTACCTGATGTATTAACTCCGGTCCACGTAAATGTTGTGCCGTCTACATCCGAGGTAATAGTATAGTTTAACGAGCCTGTGGAGCAAATATCTAGTGTTGTAGCACTTGTTATTGCAGGAATTTCATTTACTGTAATCTCTATTGGATCAAACTGTGTTACTAACGGGCAATAAGGGTCAGGTGTTGTAACAACTCTCCTGTACCATGTTGTTTGTGTTAAAGTTGGAGGTTGGTATGTTTCATTAGTAGAAGTGCCAGGCGTTGCATTTGACCAAGGCCCACTTTCTCCAACAGTCGATTGTTCCCACTGATATAAATATGTACCATCCTCTCCTGTAGGAGTTGTGCCTGTTAATAAACTGGGAGTATCTCCTGAGCAAATATCTTGGGTTTCACTTATTTCTCCGGGATCGAGAGGTTGTCGGACAATTAACATATTAGGTATTACAGTTGGACATAGATCTGCACTTGTAACAACAGCACTAAACAGTGTATTTGAAAAGTAATCACCAACTATTGGGTTGATATCTGACTGCTCAGGTTCCCTCCAAAACCAATCCACACCCAAATCTCCTTCTAGTGTCGCGGTAACAGTAGTGCCGGAACATACTGGAGAATCACTAAATGTAATATTTGCCACGGGAAGGTCAAACCATGCAATAGTGATAATATCAGAAGGTGTTGCACACCCGTCAACAATTACATAATACTCCCCGACATCTTTTGGCGATATAGCAATAAGTGTAGCAGTATCAATTAGGATATCGTCATGATACCATAGGTAACCAGAAGCAGAAGAAGATACGATTAAAACACTATTTCCCGGGCAGATTGTCCAGGTTCCCGTAGGATCCTGTATAGATGGTAACGCAGATGAAGATGTTATTGATGGAGGACATTGAGCATTTACATTAATAACAATGCTTGAAAAAATTATTACAAAGAAAAAGGAGAGTATATTTGTTTTCATTTTTTAAAATTTAGCTGTTTTGCGGGTTATTTATGGCTAATATACCAACTACATTGGAGCACCGTAAATAAATTTCAAATATTCCAAAAGATAATACAAACGCTAATAGTATATGTTTTGATAACGTATTTACAATAGTATATTTTCTTACCATAATTTATCCAAGTTACAAAAAAATTTAAATCAAACTTAAGGTATCTTCTAACTCTAAAACATTTGCTATATCTTTCAAGCAGAACAAACCTTTACTTTCTTACTTATAAGTACCAACTAAAGCATGTTTTTATATCATTTTCTTTACAAACCTTTCAATTAAAAAAAATGACATTAAAAATATTATAACATCACAAGTGATGAAATATTTATTTTCAAATAAAAACTATTCTTCATATTGACAACTTTTTACGTTTCAAACAAAAGAAAGTTACCATAAATAGCCATTATTATTGCCTTTGTTCAGCAATGAAATCTATCATAAAACCAAGAATTTATAATAGTTGGATTTAGATTGCTTCAAAAATACTCAAGATATTTAATATGGACAAGTTTAGCGCATCAATTCGTTGCATCCCAATTTTATAAACAATATTAGTTAAATTTAAGGTGTGAATACCTTGTAAAAGAGTTATCTGATTCTTTTACTATCTTTTGTAATCCAATGACTATATTTATATTAAAAAATAGATATAACACTATCTCAAATATACAATTATCAATCTGGTGTAATAGTTGATAACGAAGTTAATACGCTCACTATTTTAATATTAATTTCTTCCTAACAGTAAATTTATTTGAGACAATTTCAATAACATACATACCTTTAGTGAGTATTGAAACATCAATAGTATTTGTTGCTTGTCTTACTGACATCACTTTCTGACCCATGGCATTATATATAACTATCTCATTAACTATAATATCATGCTCATTTGTAATAGTTAGCTCATCCCGAGCAGGATTCGGATAAATTGTAATTTCTGGCCTTGTTGTTTCTTCAACACCTTCAACACAAGCTTCAATTACTTCTTCATTGCTATTACATCCAATTGTGTTATCATGAATACTAATATCCCCATTTGGTGTTGCCAGATAATTACATACACTTTGTACTTCGCACGTTGATAATAGTAGGTTATTTCTGATAGCTACATCTGTAATTGTCTCTGAGTCAATATTATCAATCCCCTCTAAACTTTCAAGGGCATCGTTATTTTCAATCACAAGTTCCCCATTAATAGAAGTTAGTTGAAATAAAGCCGACAAACTTGTTATTGCTGAATTATTGGTTATACGAAGGTTGTCGCCAACAGTGGTTAAATTTTCCAATCCTGATAAGGAAGTCAGCTCAGAATTCATATAAATACGAAGGTTTTCCCCTACTGAAGTTAAACTGCTCAATGCACTTATATCAGTAAGAACATCATTATTTGTAATGCGAAGATTTTGACCTATTGAAACAATATTATCCAATCCTGATAAACTTGTAAGAGCCGAATTCATATAAACTCTTATGGTTTGACCAATTGAAGTAACATTGTTAAGTCCTGATAAACTTGCTAACATTGTAGTATATCCTACAAAAAGGTCACCATCGATTACTGTTAAAACAACCAAACTATCTAAATTAGTAATATCATCCCCTGATATTTCAATATCCCCTTCAACCATACTACAGTTAGGATAATTAATTTGAAAACTATCTATCTGCATCTGAGTAGTAAATATTATACCATCAGGAAGGCAAGATTGTGATGAAGCTGAAACTTGTAAAATAAGAGCCAAAGCTAACAATAGAGTATATTTTTTCATACTGTTTTATTTTTGATTAATAATAATTGTTTATTGTGTATAATCCAAAATTACAAAAAATTACTATGATATTCTATTTCTAAAATAAATTACATAGCCAAATATAATAATTAATATAATAAACCTCATGATTTACATCTAATTATATCATAACAATCAAGTTAGTACTTGACAAATGCTGCTATTTATAGTATATTGCAGCTTCAATTTATCAAAATGATGGGGGGGAATGTACATTTGTTAACTATTTCCCAATTCCACTGTAATTAAAAATGCTATATCATGAAAAGAGCAATTTTCATAACAACCATCCTGATCAGTGGAATGCTGATTCAAGCACAAGACATAAAAAAAAGTAATTATATACAGGATACTATCTGGTTAAAAACGGGCTTAATTATTCCATGTAAAATAGCTGAAGATTCATTGAACATTAATTATGTATATGTAAGTTTTTTAAATGCTCTGGGACAAGTTGATCAAAGTCGTTTTAGTTGGGATCAAATAGATACTGCTCACATGCAATCCAAAACTTTTATTCCACTGCTCTTAACTTACAGAGTAGAACTATATGATGGCACAACACTAACTGGTATTTTGCAGACAAAAACCGAAACCGAAATCAAGATTCAGTTGAAGGATATTGGCTTACTGACACTAAATAGAGCGAAAATTAAGAAGTTAGTTCCACTTGATCTCTCAAAAAAAGTACAAAAATCATACTGGTTTAAAAATCCTCATGCAACACGGCTACTTTTTGCTCCAACAGCCATTCCTTTAAAGAAAGGCGAAGGCTATTATCAGAATATTTACATAGTTGGTAATATGTTTAATTATGGTGTTGCAAACAATTTATCAATCGGAGGGGGATTCGATTTCATTACTATGTTTGGCACTATGAATGATGGTTGGAGCCCAATGCTAAACTTCAATATTAAATCCGGATTTCAGATAAGTGAAAATTTTCATGCTGGTGTAGGAGGCATCTATGTTACTATGCCAGGTGAGTTTTCAGCAGGAATAGCTTACGGACTTGGAACCATAGGTTCTTATAACAGTAATTTAACCCTTGGTCTTGGGTGGGGTTTTGTAGATGATTCTTTTGAGGAAAAACCCTTTATTATGATTGGCGGAATGATACGTATGTCGGAAAAACTCTGGTTTGTTTCTGAAAACTGGATTGCACCCGTTGACGGAAATAATTACTATACAGTGGTTTCGTATGGCGTGAGATTTGCCTCAAAAAGAATAGCCGTTGACCTTGCTTTTATTAATAGCAAAGATATTGTTGAAAACATAGTAATTGGAATTCCTTTTGTTGATTTTGTGATAAAATTGGGGAAGTAGTAGAAATGGTTTCCTTAAAAAACTTAAACTACCAATGGAAACAATTCAATCTGTTTATCAATCAATTGGATATTTAGCTGGTATTATCCAGAAAAAATTAACAGCTTTCATTTTACTTTTTTAAAAAATCACCGTATCATAATTAACACAACCAATTTGTTAATGCAAATGGATATTGTCAATATTATAAAAGAAGTTAAGTCAGGCAATAAAACTGCTTTCAAAAATCTGGTTGAAGAATATCAGGAATATGCTTTTAGGATGGCTTTTAGGGTACTATCAAATGAGGAAGATGCAAAGGACGTGGTGCAAGATAGCTTTATTAAGATTTGGAAGAGCGTAAACAGTTTTGATGCAAAATTAAAATTTACTACCTGGATGTACAAAATAGTTATAAACTGCGCTATCGACAAACTTAGATCATCCAAAAGCAAGAACACAATAAATATTGACAAAGTTTCAGAGAATTTGTGCCGCATTGACAGAACGAACCTTGATGAACAGATTGAAAATAAGGAATTAGGAAATATTATTACGCTTATTTCTGACGGCCTTCCTGAAAAACAAAAACTAGTATTCGTACTAAGGGATATACAAGGTCTTGATTCACACGAAGTTGAAAAGATTCTGGAAATGACTGGCACATCTGTAAAAAGTAATCTGTATAATGCAAGGCAATCCGTGAGAAAAAAATTATCAAAACTATTAGCATACGAAAGGAGGACGATATGAAATGTGATTTTGTAAAACGAAAAGTTTATGAGTTATTTAATTCAAATATCAAACAACTTGATGATGAAATAATCCGGCATATTGATAATTGTCCTAATTGTAATGCCCACTACGAAGAAAGCAAGATTGCAAAAAAGATTACTTCATCGCTAAATCAATTGCAACCTGTTCTAAATAACCCTCATGAATTAACCAATAACATACTTGCTGCGCTATACGAATTGGAACAAAAAAAGAACAGTGCAAGTATTAGATTTTTTACCATAACCAAAAGACTTCTGGCAGCAGCGTCCATATTCTTAATAGTTGTTTTTGGTTACGAACAATATATTATTGTTGAGAAATTGATAAAACTAGAACAGCAGATTTCGACAGTTCCTGGAATCCCAGTCAATTCACCTCATTACCAGGAGATACTGAGTTACTACCCTAAACAGGGAGCTGGATTTATTAAAACAGGTTTGACTTCCAGCATCATTGCAACACAGGACAATGACTTGAAATCCCGATTCATGATTGCAAGGTTAGGAAGACTCTCATCTGAGGTAGTATCAAAGCGATTGCTAGATCAACTAGTTCTTCTGAGAATTTCAAATGAGGAAATAGACATAATAAATTCAATAAAAAATGAATAGGAGAATAAATAACAAAGGGCTAAATAGCAATAAAGCAATTTAGTTTTAAATCAAAACAAAAAAAGACATGAAAACACAACATATCATATATATCTTTCTTGTTACCCTACTCATCATCAGTGGATGCAGGGAAATTACAGTAACAACTAAAGTTAACAAAAATGGAACTTTCACCCGCATGATAAAGATCACCGGAGATTCATCCAGTGTTTTTAAGCCCGACCTGCCCTACCCCATTGATGAAACATGGGTTAAAACTGTAATTAAAGACACCACAGACAAAGGCGATTATATCTTAACCTACACCAAATCCTTTAAAAATAGTGATTTATTAAACAATGAATTAAACGCAGATACAAGTTGGAGAAAAAAACTGGACAGAAAAATTACAATCGATAAGCAGTTTGGCTTTTTTTATTCATATATCACTTACTGTGAAACTTACAAAGCTATCAACCCTTTTAAAAAACTAAATTACCCCAACTATCTTACACCCGATGAAATGCTTTATTTGTCAGGAAATAGAATTCAAATTACAGCAAGTGATTCTGCAATGGAAAAGAAAGTGTCGGATAGGTTTGAGAGATTTCTGATTGAAGCTATTGCTAACGAAATAATCATCACTATGGAGGATGGGATTAAAAAATTAAACGACCCTCAGCTAAACCCTGATAATGTGACCTTATACAGAGATAGCATTGAAAACAAATTGGATGATTATTATGAAAATATGGATGTCTACATCGATTTTTACAGGGAATGGACAGGGAATGAGTCAGTAAACAAATTAAAAACTCTGGAACCGCAATTATTTGGGAAACTTAATGAAAAAATATCTTTTTTGTTAAATGCCGTATTTATGGATGAATATTCACAAACCGTGGAAATGCCTGGTCTTATTACCGAAACAAATTCAATATTAGTAACAGGTAATAAGGTAAGCTGGAAAGTAAACGGTGACAAAATTATCTTTCATGATTATGAAATGAAGGTGGAATCAAGGGTGGTTAACAGGTGGGCTTTTATTGTGTCAGGTATAATACTTTTGTTGGGTCTTATTTTATTGATTATTAAAGCAAGTAAGTAATTTATTGAAATTCAAAAATGTCTTCAAATCAATCCATAAGTACATTTAACTAAACTTTCTTACTCTCTTTTTGCCAGGGAAACCTTCCTTCCAGTTCAACTTGCAATGACAAACTAAGAAAAGTACGAATTAATACAATTAATCCTAATATAATTACCGACTTCATTGTTGGATCTGTAACAACTGTTGCCATGATATCAGCAGCAATAAGTATTTCCAAACCTAGAAGTATCGACTTACCCAATGATTGACGTAGCTTAATATAACTATCCGTTTTCTTTTTACTTACAGAAACAAAAAATATGAAAAGAGAATATAAAGCTCCCAAAAAGATTGTTAGTACACCAATCATCTCAACAATACCTGAGATGTAATCTACATAAATTTTAAAGTTTCCCATAAGAATTCAAATTTAAATGCACTAAAATAGAATAAGATACTTAAATAATTTGCTTTTTAATATTTGTAGTTTCTAGTTCAAACATAGTACTTTAATTTTAGTTGGCTATTACACCTGTTAAATTAAATTTATTACCTTCGCTTCAATTAGCAAATAAAATCCAATACTAT
>Ga0222626_1000480_pt1 | contig 22906 bp, 22 predicted proteins | sample AntAcemetageno91_FD_179862 | JGI IMG/M metagenome (GOLD analysis project Ga0222626, IMG submission 179862) | Saline water microbial communities from Ace Lake, Antarctica - #91 | ecosystem: Environmental > Aquatic > Non-marine Saline and Alkaline > Saline | place: Antarctica: Ace Lake | collected...
AAAAAGTTCTTTCAGGCGGGAATATTTCCTGATAGGGCTAATTGTAAGATCCAACAGATATAAGGCTCGATTTACGGCTTTTTTTGAAAAGTCATCCTTACCTTTATTACGCCAATTAAGAGCGCGGCTTATTTCACTGCCCACATTTGCCATTTGCTCGCATAAGAGCATTTGCGCCCATCGGCCTTCCGCTAACTCCTTATGCTGAGCGTTCACCGCTTCACCCATCTATTAACAACGTTAATAATTTTCTTTTTAATTTCTTCAGAATCAACGCCTCTGCTCATATTTCTTTGAGATGGCCGCATATTAATCATCGAATCAAACTCAATGAAATCATCATCTTTGATATCAGGATAAAAGTTGATACCCCAAAGACTGCTCTGTTTTGAACCATTCTCTAAAAAAAGGGCTTCTAAATCAGAATGCAGTTCAGCGTCAATCGCGATTAATTCACGATCTACATCAACAACAGCTTTAATCAAATCGCCAAAAGTATCAGCTGCTATTTTCTTTAATTCATCAACTTCGATAATATTATTTAATATTTTCATAAGAAATTAAATAAAACTTGCGCCCGGGCCGACTCGAACAGCCACATCAGCCTTAGGAGGGCCGCGCTCTATCCTGTTGAGCTACGGGCGCGAATAAAATTTAACTTATGGTTAATACTTAATCAAGGACAGTACCGGGTATTTTTTTAATTTATTTCGCCCTTTTAGAAAGGTTAACTCAATAAGAAACATAATCGCTACAATCTTTCCTTTTAATTTTTCAACTAATTTTGCTGAAGCTAAAGCAGTTCCTCCAGTAGCCAATAAATCATCCAAAACTAATATTTTTGAATTAGGAGGAAAAGCATCACGATGAATTTCTAACGAATCTTTACCATACTCTAAGGAATAGGTATGGCAATAAGTTTTTGCAGGAAGTTTACCGGGTTTTCTCACTGGAACAAATCCGCAATTTAAACAATAAGCTAGGGCTGAACCAAAAATAAAACCTCGAGATTCTGCCGCTACAATATAGTCAATCTTTTTTCCTTTTAAGGCTTTAACCATATCGTTGATTACTTTCTTAAATGCTTTTTTATCGTTAAGTAGAGTAGTTATGTCTTTAAAAATAATACCTTTTTTAGGAAAATCAGGAATATCACGTATATATTTTTCTAAACTCATAAATCCTCTCCTTATGTTTCGATTTCCTTCTTCTGTTGGCTAACAACATACTTGTGTAACCTTTTGATAGCATCTCTCTCAATTTGTCGCACTCTTTCTCTAGATATCTTTAATACTTTAGCTACTTCAGCTAAGGTATTAGGTTTACCATCAACTATTCCAAAACGTAAATTTAGAACTAATCTTTCACGTTCAGTAGTATAACTAAGGAGTTCTTCTATCCTCTCATGATTAAAAACTTTATCAGCTCCTGAGGTTTCCATCACACTTTCATCGTTAGCTATAAAATCACCAAGTTTTGAATCAACACCTATTGGTGCATCTAACGAAGATTTCTTCTGAGTCCAAAGTTCAATATCCGCTACTTTCTTTAAACCCATTTTTAAATTCTTAGCAACCTCACTTCGACTAGGCTCTCGGTTTAATTTTTGGCGTAAAATCTCTTTGGCTCGTTTATGCTTTGCAATAAACTCACTCATATAAACTGGAACACGAATAGTTTTACCTTGATCAATAAGAGCCCTGCTTACTGCTTGACGTATCCACCAAGCAGCATAAGTAGAAAAACGATAACCCTTACGAGCATCAAATTTATCAATCGCCCGCATAAGACCAATATTACCTTCAGCAATCAAATCCATTAAAGAAAGATTATAATTAGAGTAGTGTTTAGCAATACTTACGACTAACTTTAGATTACAGTTAATTACCTTACGCCGAGATACTCGACTACCTCTTTTAGCCTTTCTTATATATTCAACCTCTTCCTTTTGTGTTAATATCGGAAGATTCTTAATTCTTTCTAAGTAAGCTTTGATTGCTTCCATATTCTTGCGTTTGTAGCGTTTCTTACGTTTGTTGGGTTTATAGCGTTAAACTCTATAAACGCCATGAACCCTATAAACACTATGAACTCTATGAACCTTCTATTGCTGCCTGCGCCGCAGCTAATCTCGCAATTGGAACCCTGAAAGGTGAACAACTAACATAGTTTAAACCAGCTTTATGACAAAATTTAACTGATTCTGGATCACCGCCATGTTCTCCACAAATACCACATTTAAGATTTTTGTTTGTTTTTCTACCTAATTTTACAGCCATCTTAACAAGCTGGCCAACACCTTCTTGATCAATTGTTTGGAATGGATCATCAGGTAAAATTTTCTTTTTGATATATTCTGGCAGAAAAACTCCAGCATCGTCACGACTATAACCAAAAGTCATCTGAGTTAAATCATTTGTTCCAAAAGAGAAAAATTCAGCTTTTACAGCAACTTTATCAGCAGTTAAGGCTGCTCGCGGAATTTCAATCATTGTTCCAACCATATATTTGACCTTTGATTTAGCTTTACTAATAATGCTCTTGGCAGTTTTACGAACAATTTCTTCCAAATATTCATATTCATTAACTGTGCCGATAAGTGGAATCATAATTTCTGGAAGAACTTTAATTCCCTTCTTGGTCATACTACATGCTGCTTCTACAATCGCTGTGGTCTGCATAACACATAATTCAGGGTAAGTGATAGACAACCTACAACCACGATGACCAAGCATTGGATTTGACTCATGTAATTTAGTAACCAATTCCTTAATTTTTGCCGGTGAAACTTTTAAACGCTTAGCCATTTCTTTTTGACCTTCTGTATCATTAGGCAAAAATTCATGTAATGGTGGGTCAAGAAGTCTTATTGTTACCGGGAGTCCATTCATTTCTTTAAAAATCCCTTCAAAATCTTTTCTCTGGTAAGGCAACAACTTCTTAAGAGCTGCCTCTCTTGTTTCCCTGTCTTGAGCTAAGATAAATTCACGAACAGCCCAAATTCTTTCTCCTCCAAAAAACATATGCTCAGTTCTAGTAAGACCAATACCCTCAGCCCCTAATCTCCTAGCTGCCTGTGAATCCTTAGGCGTATCAGCATTAGTCCTAATATTAAGCTTTCTGTATTGATCAGCCCATTTCATTATCTGAGTAAACATCTTATAAATTGAACTCTTTTTAGCTGTAGGATTATTTTCAACAACTCCGGAAATTACCGGGCTTGTTGTAGATTTCACATCGCCTAACATAACTTCACCAGTTGTCCCATCTAATGATAAAGAATCGCCTTCTTTAATTGTAATTCCTCCAACTGATATTTCCTTTTTAGAATAATTAATATTTAGAGCACTACACCCAGCAATACAGCATTTTCCCCAACCTCTAGCAACTACAGCTGCATGTGAGGTCATTCCACCAGTTGAAGTCAATATACCTTCAGCAGCATCCATTCCAGCTACATCTTCAGGAGAGGTTTCCTGACGAACAAGAATAACCTTTTTCCCTTTCTTCTTCCAGCTTTCAGCATCATCAGCTGTAAAAACAACATACCCTGAAGCCGCACCTGGTCCAGCTGGAAGGCCTTTAGCTATTTTTTTAACTTTTTTCATTGCTACAGGATCAAAAATCGGAAAAAGAAGTTGATTAAGTTGTTCACCTTCAATCCGCATAAGAGCTTCCTGCGGTGTAATCATTTTCTCTACTACCATATCATAAGCAATCTTAACTGCTGCCAGACCAGTACGTTTACCAGTACGAGTTTGAAGCATGAAAAGCCTACCCTCCTGTATGGTAAATTCTACATCCTGTATATCTCGATAATGTCTTTCAAGTTTATTTCTTATACCGTCAAGCTGTTTATAAATCTTAGGCATTTTCTTCTTAAGATGATCAATCGGCTCAGGCGTTCTTATTCCGGCTACAACATCTTCACCTTGAGCATTGATAAGAAATTCCCCAAAGAATTTTTTCTCTCCATTAGAAGGATTGCGAGTAAAAGCTACACCGGTACCAGAGGTATTACCCATGTTTCCAAAAACCATTGCCTGGACATTAACCGCAGTACCAAGAAGCCCAGTAATCTTGTTTATTCTTCTGTAGATTACAGCTCTTTCAATATTCCAAGAACCAAATACCGCATTAACAGCAGCCATTAATTGTTCTTTAGCTTTGGTCGGAAAAGGTTTTTTTACATATTTTTTATATACGCTTTTATACTCAGAAACTAATTCTTTAAGCTGACTAATTGTGAGATCATTATCTTGTTTTGCTTTATATTTTTTCTTAATAGCTGTTAATTTAATTTCAAAATGTTCATGGTCAACCCCCATAACAACATTTCCAAACATATCAATAAAACGTCGATAAGCATCCCAAGCAAGACGTTCGTTACCAGTTTTCTCTGCCAAACCAATTACTGCCTGGTCATTTAAACCAAGATTAAGAACTGTATCCATCATTCCCGGCATTGAAACTGCAGCACCACTACGAACTGAAACTAACAAAGGGTTCTTAGGATCACCCAATTTTGCACCCATACTTTTCTCTAACATAATGATATTAGCATCTACTTGCTTCTGTAGGTCAATCGGATACTTATCCCCATGTTTATAATAATAATCGCATACTTCTGTTGAAATGGTAAAGCCCGGAGGTACAGGTACTCCAATACTACACATCTCTGCTAAATTTGCACCCTTACCACCTAAAATACTTTTCATTGTAGTATTCCCTTCTGACTTCCCTGCGCTAAAAAAATATACGTATTTCTTTGCCATTTTTCTCCTTATTATTGTAAATTAACCCTTCGACTTACGCTCAGGGTTAATAAAACTTAACTCTTTTTTTAATAAATTCCTTGACTTTAGTTGTATCAACCCTCACCTGTTCCATGCTATCTCTATCTCGAATAGTAACCTTTCCATCATTTAAGCTTTCCACATCAACAGTTACACAGAAAGGAGTTCCAATCTCATCTTGGCGACGATAAAGTTTGCCAATTCCTGCTGTATCGGCATAAAGGGCAGGTAACTCATCTTTTATATCACAAAAAATGTTTTTTGCAAGCTCGACTACTTCTGGTTTATTCTTCAATAAAGGGAATACTGCCGCCGAATATGGTGCTAAGTCTGGTTTCAATTTTAAAACATTTCTCACTTTACCATTAACTTCTTCGCTGCAAAAAGCATCAGATAAACAAGCAAAAAATGTTCTATCTACTCCAGCTGAAGGCTCAATAACATAAGGAACAAATCGCTTCTTATTGACACTATCAAAATAAGACAAATCTTTCTTGCTTACCCTAGCATGTTCGCTTAAATCAAAATCTCCTCTATTAGCTATTCCTTCTAATTCGCTCCAACCAAAAGGAAATTTAAATTCAATATCAGTACAAGCCTTAGCATAATGAGCTAACTCATTGCCAAGATGTTCTCTTAGTTTTAAATTTTCTTTTTTTAAACCAATTTTGTTTATATAAAAATTAAATCTCTCTTCAACCCAATATTTATAAAATTTTTCAGCCTCATTCGGAGAAACAAAATACTCAATTTCCATCTGTTCAAACTCTTTCATTCTAAAAACAAAGCTACCAGTAGTAACTTCATTTCTAAAAGCTTTCCCAATTTGAGCTATACCCAAAGGAAGTTTTTTAGAAGTAGTGTTAAGAACATTAGCAAAATTTACAAATATTCCTTGTGCAGTCTCTGGACGCAAATAAGCATAACTAGGCTCATCCTCAGTAGCGCTCATATTGGTCTTAAGCATGAGATTAAACTTACGCGGTTTGTTTTTTTCAATATCTATTTCCTGCTTACAATCTAAGCACCTATAAATATTGCCTTCAATCTTTTCTAATTTATCAACTCGAAATCTTTTCTTACAATTGGGACAATCAACAAGAGAATCAGTAAATCCTTGAAGATGGCCAGAAGCCACAAAAACTTGGTCTCTCATAATTATACTACTATCCAAACCAACGATATCAGACCTTTTCTCTACATATTCCTTCCACCAAATATCCTTAATTCGCTTTTTTAAGCTTACTCCTAAAGGACCATAGTCCCAAACACTAGAAAGTCCCCCATAAATCTCCGAACCACCAAAGATAAAACCCCGTCTCTTACATAACGATATTATTTGTGTTAATTTTTCTTGAATCATTTTAAGTCACTATTATACCCTAAAAACTGTTTTTTTTAAGAGATATTTTCACCAATTTTAAAAGCAGATTACTCTGAAGACTCCTAAAGAATCAGCTAAATATTCATCTTACGAGAGAGCCCTAAAAAAACATAGTTATCAACTTCACCAATCAAATCACCAATAGCTTTTTGGTTAATTCTATCCTCCCTCCAAAACCTCAATCTCATAAGGACTATTAACAATAATCTCAGGTCCATTATATTCTCGAATTTTTCCAGTTACACGTATTTTTTTTCCAATGTAAAAACTTACCGGGTTAATACTCTCTCGAGAGAAAGCACTAAGAACCTTGTTAAATATAACTACCGTAAAATCATTTTTATAATTTTTACCAAAATTTAACAATACACACTTTTTTGATTTATAGCTATTAACCACCACTCCTTCAACACTTCTTATCTGATTTATATATTGGTTAGCTTGAATATGATCAACTACTGGGAAGCTACCCCATAAGCCTTTTTTCGCTTCCCGAGCTTTTTTTTGAGCAGTTACAAAAACTTCAGCATATTTTAGATTAGGCGGAATAGTAGAGATAACCCCATATCCTTGTTCAATTAATTTTGCATTTACAAAAGTCTGGTCAGAAAAACAATACCCCAAGAGCCGACCATAGCGATCAGTTTTCTCAATATCAAACTCAACTTGAAGACTCTTCCCTTCTACTAGCTTGCGATTAAATTCTTTTGCTTCCAAACTAAATGGCTGAGGTTGATAGTTAAAATTACCACTCTTATCCTTTATTCTTACTTCAGGAGTATCTAAACCAATATAACGCAACAGCCTTCCATTAGAAAGTCTAATAGTGTCACCATCAATAACATCTAAAACTTTTACTTGGGAATAATCAACTTGATTGCAGGCAAGAATTAAAAAAAGACTTAAAAAAAATAATCGTTTTATCACTGAATATCAGAAATTAACTTTAAAAATATTTTTTGGGCAAATTGTGCTTTTGGCATTAAGAGTTGGCGTGCTGAAACTTTTAGCCTTTGAGTTTCCATGCTAATACTATCTATCTTTAAGACTATACGATGCTCAGAAAGTTTAGCTTTTATTACACCCCTAGATTCATTGCTGGTTAATATTTCAGCTTCCATTGTCTCTAATCCGTCTAAACAAAGATCCCATAGCACTCTATACTCTGCCTTCACGTTTCCAGAAGCAGTAGAATTGCTTAGACTATATCCAGTTACTAATCCCACGCCTATAAGAACAGGAATGCACCCAGTTATTAATAACAAACTTAAAGCTAAACTAATTATTTTCTTCATATTAACTCCTAATATAATATTTCATTACAATCAAACACCCTAAAATTTATTTTACTAACGGCTGTCTTTATATTAACTATAACAAAATTCTACTATTTTGCAAGAGTTGGTTGATAAAAAATCCGGGATTTTGCCATCATTTAAAGGGGTCAACTCCCTTTTTTATCAAAAAATTGCTTAAAGTCCTTACCTATAATATTGTGTTTCGAGACAGCTAAAAAAGCAAGGTAAAATTTAAAACAAATAACAGATTTTGAGAGCTATGTGGGCATTTTTTTACCCTCTAACTATCGCACTTATGATTACAATCTTCTTCCAAAGAAAGGGAGTTGACCCCTTTATTCTGACAGCTTCGCCTCAATGCACTTTGGAAGTGTTAACTTACACAAATACCAAGATTTGCTAAATCCTTAACCAGTTGATCAAAGCTAGTAAATTGCAGACATTGTAGAGAATAGTCTTTAGCTTTTACAATTAAATCTTTGCGGTCATCAATATAGATTATATCCTCAAAGCTTACTCCAGCTTTATCTTTTAAGATTTGATAAATTTTTTCTTCAGGTTTAACTGATTTAACTTCAAAAGAAAGAATTAACTGATTAAAAAGGGAAAACACTTCCTTGTATTCTTTAAAAAGATATTGAAAATGAAGTTCATTTATATTAGAAATAAGATATAAAGGGTACTTATCTTTGAGATGTTTTACTAATTCTATTACATCTCCTTTAACTGAAAATATATTACACCAAATATCAGCAAAATATTCATAACTTAAATTAGCTTTAAAAGCATTTTTAAACAAAGAATAAAATTCCCTAGAACTAAGCTCTCCTTTTTCAAAACTCAATCCAAAATCATTATCAAACAATTCTTTGTTTACTTCTTCTATTGGCACGCTAATTTTATCTTTGATTTTTTCTAAAGCAATATTATAATCAAAGTCAAAGATAACTTTCCCTAAATCAAAAGCCAATACTTTTTTATTTCCCATAAGTTAACTCCTTAAAAAATATTTAACGCTTTTGGCTAAACTTTCCCTAGCCTCAAAAGGTGGGTTAAAACCTAATGATTTTATCCTTTCTAAACTATAGACTCGGTCTTTAGAGAAAAAATTTAATTTTCTGCCAATAAGGGGAAGACTTGTTACTACTGGTTTTAACCATGCCGGAAGATTTGGCAACGGCTTTACCTTTAAAATGGTAGAAAAAATATCAAACACCTCTCTCGCAGTAAGAATTTCCTTATCACCAAGAAAAAAGGAACCCTCCAAAGCTTCCTTTTTATCTAATAAAAATAGCATCGCCTCAGTAATATTCTTAACATAGCCGAGATGAAATTTAGCCTTACCCTTATCAAGCAAAGGGAATAACCTATGCCTAGTGATAAAAAGTAAAAGCTTCATCATATGTGGTTCATCCTCCCCATAAATCATAGGTGGCCGAACAACCACAGCCCTTAAGCCTCTCTCTCTATATTTACAGACTATTTTTTCAGCTTCAATTTTAGATTCTCCATAGATATTTGTAGCCTTAAATGGTAAATCTTCAGTGAGGGGCACTTGTGGGTTTCCACTTATAACAGCTACTGAACTAGTATAAATAAGTCTCTCTACTCCCAAAGATAGAGCTAGTCTACAAACATTCTCACTACCTAGCACATTTACTCGATGCAAAAGAGCAGGATTCTTATCCTCCACATACCCAGCAGTGTGGAATATAGCATCGACCTTATAGTTTAAAAGTTTATCTAAAGAAGTTTTTCGAGTAACATCACCATAAATAAGCGTAACACCAAAACGTTCCAAAGCTTTTGCTTTTGCGGATTTTCTCACTAGACAAAGAAGAGTGTGCCCGCCCTTCTTAAAGAGGCCTTCTACTAAATTCCTTCCAATGAAGCCGGTAGCTCCGGTTACAAATATCGTCATACTTTTTCTTCAAGCTTTTCCATCTCACTAATCCTGTCGGCTAAAATATCATCTATTGCTTTTAAATCTTGCTCAGATATTTTCCAACCAACGCTACCTAAATTATCATATAGCTGGGGGAGTCTTCTAGTCCCAACAATAGCCGAAGTTATTCCCTTCTGGTTATAGTTCCAATTTAATACTAATTGAGCTAAAGTTTTCTCATACTTATTGGCTATCCCTTTCAATTTAGAAAGAATTGATTTGTTCACTGAAAAACATGGTTCTTCTAAATCCTGTCTCTTCATTTTTCGGTTAATATCACCAGGTATTTTGACACCATCTAAGAAAAACTTTCCGGTTAATAAACCACTGTATAAAGAAGCATAAGTAATAATACTAATAGAATTATCAATGCAGAAAGGAATAATACCTGCTTCAATTTCCCGATCAAACATACTGTAAGGCGGTTGCAAACTATGAATTGGTGCATACTTTTTAAATTCACTTATTTGAACCACAGAATAATTGCTAACTCCAATAGCCTTAATAATACCTTCTCGGTAAAATTTATACATTATCTCAGCAACCTGACCAATCGGGATATCAGGATCATGAAAGTGTACTTGGTAGAGATCAAAATAATCTGTTTTAAGCCTTTTACGAGAAGCATCTAATTCATCAAACATTCTCTTTCTAGATAAATCATGAAAAATACTTCGACCATCCCAACGTAAACCTAACTTAGTAGCTAAAATTACTTTTTCTCTTATCTTCTCTTGAGCAATATACGACCCTATGACTTCTTCAGAATGCCCACGTCCATAAACCGGAGCAGTATCAATAAAATTAACTCCGCGAGCTACAGCTTCTTCTAATACTGCTAAAGAGTCCTTATCATCTTGATGACCCCACCATTTATCTGAGCCAAAAGCCCAAGTGCCTAAACAAATGGTTGAAACATCTAATGAAGAAATTCCTAGCTTTCTATATTCCATAAAATAATCCTCCTAATATTGATATTATTGTACCACAAAATATTAAATTTTTTTCAAACTATGGCCACAATTTTTAGCAACTTCTCTGTTTAAAGATTTTATTAAAGAATTTATTTGATTAAAGTTATCTTTTAGCTCTAAATTAGAATGTAATTTATTAGGATAAATTTCATAATACTTTCTATATTCTTCGGGAGTAAAATTAGGCATAATAACATTTGCTCCGCAGCAAAGCGCTTTCTCTCTTCCGCCTAGATCAATTGTTCCTACAGCAGTAGTGGCCGGAATGTGGGTATTTTTGGTAATAATGCGTACTAAAGCATAGGTTTTTAAAGTTAATTCTAAATTTGATAATTTTTTATTTTGTAAAGGTGTATCAGGATGAGGAATAAAAGGACCCATGCCAACCATATCTAAATCTAATTCCTCAATAAGCAATATATCATCAGCAAGAATATCAAGAGTCTGCCCCGGTAGTCCAATCATATTACCCGAACCAGTCTGATACCCCAACTCTTTAAGCCAAGAAAGACATTCTCGACGTTGTTGGTAAGAAGAATCGGGTTTTAAATATTTGAAAAGTCTTTTATTTGAAGTTTCAAACCTCAACAAATATCTATCAACACCCGAACTACGCAGCTGTTTGTAATCCTGATAAGTTCTCTCACCTATCGAAAAAGTAATTGCGCAGTCAAACTTATTCTTTATTTTCTCTACTAAATTGCATAAATCATCAATCTTATAAAAACTATCTTCACCTGACTGTAAAACAATTGTTTTGCATCCAATACTCAATACTTTAGTCGCAGCTAAAATTATCTCATCTATATTCATGCGATAACGGACTACTTTTTTATTACTTCGCCGCAAACCGCAATAAGAACAATCTTTATTGCAATAATTAGAAAACTCAATTATCCCGCGAATATGAACCTTATCACCACAATATTCTTTTCTAGTCTTATCCGCTTCTTTATATAATAAACATGGATTACTGCTCTTCAAATATGAGATAATCTCTTCTCTCTTCACTTCTTCCTTCTTCCTTTATCCTTCTTCCTTTATCCTTTATCCTTCTTCCTTTATCCTTCTTCCTTTATCCTTTATCCTCCTTATCAAAAGTAAAGATCTCTTTCTCCATTCTTAATTCTTTGATAATACTGAATCATCTGGGGAAATATTTTTGGCATAGTTTTACGCACCTGCTCGATTTCCTGGATAATAATCTCCTCGCCAGCTATTTTAGTTTCCTGGCTGGCGAAATCATCCAACCATTCCCTAAATGTCAATATTGCATTTAATTTACAAAACTTTCCTTCCTGGCCGCTACGAAGCAAATCCATAATGCATTTACCTGTCCTACCGCAACGGTATCCTGCTGTACAGAAAGAGGTAATATTCCCTTTCTGAGCAAGCTCACAAATTAATTCATCTAAGCTTCTGGTATCGCCAAGTATAAATTGTTGACGCTCTTGCTCCTGATGGTTGTAACGATCACTATAAGCACCAATTCCTATACGAGTCGAAGCATCGGTTTGAGTACAACCTAAAGGAATTATTTCCCTTCTACTCTGGGCGCTTTCCCTTGCAGTAATAATCATTCCCGTATAAGGCACTGCTAAACGTATCACCGTAACTAACCTCCTGAAATCTGAGTCAGATACTTTATATTTTGAATCCTGGGTTAAAGGTGCTCCTGCTGCCGGCTCAAGCCTGGGAAAAGAAATTGTGTGCGGACCAATATTGAATTTTCTCTCAAGTTCTCGGGCATGAAGAAGTAAGCCCATAATTTCAAACTTCCAATCATAAAGTCCAAATAAAGCCCCAATCCCCACATCATCTGCTCCAGCTTCCATAGACCTATGCATACAATAAAGCCTCCAAAGATAATCGCCTTTAATTGTACCCTGGGGATGGACTCTTTTATAAGTATCACGATGATAAGTTTCCTGAAAAACTTGATAAGTTCCTATGCCTACATCGTGAAGTTCTTTTAAAGCCTCAATAGACAAAGGTGCCGCATTAATATTTGCTCGGCGTATTTGGCCCCAACCATTCTTCGTCTTAACTTTAACATCATATATAGTTTTTATTGTCGAAACCATATAATCTAAATCTGTCTTGGGATGCTCCCCGTAAACAACGATTAATCTTTTATGGCCTATCTCTCCAGCAAGAACTTCTATTTCATTCTGAACCTCCCCCTTGCTAAGTATTCTTCTTTGTGCTTCCTTATTTGTTTTTCTAAACCCACAATAAAAACAATCATTGACACAAAAGTTTGCTAAATACAGAGGAGCAAAAGTAACAATCCTATTATCATATACTCTTCTTTTAACTTCTGCGGCTGCCGCTTCCATTTCTTCAACAATATCAGGATCGCTAACCCCAATCAAAGCAGCGGTCTCATCAGCAGTTAGAGTTTCAATCGCTAATGACTTTTGCAATATGTCCTTTATTTGCAAACGCTCCGGAGATTTATTACTCTCTAAAGCCGAAACAATCTTACTTTCATCGATAAAATCCTTATCCCCGTCCATGTATTTTATAATTTGGTTTCTTTTAATCCTATTTTTTTCCCAAGTTTGTACTTCAGCAGATTTTAAATTCACTTTATTTCTCCTGTTTTATAGACTGGTTTCTAAAAGCATCGAAAACATTGGGAAACGGCGATAATACCCTTTCTAGAACTCCGGCTAGCATAGAAATCGTCACCCCATAATTGGTAATAGCAACACCCTGAGCTCTGGCTTTCTGCAGGCGAAACAACATTTCCCGTCTGGTAATCATGCATCCGCCACAATGTATTATTAATTTATATTTTTCTAAATCTTGAGGAAAATCTCTACCAGCACAGCTATCAATATCTAATTCAGCTCCAACATATTCTCTTAACCAATAAGGAATTTTTACTCTCCCAATATCGTCTTGTATCGGATGATGGCTACAAGCTTCCGCTATAAGCACTTTATCCTTTGGTTTTAAATTTTTGATCATAGCTGCATCAGTTGCTGCAACAAGTAAATCTCCTTTATAGCGGGAAAAAAGAATTGAAAATGTCGTACAATCAACAGAATCAGGCGTATTGGTGACCATATGCGATACCACCTGAGAGTCACAAACAACAATGTCCGGGAGGCTTTTAAATTTATCTAAAACTCCAGGATACTCACTTTCTTTAACAACCAAAGATGCTTGGTTATTATCTAAAGCATCTCTTATTGTTTGAACCTGAGGAAGAATTATCCTGCCCTTAGGCGCTTCTAAATCAATGGGAACAATTAAAACAGCCAAGCCTCCTTTAGGCAAAAGATCACCGATCAAAGCCGGAGGATTTAAGAAATCATCTGGACAGCATTCAATAATATGTTTTTTTAAATCATTAACATATTTGTCTCTTTTGGCTTTATCAACACTGGAACAAAGTAAAAACTTATCAGTTAAACCTTTGATCTTATTGGAAAAACTCTCGCTAGGATATTTTAGGTCAATTTTATTCACAACAATAATTACTGATACATTTCTTGTTTTAGCTTCTGATAAAATATTCTCTTCATACCTACCCCATTCATTTGATTCGGTAAGTAATAAAATAATATCAGCTCGATCAAATATTTTTTTAGTCTTACCAATACGTAAATCCGAAAGTTCAGATACATCATCTATTCCGGCTGTATCTAAAAATACTACTGGACCTACAGGAAGAAGCTCCATTGATTTCTCAACCACATCAGTAGTAGTACCTGGTTTCTCAGAAACAATAGCCACATCTTGTCCCGATACCATATTGAGAAAGCTTGACTTTCCAATATTAGTCCTTCCAAACAAGCCTATCTGTAAACGTAATGATTTAGGTGTTTTTAACATTCATAACTGCAGGACGATCGTCAAATAATTATTATTTTCTATACAAAGGCCTCGGCTTATAATGCGTATGCAACAACTCATGTGATACTTTACCCAATGGTTCTTTTAAAAAATCTTTATATAATTTTTTTACATAAGGATTATCATGAGAAAGATAAAGCTCTTTTTTATCATCTTCTGTATACAACCCTCTTGCCCGAGCAAGACGCAATTGGTCAGTGACTCCGTAAGGCTGTCCCCCGCCGCCAACACATCCGCCTAAGCAAGCCATAACTTCAACAAAATGATAGGGTGGTTCCTTACCAGCTTTAAGTGCTGCTTGAATTTTCTTTAAAACCAATTCTACGTTTCCTAACCCATGAGCTACAGCAATCCTTATCTTAATTCCTTTTATCTCAATCTCAGTTTCTTTAATACCTTTTAGACCCCTTACGTTTTCAAATTCCAGCTTGTTAACATTTTTACCGGTAATAAAATAATGGGCTGTCCGCAAAGCTGCCTCCATTACTCCTCCAGTAGCCCCAAAAATAACTCCGGCTCCGGTGTAATCGCCAAGAATATGATCAGGTTCCTCTTCGGATAAATTAGCAAAATCAATGCCAGCTTGTTTTATCATTCTGGCTAACTCTCTGGTAGTAAGAACCACATCTATATCCTGAACGCCTGAAGCAAACATTTCTTGGCTTCGTGTTATCTCATACTTCTTGGAGGTACAAGGCATAATAGATATCATGGTAACTTTTTTCGGATCAAGTTTATTTATTTTGGCATAATAAGTTTTTGAAAGTACACCAACAATTTCATGGGGAGATTTAACCGAAGAAAAATGCTCTATCATATCTGGATAAAATTTTTCCATAAAATCTACCCAAGATGGACAGCAAGTCGTAATCATCGGCAGTTTACCTTTTTTATTCACAAATCTCTGGGTAAACTCAGAAGCTTCTTCCATAATAGTTACATCGGCACCAAAGGAAGTATCGAAAATAGCTTTAAACCCTAACTTACGTAAAGCTGCGTATAATTTACCTGTAAGATTTGTACCATCAGGAAAACCAAAAGCTTCGCCAATAGCTACTCGCACTGCCGGTGCAATTTGAACTACACAATATTTATCTGTATCATATAAAGCCTGCCAAACTCTTTTGGTTTGGTCATATTCAGTTATAGCTCCGGTAGGACAATGGGCTGAACACTGACCGCAACGAACACAAGGGCTATCAGCTAAATTAATATCTCCGGCCGGAGAAATTCTGGTTTCAAGGCCCCTTTCTAAAAACGATAAAGCCCAAACATTCTGCATCTCTTGACAGACTTGCACACACCGACCACACAGTATACATTTTTGAGGATCTATAACTATAGTTTTCGTTGAGTCATCTTTAGGTATCTGACGTAAAAACCTTTTAAAAGGCTGTTCACGAATTCCAAAATCAGCAGCTAATTTTTGTAATTCACAATTATTATTTCTGCCGCATTCAAGACAATCATTAGGATGGTTAGATAGAATAAGCTCAATAATCGTACGTCTTATTTCCTGTAATTGGTTATCGTGAGTTATTATTTCCATTCCTTTCTCAAGCGGCGTACAGCAAGAACGCAACATCTTTTTGGTTCCTTTAATTTTAACTATGCATATACCACAAGCTGCTGTCGCATCCAAATCAAGATGTTTACATAAGGTAGGTATATTTATATTGATCTTCTTTGCAGCATTAAGGATTGTAGTTCCTTTAGCTACGTTTACTATTTGCCCATTGATTGTTGCGCTTATCACTTTTACTCCTTAGATATCGCGGCAAATCTACAAACTTCGAAACATTTACCACATTTTATACATTTGACCAAATCAATTTTATATCCATCTTCACGGTTTCCTGATATAGCTCCAGTAGGACAAACCCGCACACATCCACCACATCTTTTGCACTTTTCTTCAATAACCTTATAATCAAGTAATTCCTGACACTTATGGGCAGGACATTTTTTATTTTCTATATGTTCTTTATACTCATCGAAAAAATAAGTCAATGTCGAAATTACCGGATTAGGCGCTGTCTGACCAAGACCACAAAGTGATGCTTTCTGCATAGCCGTTGATATACGCTTTAATTTATCAATATCTTCGAGCTTACCTCTACCTTCGGTAATATTTATTAGAATATCCAGCATCTGGCTACCGCCTATTCTACAAGGCGCACATTTACCGCAAGATTCATCAACACAAAACTTTAAATAAAATTTTGCAATATCAACCACACAATCGGTTTGGTCGATAACAATCATACCGCCGGAACCCATTATCGAACCAAGCTTACTTAAATTATCGTAGTCTACGGGAGTATCAATATATTTGGCCGGAATTACCCCTCCAGAGGGACCACCGGTTTGAATAGCCTTTAACTGCTTATTATCAATTAACCCCCCACCAATATCATAAACTATATCTTTTAAAGTAATCCCCATAGGCACCTCGATTAATCCTGAATTCTTTACTTTACCGGTAAGAGAAAAAACCTTAGTTCCTTTTGAGTCTTTAGTCCCTATTTTGGCAAAAAATTTAGGCCCTTTTAAAAGAATATAAGGAATATTTGCTAAAGTCTCTACATTATTAATAACAGTAGGCTTACCCCATAAGCCTTTGACTGAAGGATAAGGCGGACGAGGTGAAGGAGTGCCACGTTTACCTTCAATAGAAGCAATAAGCGCGGTTTCTTCTCCACAAACAAAAGCTCCCGCCCCTAAACGTATTTCTAAATCAAAGTTGAAATCAGTACCTAATATATTTTGACCGAGTAAACCATAATCCCGGGCCTGGTTTATCGCATTTTGTATCCTTTCTATAGCTAAAGGATACTCGGCTCTTATATAAAAGTAACCTTTCCTAGCCCCAATAGCATAACCTCCGATAATCATACCTTCGATTACCGAATGCGGATCACCTTCTAAAACACTTCTATCCATATATGCTCCGGGGTCACCTTCATCGGCATTACAGATTATATACTTTTCATCAGCTTGAGTCTTTTGGGCAAAATTCCATTTCATCCAAGTAGGAAAACCGCCTCCGCCACGGCCTCTCAAGCCACTTAACTTTATCTGATTAATAACGCCCAAGGGATCAAGGTCTAAGAGAACTTTTTTTAAACCTTGATATCCGTCACAATCTACATAATCAAGAATACTTTCCGGATCAATAACTCCGCAGTTGCGCAAAACAATCCTCAACTGCTTTTCTACTCTATCACATTGAAGACCTTTTATTATTTGTCCATTGACTAAAGTTTTAGAAACGATATTTTTTAAATCTTCGATCTTTACATTGCAATATAAAATACCTTCATCAGGAATTCTCACTACAAAACCCTTACTGTAAACACCCATATCAGCAACTCTAACTATTTGAATTTTATCTTGTAAGTTTTTTTTCCGTAAAGCCTCTAAAAACTTATTATAGAGTTCCTTGGTTTGTCCCAAACCTTGAAAATTAGTATCTTTAATAAAAACTGTTTTCTTGTACATAACTTACCTTAATATTACGTGATCATTCATTATCCGTTTTGAACAAATATGCTTATCAATAATTCCCATAGCAGTTTTCTCATCAACATTGCCGTAAACTACCCTCGGAACTCCCTTTAAACAAACCTCAACTAAAGGCTCAACATAACATGCCCCTAGACAGCCTGTTTTTTTAACCTCTATGTCCAAACCTCGTCTTTTAATCTCCTGAGTTAAAATATCATAGACCTTTTGAGCACCAGCAGCAATTCCACAGGTACTCATACCTACCTTAATCCAATCTTTTTTACTATCACCAGCTTTACCGCCTGCAGATTCAAGTAATTGTTTTGTTATTTTTTTCATTTTTGGCTCTATTATTCCTTTTCGGCATACTTTGCAACAATCTCCGGTATCTTTTCTTTAGTAAGCTTTCCATATATCTTGCCCTCAACCATAATCACCGGTGCTAAGCCACAACAACCTAAACAACGAACTACTTCAATTGTAAAAATTCCGTCTTTAGTAGTCTGACCAACATCAATATGTAAGATACTCTTTAGCTCAGAGAGTATATCTTCTGCACCTTTTAAATAACAAGCCGTCCCCATACAAACAGAAATTTTATATTTGCCGTGAGGCTTAAGTCTAAAATAATTATAAAAAGTTATTACTTCATATATCCTAGCAAGTGGTATATCTAAAACTTTTGAAAGTTCCAGAGAAATACCTCTTGGTATATAACCGTAATAATTTTGAATTTCATGAAGTATCATTACAAGATTACCTTTTTTACTTTTCCACTTCGCGGTAAATTTTTTTACATCAATTTTCTTATTAGTCTGCATAAAGTATCCTGTTTATTCTGTCTTCTTAAATAATTTTTCTACAATTTGCAATAATAGCTTCGGTTTTAAAGGTTTTTCTAAAACAGTTTCCACTGGTAAAAACTCATCATCCTCTTCAAAACCAAAGGGTAGATTTAGTTCCTTTCGAATACCGGTTATAAGTACTACCGGTATATCTTTTGTTATGCTACTTTGCTTAAGCTGGCGAGCAACATTAAAACCTTCGGTTTTATATGTCATCATAACATCAAGAAGAATTAAGCCTACCCCTTTCTCTTGAGCCTTAATAAATCCTTGTCTGCCTCCAGAAGCTGATATGGTTTTATATTTTTTTGCCTGGAGTACTCGGGAAACAGCTTCGGTAAAGTCAGCATCATCGTCAATTATAAGTATCTTTTTCAACAGTTACGCTCCTTAATTATTTTTTTATTATAAAAAATTAAAAACTATAATTAATTAACTTTCTTTATGGCCTCTAGAAGAGTTGTTGGTTTTACCGGTTTACTCAAAATAACCTTCACATTAGACCACTTTTCTAAAATCTTATTTTCCCTATTAATCAGATCAGCTCTTTTAAAATACCCCGTTAAAAACATTATTGGTATAGAACGCAATTCTTTATCCTGATTAATTTTATCAGCAATGTCAAATCCGCTAGTTTCTGTCTTCATAGCCACGTCTAAAAGTATAAGCTGCGGCATAAAAACTCTTATCACAGCTAAAACCTTATCTTCTGAAGTTTCACAGTTAATCTCATACCCGGCTGCTTCTAAAAAATTGCGACAAGCATCAACAAAATCAACATCATCATCAACTATCAATATTCTCTTTATCATAAAAATTCCTTTAGGTCAAACCAATTAAATTTATTTTTTTGGCTTAGCCGGATTTCTCTTTTTTAGGCGTCTCTTTTTATCAAGAAGTCGATACTTACTTAAAATAGCCGGAATTTTCTCCGGTACCATTCTTACGTAAATATTATCGTTAACCTGTATTACTGGAGAAAGAGCGCAACAACCTAAGCAACGTGTAATACTTAGCCCAAACAAACCATCACTGGTCATACCCCCTGCTTCTATTCCTAATTCTGCTTTAAGTTTACTCAAAATTCTAATACCCCCGGCAACATAGCAAGCTGTCCCCTTGCAAACACATATTTGATAGCGAGCTTTAGGTTTAAGAGAAAAATGACTATAAAAAGTAACCATTCCGTAAATATGTGATGTCGGAACAGAAAGCCTCTGGGAAATAAACTCTATCGCTTCCTTAGAAATACATCCAAAAATATCCTGAGTTTCATGCAAAACCCCCATTAAAGATCCTTTTCTGTCCTCTAAATGATCATTTATTTTAATAAAGTTTTCCAACTTTTTGAATTTCTTAGTCATCTTTTTCATTTTTATTTCTTTGTAAATAGATTTACTCTATTTTTTAAATCGGTAGCAATCCCTTTTGGTTTTCGCAAACTATAATGGGTATGCAATAACTTATGCGAAATATTACCTAAAGGTTTCCCCAAAAAATCCTTATAAATAGTCTTAATATCTGGATTGCAGTGAGACTTATGCACGGACTTACCGGAATCTATATTATAAAGGCCTTGAGCTCTTTTCTCATAAAGCCTTTTATCAAAAGGCTCAAAAGGCTCCTTGGCATAAGGCTGACCTCCGCCACCAAGACAACCGCCAGGACAAGCCATAATTTCGATAAAATGATAGTTCTTCTTTCCCTTAACAAGATCAGTAAGCAATGCATGAGTATTCGCTAAACCATGAGCTATGGCAACATTGATTTCTATACCATTTATAGGAATAGTCGCCTCTTTAATACCTTCTAAACCTCTAACTTGAGTAAAATTAATATTAATAAGCTCTTTACCAGTTATGAATTCATAGGCTGTCCGCAAAGCAGCCTCCATTACTCCTCCGGTAGCCCCAAAAATAGTAGCGGCTCCGCTTGAACACCCCATAGGAGAATCAAACTCCGAAGCCTTAAGGTCATTAAAAGAAATTCCGGCTTGCTTAATCATCTTTATCAATTCCCGAGTAGTTAATACCGCATCAACATCTCTATACCCGCTAGAATTCATTTCTAAACGTAAAGCCTCAAACTTCTTAGCAGTACAAGGCATAATACTTAGGCTATATATGTTCTTTGGGTTAATACCCGATTCTTTAGCATAATAAGTTTTAATCATTGCTCCCATCATTTGTTGAGGAGATTTACAAGTTGATATATTTTCTAAAAGATTGGGATAAAAAGATTCGCAAAATTTAATCCATCCCGGCGAACAAGAAGTAATTAGTGGTAGTTTACCCTTATTTTCAAAACGCTGGATAAATTCAGAAGCCTCCTCCATAATAGTCAAATCTGCAGAAAACTGAGTATCAAAGACTATATTAACCCCAAGCATTCGCAAAGCAGTTACTGCCTGATAAGTCATATCTTTACCCGGTTCATTACCAAAGCCTTCGCCGATAGCTACCCTTACTGCCGGGGCAATTTGAGCAATTACAATTTTTTCAGGATTATGAATAGCTGACCATACTTCAGAAGTATGGTCATGTTCGCTAAGAGCTCCTGTGGGGCAAACATTAACACACTGACCGCAGTTAACACAAACACTCTTACCAACTCCCATATCATACGCTGCGATAACATTTGTCTTAAAGCCTCTATTAGAAAATGTAAGGGCATTAACTCCTTGTACTTCTTCGCAGACTCTAACACATCTTCCACAAAGTATACATTTTTCAGGATCGCGCACTATCGAAGGTGAAGAATTATCAACTGGAAACCTTTTACGCTCTCCCTCTAGAATAAAATCGTTTAAGCCTATCTGTTTAGCTAAAGCCTGCAACTCACATTGGTTATTCTTTTCGCAAATTTGACAATTCGGAGAATGATTAGCAAAGATAAGCTCTAAAATTATTTTACGAGCATGACGTATTCCTTGTGAATGAGTCATGACTACCATTCCTTCTTTTACCTTTGTTGAACAGGAAGCAGGATAATTTTTCATCCCTTCGACCTCAACAACACAAATTCTACACCCGCCAAATAAACTTAATTTTGAATGATAGCAAAGCCGGGGAATATGAATACCAATACTATCGGCAGATTTCATAATCGTAAAATCACTAGGTACTGAAACCGCCACACCATCAACACTTAAGTTTATTTTTTTCTTCATAACTATTCTTAACTTTATTTATGATCGCAACGCAGGCAACGATCAGCCTCATAATGAGCTTCCTTTCGGTTATATCCTTTTTCTACTTCTTTAAAAGATGTCAAACGTTCTTTTTTATGCAAACGAGCTGCCTCGGGACGAAAACGAACTTTCACCTCTGCGGTAGGCTCAAGATAAGACACTTCTTGCCTTTGGCTGCGAAAAACAAATCTATCACGAGCCATGTCTTCGTCATTTAAAAAGCGTTCAATAGAAATTGCTGCTCGTTCTCCGTCGGCAAGCGCCTCAACAACAGTAGCACCACCGCTGACGGCATCCCCGCCGGCAAAAACACCTTTAGCATTAGTTTCTAAAGTTACTGGATTGACAACTACCGTACCTTGTTTTGAAAGGCTAATCGATGAATTTTTTAACTTAATATTTCCCAACTCAGGAACAGCCCCTATTGCCATAACAATAACATCAGCCGGGATCACAACCTTTTCATCTTCGGCAATAGCTTTTCGTCTTCCGCTTAAATCAAAATCACCCTGGCTCATACGTAAACACTCTATAGCTACAACCTTACCGTTCTTTCCTTTTATCATAACCGGATTAAGTAAAACATTAATCTCAACCCCTTCTTCTTGAGCTTGTTGTATTTCTTCCGCAAAAGCCGGCATATCAGCTTTTGTTCTTCGGTAAATAATGCTTACCTTTTTTGCTCCGTATCTTAATGCTGTCCGCACAACATCTGTCGCAGCGTTTCCGCCTCCAACTACCACAAAATTTTTATCAGTTAAAGTAACTTTTTCTTTTCCTTGAATTAACTTATAGACATTATTTATCCTTTTTACCTTACCGGTTTTACAAAGTTTTAAAAAATTAAGACTATCAATTAATCCAGTTAAATTCACACCCTTTATCCCAAGTTGGCGTTCTTTCCAAGCACCAACGCCAAGAAAAATTGCCGCATAGCCTTTTTTCTTTAATTCATCCAAAGAGATATCTTTACCAACGGTTATCCCGGTTTTTATCTTAACTCCAGCTTTTTTAATACGATTTATATCTCTCTGGACACTGTCTTGGGGAAGTCTATATTGGGGAATACCCAAAGAAAGCATCCCACCGGCAATATTCTC
>Ga0222626_1000481_pt1 | contig 22878 bp, 21 predicted proteins | sample AntAcemetageno91_FD_179862 | JGI IMG/M metagenome (GOLD analysis project Ga0222626, IMG submission 179862) | Saline water microbial communities from Ace Lake, Antarctica - #91 | ecosystem: Environmental > Aquatic > Non-marine Saline and Alkaline > Saline | place: Antarctica: Ace Lake | collected...
ATTCGCCTACACGGGTGCGGATGAGCTTGAATTCGTCCAGGATAGGAACGATCACCGCCTCGGCGGTGGGCATGCGCGTCAACCCGATTACAAAGGCCATCAGCCAGCCGTAACCCAGCGCCAGCATGACCGCCATACCCATCAGGAACGGCAGAGTGGTGTTCAACACGGTGAGCCGGATGATGTCTCCGCTCTGATCCCGCATCTCCTTCAGATCGATCTGAAGACCGATGAAAAAGAGCAGAAACAACACCCCGAGCTCGGCCAGGAACGAGAGAGGTACGTGGAAGTCAGGAGAGAGCAGGCGCATGCCTAACGGCGTATAACGCACCGCCATGGCAACAAACAAGGCAGCAAGAATGCCGGGGATGCGTATTCGCTCTAACAGCCCTGCAAGCACGTAGGTCAAGGCGAAAAGTAACGCCAAATATAGTAAAAGCTCACCGATATGGGTTCCTACCATGGAATTTTTCCTGATGTTAGTCTATCACATTGGACTATATCCTGGTCATTTAACCAAGTATTCCACCAGCTCTTGAGCGCTCCGGAGATCATATTGCCAGGCAAAAGAGATGCCGGAAAGCTGCTACTGCACAATCCAGATCGCCAGACCGGCGGAGTGATGCAGAACCTGACTGGTAACACTGCCAAATATAAACTGCTTCATCGCAGACTGTCCACGCCGTCCGAGAACAATCGTTCCGTATCCGTTGTCTCGAGCCTCTTTGAGGATATCATCCGCCCCGCTCCGGCTGCCGTCCACAACTTTTACGGCAATCTGCGTCTTGGTAAGGCCTGCATCCAAAAGTATTCCCCGGGCCTTTTCCATATAGGGTGCAATCTGCTTGCCAGCCTTACTTTTCCACAGCTCTTGAAGCTCTTCTGCCCCTTCCAAAACCTCCATAGGAACAAAGCGCCTCAGGTGCCTGATGCTGTGAAAGAGGGTTGCCCGGCAATCGGTTCCGGAAAGCATAAATCCGGCATGATCCACCGCCCTGAGAGCGTTTTCGGAAGCGTCAACACCGACCAGCACCTTTTTTTCATGGATTCCGCCCCCTGCTATCCACACCGGATAATTCCCGCAGTAATTTACCAGTTTATCGGAGGTCCCTCCCATGAAAAAGGTATCCAAATCGGTTCGGCCACGTCTGGTCAAAAGCACAGCGTCCACTTGCTTCCTATTTGCCCAGTTGCAAATATCCTGACCAGTGCTCTTCTCCTGCCTCTGATAAAGTTCTTTGATTCTCTTTTCATCAAAACCTTTCTTAACAAGAGCGGTCTTGCCCACCGCTAAAATCCGCTCGCCCATAAGCACGTTTTTTTTCTCAACAGCCGTGAGCTTAACCCAAATCTCTTTATCCATTGTTTTTTCGTCAGTTAAGACGGGCGGTATAAGGGGCCAGATATAGAGAAGTGTTACATCCAGGTTATGTTTGGGACCAAACATGAGGTCAAGATAATCCAACGATTTCAAAGCGTTTTTAGAGCCATCTAAAGGGATAAGGATGTTTTTAGTTAAGTTCTCCATGAAATCCTCCTTATAGCCAGGTTGATAGAACCGGGAAAGATAAAAAAGATAAAGTTATACAACAATTTTATCGTAAAAGGGTTAACGGAACGTGCCGGTTTTTTGGCAATTCTTCTAATTTAATCGTCAAAATTATTTCTTATAGTTCGATCACTGTGCCTTCTCTCGCAAGAAAGGCATTTGGGGTGTATTGGGCATCGTGAATGAGAAGATCGGCATTTTTTGAAAGAGCCACTACATTAGGATCTATTCTATCCCCGTATTCCACCTCTGTACAATAAACCAGCGTTTTTCCTTCTTCCATGATACGATAACCATATGCACCTGCCGGATGGTTGTGTTTGGAGGCTACAATTTCCACTCCCCTGCGGTTTGCATATCTGACTATGTCCGGTTCCCAAAAAGTAAATTTCGCTCCCATCTTATTCAACGGTACGGGAAAACAATCATGGTGCATCTGCGCCGAGAAGATATTCTTAAGCTTTCTCGTATTTCTGCTTTTTCCACAAATAGCTATGGTAAAATGTATTGCCCGTATAAATTCGGATTCCCCCAAATATTGAGCAGATACACAAGTTCCAATTGGCTATAAGAGTTCTCTATTCATAAACCTCTCTTTTGTTTTCCTTTTTATCCACAAAATAGAGCATAGTTGCTTTTTCTCTTAGCTCTTTTTTAAGTTGTGATATTTTTTCGCGGTCAATTTGGTATGCTTCAATATAGACGTTGCGATAACCCTCCTGGACATTTTCATAAGAACTTAGGATGCTCATTAACCGGCCATTGTAATTGCGGATAATATCGGTTAGCTCTTTGATCGAACCCCGACGATCCTCCGCTTTAAAAGCGAAGTGCATACCTTTTTTGTGCTTGCCAGTTAAGGAAATCAGGGCTCTGAACAGGTCGTTCTGGGTTATAATTCCCACGACCTGATCCTGACCATCAACAACAGGAGTGCTGGATATCTTATTTTCCAAGAGGACCTGCGCAGTCTCCTCAACAGTATAATCTGGCGTAACCGTAATCGGGTCCTCGCTCATGATCTCGTCAATTTTGATCTTTGAAAGGAGATAAAGAAGCTCATGGACTTCGAAAGGGACGGCATCAGAAGCGGATGCCCTTTTCAAATCCCCATCAGTGACGATACCTACCATCTTACCTTTTTGCATAACGGGCAGTCTGCCAATGTCATTATGTTTTAACAATTTTATGGCATCTATTATGGGATCGTTTACGTTGACGGTAATAACATCTTTGCTCATCCAGTTTCTTACTAACATTTTTTCCTCCTTCCCTTTACTTGCAGATTACATACCATTACACCCGCGTCATAGCCGTTCCGCACTTAGGGCATTGCTGCTCGTAACAGGGGGTCCCCAATTGATGGGCTGCTCTTTCAGCACAGTTGGGCCTGCCGCAATAACCGCCCGGGCCTGCCGCAAAACCGCCTCCCTGGCCCCGGCCACCACCGCTTTGCCCTCTGCCGGCGCCGCTTCTACCCATTCCTCGACCTGTTCCGGGTCCCTGACCTCCTGGTCCTGTTCTGTCTCCTCTTGGCATTTTATTTACCACCTTTTTGATGATTTAATCTTTTAATCCTTTCGATGTTGTCATTTGAAAGCCATCTAAGCTGTATCTCCTTTATTATGATTTTGTAATCCGGGGAGGGCCGATGCATATTTACTTAACCTTGATTTCAATTTCCTTCTTTTTGGCTTCCTCCACTTTAGCAAGAATTACCTTCAAGACACCCTTGTCAAAGGACGCCTCGACCTTATCGGCTTGAACGTTGATTGGAAGCCGGAAGGAACGCTGGAAGGACCCGGAGTATCTCTCAACATAATGATGATGTTCATCCTTCTCTTCCTCTTCCTTTTTCTTTTCACCTTTGATAGTAAGGATATCCCCCGAGATGCTGACATTAACGTCTTTCGCATCCAAACCGGGTAGTTCGGCCTTGATAAGAAGCTTATCTTCGGTTTCCGAAATATCCACAGAAGGCAACCACTCTTCTGTGAATGTACTGACTAAAGGTCTTTCGCTATAAAATCTATTCCAAAGTTTGTCCATTTTCCCACGAAATGAATTGAGCTCTCCTCCAAATGGACTCCAGGGTACTAATTGCATAAAAACCATCTCCTTTCGTTTATTTTTTTTGTGCCCTCCCTGGGCTGTGAATAGATTTACACTTTTTCTTCAGCATGAAGCATGCTACCAGATTAGGATTTGGATAAAGCACGTACTTTCTATGGGATAGCTTTCATAGGCATTCGTACTTCCTCATTAAGTTTTATCGTGTACAATTTACGAGAAACAATATTAGGTTTCCATTGTGTTTCCCTTTTATAATTTCTAAAATGCATGAAATGTGCCATAAAATTATTATTGGAACAGATACTATAAAATCAGGCAGTTAGGAATATTGATGCCATGAATAATTTTGAGATACAATATAATTTAGAGGAATTTCAAAAACTGTTTCGCAAAATTTCGAAAAGATCAGCATATGCAATATCGCTGGAGATAGACAGCCAAGGAACATGCGAGAACCCACGAGAAATTTAAACGTATTTGGTAAATCAGTGGAAGGGACGGATTTTATCCTGACAGTTTTAACCAAATATGCTATGCAGAGACTTGGGTTCGAAACACGGATATTGGCTCTTCCGTATGGTACACCTTGACGCCTGAGACCCTTTCCATTTCAACCAACCACGGGGAGTGGTTCGCCTGTAAGCGGCAATGGACTTTTTTGTATAGACACGGATACTTATGACAAAATCCCTTTCTCAAGAAAACCTCAGACAAATGGCTTCCCGCTGGCTATCTCCCCATCAGATGCCCCAACATTTTCGAATCCATACGGATACCAGCGACTTTTTTCGGGTGGAATATGATGACGTGGTTATCCTGAAAGGGAGGTCCTATCTCATTCGCCACAATGCCAAGGAACAGCGATTCGGCCTTGAAGATGAAGTCAAGTTTTGGGTCAAGCGAGCTATTGATTTGAGAGACGGCAGCCTGAAGATCATGAAACTTGTGTTTTACGAGAGGTTCATGTCTCATATCGGGGATATTGAATTTGAGCGTTTTCGAAGCCCTAAAAAGGAGGCCCGCATCCTCGAGCTGGTCTCCGATCACAAAAACTTCATGCATGGATATTCGATCCAGGATGAAAAGGGCAATCTCATCCGGATACTGGATTTTATTAAGGGGAAGACTCTGGCCACCCATGTTGAAAATATGGCTATGGATCATGAGGCCTATTACCATGAGCAGTTCCCGGAAATTTTAGATCATTTTTTTGAATGTGTGCAGTCCATCCGTTTCCTCCATGAAAATGGTGAACGGCACGGAGACCTACGGCGAGATCATATCTTGATCGACCGGGAAACAGGTGATTACCGCTGGATCGATTTTGACTTCAATTATAGGCACAGGGAGAACATATACGGCTTTGATCTGTTTGGCCTGGGCAATATCCTGGTATTCTTAGCAGGTATGGGAGATGTGTTGCTACGGGATCTCAAGAGGGAGGCGCACCCTTGTCTCAACACACTGAGTGATGCGGACCTGAATCTTATTTTCAACCATCGGGTAGTTAATCTCAAGAAGGTGTATCCTTATATATCCGAACCCCTCAACCGGACCCTTATGCATTTTTCAAGAGGCGCCAATTGGTTTTATGAGAACACAGTACAACTTCTGGACGATCTGGAAGAGATCAAAAACGATCATTAATCTTGTACTGTGTCACTTAAATGGCTTTCTGCTCTGCCACGAACCTTGACCACAGAAATTCGGCCGTTAAGGAGGAAAGACATGACTGAGAAGGAAAAGATTTTTAACAAAAATATCCTGATCGCGGTGGATGAGTCGGACAATGCCCGTCGGGCGGTGTCCTATGTGGGGAATCTCTTGGGGGGCCTGCCTGGCTTCAATGTCAGCATTCTGCATGTGGTTCCTGAACCGGAGGCAGACTACTTTCCTACACCTACTCAGAAAGAAGAATGGCTCACTCAATACATCCTGAGAATGGATGCGTTGCTGGAGGACTACCGCCAGCTCTTGATCAACAAAGGATTTAACCCAAAAGATGTAGCAGTCCGTTCAACGCTCCGATACTGTCCCTCGATGGCGGCGTGCATCCTGTCGGAAAGAGGTGAAACCGAATACAGCACCATCGTGGTCGGAAGGCAGGGGCTTTCGCGAAGTGAGGAGTTTCTCTTCGGCAGCATCTCAAGCAAGGTTGTCAACCATGCACGTAACTGTACGGTCTGGGTGGTGGAATAGCTGACTTCAATAGATATTTCGACGTACTAATGAAATAACTCAAGCAGAAGCCAAATACGGAATCTTGTGGCTACACCTTTCTCGCTCTTGAGCCCGACTTGATCAGATGGTTCAGAAATGATGAAGTGGACATTAGAATTTTTTCTCTTCGTTCTCCTCCTCGATAAATTGACCCTTTTGAGAGATTTTCAGGGCTTATCACCTGACCAGACAGACAATAAAAGCCCGGGCGGAATGAAGCAGTTTGTTTGCCTTGCTGCCGAGTCCGAACTCCCTGATGTCCTTGGAACCCTTTCGGCCTATTACCAAAATGCCGTTGTTGCCCAATTCCAGCTCCGCGAGAATATCCCTGGCAATGCCTCTTTCTTGCCGTTGAAACTTGAAAACCACATTCTGCTCCGGGACTCCGGCTTTTATAAGTTTCTCTTTGGCTTCAATCGCAATCTCCTTGACCCTCTCTGTATACTCCTTTAGCCAGCCTGCTATTTTTTTATGGTGTTCTTCAGGTCCTTCTTTGTCTATGATGCCCGCGGAGTTCCAACACTGAGGGGGTTCTGGTGGAATCACGTGAAAAAGCGTAAATCTACTCTCTCTAAGATGAGAAAAATATCGGGCTGCATGGTCCACAACCCGGTGACTGATAGGTGCCTCTACCAGACTCACAAGTACGTTATGAGAGCAGATTCGAGGTTCGATCACCCACAGTGCCAGGTTATCTGCCATCTGTGCAAGCCGGTAAGTGACTGAGCCCATCACCTGACGCGATACGCTTGTTTTTCCCCATCGGGCCACGGCGAGTGTTTCAATTCCTTCAGAACCGGCCAACTTCAACATGGAGCTTGCAGGGTCACTACACTTTTTTTCGAAAATGGTTGACATCATGTCCGGATCAAATCCAGACTCCGTCAGGGCCTCCTTTGCCCGTTCTAAGACCTTCTGAGCTTCCAAACTCCAGAGCTTCTGATGCTTTTCAGTCGCCTCCGGACTTAGGCTGAGCACTTTTGACAATAAGGGCAAGTTGGGGTCAGTGGCACCGTGGAATAATGTCATTTTTAGGTCTTTGCTATTTTTTAACAAACCACCTATCCCTACTAAGGCCTGCCTGGCGAAATCGGAATCATCTATGCCAAATAACACTCTCTTTTCTATCCTCATGGGCTTATTCCTCCATTAAAAGGCATGCTTTGCTTGTTGCCTCTTCAGCTTGAAATTTACGGGTCTTTCATTCGGTCCCTTGCTGGTTTAGCGACCATCCCGTAGTGGTCACGTACACTGGGGCCGTTGACGCTCTTAATCACGCCTTTTTGGTATTTCTCAATGGCCTCCCTAATGGATTCCGTTTGGCAGAGCACGACCTCAACGCCGGCTGCGGAGAGGGCACGTATTGCATTCGGTCCAATGTGCCCGGTGATGACCGCCTGGACGCCTTTGGAGATTACAAAATGTGCCGATTGAACGCCCGCCCCTTGGGTTAACTCGTTACTTTCATTATCAATTACTTCAAAGCTCATATCGTATGTATCGACAATCACAAAATAGTCGCACCGACCGAAGCGGGGATCAATCGGTGAATCCAGGAATATTCCGCATGAACTCACCGCTATTTTCATTTTGTTCACCTCTCCTTATTCATGATTATTTGACCTTATAAGGATTGATGGTCAATACGGGAACGGGCGACTTTTTTACCACATTCTCGGCCACACTCCCAAAAAAGACATGCTCTAATGCCTTACGGCCATGCGTGCCCATTACTACAATGTCTATCCCTTCCGAGTCAATGGTTTTGAGTATTTCCTGAGCCGGATCACCGAAAAGAATCCTTTTTTGAAAGTTGGGGCAACTTTGCAACTGCTCCTCGCAAACCGTGTCAAGGGCCTTTTCAGCACCTCTAAAGGCCTCCTCCTGGTACTGATCTAAGGGAATATGGGGGATATAGGAGCCGCCACCCCATTTAGAAAGGTCCTCTACCACATGGAGCAGATAAATCATGCCATCGTACTTCTCAGAAACTGATAAGACATAGGGCAAGATCTTTGATGAGTTTTCCGTGAAATCAATGGGGAAAAGAATCCGTTTTATTTCTACCATGGCTTTAACCTCCTTTTTGTTTTGTTAAATCATATGATTCGAATGAGCGAAGCAATAAATCAATCATTTTCATATTTATGTACTGAAGTTGTTCCCGGGGAGGACCGATGCATGTTCACTTAACCTTGATCTCTATCTTTTTCTTCTTGGCTTCCTCCACCTTGGGAAGCGTTACTTTCAGAACACCTTTTTCAATTTCGCACACGCCCTCCCCAGGCTACATTTGATAGAAGCATAAAGTATGCCATCCACCCATACTCACAATAACTCTAATAAAGGCAGATAGTTAGGAATGATCTACAGTGGCGGCATCTTTTATCATGCATAAAAATGTTGAAGAATTGAGAAAACACTTTTCGCAAAATCTCGAAAACAACAAGACCATTATCAGGAGAACGGCTACCTGCAAAACAACAAAGTACTTGATCGGAATCCTCAGATGTGAGGGATGAGGGCGAAGAGGAAAAAGGGGTTTCTCATGAGTTTTGAGGTACCCGCGCCGGTCTTAGGAAGCTGTCCTTCTCTTCCGTCCAGTAGAAAGATCGATACCAAGAGACATTGGGCGTACACACCGCAAGGCCAAGGTTGGCCCTGTCCATTATTCTTATAATTCAATCACTTCGCCTTCTTTCGCAAGAAACGCGTCGGGAAATCGTTTCTGGCATTCTTTTTCCATGTTCAAAAGAAAGACGTCGTTATGTTCCGGGTCGTGATGAAAAAGAGCCAGCCTTTTTACTCCAGCCTGTTCAGCTACCTCCACGGCTTGCTCCCAACTGCTGTGTCCCCAGCCTTTCTTCTCTTTCAACTCATCCGGGGTGTATTGGGCATCGTGTATGAGAAGATCGGCATTTTTTGAAAGAGTCACCACATTAGGATCTATTCTATCCCCGTATTCCACATCCGTACAATAAACCAGCGTTTTTCCTTCTTCCATGATACGATAACCATACGCACCTGCCGGATGGTTGTGTTTGGCGGCTACAATTTCAACTCCCCTGCGGTTTGCATATTTGGTTATGTCCGGTTCCCAGAAAGTAAACTTCGCTCCCATTTTATTCAACGGTACGGGAAAACAATCACGGTGCATCTGCGCCGAGAAGATCTTCTTAAGCTTTCTCGTATTTCCGCCTTTTCCACAAATGGCTATGGTAAAATGTCGTCTTGGGTCATATGCAGGCTTGAAAAAAGGAAAACCTTGTATGTGGTCCCAGTGGGTATGCGATAATCCAATAAAGATATTATCATATTGTTCATGGGAACGGGCCAAGAGGTCATTTCCTAACTTCCGTATTCCGGTGCCGGCGTCTAATATAGCAATCCTTCCTGTATTAAAGGTTACCAGAATACACGAGGTGTTACCACCAATCCGGGTAAAATCTGCTTCAGCAACGGGCGTGGACCCTCTTGTTCCATAAAAGGTAATTTTCATTCTTTCTTGTTTTGATAGACGAACTCTATTGTATCCTCTCCATAATCTTTTTAAAGCATAAAACATGCCACAAAATTATGAGCTGCATAATTACTACTAATTCAACCATTTAGCCTTACCTACACTTCCAGATAACTCCGCCACTTTGAAATATGTAGAAAAATTTCTAAATCCCTTTTCGCAAAGTTTCGAAACCATAGAAATCGACACAATAACATCAACGTTTTCATTTTGACGAATCCATCTGCTTCGCTATATAATGAGTGCTGACAGGCAACGCTGAAAAAGATATAATTGAGTTGAATCGTCAACATGGCAAGAGAGGACGACCCATGCTTCAGGAGAGATATCCCAAAGAAGTGGTCTTAACAGACGGTAAAGAGGTTACCCTAAGGCCTTTAGAGGAAGAGGATCAGGATGATCTGGTCCGGTTTTATCAGGAACTGCCCCTTAGGGAGCGATGGTTCTTTAAAGAAGACCCGTGCGATCCCTCCGTAATCAGTAAATGGGTTGATGCCAGGCGGACAGGGAATGCCCTTGGGGTACTGGCCATTTACAAGGGGAGGGTTTTGGCTCATGCCAGTCTTTTGCGCCGGACTTATGGTGGAAGGAAGCATGTAGGACGTCTTCGAATCACCGTCTCACCTCGCTTCAGGAGTAAACGGCTCGGGACATGGATGGTCTTCGATCTCATCAGACGTGCCATGGAATTGGGTCTCGAGAAGATTCAGGCAGATTTCATTGTCGGCGCAGAGGATCTCGCTATTGAGGCAGTTCAACGGTTGGATTTTGTAAGGGAAAGCCTGATAAAGGATTATGCGCAAGACGAAAAGGGGACCTATCATGATTGCCAGATTATGATAAAACACCTTCACAAAGAGTGGAGTGACTTCTAATAAGCTGAATGTATGGCCCATAAAAACCAAAAACGGATTGAATGGTCTACCCGACGAGGAAAGGTCATCATAAGCTCCTTCTGCAGTCCTGATGACATCGTATCGTTATCGTTTATAGAGGCCTATACAAAATATGCCAGATACAGGTCCATTGTCTCTAAGAAAGAGACCTTGATCAAAGCAGCCTCACAGCCGGATACCAATGTGACCCTGGCCTTTACACCGGATGGGAAAATCATCGGGTTCGGCATCTTGGGATACCCGCCTCCAGGGGAACGCTGGCAAAGGGTGGGAAACCGGATCATGATGGAGGTCTCGGTCATCGAGGTCGGCAGACCGTGGCGATCCCTCGGCATATCCAAGAAAATTCTCCGGTTCCTTGTTGACCACCCATTAGAAGAAAGAAGGATTTTCTATATGGTGGGGTACTCATGGACATGGGATCTGGAGAGGATATCAGCGATGGACTATCGGAACATGCTGATCAGCATGTTTTCTCAGCAGGGGTTTGAGACCTTCCAGACAAATGAACCCAATATTATGATGCGCCCTGAAAATCTGTTTATGGCCCGAATCGGCGCAAATATATCAGAGGCCATCCAGAAACAGTTCAAACAGGTACGGTTCGATTTGGACCCGTATGTTTGAGGCCAAAGCCTCTATTAGTCCGGGTTCTCCAACATTGGCAGTGAGTCATCATCAGGAAAACTGGCGGCGAAAACGCCACATCCCCAGACCGAATACCGTGCTTCCCAATAAGACCATGATCAGCACGGAATCCCACAAGATATCCAGGCCGGCCCCCTTGAGCAAGATACCGAGACAGGAATCAATATAGTAGTGGAGAGGAGACATATACATAAAGAGACGCATCCATGGCACCATGGCTTCGGGCGGGGTCCAGGCGCCCGATAGAAATATCATCGGGGCCACAATCAGCACGGTCAGCATACCCACCTGGGCCAGGTTCCGGGCGATGGTTGCAGCAAAAAGCCCGAGGCCAGCCGTGTTTAGAATGTAGAGGGTTGTGACCAGAAAAAATAGCAGCACGCTTCCTTTGATCGGCACATGGAAGACAGGTTCCATCACTGCAAAAAGGCTCACGGCGGTGCCTGCAAGAATGACCATTGTCATGGCAAGCATCTTTGGGACCATGATTTGAAAAGGTGTCAGGGGCGAAACCAGAAGCTGTTCCACCGTCCCCCGCTCTTTTTCACGCACCATGGCAGCCGCGGGCAGCAGAATAGCGAATACGGTGATGATGTTCAAAAGTTCCGTAATGGACATAAACCAGGCGTCATTCTGGTTGGGATTGAACCAGACGCGGTGGTCATCTTTGATCATGGGCAATGTTTCCGCACCGCTGGCGCTCATCCCAAGGCGTTTCAGGCCGGCTTCCAGACCGAATTCTCCGACGATCTGTTCCCCATAGCTTGCGGCGAGAAACCCGAGCACGGAATTGGTCGCATCGACCTGGAGTTGAACGCTTACAGGTTCGCCCTCGAGCAGGGACTCCTGGAATCTCGGCGGGATGTCCAGCACTATCATGGCCTTGTCCTTATCAAGCAATCTAAGCCCCTCAGAGGGATGTAGAATCTCTCCCTTAAGACTAAAATGGGGTTCCTGGAATCGACTGATCAATTCACGGGAGGCAAAACTCCGGTCATTGTCATGAAACACGGTCGCTGCCTTATTCAACTGCAGGGTAACCCCCGCGCCGGCGCTATAAATATCAACAGTGAATGCGTATACGACAAAAAATATCAATATAAAATCCCGCGAAAGCTGCAGTAATTCCTTCACGGTCATGACCCGCAATCTCAGAAGCCAGATAGCTGTCTTAGAAAGAATGTTTCCTTTTTTCATAATCATGACCGGGGCCTCTTGGTGAACAGGGAAAAACCGATGGTAAAGAGAATGGTTGCGTATCCTGCCAATATCAGGACGTTCGGCCAGAGGGATTTCAAACCAACACCTTTGAGAAAACTCCCCATGACAATATTCGTGTAATACATGGCAGGGAGCATATGGGCGATGGTCTGCGCTTGCCCGGAAAGGGAAGGAATGGGAATCAAACAACCGGAATAAAGCACCGCCGGGATCATGGTGAGGATGACCGTCACGATGATGGCTGCAATCTGTGTCCTGACGAAAACAGAGGCCACAAGACCGATCCCGGTGGTACAGATCACATAGAGGATGGACGCGGGAACAAAAAACGATACCTGCCCTTTGAAAGGAGCGCCATACAACTTTGTCGCCATCAACCACAGGATGAACATATTCATTGTAGAGATGCCCACATAGGGGACAAGCTTGCCCAATAAGAATTCTCCCCGTCTCACAGTTGATGCGTAGATATTGTAAATGGATCCACTCTCCTTCTCCCTCACCACGCCTAAGGCCGTGAGGAACGGGGGCGACAGCATCATAATGACCATAATGAGCTTGGGCGCCACGGACCAGATGCTCTTCACGCTTTGATTATAAAGATAGCGCACTTCTAATCTGACAGGCCGGACAATCCCTCGCGCCCGTTCAATGGGTATTCCCCGCGTCCTTGATAGATATCCCGCAAGCAACTCCCTGCTCATGGCAGCGTTTATTGCCGTGACATATCCCTTCGTGGTCTGGGCACGGAAGGGAAAGGTTCCGTCAATCAGCGTCTGTACATGGACAGGCCGGCCGTTGAGCAGGTCTTTTTGAAAATGCTCCGGGATAATAATGGCGGCACGGACTTTATTGTCCGTGAGAAGCAGGGTGAGGGTATGTTCGTCATGGACATAGCCTTTAAAATCAAAGTAACGGGAGTCTATAAAACGATAGGAATAGTCTCTGCTCATCCTGCTCCCGTCTTGATCCATAACCACAAAGGGGATATCCTCCACGTCCATGGAGATCCCATAGCCGAACAGGATCATGAGAAAGGCGGGCACGATAAAGGCCAAGGAAAAGAAGAGACGATCGCGGACGATTTCACGCCACTCCTTGTGGGCCACCACGAAAATGCGTTTTATATTCATGACAGGTTCCGGGCCTCCTTCTCAAGGGTCAGGACCCGGTGGATAAAGACATCTTCCATACTGAGGGGACGCTCTTTGACATCTGTGAGATGAACACCGCCCGCCTCTAAGGTATTTTTAATACGCTGTTCAGCAGCACTGGCCTCTTTTGCCAACAGATGGATATGATTGCCGAAAAGGGCCACGCCCTTGAAATCGGCTTTTTCCAGAAGGCCCATGCCGATCAAGGGCCTGTCCGTACTCACCTCCAGCATGGTACCTGCTTCATTTTGCACCTGGCGTTTCATCTCTTCCGGCGTTGCGTCCGCGACCACACGTCCTGCATACATCAAAGCCAGGTGATCGCAGTGCTCTGCCTCACTCATGTAGTGGGTGGTCACTAAAATAGCCACACCCTCTTCACGGGAGAGCCGGAATAATATATCCCAGAACTGCCGGCGTCCAACAGGATCAACACCCGATGTGGGTTCGTCCAAAAAGAGGATCTGTGGCCGGTGCACTAAGGCACACCCTAAGGCCAGACGCTGTCTCACTCCCATGGGCAGGCTGCCTGCCGACCTTTTTTCATTGCCGGCAAGGCCTGCCATCTCTATGATCCAGGCGGTCCTCTTCCGGGTCAGGTTCCGGTTCAGACCATAGACCCCTGCATAGAGTCGAATGTTTTCCGCCACCGTCAAGTCCTGGTAAAGGGAAAAGGCCTGGGACACGTAGCCGATCCTTTCTTTAATCTCTCTTCTGGCCCGGCGCATCTCCGCCCCTGCCACAAGGCCTTCACCAGCCGTAGGCGGGAGAATCCCGGTGAGCATCTTGATGACCGTGGTCTTGCCCGCACCGTTCGCACCCAAGAGGCCGAAAATCTCCCCCTGTGGTACGCAAAAACTCACACGGTCCACGGCACGAAAGGCCCCGAAATCCCGGACCAGTTCTTCAGCCTTAATAGCGATTGACGCCTTGTCTGCAAAATTCTCCATTGAAGATGAAGAAGACGAAGATATCTGTCCTTCCGGCTCCACAAATCCCTGTCCGCGCATCAGTGCAATGAGGACATCTTCCAGTTCCGGCTCCCGGACATCGAAGGCGTCTACTTGAAGGGCCTGCAACGTGTCCTGAACCTGACGGATTGCCTCTTCAGGGCCTGACTGTTCAATGAACACCCGTAACCGGCGGCCAAGTGCCTCCACCTGGGGAAAACGGGATTTGAGCAGGTCAAATGCCTTGGCCTGTGGCTCGGCATGGAAACTAACCACGTTTCCCGGAACCAGATTCAGGATTTCTCCTGTCTTCCCATGGGCCAGCACCCTCCCTTCCAGCAAAAGGGAGGACCGGTGAAACCGGGTGGCCTCATCCATATACGCAGTGGACACCAGGGCTGTAACGCCTTGGTCGCGCAGGATTTCCGCCAAAATGGCCCAGAAGTCACGCCGGGAGACCGGATCCACGCCCGTGGTGGGTTCGTCTAAGATCACGAGATCAGGCTCATGGATCAGGGTACAGACCAGTCCGAGTTTCTGTTTCATCCCGCCCGAGAGGTTCTTCATGGGCCTGCCACGAAATGGATCCAGTCGGGTCATTGCCAGCAATCGGTCTTTTCGATCAGCCAGGTCCTTTTTTGAAACCATGCGCAGACGCGCAAAAAAATCAATATTTTCTTCAACGGAAAGTTCGGGATAGAGGTTCAGTCCAAGGCCCTGTGGCATGAACCCAACAAACTGTTTTATTTTCTCGGCGGTCCTCTCAGAGGTAATTTTGGTACCGAATACGGCTACCTCACCCTCATCAAAGGTCAGAACGCCTGCAATCGCCTTCATGAGGGTGCTCTTACCGCCCCCGTCCGGTCCGATCAGACCGTAGATCTCTCCGGGCCTGATTTCCAGGTCCACACCACGCAGGGCCGCGTGTTTACGGTAAGATTTCTTGAACCCCTTCACCCGGACAACGGGATTCGAGTCTGTTTTTCTTACCACCTCGGCTTCACCCATGGCGTCGCTTCCTTCCATCGGATTACCGCATCGGCAGGCATGCCGGGGGTCAGGCAATGATCGGGATTTGCGGTCAAATAAAGTTTAACCGCATAGACCAGTTTGACCCGTTCATCAGTGGTCTGTACCTCTTTTGGCGTAAACTCGGCCCTGGATGAAATGTAACGCAGCGTGGCCGGAAACCCTCGATCAGGAAAAGCATCCGTATAGATCCGCGCGGGCAGACCCAGCCTGAGCTTTCCAATTAAAATTTCCGGCACATAGGCCTTGAGGTAGAGTCGATCCATGTCCACCAGATCAAATAGTGGGCCCCCGGAGGCCACCATTTCGCCCACGTCCACCAGCCGGGTCATCAGGATGCCCTGGGCCGGTGCCGGAATGGTCAGATCGGCCAGGATGCTTTGAACCTCCACCAGTGCGGCCCTGGCCTGTTCTCTCTGGGCCTTCAGCGCCCTAAGCTCGGCCGCCTTGACCTGGATGCGATCCCATCCCAGTTCAGCCTCCCTGAGCTGTTTTTCAGCCTGGATCCGGCCTGCGCCTGCCGATTTGAGGTTGCTTCTGGCAACGGTCCAGGCAAGGTCAGCCTCTTCCAGTGTGTGTTTTGCCACAATCTTCTTGGTTGCCAGATTTTTATAACGGATTTCGTCGTGGTGGGCCTGTTCTTCTGCGGCTTCTGTACTAACCAGGGTTGCAGAGGCATCCACCAGGGCGGCATCTGCAGCTTCTATGACCAGGGGAACCTCCTTTTTGACGGCTGCCAGCGCCATCTCAGCCGCTCTGACCTGTGCATCCAACACGGCCAATGCATACCCTGCCTGAGAAACTTTGGCCCGTGTCTGGGTATCATCCAACCGTACCAAAATCTGGCCCTGTTTCACCAGATCCCCTTCCCTGGCCAGGAGTTCTTGAACCCGACCGGGAAACTTGCCGGCAACGGTCAGATGATCTCCCTCGATACGGCCATTGGCCTGAATCAGCCCGTCAGGGAAAGGTTCTTTCTTGATCCAATGATCATATGCCAGCCAACCCCCAGTGCCAATCATAATGAACAGGACTATAAAAATGGCACGTTTAAAAAATAGTTTCATCCCAGTTCTCCGGTATTGATTCGTGATTTCGAGTTTCTAAGTCAGATTTTTATCCACAACACAGACCATCTCCATCGGTTGAGTCTCTTCACCTGCATCAAGTATGCCATAAAATTATGATTGCAATGCGTTGCTGAAAATGGTTTAAGGGCTTGCTCCATGGTGTTCGATACATCTACGATGCCTTCAGATTTAGAAAAACCTCGAAATCTTTTTCGCAAAATTTAGAAAATATCAAATAAGGGTCAGACAGGTGAGAGGCATAGAGGCTTTGCAGATGGCCGAACGGGATATGGATATGGGGGTGGCATGTTTTATGCAACGAAGCACATTGATATATTGAGAAGAGGGCAAAGTGAATGGACCTCAATGCTTAAGACCGTTTGCGTTGACGTTTTTGAATAGCGTAAGTGATCTATGCCAAAGCAAATAGACCAAAAAGATGGGGAAAACGATGAATTCTCAGACTACCTCGAGAGCGCCTTGTACATGATCGGCCCCATCGATGAAGTCAACCGGCCTGTGGAGGAAAAGGCCTGGGGGGTGCCATAGTCCGAGCGGAACGGTGGGCATAAAACAGGAGCACGCATTTTAGATTAATGGTTTATCAGCCTTCAGGCTTATTTCTGGATACCACGGCCACCAAGGTCGCTATTTTTGGAGCTTGAGGTGGGCCACAACATACAGGTATCAACATTTTTGTCTATTTTTATGGGAAGGTCGCCGATGAGAAACAAACCAACTTACGCCGAATTGGTAAATAGGGTTAGAGAGCTTGAGAAGGATACTCTTGAGCTCCAGCGAATAAAAAAAGCCTTGAACCTCGAACACCATCAAATGCTCTGCATTTTCAATGGCATCGATCAACCGGTTTATGTATGTGACCCAGAAACGTATGAGCTAATTTTTTCGAATAAATTTTTTGGTAGAATTTGGGGAAATAAGCTGGGAGACAAATGCTACAAGGTATTGCAGGGCCGTGACTCGCCATGCCCGTTCTGTACCAATGATCGCATATTGGGTGAAAATTTGGGCCGAACCTATATCTGGGAATTTCAGAATAGGACAACTGATCGTTTCTTCCATTGTATAGACAAGGCGATTCATTGGACAGATGGACGCATCGTCCGCTGTGAAATCGCTATTGACGTTACCGATTACAAATTTATTCAAGAATCCCTCAAAAAAAGCGAGAAACTTTTTCGATCTCTCATTGAATCCACACCTTCTGCGATATGTATCGTTGATGAACAATTGAAATATCATTATGTAAATCCAGCATGGGAACTGTTGACGGGTTATAGTAGAGAACAAATAGCTTCAATAAGCCTTTTGGATATTATCCCCCATGAGATGCGAGACCAAGTAAAGACAGATTCAGAAGCTTTGTTCGAAAAAGGCCGTGAACTTACGAAAGCCGAAGTTGAAATAACTGCAAAAAGCGGCGAAACCAGATCGATTAATTTTTCCAACATATTAATCGATTATAAAGGCCGTCCAGCCATTCTTTCATCAGGCTTTGATATTACCGAGCACAAAAAGGTTGTCACGCGCCTGAATGAAAAAGATAAGGATTTGTCAGACCAACGGAGGCGTCTTGAAGAGGCAAACATAGCCCTAAAGGTGCTTATCGAACACCGTGAAGAAGAACTCAAGGAAATAAGGGATGGCATCCTCTCTAACGTAAAAAGGTTGATCTATCCTTACATAGAAAAAATGGAACACACCGATTTATCTTTCGAAAACAAAACATACTTGAATATCATCAAATCAAATTTAGAAAAATTAATCTCCCCCTTTTCAAAGAATCTTTTAGCAAAATCGTTGGATATCACCCCAACAGAACTTCAAGTTGCAGACATGATCAAGATAGGCAAAACAACAAAGGAAATATCCGAATTATTCAATGTGTCCGCCCGGGCCATCGAATTTCATCGTAACAATCTCAGAAAGAAGCTGGGTTTGAAAAATAAAAAAACAAACCTTAGATCTTACCTTTTATCCCTTTCCTAATATCAGCTTTTATTCGTATTTTACTCGTATTAATTTAACATTGTAAATTATGCAGTTCGCATTATACTATACAGAATTATATCAACTTTATTGGAGGTTCAATAGTTTGTGGAAAAGCGTGAAAAGGAATATTTAAAACTCATCGAGGATGTGCCGATCGGACTGTATGAATTTGATATTGCCAGTAACAGATTTATGGATGTTAACAACGCGATGTGTGAGTATACAGGTTATAGCAGAGAAGAGTTATTGAGTATAAGCCCTTCGGAGATTTTTACGGAACAAAGCAAGTCGTTGTTTGTGGAAAGAGTGTCCAGCCTGTTGGCGAATGAAACCCTTCCCTCAAAAGCACAGTATGAAATCATAACCAAACATGGCCAAAAAATTTGTGTGCTGAATAACATGCAAATCATTCAGGGAAAAGATGGCACGCCTGTTAGAACCAAAGGTGTGGTTATCAATATCACAGAAGAAAATATATTAAAGGATGCCCTGATAAAGAGGGAAGAAAAATACCGGTTGCTTGTTGAAAATCAAACGGATCTGGTCGTAAGGACCGATACGGAAGGAAGATTGTTATTCGTTAGCCCGTCCTACTGCGAAACCTTCGGCAAGACCGAAGATGAACTGGTCGGACAGAAGTTCATGCCGCTGGTCCATGAAGATGACCGGGAAACAACGACCAAAGAAATGGAGAAACTCTACCGACCTCCCCACACCTGTCATGTCGAGCAGCGCGTCTTGACCAAGGATGGTTGGCGTTGGTTGGCTTGGGCTGACAAAGCCGTCCTTGATGAAGAAAAAAGGGTAATTGCCATTGTCGGTGTTGGGAGGGACATTACCAACCGTATTCAGGCAAAGGAACAAATAGAGCGGTCAGAGTACAATCTGAAAATCAGGAATCAGATTGCCAATCTTTTTCTTACGTGCTCTGACGAAGAAATCTACGGAGAAGTACTACAGGTCCTTTTAAAGGCGTTTGACAGCGATTATGGACTCTTCGGATACATTGCTGAAGATGGAACTCTTGTCCTCCCTTCCCTGACCACCGACATATGGGACAGATGCGAGGTTGCCGGAAAGAACATCTTTTTCCCCTACGAGGCATGGGGGGGTATTTGGGGTCGAGCGCTTGCCGACAAAAAGGCTTACTATTCTAACGAGCAACACCATGTGCCTGAGGGGCATGTGCCCATATCCAGATCGCTGAATGTACCTATCCTTTTTCAAGGGGAGTGTGTGGGGTTGTTGGTTTTGGCCAATAAGAAAACGGATTATGATGAAACGGACAAGAAGTTGCTACAGGGCATCGCTGATTATATAGGCCCAATCCTGAGCGCACGCATGCAGCGGGATAGGATAAAAAATGAGCAGAAATTAACGGCTGACGCACTCATTGCCGCGAAAGAAAGGTATTGTAATCTCTTTGAAAATGCACCTGTCGGGATCGGCGTCACCCATTTGGCGGGTAACTTGATTGACACCAACCGGTCTTTACTTGAAATCCTGGGTTATTCCTTGGAAGAGATGAAGGCTATAAACATGTTGGCGCTATACGCTGAACCCGAAGACCGCAAGCGGATCATCAAGGATTTAAAAAAGACCGGGAATATTATTGATCGGGAAGTTCTATTTAAGCGCAAGAACGGCGAAATTTTCCACGCATTATTAAACATAGGCTTTTTAGATTCGGAGAACCGGGAGTACCTCCTTTCTACTTTTCGCGATATCACGAACCAAAAACAAGCCGAGACGGCGCTACGACAGAATGAACTAAAATTCCGCAGCCTGTTTGAATTATCCCCCCAGATTATGTGCTTAACTGATGTGGAAAATGGTAAATTTATCGAGGTTAATTCTAAGCTTTGTGAGATGTCGGGATGCACTAAAGAAGAGATCCTCGGTCAGACACCAAAGGGGATGGGATTTTTATCCGGTGATCAAGAAAAGAGTTTTATTAAGCAATTACAGGCATCAGAGAGGGTCATGGGATTGGAGGTGGACCTTAAGGCCAAGGATAATTCAATTATCAACGGCGCTATCTACTCCAGATTCATTAAGGTCGGAAACAAACGTCTTGTCCTTACCATAGTTCTTGATTTGACTTACAGGAAGAATTTAGAAGAACAGCTTCTCCAGTCACAGAAGATGGAGGCTGTTGGTACCTTAGCCGGAGGGATTGCCCATGACTTCAACAACATCCTTTCTGGCATTATGGGGTATTCTCAACTGGCAAAGATGAAGGCTCCAGAAGACAGCGAGGTGATTGCCGACCTGGATCAGGTGCTTCAGGCAGGAAACCGGGCAAAGGCCTTGGTACAGCAAATCCTGACCCTAAGCCGCAGACACAAGCAGGAAAAGCAGCCGCTCCAGTTAAGATACCTTGTCAAAGAGGTCCTTAAATTGCTCAGGGCCACCCTGCCCACAACCATTGAGATCCGTGAAGATCTGGCCAAAGACGCGGGTATTGTTAATGCAGACCCTAACCAGGTACATCAGGTGATCATGAATCTCTGCACCAACGCGGGCCATGCCATGGAGGAGAGAGGGGGCGTGCTAACAATTGGCCTTGAAAATGTGAAACTGGATGAGATTGAGGCCTCACGGTATCTGGATCTGGATGCCGGTTCTTATCTTAGATTGACGGTCAGTGACACCGGACACGGTATGAGCCCTGATACAATAGCGCAGATTTTTGATGCCTATTTCACTACCAAAGAGATCGGTGAAGGAACCGGCCTGGGACTATCCGTGGCTCATGGCATTGTTAAGAGCCACGGGGGCACAATCAGGGTGTATAGTGAACCAGGAAAGGGTTCCACCTTTTATGTGTATCTGCCCATCATTAAAGAGGCCGAAAAGCCTCAAGAGGAATCTGCACGGCCTGTTCCCACAGGAAATGAACGTATCCTTTTCATCGATGATGAACCTATGATCGTGGACATTGGCAAGCAGACCTTAGGGCAGTTGGGATATGATGTTGTTTCTTCAATGAGCAGCATTGAAGCCTTAGAGCTATTCCGAGCAGAACCTGACAGGTTTGATCTGGTGATTACCGACATGACCATGCCCCATATAACCGGAGACAAGCTGGCCCAGGAACTGATCAGGATTCGCTCTGATATCCCGGTCATCCTTTGTACAGGATTTAGCAAACAGATCTCGGAAGAGAAGGTGAAAAGGATAGGTATCCGGGCCTTTGTGATGAAGCCTATCCTAAGACGGGCCTTGGGAGAGACCGTTAGGAAGGTGTTGGATGAGAAATAATACCCGGTGCCGGTTCACAGGGTTACAGGTTCAGGCTTGGCGACTTTTTCAGGATTAAGGATGTATTTTGTGAATCTGAAAAACAGTAATCGGTTTGGAATAACCCTTGACCTTCTGAGGCAACTTTCTTTCCATATCAAGGGACTTATCGAGCCTCTTGACCGTGTTTTCACTCGCCAGTATGTCGCACTGAAATTCCTTGGTCATATCCTGTATCCGTGAGGCTAGATTGACAGTATCGCCAATCAGGGAATAGGAAAGCCGATCTTTGCTTCCTACCGTGCCGGCCAGCACCTCTCCCGTATGGATACCGATACCATGCCTGAACGGCCTTTTCCCTTCCTTGACCCGCACCCTGTTTAACTCTGCCAGGCCTTTCCTCATCTCGAGGGCGGCCTGCACGGCCTTATCCGCATGTCCCGCGTATGCTAAGGGAACGCCAAAGACGGCCTCCACCTCGTCTCCCACATACTGGAGGACCACCCCTTTGTGTTTATGGATAGCCGCCTCCATGGCCGTAAAATAGGCCCTCATGCTCTTGATGACCTCTTCCGGTTCATTCTCCTCCACATAATTCGTGAAATCCCGGAGATCGGAGAATAAGAGTGTCGCCTCTCTTCTTTGGCCGTTTACAGGGATTCGGCCCGCAAGGACTTGGTCCCTTATCTCCGGAGTAACAAATTTGCCGAACGTGTCTCGTATTTTTTCCCTTTCTATCAAGGCGGTTATCATCTCATTGCCAGCGTCACCCAAAAGCGCCGACTTCATCGTTTGAGACAACCCGTATCCTTTTCGTAAGATCGCCATTCTCTACTTTCCCCACCACGTCCAATACCTCGCTCAGAGGATTCGAGATCGACTTTCTAACAAGGGAATTTAATTTCAAGGCAATGATGGTAAAGATCGCGCAGAGGAATATGGTGAAAACAAGAATCCCTCTTCCGAATTGTCCCACGGAAATAGTGTTGACATCCATTTTCCATAAGGTAAAAACGAGTGTGCCAACCAGGATAATCATAGGGACAAAGGTCCCTGCCGTATACAAAACTCTAATCCTTCTCCCTATGGGCATTCTTATGGTCCCTGGCACGGCTGAGAGTTTTCCCTGAGGAAAAACCCAGGGTATCAGCCTCCTTCTTGAAAAGTCCTCCACTAAAAAGAAACTGAGGAAGGGCGAGATAATCCCGATAATGGATGCCCGAAAGAAGGTAAAAACCGGGGCATTGACAGACACACTTGAAAAGAAACTAAAAAGGGTTGCCAAGAGAGCG
>Ga0222626_1000485_pt1 | contig 22796 bp, 26 predicted proteins | sample AntAcemetageno91_FD_179862 | JGI IMG/M metagenome (GOLD analysis project Ga0222626, IMG submission 179862) | Saline water microbial communities from Ace Lake, Antarctica - #91 | ecosystem: Environmental > Aquatic > Non-marine Saline and Alkaline > Saline | place: Antarctica: Ace Lake | collected...
ATTTCCACCGTTTGAATCATTGCCCAGCTTATCAACATATAACACTCTGAAATAACGTGATTTACTCTCATCAAGATCATCCCAGTTTGAAGCTGTTTGACCAGGAGCGTCAACAATGGCCTGAACATATTCGCCGACTGACCAATGTTCCCCCCCCATATCACCTTCAACGGAAATCCGCCATGAATCTCCTATGACAATCGCACCTCCAGTTCCAGACCCTCCTGTTGCAGGAAACAAACCTCCAGACGCATCATATAACCCTCTAAATCTGAATATGCTGGTTACTTTTGTGTCTGTATATTCATTAGCACTTGTGAGTGTAGCCGCATCGCCATTATCGGCATACGTGGTTATTTCTTGCCAAATTGTATCGTCATCACTTGCAGTTAGACCTCTTTCCCATCTTGCCGGATTAGTTCTTTTGTTTGCAGTGTATTTATGACCATCTATTGATAGTATATAGTCCTCACCTTCTAAAGCGCCTGCAATTGCAGGTAAAGCGTCAACAACTGGCGGACGTTGGCCTCGTGACGGATTAGGCTGGAAAATATTTTTCATTACCATTCCTTTTATCCTTTTTTATTTATACCTTAGTTCAAAAGCATATGGGATCTGCCCATTTGCAGTAAAACTATTGTTGTTTGAATAAGTAATAACAGGCATTGTGCAAGACGCAAGAGCTATTCCTAAGACCTGATTAGCCGCTGTATTTGAAAAAATGGCACTTATTACCTCAACCTCACGGCCTTTGTTATGTGTAATTACCGAGTCGCCTTCTGCTTGACTATCAATACCATCAGGAAAATAAGCCATGTCGGGTAATAGAAGGTTATTGCCAAAATTATCATCACTAACGCCCAAATTTCCCATCATGTGTGCACCTCAATTGCAGGGTCAATAGCGCCTTCAGCAACCCAGATATAAACATCGACCGCAGGACTTACAACAATACCTTCGCTGTTCTTATTCTGAAATATCCACTGTGCCACAATAGGGACGGCAGTTGGAGCTGCTTCTCCTGCTGTTTTGTATGTCATGTAATATATTGCTGAACTGGTATTCCTATGGACTGTCATGGAAGAGATGCTGCTGGCTATTTTAGTCCACTGTCCTATACCGCTTGTCAAATCAATAAATAAGGGATTAGCCATTATCCTATTATCCTCCTTGCTTCGCTTATAAACAGAGTAGCGAGATTATTATTTGTGAGGCGTTGCGTAGCCTTCTGAAAACCGCCTGTCGGTTTTATTTTTACCTGATCTGTTAAGATTCTTTCTTTTACCAGCTTGTTGCCGACAAGCCTCATAACTTTATTGTTACCATTATCGTCTTTATCATAAAAAGGCTGCCGGATTCGTTGTGGCTCTTGTCTTGCAAGCCTCATAATAATTGCATATTTCTGCTTACGATTTGGGAATGTCCTTATATCACGACCGCCGACTAATAATTTACGGGGTTTTGCTCTGTCTTTTCTAAACTTCCGACCCACAACACCCCTGAAGCTTTTGCCAACTCTTGCTTTTAAAGTAGGGACCCCAATTTTACCGTCTTCATAATCTCCAGTATTTTTTGTGCGTCCGAACTCCTGAGTTACTAAATAATGCCCGCCGCCCTTCATCGCACGGATACCAACAACGGCATTGATTTTAGGCATGGGACGGTATAATCCGTTAGTCCGTACTGGATTAGATTCCATTACTTGCACGGCGTTTTTAGTAAATGCCCGCCGGACTGTGAAATCCCTGCTTAATCCACGCTTATAATAACGTTGGATTTTATGTGCACCTTTATTCACCGCCTTTGCGCTTGCTATTTCAATACCGCCACGGACACTTCCAAGATGACGAAGGAATTCACGCTCATTTCGTATGTTCAGGCTTATCATGCTGTTTCATGTGAAACAATAACTTTCAGCTTATCCATATATTCCTGCCAGATTGCTTCTCCTTTGAGGATGCCCGCTGCTAAGGCATCCTCAAGGTCATCGGAGCTTACCTCATAAACCTTGTCGTCTGCCATTACCCAGTCCCCTGAGTAATTTTGCGTAATGGCTATGTTTATGTTGGGAATGTCGTCAGGGCGCACTTGGATGACCCGACCATCTCCGAAGTCGTGAGTCATAGCCAGAAGGCTTACAGCTCGTTTCTTTTGAAGCCGCCGCCGCAATTCCTCTGATCTTGCCCATTCGTCTTCCTCCCATTTTTCTTCCACCTGATCCCAAAAGACAAATTCATTATCTGGCTCTTGCTGTGTGTGCTCAGGCTTCAGCTCCCCTATATAATCAATCAAGCCCTTTCGCATAGTCGCCTTTTCCCATATTACGCTACCACGCATATCCTTTACCAGTAGAATTTTATCCCCATCTTTTTGTAAGGTGTGGCCTTCTGGCACTTCGTTAAAAATATCATCATCTATCAATACTGATGTGCGAGGATTATATAAGTATGCGCTGCTTAATTTATTGTCAATCTCGTGTTTCGGATTTAATGTGGGCGTTCTTATATCCGTTAAAATATTTTGATTATTAAATATACAAAGCTTCTTTTTCATAATTATTCCTTATTAATAATATGTTCCTGCCCAGATGTATCTATTTTTTACCCACACTTCCGTCCCTGTGCCTGATAGAGCACAAAAAGAATCTGAAGCACAGTAACCTTGTGCTTGTTCACCGGTCTGTAATGCACCCCGACAAATCCAATCATTCCATCCGCCAGCCGCAGTAGCAGTTAGCCAATGCTTATGTGCAGGAGACTGATCAAATTGTATTGTTCCAATAGCGTCACCTGAAACACCATCACCTCTATCTGCTCTATAAACCGCTCCAGTATCAACACCAGCACCATTGTCTCCGATTCTGTAATGCAAACCGGAATCATCAGGCAGATAGAAGTGAGTTGAATCAGCATTCCCGAAAATTTTCCCTCCCCATGCTGTTATAATTTCGGGATATTCTGTATCAAGAAGAGACTGGCCTTGGTTAGGAAGTGCTCTCATTACTAATTGTTGCGCCGTGGTTGGTTCGTATTGCAAGAGACATGGGCTTCCGGGAGCACCTAAAGATGATGATGTTGATATTATATCCAACAGAGCCGTCAAAAACTCACTACTGGTAGTAGTTTCAGCCGTGCCTGTCATATTCCCAGCTCCTACGCTATGATCAATAACAGCAGCAAGCGCATGGTATAAATCTAAAAAGATGTCGGCATGGTTAGTAGTCCCAGCAAGAGAAGTCGTTTTATCTCTAAATTTACCGTATGGATATCCAGTAACCGCTGCATCAGTATTGCCATATGTACTAATTTTAATCATACTAAAAGCTCCTTGCTTGTATTATTGCCCACATATTTGAAGGCTTTAACTCAATGACTGTTTCATATAAATATCTAAAAGCCTCTTCAGATAGGGCTAATAGTTCACTTTCTGTAGCTAACCTGTCTGCGAACGGCGACACAAAGAAAAACGAACCCCAATCCTCAGAATCCGGCAACCCTGATTGATATTCAATCACATAAGGGTATAAGCCACGTTGTGTTCCGCCCATTTCAGCATCTCCCATTTCCAAATCTCCCATCTGATTGTCTCCAAATTCAGAGCGCAAATACGGGGAGTTCACGGCAAGTTGACCTGGTACATAAGTAGGATCATAAAAAATATTGCCGCCCATTTCAGCGTCCCCCATCTCTTCGTTTCCTATTTCTGATACTGATTCAGGAACTGGAAAGTTTTCCAAAACATATAAGGGGAAGCCCTCAGTTTGAATTTGCTGTTGCAACCAACCAGGCCCTGATGCACCTGATAACGCAGCCCGTGAAATTATCTTTTTAACTTTATCTGCATCAGTACCTACAAGATACCGCATCCCGTATTTATTTGCATAGTCAGGAATAGATTCGACGCTCATATGGGTATTCGGAACTACTGAGTTAAGCAGATCATTTTTTTCTGCCCGAATCCTTTCAAACTCAATAGACATACCGGCAAGGATATTGTTATAATTCTCCCCTCCGAACCAAGTCCCTGCGCTTGATAAACTTTTTAAAAGTTTTCCTGAAATACTCATGTTATTGTAATATTCCTTACTTTTGCAAATTCTCCACCGATTAGCGTATAATTCTGAACTACTGAACCTGTAAACACTTCCGTAATTTCGACACTTACAACGACTCCACCATACTTCTGTGCAATACTGTCAGCTACGTTTGAAATATTTCCGTTTGTAAGTGTGTCGTGTCGTGTTATCGAAACACCTATCTGGTATGGCTCTAATGTCGGCAGGAAAGCGATTACATCAGCTTCAATCAATGCCTTAACATCTGCATCGCAGTCTTGAGTTACTATATTAATATCAAAAGTGGCTATGGTTATTGGGTGCATAGACAGGACAGCGCCAGTTGGTTTTCTTGACTTTAGACCATCATTCCCATATGTGAGGGCATATTCAAGTTCTGTAAGCTGACCGCCAGTTGGCACTCCATCTGTTTGATTATCAACTTTTCCATAAATATGCAGTGTGTTCGGAATGCTTATGTCTGAATAAATGCCTATCCATGTGAAATTAGGTTCTGAAATTCCCCAAAAATAATAATCAGCAGGTGATCCGCCTGTTAAGCGTCTCTTATATCGAAAAACAACCCTGTCCCTAAAACTTTCAAGGCTCTCCTGATCAGCTCCAGACGTTTTTGTACTTGTAACAATAGCAATGCCATCAATAACTGAGTGTGAGGCTGTATCGTTTAATTCTGCCCCATTTTCGAGGTTTCCAATATCTCCTGCTGTTAAACATTCCAAAACTACATCAGTGGCCACACCTGCAATAATTTCAACAATAGCCTGAACTTCGTATATTGCACCATTATCAGCCGTGAACGCCCAGCCAGACTGAACGTACTCTCCAGTCGTTCCGGCAACTGTGCAATAAACTTCTGTCTGCACGGCATCAACTCTATAAATATTGACAATAGAGCCGAGCCAATTTAAAGCCTCCTCATCTGATTTTTGTGGAAATATCTGAGAATAAACCCATTTTATGGCATGATATAACAGGTAAGAAACACCTGCTTGACCAGCCGCTATTAATCTTATTAGCCTTTTTTGAGAGGTAGGGTTAGTTCGGCTTGTGGTGGATTCAATATCAGCCAAAATCCGTGCTTTTATTTCTGATATAGTTGGAATTGTGATCATGTTTCAAACCTCAATTGTTGTTTTTCCCATAAGATACTGTATTTTAGAATTTCATCTGACTCTTTTCTCTCAATTCCAATGCTCCAGCCTATGCCAAATACGTTTAATATTTCACCAGTCACTGTTATTTTTTGCGCTACGCTATCTGTTATCATAAAAGCCAAGGCGTTTTTTATTGCTTCTGTGCCATCATTTTTTGTTTTATCTGATACCGTTCCACGTGAAACTACATCTGGAAATTCAGAAATTAACCTTTCTGAATCTCTCTCAGTGATAGCATTTTGCCAATTCTTTTCCCCAAAAACAGATAAAATGACCAGCGTTTCAAGGCCATCTGTCATAGTAATATCAACATAAGAATCAGAATCATAGCCTATGTCAAAAAGCCCTGTTTCTTCATTAATTTGTAGTAAAATGTCGCCTTCGTAACTCATGGTATTCTGACCTTTTCAACTTTTGTCGTATCAATATCAGCTACGCTGGGAGCGGACGTTGTGGCCGTGGATGCTCCGCCGGGCAATATCCCGCCGTGTGTGTGGGTATTGTATTGACTCTGAAGCTCTTCAAATTCTCTTTTCAGGTCCTCAAAAGCAACGGCATAATCAGTGCCCTCATTTAAAATGACCTGACCAGCCTGATCAACGTGAACAGTGCCCTTAATTATACCATCAATAATAGAATATAAAACCGCCTCTCCATCAGCAATGGCCTTGTTATAGTTATAATCATTTGTACATACAACTATATTGATTCCACCATTTTGAGCCAGTACTCCTATCACCTTGCCAGTAATGTCTGGCCGGGCAAAAACTCCTGGAGCTTGATAAATTTCACCTTCTATGGTCCGGCCTCCATATCCTTGCATCTTAGCGAATAAAGATTTTCCAAACGCAGTCTTGCCTCTTTTGAATACTGTGGATAATATTTTTAGTATTTGCATCATGGCCTCCAGAAAATATCTTGTTTATAATCAGGATTATAAACTATCGGCAAGACAAGGTCTAATGTTGCAAACTCCTCTTTTGTGCCCTGCTGTAATGTAACTCCTGAGATTAAAAAGGTAGTTGGCTTATAGATACAACGTAGCGGAGAATATGCCGTTATCAATTTATTTTTCCGCCAAATTTCTCCAGACGGCGACCGCCATCCTGCTACTTTTGCTGACACAGTTACAAAATCAGAAATCGTCCTGGCTTTTCTCCATTTCAAGACTTCTGTTAAATTTTCAATCGCTGATTCCTCGGCAGTGAAAACAATAGGCCTGTACGCTGAAACATCATCATCTTTTAATGTCGAGCTTTGTTCAACAGCTCCGAATGATTGTGTCATGGCTGTAAAAGTTGAGAACCGTTTTGTGGAATCAAATGACGTGCTTAGATCAATCAGTGGCTGCTCGCCCTCTTTCAGGTGCGCCATCGGCTTTTGTTTTGTATCAGCACGAACAAAAGAAATGCTTTTCATATCTGTATCAGTGGACACCATGAAGCCAGCTTGTTTCGCAAGAGTTCCTATTAAGTCAAAAATCTTTTGACTTATCCCTCTGTTGACCTTGTCAAATTGCGGACTATCACCATGCGGAAAATTAGCTTTTATTCCGAACGGTTTTATGAGCTGCTCTGTGATTTGCTTTAATGTCATAAAAGAATAATCAAGTTGATCATCTAATGTCCCACAATCAACCAAAACGCCAGGAAATGCCCGGACCTGAACTGTCATTTGTGTGCCGCCACTTTCCATCCTTGCAGGTGTATGCGCTACTGCTTCACCTGATATATACAATTCATTGTCAATGAACAATTTACACTTTTGATATTGCCCTGGTATCAAGCTTTGATCCGCAACGCTTCCGTGGCCAAACGGCGCTGTAAATGAAAAAGCATCAGCTACATTGCTTAGGGCCTGAGTCGCCCTGATCCCTGACCAGCCTGTAAATTTTTTATTGTTTACCTCAATTGTTATATCAGCCATAAAAAACAACCTCTGTACCGGCTTGAATATTTAGGAATTCATCACCAACTAAATGATTTGTTTGCATGAACTCTTCCAATAAATTCAAGCCCCCAGTTTCTTTATAGAAAAGAGCAATTGGATTAGAATCTATTGTTAGAACCTTTCTTTTTTCAATACGAAGATCAAACATTTGCAATAGCAATAAATTGACTACCTGTGAAACTGTACTATACGCAGCGGAGATATAATCATGGTCAATACCTAACTCAGAAACAATTTGTAATTGTTCCTGAGTCTTATCAATAACATAAAGGCTGTCTGTTCGTGTTTCCATGTCAATTGTCAGATTGCTCTCTGACATGGCCATCACTGCAAAGCATAGCGAAACTGTTTTTAATGTCTTATCGTTATCGCTTTCTTCAGGCATTAACGTGATGATTCCGGCTATCATATCAACGTAGCCTTCAATTTTTTGTTTAAGGTTTGACTGAATATCAGCAGGTAATCTCATCACTCTTTGAATAGCACCAAGAGCGTTAAAAATATTTCTGGCTATATCATCAACATATTCCGACATTGAATTCTCTAAAGTGCTTAAATCCTTAATTTTTTCCGCAGCATCATCCGAAAAGCCATCAAAAATAGAAAGCACCGCATTCTTTGCAGTAGTGAACATCCCGCTTATCTTGTTTCCAATATCCGGCCCCGTTTCTCTGTCAATAGTCATCTGATTAACAAAATCAGGCTTGTGGTCATCTGTAATTTGGTTGTCATCTATCACGGCTGTAATTTCAGACGCTTGATTTTCAGCCAATATAGGATATTGAGACGGCCAAACTTTCCTAAAGGTTATTTCAAATATTGCTCGCTGGACATTAGAAACAAAGCTTTCGGATTGATTAAATGCAATTGGCATAACGGGGATATTCCCCCATCTTGGGTGCTTTAATATTCCTGAATTTTCTTGTGAGTATTTTTCTGAAAGCATCTGATAAAATAAATCAGCACTTAAATCATAATCCTGCCCTGTAAAATATATAGAGAATTCATATGTATCAGAAAATAAACCAGAATCTTGTGCAATTGATTCGTTAGAATTTATTAATTCAACAATTGCAGCCTTGCGCTCTTTGGATCTTTGCAAATCATCAAAGTAAAAATCTATTTCAATGCCGCTTGGAGAAATAAATTGACCTTTTCTTAATCTGTCCGAATAGCTCATCAGTTCGCCCCCAGTGCAAGATTGATTTCTGGAATATTATCACCAGAGCGTTTTGTTGTCGTTCCTGCTGGCAGATTATTAAAATTTACATCTAATCTTGAGTTCCTTCCCCGTATCATTGCCTGGGACTCAGGAGAAAGAAAACGCCTTGATCTGGAGCCTGTTGCTTGAGTTGATGGATCATCAGAAGAAAACGATTGACCAAGCCCCTTAACTCCGCTGACGGTTGCGCTCCACATTGCACTTAAACCTGTGATTTTGGCTATGATTTGTAATATCGTACTGAGGAAAGCCCATGCTGAGGAAATTGGCCCCGCCCACATATCTTTAAAAAGCTTGGTTATTTTATCCCAATTTTGGTAAAGCATTGCTCCTAACGTGACAAGAGTAGCAATCGCAGTAATAAACGCACCTACTGGATTCGCTATTAATGCAGCGTTCCAAAGAGTTTGCGCAAGAGTAACGGCTATAATAATACCACGATAAGCCGTTAAGGCCGCTCCGAAGGCTGATATAGCAAGCGCAACAGTCCACACGATAGCCTTGAATGTCAGCATCAGCCCAATGATCCTTAACATCCCAGCACCATATTCACGAAAAAAAATAGCGATCGACTTAACCTGAGGAGCTAACGAACGAATTGCATCTGTCATGGATTCAATACCTGATTTACCTTCTTTTCTGAATACTTCCACAAATACAATTCCTAATTCTATCAGGGAAGAAACCATAATTTTTAACTTATTTGTAAAGGATGTTCGCATTATGTCCGCTATGTTTTTTAAAGCGCCTTCGTTATCTTTGATTTTATCATACATTTCTTGCATAGCTGGAGTTGCCGCATTCCGTATCAAAATCGACCATCTATTGATGTGCCTCTTCCCAAAAATCGCATTCATCGCAAAAACTCGCTGCCGATCTGATAAATTGTTTAAAACGGGCGATAGTTCCTGCAAGACTTCTATAAGATTACGTGCCGAGCCAGACTGATCAAACATGTCGATTCCAAGTTTTTTTAATGCCCTTGAACCCTCAGATACCGGCGCTTGCAATCTGATTATACCCGTCTTTAAGGCAGTACCAGCCTCCTCACCTTTGATACTGGCATTAGCTAATAGGGCAGTCATGGTCGCGAATGTTTCCATTGATTGGCCCGAGTCAACAAAAACGGCCGCACCTTTTTTTATTGCCCCGAACATTTCCTCAACATCTTGGTTAGCAGCATTAACAGTCTTGGCCATCACGTTAATAGCCTTCGTATATCTCTGCTGTAGCAAGACTGAATCTTTTGTAGCCTTGTTGAAAGCACCCAAAACATCAGATGCAATATCCGCAGCTCTCGCGAATTCAACATCAGCACCGGTTGCAAGATTAGCAGTATCATTTAATAATGCAAGAGATTGCTGCGCCGTGTAACCAGCCTTTGTAAAAAAAGCCAAGCCGCCGGCCGCCTGCGCTGCGGTATGTTCTGTTATTGAACCTACCCGCCGAGCCTCTTGACTAAAAGACTTTAATATTTCTTGTCCTTCTTTGGATGCTATATTGAAATTTTCGAGCCTTGATACTGCCTTCTTGATATTGTGATCAAAATCAAGGAACTGTGATCCAAGGCCAAAAACAGCCCCACCGATTCCTGCAATACCCAGGTAACCGACTGTAGAAAACATTGCATTAGTTACCCGCCGCATTGCTCTTTCCATTACTGATGCCTGTCGCCTGACATTATTTGCCATTCGTCTAACTGGACGAGTAACGCCATCTTGCATATTCAGTATTGTTTCTAATGCGAATCTACGAGCCATTTAATAATTTCCCTGTTTTATACCAAGTCGTTCATTCACTATTGAAATGACCATATGTGGCGAAGGTGTTTTTTTCGGGTCTTTATTTATCATTTCTGACACTACTGCCTCTTCCGTGGCCTGTTTTAAATATTCACAATACCATTGTTTTATATCTCTATTCCATGCCATCCCAAACATGTCCGGTATTGTCAAGCCACCTCTGAACCACCGTGCGAGGCTTGCTATGATTTCTATTTGATCATCATAACTTATATTTACTCTTATTCCATTCTTTCCGGGGATGAACGGACGAAAAAACCGAGATTTACCGCATTTATAACTGCAATATCTCTGTGTTTAAGTCGTGTGGCGAATCCAAGCTCAATCCCGCACACTTTTGCGAGAAGAGCTATAGAGGACGATATTGCCTCTTTATCTTTATATCTTTCAACAATTTTAGTATCCTGCATGGTAAGCTCTTGGATTGAAACAAGCTCAATTTTCTCCCCCTCTTTTTTTTCAATTGGAGTAAATAATTTGTATTTAAAAATCCCATCAATAAATTCAAGGCGCTCATTTTTAACTGGCATGACAAGCTGATCAATTACACCTGAAAAATATGGCGCTTCTATGTCAGCTTCTAATTCGTCAGCCCATCCCTTAATTTTTGCGATTGCTTCGTGTCTCTCCATTTAATTTTCCTTTTTTACTGTTTAATCACATCACCTTCTAAAGAAAGTGAGACTATCCCATTGCTGGCTACCACTTCTCCAGCTATAATACAGTCAAGAGATAGCACATCACCATTACCGAGTGTTGCTGTTCCTGCCCTGCTTACACCGTCTTGCATAGCAACCAGATTTGAAAGTATTTCTGGAGTTGCAATAATATCAACTTTAAAATAGCCAACAACCTGTTCCTGTGTCGAATATTTAGCTCCTCCCCCTGCCCTGTTTGCAGTGAATTCTTTGTTGCTTGCTTTTATTTCTGGTTCAGCATTCATAACAGTAAAGAGAGGAACTCCGCCCCATCTCAAATCATCAACACCGCCAACTACGCCTAAATCACCAGCCATCTTGACCTCCTAATATAAAAAGCCATATTTTATGGCTATGATTCGAAGCGCTCTGGCTTCATCATCTGTCAGGGTTGCATCAATCCTTGACTCATTACCGGTATTTATTTCAGCAGCAAGAGATGCAATGATTTCAGCAGCATTTTTTGACCATGCTTCAGGAATCCACAAATCATTTATGATTTTAGTAATATCAGCCACAATGTCTTTTGGCCTCACAGCAAAATCTTTGGTGGTTACTGAACTATTATCAACAACAACGGCTCGGTCATAAGGCGAACTGTTAAAGACCTGATCAATACTGTATGCCTTCGCTTGCCTTAAACTTAAAGATACATAATCAAACCATTCTTCAGTGGCCGCTCCCAGGGTTGTGCTTCTGTAAGAAAGCGCTATATCTCCCCAGATCGGTTGGCCATTATCCAGAACCTTGCAATAACTCATACCTGCCCTGAATAATGCGTCAAGGTATGAATATCCAAGATTGTCAGTATCAAGGAAGGCAAGCCCTATTTCAGTATTTTTGTACGGTCTGGATGGTGCGAGATTTTGCTCATTAGCAATTCTACCGACCAGATCAGCAGCGAGTTCAAAAGACGGCGCAAGACACCTGTTATCCCAGACTAAACCTATAAATTCACTGTTCACGGTTGCTGGCAATGCAAGCGCTTGGGTATATGTTTTGTTTACATACCCTGTGACACCTCCGCAGAGCTTATGCGAAGTCGGCTCAAACCGTGCCTCCATAGCATTGTTGAATGTTGCAATGTTAGTTGTGTCCTGATAAGGCTGTACGAATATTGTGTACCAGCGATCACCGAGTATATCCTCGGAACTGGCATTAAAAAAAGCATCATTGATGGCAGGATCACCGGACCCGCTGGTAAAATATTCAGCACCCAAGGCAATCGTAATACCTTCAGGAGCTTTGTCAGATTGAATATCTCCGGCCGGAGATTGCACTAATCTTAGCTCATTTCCGCATGTTCCAAGCGTTTTAGCTGTTAAGGTTACAACATTAGTAGCAACACCAGACGAAACTGCAATATCCCGTAAAGCTGTCACGGCTGCGTCTATCTTAGTCGCAACTGCCGTATTCGCATCAGTGTTAGCAATAGCAACCGTAACGAGATCGCCCCCAACACTGAAATATAATGTTCCAGCTTTGGTGCATGTGCCCGTTGCTGTTATTGTCTGTGTTGCTGCAGCGGCACTTCCTGCATCAGCAATAGGAAACCAGTAAACGCCTCCGCCCTGCTGAAAGACCCCTGGGTTCTCCTTTTCGATTGCTTTTGCCATTCGGTGCGAATGACTTCCGAATCCGGCCAGTTCGCCCACCTTTTCCGCATTTATTACCTTCACAGGTAAATAATCAGTAGGTGCTTTGCCAACAATATACTGCCCCAGAAGTCCTACCGTTGGCGGTATGTAGTAACTTGCGTAGGATTTTTTCCTTCCTTCAATCTCAATGTTAAGAGATGAAGCGCGGTCACTTGGGCTGATGGTATTAAATGAAATAGTCATATTGACTCCTAATAGGTATAAAGGATGCTCCAGTTTTCTATTTGTTCAGGTGTTATTCCAATATTTTCAAGAGTCGGAGCATCTTGGGAATCCAGCACCTCTTGAACGATTGTGGCCTGTAAAGATACTCTTGCAGGCACATAGGTGTAAACAGATTGTTCAGTATTTTCAGGATCATAAAAAGTTGTTTCAGTTGAAATATTCCTATGAATTTGACTTTGCAATAATCCGAGTTTATGGTTTTTAGCATCTGTCAGGGCTGATTCCACTTGTGCTACTAAATAGTGAAGTCTTGCGACTGCGTTTTCATCAGCCGGGATAATATCCCCTGCACCATCTTCAGTATTTGAGCCTAAACAATAACAATCACAAAAGAAAGTAACATTGTTTTGCTTATGACCATAAACGGCTGTCTGTGATGATGCTGCAATTGAATTGATGCGAACATTCACAATAGCCTTTTGTGTAAGGCTCAAAATATGCGGCAGATACAAATTCTTTGATGCTGAAAAGGCAAGCGCTGGTGACACGGCAGCATCCCTTATTGATACTTCTTTAAGGGCGCTGACAATTGCAGCTTGTGCTGTAGCCCAGAGCGGCATTGTGGTTGCTGCCATTATATCGCCTCCAGTATCCGTATGGATACTGTTACATTTCCAAGAGATCTGTCATACATAGGATTTTTTACAATCCCTTCTATTTCAGATTCAAAAGAAGTGAACTTAATTTTTGAACCAGCAACATCAGCAATAAGAATATTATCAAGCCGGAACGTGGCGGATATTCGCCGACCAGCAAAAGCCAGCCCTGTGCCAGCAAAAGCCAGCCCTGTGTTAGGATTTATGACAAGCCCAATGTCGGGACTGAATATTTTGATAGAATACTCAACCGCCGAAGGTGTGGTCAGAATAGCGTCCCAATTAATCCCGTTTGTTAGGCTTAACCGGTTCGCCAGTCTTATGTTGTTTAATAGAGACATCTTTTATAAGTTCTGCCTTTACCATATCTTGCAAATCTTTATGGTTTTGCCAATATTTTATCACGGCTTCCGGTACAGGGTGACCAATTCTTAAATTGTGTGTCATGTTGCCCCTCCTTAAGCTCATTTTCCTTAGCGCTACATATCCCATATTTCACCTTTTATGCGTGCCATGCTGGTAAAGTAACCTTCTGAATAAAGTTAAGTATCCCAGCTTCATTATAAATAGTTTCAGCGAAATACCATGCTTTTGCTTCCCTTGTCAGTTTTAAAACATCTGGCTTCATGTCAGATTCAACTGTCAATCCACGCTTGATTGGAATCATCAGGTAAGGGTTAGGCACAATTACATGGATAACGCCGGCAGTGCATCCAATATAGGTCGTGTCCGTATCTAAATACTCGTCATCATATGTAATAATTTCAGTATATTCAGATAGAGAGTTATATATTCTTTCGTTCGTGGACGGCAAACCCCTGATAACATCTACTATATTCCTTGCATCAGTAGCAGAGCAAAGGATTTTAAGATTCTGAGGCAGCAAAAACCGTTTTGTTATTGGATGAGTTCTCTTCGCTATATCAGTAGCGGCTTTGGCAAGAGTCAGATAAAGCAGCTCCTGTGGTAATGCTCCCGTCTGAGTAGAAGCAGCGGTGGCTTTTGCTCCTGTATAAGTTCCGTTTAAAAGCGGAGTCATAGCGAGGTCATCTCTTTTGAGATTATAGCCTCTTGCAACAGCATCATTAATCATAGTACCGGACATCAGTTTACCAGAAAAAAGCTCTGCCAGTAATGTATGTGTCCAGCCTGCACCATAGATTTTAAAAGTTACCGTGCCAGTATCTCCGCCTCTCATTCTGCCCATAGGTACTGACTCGCCCTCCCCGTTTATTTCATCAAACTTTACAACGTAGGGTAGCATTTCCTGAAGAGTAATCGTTCTATCTGCATTTGGCATAAACATTTCATTGTAAATGCGTTGTCTAATAGTAGGAAGAGCGGAAACCCTCTGGGTCAAATCTATTCTAAGCACATCAATAAATTTTTCCCAGTCTGGTAAAAGCGTATTTGATGCGGCTTGTGGATCACTCATTTTATCAGGAAGCCCAAGGAATTTAACCCTTTCATATGCGTTCATTTTTTTACCATCTGACCACACGATAGGAACTTCCATGCCGCTATCATACTGTCCTTTAATCTTGATAGCTTTTTGAGTGCCCACAGGCCTTGCGCTTTGTAGCTGCCCAAAAGCACTGATTTGTTCAATGCCTTTGGAATTAAACCTTATCCCTGAACTTGAAACTTCTACAGGAGCGGTTGGCGTATACCCTGTTTTTTGTAATGTTGCTTTACTTACTATGTCAATCATCATTGCTCCTAAGATGTTTTAATTACATATTGAGACGGGAAATAGGGGATATATGTTACAGAATCAGAGCCGGAAGACTCTATAATTCCGCATTCAATATCGCCTACTGCATCTGCTGAATCTCTGAATGCCCCAGCCCCAGAAGCATCACCAGGTGTGAAAAATATCTTTTTACCAGCCGTAAAAGTTTGTGTAGCGGCAACCTGGGTGGTGCGGATAGACCGGTTGAAAGCCAATGCTTTGATATTCCCTCTTGCAAGGTCTGCAATGCCGTCAAAATCCCTGACTTCTCCGATATATAGACAGCCCTGCACTGCTGTTATTTTTGCACTTGTGCTGGCCTCTGCTGTTAAAACATCGCCGCTGACTAATGTCAGCAAGCCGGCTGCAACTGTTGCAATAGTGTAAAAACCATCATTGCTGGTCGTTCCGGTAACCCTGATAGTATCACCAGCCGCAAAACCTGCGGTGACAAACCCGCTGCCTGAATCAGCAATGGTATCAGGATCAGCATCTGCAAACGTAATGCTGGACGCTCCAAGAATAGTAGCTGAATAAGTCCCAAGGGCCACTATTTCATAAAATAGTGCAGTTCTGCCTGTGTTATTTATTACTTCTATCTGAGAATTTTTAAGCTTTTGCTCATGAAATCCTGGATAGGCATATTGATTAGTAAAAACGCCTGTTTCCATAATGTTTTACTCCTTAAGCTTCGTAAGCCCCGCTGTCATCATTAATAATTGCTTTCTGCAGACCTAACGGCGCACCCAGTTTCATATCCTCAAATTTTGCGAGAACAATATCGGCTATTTCAGATCTAATATCAGATTCAGCCTTTCCTTTTTTTATTGCAGATGCAATTAACTCGCTGACTTCCTCAATATCCTGATATTTTTTATCAGCCTGAAGCGCCATGAGGCCGGATACTCTATCTTTTTCAGCTTGGACAGCTTCCTTTATTGCTTTTTGAGAAGCGTCTCCATCTTTTGCTTGCTTTTCCCCAAGTGCTTTACCTTCTGTCACAGCAATTTTGTAAAGCTCAGGGTGTTTTTGTTTAAATTCGGTTAAATCCATTTCTGTCTCCTGCTGTTTAGGTTTATTATATTTATCAAGTCTTGAAACAAGCTTTTCTAAAGCTTTAAAATCAAGATTTGAGTCTTTCTTTTTTATCGCATTTATGCTGGCTGTATGAAGTACTTTAGTTGTAGCGACTGCACTATCTCTATTTAAGTCTTCCTTGCTCTCAATTAATTCGTCTGCAAAGCCAGCCTCAACAATTTCTTTTCCGAAATAATACGTTTCTGCCTCTAATAACGTTTTAATTTCCTGTATAGATTTTCCGCTTTTTCTTGCATGAGCTTCAGCAGATAGATTTGCTAATCCCTCTAAAACGTCAGCCGTTTTTCTTAACTCTGCATAATCACCAATTGCCATAGTCCATGGATTATGAATCATGTAAACGGCGTTGTCATATGCTTTTACATGAGCAGCCGGCAATGTGGAAATATAAGCCATCATGCTCATTACCTGCCCCTGCATTGTGATAGTTATTTTAGCAGTAGGAAAACTTGCTGTGTAGTCTCTCAATATATTATATATTTCAATGCCATCATAAACAGAACCTCCAGGACTTACAATTTTTATATCAAGAGATTCGCCCGCAGCACTTGCTAATTCCTCACGCACTGCTTCAGGGTTGATTTCCCAGCCGACATCACCAGCTAAAACGAGTTCCTTAGTCATTTTTTAATCCGCTTCCCTCAGTTGTTTTTTTACCGAGTTCATTATATTTTGCCCTTGTCGCTGCAAGCGCATTAAATTCGGTTTTGTTAATATCTAAATTTTCATCGTAATCCGACCCGTTTAACTCTTGTGCCACCCTTCTTCCAGTCGTATAGCCCATTTCATGGTTTAGCTGATGCCCCTTTGCTGTTCGCAAAGGATCAATATCGGGCTTCTGCACGCCAGTAAATTCAGATCGTGTCCATCCGTCTCTATTTTCTTCGTCATCCCAACCTGTAACAATTATTTTGCCACGCTTGACCTCCTCATAAAACCACGCCTTATGAACAGCCCCTGCAAAATTACTACCGAATTTTTTTCTTTCCTTGTCGATGTGTAGCCACATTACAAGCAATTCGCCTCTTGCAGCCGTGTAAGTGTTTGTGAAATGGTATTCAACTGTTGATAAAGAAAGCCCGCACTGGGATGTTATATCTTTTTTCATTGCTGTATAGAATTTTTCAAACTGAGGAGTCGGTCGTTTTGTGTCGTAACTCTCAATCGAATGTCCTGCCGGCATCTGGTCAATGATAACGCTGCGTTTCTCTATGCCTATTTTTTCAATTGCAAGCTTTGTATCTACCGTTGCAGTTGTATCAGGATTGCTTGTTGCAGTTTTCCGTGCAGCGCCCCCAAACACGGCCTTGCTTGCCGCATTATCAGGCGGTTTTACCCATGCTGCAATCAAGCTATTCAATAAAACTGACTGTAATTCAAAACGAAGGTAATCAGCAAGCATGGTAAGCTGAGGCATTACAAAAGTTAGGAGAGGCGTACCTCTTCTAAGATGTTCAAAAACTTTATTGTAATTAAACAAAACACCTGGCCTTCTGATATTCGGATCAAAAACATTATAACGAATTGAATTAGCTTGGTTATTATACAGTTCAGAGAATGGTCTTATCCAAGTTCCGACCATCCTGCCGAATGGATTATATTCTATACCATCAACAATAACATGATTTTGTCTTGGGCTTCCACTTCCATCAATGTGATCAGACGGAATCAATTGTAAAGAAAGGGAATTCTTTTCGGTATAAGAAGTACTCCTATACCTTAAAAGCGCCATGCTTTCGCCAAACATAAGATAATTAAAAAAAGCGGCTACTGTCAGCTCATAAAAATTTCTTTCATGGAGATAATCAGCCTGTTTTGATAACGCCCACAGTCTGAACCTCGCCTCATGTGTCTGCATCCATTCCTTGCGAGCTTTATCATCCATTTTTTTAGCAGGATCAATGATCCTCCACATAGGATTTGATTCAAGCTCAAGACCAGCACCAACAACTAATTCAAGGGTTCTATCAACTATGGCTTTTCCAAGCCCTGATTGATAATAGGCAGTGTGAGAGGCAGCTCTTGCATATGCTAAGTCTGCATCAGTCCAGTCGCCATTCGACCTTGGCCCGTAAAGTTTTTCATTGATTGCCTGGCGGTTACCTATTTTCCCGAATGCTTCAGCCATGCGAGTCTTGGCTTTTGTGCTCTCAATATCAAGCCGTATTTGTTCCTGCTGTAAGCTGGTTTGGGCTTGTTCTAAAGTTTTCTTGCCGCTACTTTTAAAAGGCCACATATATTAATTCCATTCCAATGTCACAAAACGAGCGCCGGATGTCGTACTTCCTGCTTTTATCTGTTTTGCTTCCATCCATAAAGAAAGCGAAGCTTGAATATCTGTAATCTTTTGATATTCGACATCTTGCCTACCCTGCCCTGTATCAAATTCTAATACCTTCGCTTCCATAGCTGTATCCAAGATGCCTTGATATGTAACTATTTTTGCATCAATTTGTTCTGCTGTGTAGCAATTCGAAATTAATTCAGGGGTAAGCATTGCAAGCCTTTATTTTTTATAGTGATTATAATTATAGTTGCATATACAACTATAATTATGCCGTGCAGTATCACAGTCAATCTTTTATGTCAACCCCAAAGATATTTATTCTTTTTTTAGCATACCTCTTGACAATATGAACCGAAGGGCGCAGCGGGGAGTTTGATTTTTTATAGCACGCCTTCTTTTCAGCTCTTAAATTCGATAGAAACGTTTTCATAGCTCTTTATCAGATTTTTTAAAGGCTCTGTAGCGGCATTCATGTCAGCGAGATATTTAAAAACAATTTTCGCTACATGGTCTTTTTTTTTAATTTCAGTTTCATCGCCATCGGAATCAAGCAACCCATCAAACCCCCAATCATCAAGTTCCAATAAATCCCATTCGTTCGCCAGCAATTCAAAATCCCATTCGCCAAATGAATTATTATCCTTCATCGAAATTGCCCTAAGCTTTTTCGCTGCAAACTCACTATCAATTAGCTTGATATTGAGGCTGCCAATTTTTGTATTGTCTTTATTTAAGGTAACCCCTTCTATTCCCTGAAAAACGGCTACACGGTCAGAAGGTATTTGTAATTCTTTCAGGGCTTTAAGTCTCATGTTTCCACACAATACGATAAATTTATTTTCGTATTCGTACACGAGCATTTCACGCATTGTCAGCATCTCAGGATCATCAATGATTGATTGTAATAATTTATCAAACTTAGTATCCTTAATAATCCGTGGATTAGCCGGAACATCAGGTATCTGCCCTGTGTTCATTGATAATTGACTTAGTTTTATGTTTACTATTCCGTGTTCGAGACCCACTATCCGACCTCCTCAAAGTATTCTTCAATTGTATTTATGAAAAAGGATTCGCCCATGTTGTCCAAAGGCTCAAATCCATCCTTTTGCCGTTGTTTATTTATCATATCAAAAAGCAGGTTTTTCATTAACTGTTTTGCTCCTAAACCCATCTTTGCTATATCCAATGCCTCATTTCGCCTTTGTGCTTGGTTTTCTATCGTGATTGTCTCTATGCCTGCTCTGGATACTTTGCGAATTATGTCCTCAGCAACTAATTGTTTATAAAAAGCTGGCGGGAACGTGTCCGGAAAATGAATAAATCCAAACGGGAAGCCACCATCCTTGTGAGGCCTCTTGCTCAGTTTATTATAAAGCTCTTTTTTTAAAAATTGGTCATTCAGCATCACCATAGGTGTTTCAATGTCATTCTGCACGAGCTTGCACCGCCGCCCTTGCGTTAGAGTTTGCCGACCTGCACACGGATAAACTCCTGATATGCTGTTTTCCCTGCTAAAACCATCGCAGAAGGAATTGACAACATCCCTTTGAAATCCTGCATCAATCAAGCTCATAATAATTTTAAGCTCACGACCATCTTCTGTTTTGTATGTTCTCAAAATCCTTTCTGATAGCTGCTCCCATGTTGAATCACTATGATCAGTTGGATTACCTTGTATTGCATCCGCACCCACGGCATGTCTTGACCAATCCAGGCTTTCCGGAAAAACCCAATAGTCAAGAAAATAAATTTGTTCCTTTTTTCCCCAGCCCATTAAGCCCGCCTCAATCCGGTTACCTTGTATATCTGCCTGTAATGTCAGGAATAATACGTCGTCAGGAATATGGCAGCGCTCCCTGTCACTTGCATAATGTGAAATATTTTCAGCAGTCGGCTTGGAAAGCATGTCTGTTGAGGGTTCGCCGAGTACATCATTAATGAAATCATTTAAAAGGCTTTTATCCATTTGTGCATTTTGCCACTGCTGAATCATATCCAGCCAATTTCTGTAAAAGAATCCTGGGATATGATACGACCTGACTCCAAACTCTTTCGCCTTTACAGTCGGCTTCCAGATAGCGCCTTTTTCCTCTGATAAGAAAAAATCCCTATCACTTTCGTACCATTTGCCCTTACATTTTATACACTCATACCAGACTGGCCTATTGGTAATGACAGGCCGTCCGTTTACTTCTTTTGTTTCAATATTTAGTTGGCCGGTTTCATCTTTTTCCCATCTGAATTGACTCCACTTCATTATTTGTAACTCGCCACAATACTTACACACAGTATAATAATACCTTTGATCACCTCTTAAAAAAAGTGGGTAAATATTACTTGCATCCTGGTCTTTAGGTGTTGATAATCCGAATACCTTTTCCTGTTTATTTTTGGCGTATGTATTTACACGCCTCATGGCTTTTTCAATTGTATTACCGCCGCCACGCAGCATCGGTGGGTACACATCAGTTTCATCTAATATCAAAATACGTATCGGGAATGACCTTAGCTTGCCCTCGGAGTTGGGGCCGACAGCCCGCATAAATGTCCCACCATACATTTTCGAAACTTTTGTATCTCCAGTAGCTTTTTTGTGTTTTTTTTGAGTATTCGGGGCTATCTTGTCCTCTAATCCACACCCATAGATAACGTCATCAATGCGCTTTTCCATTGTTTCAGCGGCTATATCGCCATCTGCTGAGACAAACAGCATGGGGCCAATACCATATTTAACACAAAAGCCCATTAAATTTTCAGCTAAGCCAGTGTTACCGCCCACTTGCGCTGCTTTCATGAGATATAATTGTCTTGTCGAGCTTTGTGGCGAAAGCTCCTCTGCGGGTTCACGCATGTAGGGGGTTCTATCAAAACTGAATTTACCCGGTGTCGCCGTCAAGCCACTGCTTATATACCTGTCATTTTCGGCAAACTCTGCTACTGTTTCTGTAATATTAACTTCTCTGAAGGTGTCAATACGATCCAATAGCCATTGCTTCCAATCCAACAAAACTGATTCAGGCGGCAAATAAGGCGGCGGCCTCAATCCTCCGGATGGCGCTCTCCAAATAACTTTTGAACCATATCCTTGCCGCTTTTTAATCAAGTGGATTAACAGCAGGACTTCTATTATAATAACGTCACGTGACGTTTTAAGCTTTTGAGTAATAGAAAGATGTTTAGCTTTAAGCCATTCTGTATCTTTACTACACCAGCTTTCATACAAGCTATAGTAATTAGCTGTATTTATTTTTAATAAAACTGGATCAGCATCTTTATCTTTTGTTAATGATTTAAGAATAAAGCGAGCATGGTTAACTAATTCAATAGGCCGATCTTCAGTTACAATTTTTACTATCTCTGCATATGTAACACTTACTAATTTTTCGATAGGGTTATTCATATACCCATAACTTCTCTGCAATATTTCTTAACTTCTTGAATACCGACCTCCACCTCTTTATTAATTATCCCCTCAACCACAGACTCCATTCCGACTGTATTCATTTTAGAGCAAAGATCGGCGGAAAGTCGCTGGCCTAAATAGACAAAATTCATTGTAATTGCGTTGTCTATAGCACCGAGCGTTTGTTTTACAAGTGCCTGTAATATCACTTCTTTTTGTTTTTCAGCTATTATAAGTTTTAGCTGTTCATTTTTCAGGACTACTGTCAAATCCTTAGGCGAGAGATTATCAAATGCAGGGCTATGAGCTGCGGGGGCTATCGGACGTACTGGTATAGGATGTTGGCGGCTTTCCTGAATAGGAGGGGTATCATTGACATGGCCAGGTGTTGCCCTTTGCTCATTGCCTTTGTTTCGTTCATAAAGCAGTTTAGCCCGTTCAGCTTTATCTATTTGCCTCTGTTTTTTTTTTGAATCTGCAACTAATCGGCTCGGTTTCCTCGCTCCAGTTACATATTCCCAGAATGACATTTTATTGGTATCAACACTACTCCCCTTAAAGAAATTCCAGGCGTTGCGATTTAGCTTGGAAAGGGCCTGTCTTGATACCGCTTTTTCTCTGAATCCGTTTATAATTTCCAATGCTTCGGACTGTGTTAGTAGTGCCATTATTGCCCCTTCCCTGTCTTTTCCAACAACGCCTGCTAAAGTTTACACTATTATTTTGAAGTTTACATTTGAAAATAATAGTAATGCTATGCCCTTGTCTTGTAGACAATATTATAGGATTATGCGGTTGTCAACTATTCGATACATAGCTACGGGATGTTTATCAAAACTACCATGCGAAACTAAAAAAGCTTAGACGTTCGGGATGGGCTATTGGCGGGAGTT
>Ga0222626_1000486_pt1 | contig 22762 bp, 18 predicted proteins | sample AntAcemetageno91_FD_179862 | JGI IMG/M metagenome (GOLD analysis project Ga0222626, IMG submission 179862) | Saline water microbial communities from Ace Lake, Antarctica - #91 | ecosystem: Environmental > Aquatic > Non-marine Saline and Alkaline > Saline | place: Antarctica: Ace Lake | collected...
CAATATACCAAAGACTCCATGTTTTTTCAGCCGGGACGTCATTCCCCCATTGAAGGTCTCTATTTCGCCAGCGGGTGGATCGGCGATTGCGGGTTTCAGCCCACACTACAGGCCGGGATGTCGGCAGCCAAGTCCGTTTTGAGAAAGCTCAATTCAAATTAGGGAGGGACCAATTAAATGATGAACGTCCAGGTAAGCGAAGACTCCGACATCGAATGAAAAACAAACATCAATCCAGCCGAAGGCGGGATTCACTTTAGGCGCTTTCCCGGTTTATCCGGGTTAGGGAGAGACCATGAAAAAGCCGGTTTTTGAGGAATTCGACGGATATAATGGTATTGTTGAAGAGATTGAAACAAGCAGGAAATACGGGACGGACTATACGGTCTATCGGGATTCAGTGGATAAGCAGATCAATCTCTTGCATCCCACCCGGATGAAGCTTCGTGTTTCAGAGATCATTGACGAAACCACCTCCACAAAGACGTTGAGATTAGTCTCTCAAGACGGCTACCTTCCGCCTTTTTTAGCGGGACAGTACATCGCCCTTTTTCTGGATCTGAGCGGGATACGTACCAGCAGACCGTACACCATCTCTTCTCCCCCTAATCAGACCGGCTTCTATGAAATTACAATAAGGCGTGTTGAGGACGGACTTGTATCCAATTACCTGCTTGATGAAGTAAAAAAAGGGGACGAGCTTGAGAGCTCCGGGCCTGCTGGAAATTTCTATCATAATCCACTCTTTCATGACAGGACCATGGTTTGTATCGCGGGTGGGAGTGGCATTACTCCCTTTCGGAGTATGATTCGTGAGATTGTTGAGTGTGGTCTGGAACGAGACGTATATCTTTTTTATGGGAACAAAAATCTCAACGATGCTATGTTTCATGATGAGCTGAGTGCACTCTCAGACCGGTTTGAAAATATTAATTACTTGCCGGTCATTGAAGACCCTTCTGAGGGGTATCAAGGCCTGAGCGGATTGATTACAGGCGATTTGATAAAAGATACAATTGGGGATCCGAGTGCAAAGACCTTTTACCTTTGCGGGCCCCAGGGGATGTACGATTTCTGTGTGCCCGAACTGGAAAGACTTGGCATTCCGAAAAGGAAGATAAGGAAAGAGGTGTATGGCGCACCTGCCAATATATGCGACTATCCGGGATGGCCTGAGGAGATAAAGGCCGATAACGTCTTTGAGGTACAGGTGGGTGGCGGAGCTATAATAGTAGCACGCGCTGGTGAGCCGCTAATGCTTGCTTTGGAGAAAAAAGGTGTCTTGATTCCCTCGCTCTGTCGGTCGGGCGAATGCAGTAAATGTAGAGTAAAAATCCTTTCAGGGAAGGTATTTCAGCCGGCCGGGGTGCCTGTGAGAAAGTCCGATACGCAGTTTGGCTATGTCCATTCCTGCGTGTCTTTTCCTGTTGCAGACCTTGAGATTTTGTTATAAGGTAACTCGCATTTACTTAAAAGCGGCCATCTTAGAAAAAGGAGTTTTTGAGTTCCATGCTAAAGGTGAACAACCTCGAAGCCGTGTATAATGATATTATCCTGGTTCTCAGGGGGATCTCTCTGGATGTGCCGGACGGGAGCATTGTTGCCTTTTTAGGCTCAAACGGCGCGGGCAAGAGCACGACGTTGACGGCCATATCCGGCCTTTTAGACTACGAGGACGGAGAGATCATGAAGGGGACCATAGAATTTGACGGTCATGCCATCCACAAGATGGACCCTCAGGAGATTGTTCGTCTCGGAATAACCCAGGTTCCGGAAGGGCGGCGGGTCTTCGGGGAACTGACTGTGGAGGAGAATATCAAGGTTGGGTCTCATACCCGTCGTGACGGCAAAAAGGAGGTCGAGCGCGACTATAAGAAAGTCTTAAGTTATTTCCCGATACTTCGAGAGAGGCTGAAGCTACAGGCGGGTTTTTGCAGCGGTGGGGAACAGCAGATGATGGTTATCGGCCGGGCCCTCATGGCACGTCCATCACTGATGATGCTTGACGAACCCTCCCTGGGGTTGGCCCCCATTCTGATGAGCGAGATCTTCGAGATTATCAAGAGAATCAACAGTGAAGAGAAGGTTTCAATACTGCTGGTCGAGCAAAACGCCCTCATGGCCCTGGCAGTGTCCGAATACGGGTACATCATGGAGAACGGAAGAATTGTACTGGATGGCCCCAGCAAAAAACTGATGGAGAACGAGGATGTGAAGGAGTTTTATCTCGGCATCAAAGAGGGTGAAGAGCGCAAAAGTTTTGCCGAAGTGAAACATTACAAGCGCAGGAAACGCTGGCTTTCCTGAATTACGCCCCCGGTCCTAATGAAATATGGTAACCCTGAACCCTGCCCGCCATCCAGCGGGCGGGTCTGAACCTGTCAACGGCAACGAAATATGGGACTATTAGATATCAAGGATATTTCCCTCGCTTTCGGGGGGATACAGGCCCTGGACCGGGTGTCCCTTTCAGTGGAGCCCGGCGAACTCTATGCCATTATCGGGCCTAACGGGGCGGGCAAGACCTCTCTTCTAAACTGCATCAGCGGGTTTTACACGCCAGACCGCGGGACCATTCTTTTTGAGGGCCGGGGCTTTTCAAGGGAACGACCGGATCAGATTGCCAAGCTGGGAATCGCCCGGACATTCCAGAATGTTGAGCTGTTTTCCCATATGAACGTCATAGACAACATGCTTCTGGGCCGTCACCATCATTACAAAAGTGGATTTTTTAAAAACGCGATCCTGGGCTACCGGGCCGAGGAAGAGAACAGGCATCGGCTCAAGGTGGAGGAGGTTATTGATTTCCTCGAAATGGAACAATGGCGGAAGCACCTGGTCGGCAGTCTCCCTTACGGGGTACAGAAGAGGGTGGAATTAGGCCGGGCCCTGGCCCAGGAGCCGAAGCTCCTGCTTCTGGACGAGCCCATGGCCGGGATGAACCAGGAAGAGACTGAAGATATCGCCCGGTTCATTCTCGATGTTCATGAGGAACTGGGAACCACCATTGTCATGATCGAACATGACATGGACGTGGTGATGGATATATCAGAGCGTGTATGCGTGCTCGATTTCGGCAAGAAGATCGCTGAAGGGTCTCCCCGAGAGGTTCAGAAGGATTCTAAAGTTCAGAAGGCCTATCTGGGGGAGGATTACGAAACCGTTATGAGAGGAGCTGGAAACCCGTGAAAGAGGACACCATCCCTCGCATATTCCTGGGTAAAGTCAAAAAGTACGGGGATTGTGTAGCACTTCGGGACAAAGACTTCGGAGTGTGGCAGGAAATATCTTGGAACGAATACTGCCGGCATGTGCGCCATTGCTGCCTCGGATTGATGGAACTGGGACTCTCGCGGGGCGATCATGTAAGTATTTTCGGCGAGAATGAGCCGGAGTGGCTCTATGCCGACCTGGCCGTACAGAGTGCGGGTGGGGTGGCGGTGGGGGTATATCCCACTAACCCTGCCAAAGAGGCATGTTACGTCATTGGCCATTCCGATTCCATATTTGTGGTGTGCGACAACCAGGAGCAGGTGGATAAGGTCTTAGAGGTAAAGGAGGAACTGCCCCTGCTCAGAAAGATCATTGTAACGGACATGAAAGGGTTGCGTCACTATACCGACCCTATGATTATGCCTTTTGGGTCTGTGGAAGATATTGGGCGCAAGGTTGAGGAAAACGATCCGGAGAAATACTATCGCACCATGGATAAGCTGAAATCGGAGGATGTGGCCATAATGGTTTATACCTCCGGTACCACCGGGCCTCCCAAAGGGGCCATGCTGAGTCACGACAATGTAGTCCAGTTCCTCAAGGCCCAGAGCCAGGTGCTCCCCCAGTATGATACTGATGAGATCGTCTCATACCTTCCTTTGTGTCATGTTGCCGAACGCATGATGTCGGTCTTTTTTCCCCTCAACTCCGGAGCCACGGTCAATTTTGCCGAAAGTGTTGAAACCGTGACCATGGATATGCGGGAGATTCTCCCCACTTTCTATTTGGCCGTGCCACGCATTTGGGAAAAGATGATGGCCAGCATCATCATCAAAATGAAGGATGCCACATGGATCAAGAGAAAGATGTACGAGATATGCTCCCCGATCGGAGAGCGTATGGCAGACGCCAGGTTGTCCGGCGGGCCCATTCCCTTTTCCCTGAAGTTGATGTACGGGCTGGGCTATCTTGGGCTTTTTCGCCATCTTAGAAAGGAACTGGGTCTTTTGAGAGCCCGAGTTGCCGTAAGCGGGGCCGCGCCAATCGCTCCGGAAGTGCTCAAGTTCTTTCACTCCCTGGGAGTTCCGGTTCTGGAGGGGTGGGGTATGACCGAAGAGACGGGCATCGGGACCTGTAATGTCCTGGAAGATGTCAAGCTGGGGACCGTGGGCAAGCCGATTCCAGGTGTGGAACTGAAAATTGCGGAAGATGGAGAGATCCTCCTTAAATGCAACCATGTGTTTGTGGGCTACTGGAAGGACCCCGAGGCTACGGCAAAAACCGTTCAGGACGGCTGGCTTTACACCGGCGATGTGGGGGAACTGGACGAAGAGGGGAGACTCAAGATAACGGACCGAAAAAAGGAAATCATCATCACGTCCGGTGGCAAGAATATTGCCCCTTCGGAGATCGAGAACCATCTGAAATGCAGCCCTTACATAAATGAGGCGATCGTTATTGGAGACGGACGCAAATTTCTGAGCGCCCTGATCCAGATCGAGTACGACAACGTTGCCAAGTGGGCCCAGGAGCACAGCATCGCCTACACCACATTCAAGAGCCTGGCCCAAAATCAGCAGGTTAACGAGATGATAAAGCAGGAGGTTCACGAGGCCAACAAAGACTTCGCACAGGTGGAGACCATCAAGAAGTTCAGGCTTCTCGACAAGGAACTGGATCATGACGATGACGAACTGACTGCCACCTTAAAACTCCGTAGAAAGACGGTTTACAAGAAATTTGGTGACATAATAGAAGAAATGTACGGAAGTAAAAGGGATAAATAATGGGTTTTGAGATTCTTGTTCAGCTTACAGTTACCGGGCTTGCCTGGGGAAGCGTTTATGCATGTATCGCCTTAGGGTTTGTCCTCATATTCAAGTCCACCGACATCTTCAATTTTGCCCAGCCCGAATTGATGATGTTTGGGGCCTATATCGCCTTCACGCTTATTACTACGCTCAAGCTTCCTTTTGTCTTAGGCTTTTTTTGTGCCCTCATTTTGATGATTCTTATTGGCTCGCTTCTGGAGATGATGGTGGTACGGCCCATGGTTGGAGAACCGGTCCTGGCCGTGATCATGGTGACTCTGGGACTGGCCAATGTGCTAAGGGGTCTCACCGGTCTTTTCTGGGGATATGAAGAGCTCCAGTTCCCCAGCCCCTTTCCCGAAGAGCCGTTAATGATTTTTGGTGCGGCAATCAATCAGGCGGAGATCTACACTATTGTGGCCACAGCGATACTGCTGGTGATATTCTTTTTGTTTTTCAAGTATTCGGGAGCGGGAATCAGCATGCGGGCCACGGCCGAAGACACCAGAACGGCTTTTCTGATGGGAATCAACGTAAAGGGCGTTTTCACGGCTTCTTGGGCCATCGCTTCACTTGTGGCTACCATTGCCGGGGTGTTTCTGGCCAGTTTTACTTTTTTAGAACCGATCATGGGTCACGTTGGCCTTAAGGCGCTTCCCGCTATGATATTGGGCGGGATGGATAGCGTCCATGGGGCCATCATAGGGGGGCTGATAATAGGCGTAACCGAAAATCTGGCCGGGTTTTACCTAGAAGACTACTTAGGGAGTGGGATTAATGAAATCACGGCCTATGTTATTGTTTTGATCGTTATGATGATCCGGCCATACGGGCTGTTCGGGACCAAAGAGATAGAACGGGTTTAGGAGGAGTTTTAAAGAACGTCATGGCAGTTACCCGATTTTGCGTAAGGACTTATGAACAGGATTTAAGGATATTCCCGAGCCTGGGCGCCAGGATATCCCTCATCATTTTTGGCCTCGTTCTCCTGGGCCTTCCCTTTTTGGTCGGAAAATACGTTGTTTTTGTGGCCTGCGTTTGTGGCGTGTCGGTGATCAGCGCCCTGGGGCTCAACATCCTGACGGGCTATACAGGTCTCATTTCCCTGGGCCATGCGGCCTTTATGGGAATCGGTGCGTACACTGCTGCCATACTCTCTTCAAAGGCAGGGTTTCCCTTTGTTGCGGCACTCCCTTTAGCCGGAGTCATGGCCGCGGCTACCGGCGCAGCTGTGGGCATACCTACTCTGAGGCTTAAGGGCCTCTACCTGGTGGTTACCACATTAGCCTTCCAGTTCATCGTGGAGCATGTAATCTACCACTGGGAGAGCCTGACACTCAGTGACAGGGGTATCACGCTGCCGAGCCCGGCCCTTTTGGGGTATAAGCTGGATACCTACGAATCCTTTTACTATGTAATACTCTTCTTTGCAGTGGCCGCTGCCATGTTTACCAAGAATCTGGCCATGAGCCGTACGGGACGGGCCTTTGTGGCGATCAGGGATCGGGACATTGCTGCGGAGATAATCGGCATTCACTTAGCCAAGTACAAGATCCTCGCCTTTGTCATAAGTTCCTTTATTGCCGGTCTGGCCGGCGCCCTGTACGCCTATCTGATGGGTCTTATCGGTCCGGACCATTTCACCTTTAACCAGTCTATCCTCTACATCGCCATGATCATTGTCGGGGGCTTGGGCACGGTGTTCGGCTCCGTCATCGGGGCTGTGTTTATGGTCCTGCTGCCTGAGGTGATCAGCGCGGTTACCGGACCCATAGCCTCAGCCTATCCTGCTTTTTCGCCGAGAGTAGGGGCGATTTCAGTGATAGTGTACGGCCTCGTTATCATCGGGTTCCTTTTGTTCGAACCTGACGGCCTATTCGGCATATGGATAAAAATCAAGAGATATTGGAAGCCCTGGCCTTTTACTTACTAAAGGATCGTCTGGTGTGATGCTGTGTCTTCCAGACGGCCTCGTATTCATATCAAATTTAATCTTATTGGGAAGGAGGATATCATGAAAAAAAAGATTTTGCGTTTTGGGGTGGCCATTCTGTGTATCTTGGGCGTCAGCTTTTTTGCTATGGCTAATGTCCAGGCTGAAGTGGGGGTGACCGATAACAAGATCCTATTCGGCAGCTTTCAGGATATGTCCGGTCCCGGGGCCTATCTGGGCAAACAGTGCAGTGCTGCACTGGAGGTCTGGAAGAAATGGGTCAACGAGGACCTGGGAGGGATCCACGGGCGCAAAGTGGATTTTGTAATCGAGGACATGAAGTACGACCCGGTCCTGACCAAGACCGCGTTTACCAAACTGGTACATCAGCACAAGGTATTCGCTATAATTACTGTGTACGGGTCCACACCGTGTACCGCAATACTCGAAGACATCAAGAGGGAGAAGATCCCGGTGTTTACAACTGCCGCCACCACGCAAAACATGTTCGACCCGCCGAATCGCTACCTGTTCTGGTATGCCTGCAGCGATGAGGACAACGGGATCATGATGGTGGATTATTTAGTCAATGACCTGAAGGTAAAGAACCCCAAGCTCGGTGTGGTCTATCAGGACGATGAGTGGGGCAAATCCGCCCTGAAAGGCGTCAAGCTCGGCGCCAAGAAATATGGGCTCAAGGTCGCTTCGTCGGCCTATAAGCGGGGCTCCAAGAACCTCAACGCACAGGCCATGAAGATGAAGGCCAAGGGCGTAACCCACTGCTTTTATGCCGGATATGCGCCGGTCTATGCCAGTCTCCTTAAAGAGGCGAACAAGATCGGCTGGAAGCCTGTTTTCTTCGGGGACTATGTCACCGTGGATCCCAGGGCATTTATGGCAGGCAAGCTGGCACACGGACACTATCATTTTTTTAGTCTGGGTATGCGACATGAAAGGGGTCCCGGTTGGATTAAGATGGAAAAACTCTTTGCCGATAAATTAGGTGAAGATGCTGCGAAAGGACCCTTAGGGTGGCGTATTATGCCCATGATGTGGACACCGTTGCTTTTCCTGACCCAGGCCCTGGAAGATTGCGGCCGGGACCTGACAAGGGAAAAACTTATCAGCGCCCTTGAGAACATCAAGGACTTTGACACTGGAGGATTAGGAAAGATACAGTACGGCCCGGGCATTAGAAAGGGAACCCACGAATACAGGGTTCTGAAATGCGACTTCGAAAAAAAGGATTTTTTCCCTGTTACCGGGTGGCGGCAACCGAGCATTTTGTATGGGTCCAAAGAGCGACCTGCCGCGAAGTAAGATATCTGATCTGTCACTCAACCAGACGGATCTTAACCGGTCTGTAAGGAATAAAGGCGGGGAGACTCCCCGCCTTTTTCTGTGATCAGACAATAGGAGTAAAGGATGATCGAAGAGCTTTTGCCGGACCTTTTTAGAATAGAGATTCCCCTGCCGAACAGTCCACTCAAACACCTCAATTCCTATGTGATAAGGGCCTCGGAGAGAAACCTGGTGATTGATACAGGTCTGAATCGGAAAGAATGCCTTGACGCCATGGAGACCGGTCTAAGAGAAATTAAGGTTGATCTGGGGAAGACCGATTTTTTCATTACACATCTCCATGCCGATCATTTCGGTCTTGTAGGCAAGCTTGTCACCGATACCAGTAAGGTATTTTTCAATCGTCCGGATAGCGAGCTCATCGAGTCCTGGGACGGATGGGAGCCCATGCTCGAATATGCTGGGCGGAGTGGTTTTCCCAAGGGTGAGCTCAGAAATGCCCTGAAAAGCCATCCCGGCTTCAAGTTCCATTCTCAGTGGGTCCCTGAACTGAGCATCCTGACAGACGATGATACCATTCGGATTGGGGACTATCATTTCAGGTGTATTGAGACTCCCGGTCATACCAAGGGGCATACCTGCCTGTACGAGGCTGAAAAAAAGATTTTCATTTGCGGAGACCATATTCTGATCGACATTACTCCCAACATCCAGTGCTGGTCCGATCGGGAAAACCCATTGAAGAATTATTTGGCCAGTCTTGAAAAGGTCCGCGGACTGGATGTCGGTCTGGTTCTGCCAGGGCACAGAAGGGTGTTTAAGAACCATGTTGAAAGGATTGATGAACTAAAGGAACATCATTTGACACGCGCTGAAGAGGTCCTCACAATTCTGAACGGTGCACCAAAAAATGCCTTTCAGGTTGCCTCGGAGATGACCTGGGACATAGACTGCGATTCATGGGATCGGTTTCCTCTGGCCCAGAAGTGGTTTGCCACCGGGGAAGCGATCGCCCATTTAAGATACCTCGAGGAAGAAGGCGCTGCAGGATTTCGGAATTCGGATCTCGGAATTCGGATTTGGACTCGAAGAACTCAATCGTAAGAATTCCGGAATTGAAAACAATCTCTTTAGTCGAATCCCTAACCCGGATAAACCGGAACCCAAATGACTATTGAATATTGACTATTGACGATTTGCGGTATCGCTTTGCTCTGTCTGTTTATTTAAAATGGATAAAATTCAACAACTTTAGGCACTTTAGATCACTTTAGGCACTTCACACTTCTTTATTAAGGAGGATTGTATGTCAAAAACGGAAAGAGAAAACCTGGTTACTTATCACAGCGTGGACTTGGGGACGTCCATCAATATGTAAATAACTTGCTAATATTTTGAAATTAAGAGAGAAAAGGTGTATTTCAGAAGTGGAATTGGTGTCGCTGCGAAACATCGCTGTGACTGAATGAGCCCTAAGTGCCTTTCGTGATAATCATTTTGCTATTCGTTATTAGATAAGTCAAAAAAGATATGAGGAGTAAAGCTCCCAGCGTTTCAGGATCCCTTGCTTTTATAAGATAGGCAATGATGAATACGATAACAAAGCCGAATATAACAACAAAGGCGCGTGGGACACGGCGTAATATCACCCTTCCAAAATGAACGAACCTAATATGGCTCACAAGCAGATAAGAGATTAAAAGGATAACGGCCCATATCATCCACAAATTTTTCCAGAATAAACAAGCACCCAAAGCAACCATAGCCCCGGCAGGGCTGGGCAATCCATTAAAGACACCAGGGGGCAGCGTCTTGTCATTCTTGTCATGGGCCAGATATCGCCATAAACGAAATCCTATGGCAAGGAAGTAGAGAATCCCTAAAATAAAAGAGGGAAGCTCCAAATTACCCTTAAAGAGGATCAATAAGCTCGGGCACACGCCAAAGCTGACCAGATCCGCTATATCGTCAAGCCACGGCCCAAACTTTGTTCCTCCATGCTTTTCCGCCATCCTGCCATCAAACAGGTCGAAGATCTGTCCAGCCAAGATAGCAATAGCCGTATATACATATCGACCTTGAAAGACCAAGAATATCCCGGTTATGCCGCATAATAAATTCAAAATTGACAAAATGTCTGCATAGAAACGGTTTGGTATGGTTTTGAAAACACTCGATGAAATGGACAAAATGATGCATACATAAAGCATTTGCGCTGAAAAATTCGGGATTTGGAAGGTATCACCGAGAAGCGCGCAGTAAATGATCAAGGCAAAACACAAGACCGCTTTAATCTTTCCGAAATTATTCGCAGCCACAGAGAATGTTGTAAAACGCTTAATAATATATCTGATCAAGAATTGCCCGCAGGCCTCTATGATCAGCAGGGCCCATACTGCCCTCACATCTATCAGGCCCATATAAGCGAAAAAGAACATGGGAGGTAAATAGGTTAGTTTATCACATAGGGGATCGAGTTCCTCGCCAAAAGGGGTTATAAGGTCGCATCTTCTGGCTATTAGTCCGTCAACACCGTCTAAGACCGCTGAAACGGTAAACAATAGGATACCCCAAGCGTGCTGTCCGGCTACAAAATATAGCAATATGCCTGACAGTCCGATGAATACTCTCCAGACACAGATTGCATTTGGGTGGTAATACCAATGTCTGCCCATATAACCTCTAACTCTCTCGCTTCTTAAGGCGACCACAAAACCCAGATACATTACGAGAGAAAAAGACGCTGATATGATAATTGAAATAACCTTATCCATCGAAGGCCTCTGCCATAAAATTTGAAATAAACATCCTTTTTGGTATAATAGCATAAGCAGAAATGGATTTGTGTGTCAAGGGTGAGAGCATATAAAATCGGGCGGCATATTCAGGAAAGGGGATCTTTGCTTGACTCTTTCTACTGTAGAATTTCTAATAAACTGTTTTTCCATTGACAGGATCAACACGATTATTCATAATTTGGTGACTTCATTACTATAAAGAGGGCCACGTGACAGAAATATCTATGGAAAAGGGGTTGCCGACCGCATATGACGATCTCACAGATGAAGCATTTCAGTCTGCCAGGGATCTGATTGCCTTTTTTATCATTGCCATGAAGAACTATGCCCTTTACCCTGAGGATAATGAGGTCTCGCAGCAGTCTGTGGAGAACGTCGTCACCCGCCTGAATGAGTTTATCAAGAAATACGGCGACTTCAGATTCGACGTAAAGAAGAATCGGTTACTCTTCTTAGATCGGATCGTACATCAAGGGGTTCCTAACGTGGGGGATATGGCTTTCATTCTTTTTCGTGACGGGATTCAGTGGTTTGAGTTTCAGAAGGGAATCGAATTACCAGAGGTTGCAGGCTTTTTTAGGTTGCTGAACCAATTTAGAGAGACGGTTGAAGAATCAGATGGAGATCTGGTAACCGCCCTATGGGAGGCCCAGTTCCCTCACCTGCGCTACGAGGCCACTGACGTATTCTTGGACGATGAAATATTACAGGATTTCTCTCTTCTGCGTGTGACGGACGAAGACGACCGCGGGAGGGATCAGGAGGTGGATCAAGAAACCTCACAGGCCATTTCTGACCCGGATACATATACTGCAACGTGGGAACTGACCCCCGAAGAGATAAATAAACTCGGGCAAATGGTCCTGGAGGATGAAAACCTTGACAACATCGGGGAAACCCTGGACGTCATAATTGTTATTCTCAGAGAACACATTGAAGAGGACGACCTTGAAGATGTTCTCAAATTCGTCCTGGCAGAGTTCCGGGACGCCCTTTCGAGGGTGGAGTTGCAAGTGGGGCTAAATCTGCTTGAACAAGTACATGAAATCCATAAGTCCTGCAAAACGAACAGGGCCTGGGCCATCCCCATGTTAGACCATTTCTTGAAGGAGGCCTCCGGGTATCAGGTATTGAATGTTCTTCAGGAGGTTTGGCCTGTTTTGGAAATCCTTGGCTCCCACAGGCTCTTGCTTCGCCAGGTGTTGCTCCTCCTCTCACCGGAAGCGGTTCTGGCCATTGGGCCCATGTCCCTTGAGGTCTCTTCCCCTCGCATCCAACGTGAGCTCATGGAAGTAATCGGATACTTAGCCGGCAGAGATATCGCTCCCTTCGAGCGTCTCTTGAATCACTCCGACAAAAACCTCATCCAAAGGATGATGCCCGTATTGAAAGACCTCGAGGGCGACAGGCCGTCCGAGCTCCTTATCATGTTAACCCGCAATTCCTCTGAGCAAGTAAGGAAGACAGCTCTTGACATTTTAATGGCTCGGGATCGTCAGCTCCTTCAAGAAATCTTTCCCCTTATCGATGATGACAGCGATCATATCAGGAGGCTCATTCTCCAGTACATAGGAGAAGACAGAAATGAGTTTATCGAGGACTTTGTACTGGATTACTTTGAACAGCGGAAGTTTCAACGACATGACAACCAGCACCTCTTGGCCTGTTATAGGGCCCTGGGCGGTTGCGGTTCTGCCCGTTCAATCGCATTCCTGGGCAGGGCCTTACTAAATGGCGGCTGGATTCCCGGTTTCAGTAAATCAGCTCACCGGCAAGGCGCAGCTATTGCCCTGATGGCATTGGAATTGGATGAGGCACAAAACCTGCTTGATAAGGCCTCCCGAAGCCTCTTTCCCGGTGTAAGGAGCGCCTATAGGAAGGCGATGGAGTCCAGCAGTAAGAAAAAGGGAGCGCATATACTTTGACAACAGATTCCCAAGAGCGGCCTAACCAGCCGGAAGAAACCTTTCTCAGGGCCTTTTACTGGCTGCTGCAGACGGTAAAAATCCATCAGGATAATAATAAGGTCCTGCAGGATAGCGCCAGGGAATTCATAGACTCAGTAGTTCAGTCCTGTGTCGATGACCCCCATATAACATTTGAGATCTTCAGAGGCAGGTTTTACCTGAGAGAGAAAAAGCTTGTCTACCGGATCGTGAGTTTTGACCTTGTTCATGGAATGCTTCAGTTTTTCGAGAGCCGGGGGCTCCAGGGACTCCGCTTGTTTATTACCATGGGTGACGCCCCCATTGAGCGGGTGTTGGCATTCGCACGTATCCTGAACCAGGCCGGACGCCAGGAGAATTCCTTGGCATGGATTGCCCACCAGTTGGAAGGTGATGCCTTTTCCTGGGTGGAGGTAGTCCATAACCAGGATGAGTTGCCTGAAGAAGAACTCGAACTCAGAAAAAGGGCAAAAAGGACCTACTTTTACTCCTTGTCTGCTGTAAAGGACGTCGGCCAAAAGATATTTTCCAAGCGTCCTGTGGGTATCCGCAAGACCAAACGACTGGTTCAAAAGCTGGTGGACATTCTATCCGAGGATGAATCATTGCTTCTGGGAATGAGTACCATCCGTGATTTTGATGACTATACGTATACTCATTCGGTAAATGTGGCAGTACTCTCCCTGTGCCTGGGAAAACGCATAGGGCTTTCGCGAACAGCCATGGAGAGGTTAGGGATTTGCGGGCTCTTTCACGATCTTGGAAAGACAGCGATATCCCGTGAGATCTTATTCAAGCCCGAGCAATTAACCAACCGGGAGTTTGAAGAAATTGAAAGGCACCCGGTGAAAAGCGTAATCAACATCGTTAAATTAAACACCGATGAAGATCTCAAGGCCAAGATTATTCCCCCCATATTCGAGCACCACTTGAGGTACGATCTCTCCGGCTATCCCAGGCATCACAGGGAGAAACCCCAAGGCCTGTTTGGCCGAATTCTTACCATCGCTGACATCTTCGACGCAATGACATCCTCAAGGATTTATCGCCCAGTACCCTTCAGTCCGGACCGGGCCCTGGGTATGATGATGGAGGGCGCGGGAAAGGACTTTGATCCAATCCTCTTAAAGGTCTTCCTCAATATGCTCGGGGTTTTCCCGGTGGGCACACTCCTGGAACTGGACACAGGGGAGATAGGCCTGGCCATGGAGACCCCCGAAGAGGCCCTGCAGGACCGCCCCATGGTTTTGATCCTGGTTTCCGATGGGAAAGGCGGGTTTAGAAAAGGAAAACCAGTGAACCTGGCAGAGAGGGATCCCCGCACCGGACTATTTAGGAGAAATATCGTTAAGAGCCTCCATCCTAAGAGCTATGGAATCCAGCCTGCCGAGTTCCTCCTCTGAGACGAAGACCCGGAACATACGCCTTCTGAAAATCACCATAATGGATTTTCCCTACCAGCAGGTGAGAAACACGTTATATAACATTCTATTGGGTGTAGTCAGATGACAATCGAAGAGGGTTACAGAGAAAGATACAAATCAGGGGACACTCCCTGGGACGCCGGTCAGCCGGATTTCAATCTGATCGAAATTGTGACCAAAAATCCTATTCTGAGCTGCAAAGCCTTGGATGTCGGTTGTGGAACCGGTGACAATTCCATTTGGCTTGCTAAGAACCGCTTTCAGGTTATTGGTACTGATACTTCGGACATTGCTATAGAGAAGGCAAAAAAAAAAGCTTCTAAAGCCATCGTTGAATGCGGTTTCATACTTGTTGACTTTACTAAGAACAGAATTGAAGGAGCCCCTTTTGGTTTTGTATTTGATAGGGGCTGTTTTCACTCATTCAGTTCTGAAAACGATCGAAGAAGGTTTGCCAAAAATGTCGCTACTCATTTGGAAGAAGCTGGCCTGTGGCTGACAATCGTTGGCAATGCTGATGAAGATCGCCAGGGTCCTGGCCCACCTCAACGGACTGCAGGAGATATAGTCTTGGCAGTGGAGCCTTATTTTGAGGTTCTTTCACTTGAATCAAGCGACTTTGGATCGAAGCGTTCAAACCCACCCAGAGCCTGGAGGTGTTTGATGCAGAAACGGCATGTGAAATAGTTGCTTTTAATAAATAACGAAAAGTAATATTGATCAGAGTAGACCCCTTTAACGCATATCGGATAGGAGGAAAAGAAAATGGAGCTTTTTGAGGCAATTAAGTCCCGTATGTCCATTAGGGGGTTTAAGCCGGATCCGGTTCCCAGGGAGATCTTGTTTAAACTATTAGGGGTCGCTACTCGTTCGCCTTCCGGTGTAAACTGCCAGCCATGGGAAATTTACATTATAACGGGTGAAGTCCTGAAAGAACTCAGACAGGTCTATGTGGAGCAATTGCGCCGGGGGATTAAACCGCACCCTGAAATTTATGGTGATTACGAATCGAAGGGTTTGTCACCATCACTTGAAGGTGTTTACAGGGAACGACAGGTTCAGCTTGGAAAACAGTTGTTTCAGGTCCTGGGCATAAAAAAAGGTGATGATAAGAAATTGCAGGAATATTATGAGAAGATGTACCGCTTCTATGATGCACCAACTGTCCTTATAATCGCTGCGGACGAGAGCCTTCTGCTCCCATTTGTCTCATTTGACATAGGTTTACTAACCCAGACAATAGCTTTAGCGGCCCAGGAGTATGGTTTAGGCACCTGTATTATGCGAGCGATAGTGGACTATCCCGGGCAAGCCAGGGATGTCGTTAAGATTCCTCAATCCAAACGACCGATAATTGGCGTAGCCATAGGTTACCCGGATTGGGATGACCCTATCAATGAACTGAGAACCGAAAGGGAATCCTTGGACAAAATAGTCACTGTGGTCGGTGAAAAATGACAAGGGTTGCGTATTTGATACTACAGCATCCATTATATTGTATGTTCGGGAGACCTTCAAAACTAAAAAGGTCGGCTTCACGGAGTAGATCATGAAAATCGTAAAAAATGTTGAAGACGCTGTAAATGCCAAAAACATTCCCAGCAACGCTGTAATTTATACCGGGGGAAATGCAGCCACTCCACAGGTGCTCCTGCGGCAGCTCGCAAAAGATGATTCCATAAAGAACGTGACACTCCTGAGCGTACTATTGCTCGGTGAAATTCAAGAACTATTTACGAAAGAAACGTGCGAGCGTATTGAACATCGCGTTATCTTTAACGGGCCTCACTCAAGAAAAGCCATGAATACCGGCAAGGCCAGCTATCAAATGCTGCACCTTTCGGATATACCGAGGCAGATGCGGCACTATGTGAAACCCAATATTGTTTTTCTCAGCGTAGCCGGGCCTGACAACGGCGGGAATTTCAGCTATGGCACGAGCATCGAGGGCTGTATGGCCGCGGTGGATTCGGCAAAGGCTCAGGGAGGCGTTGTCATTGCCGAAAGAAATGCAAAAATGCCTTTTGTTATGGGGACAACCATACATGAGCGTGAAATCGATTTCCTGGTCGACACGGACTATCCCATCCCAGTAAGTCCGGTAAACAAGCCGGATGATCGTGCAAAATTAATTGCCGATATAATCACTCAGCTCTATGTGGATGACGGCAGTACTCTTCAATTCGGTCTCGGGGAAATTCCGGAAGCGGTCACCGATGCTATTATACAAAAGGGGGTGAAAAATCTCGGCATTCATACAGAGCTGTTCGCTGATGCCATGAGGATACTCGTTGAAAAGGGTCTTGTTACCAAGCATTACCCGGATTTTACCTTCTCCGTAGCCACTGTTTTCCTGTCCACTACAGCCGCTGGCTACAAGTGGTTTAATTTTAACAGTTCAATACAGGGCCGTCCTTCGAATTTCACAAACCATATCCCCACCATCGCCCTACTACCCAAAATGGTTTCCATCAACAGCGCCATCGGGGCCGACCTGCATGGCAATATTTGGGCAGATTCCTTGAACGCCACCATGATTTACAGTGGAATCGGAGGTCAGGCCGATTTTATTCGAGGGTCCTATCTTTCCAAAGGTGGTGTTCCGATTATTGCCATGAAATCGACAACCAGTGATGGCGAATCGAAAATAATGCTGCGGAGCCCGAAGGGAATTACGACGACCGCTATCCCCGCTGATCCCGTGGTCATCGTCACCGAATATGGGGCTTTTGATCCCCGTGGATTGAATATCGCCGAACATGCAGTGGCCATCGCCCATCTTGCGGCCCCAAAATATCGAGAAAAACTTCTAAAACATATTTACGACAGCAAAGAGTACTATAGACCTCAGAAGATGGTTGGAGACAAGCCACCGAAAGGGTTTATTCCATATGATGCGGTGAAGTGAGGGGTGTAGAACAGGATATTAAAGAAGGCAGAGGTGCCTTTTTTATGTATACTGTCTCAGACAAAGGAGGATTCTCATGAACAACAGACGTATGGGCGAGGCATTTATATTAGGTGCATTACTGTGCATCGGTTTGGCATTGCTTGGTTATCTGATATCAGGGAGTATAATCCGGATTAAGGCCTTAAACAGGACAGTCACAGTTAAGGGGTTATCCGAGCGTGAGGTCCCTGCAAATATTGCTATCTGGCCGATCAAATTCAGCGAAGCGGGTAATGACCTGAACGACCTGTTCTCAAGCATTCAACGGAATAATTCTCTCATCATACAGTTCCTGAAAAACAACGGCTTTAAAAACCCGGAGATCTCAATATCTGCGCCGGCAATCATGGACAGACAGGCCCAGGGGTATGCAGATTCCAACAAGATAAAGTTCAGATATTCAGGCAGTTCAATAATAACCGTGTATACAGGGAACGTAGATTCTGTGCGAAAAACAATGAAAAAACTCGTTGAGCTTGGTAAAGAGGGAATAGCTATTTCGGGGCAGGATTATAATTCAAAGACAGAATTCCTATTTACTGAATTGAATAAAATAAAACCTGAAATGATTGAAGAGGCAACAAAGAATGCCCGGGAGGTGGCCGAGAGATTTGCAAAAGACTCTGAGAGCAAGTTGGGCAAGATCAGGCATGCAAGACAGGGTCAATTTTCTATTAACAATAGAGATAGCAATACCCCATACATAAAGAAGGTAAGAGTTGTCTCCACTGTGGAGTACTATTTGTCAGATTAAGGATAAACCATGTCATATTCGGCCATGCAACGATTTAAGGATGCATTAGAGGGGACTCCGCAGGACAGGGTGCCTATTTTTCCTCTGATAGCAGGGTGGGCGGCAGCCAACTTTTCCGATTTTTCGCCCCTTGAGGTGGCCTCCGACCCGCAGTTAATGGTGAAGGCCCAAATTGAGGCAAAAGAGTCCATGGGATATGACGCCGTTTTCAGCTATGTCCATCCTTTATACATCCCGGAGGCATTCGGATGCAAGGTTCGTTTTCTGGAATCCGGGCCACTGGTAGATCCACTTCCCCTTGAAATTACCCGTGTAAAGGATATTGATAATGTTCCACAACCTGATGCAAACAGAGAAGCAACGCTACCGGTTATATTGGAGGCTACCCGGGGTTTAAGTGCATATGGCAATGGTGAGATCCCTGTGGTGGGCCTTTTTGAAGGACCTTTCACCACCACCTGCCGGGTCATAGAGGCCGAACTGATTATGCGAATGATCTATAAAAACCAACCGGTTCTGGAATGCCTGATGGATAAGATCACCGATTTTCTGCTGGATTTTGGCCAGGCCCTGATCGAGAAAGGGGCAAATGTCCTTCTCATTCCGGAGCCGACGGCCTCCGCCTCCATGATCTCTCCGCCCATGTTCCGACGAATCGTCCTGCCCAGGCTCCGGAAGATTGTCAATGAGTTAAGGGTTCCCTGCATCTTACACATCTGCGGAGATACCCTTTCTCTGCTTGAAAGCATGGCGCACACCGGTGCATCGGTACTAAGCCTGGATCAGTGCATGGATCTTGCGGAAGCGCAAGCAGTAATCCCTAAGGCGGTCCTGGGCGGGAATGTAGATCCTGTCAACTCTCTGCTCATGGGAACCACAGAACAGGTTGAGGCGGATACGCTTAGATCTCTTTCAAAGGGAGGCCGAAGCCGCTTTATTCTCATGAGCGGATGCGGGATCCCTCCAAAAACCCCGGTGGAAAATATAGAAGCCATGGTCCGCACTGCGACCAAATCAACAGAATCCCAGGAAAATTCAACAGGGTAAATATCTGCCATTTACAACCGTGAATGATGTAGGACATATCAAATTGTAATTTTCATAATATGGGAGGTGGAGAAAATGAGTGAGTTGTTCCGTGCTCTTTCGTCTGTGTTTCCAAAGGATAGAATAAGCGATGATGAAACGGTTTTGGCCGGCTATGGGGCTGATGGGGCCATTGCACCCGGATCAATGACTCTTCCAAGCCTGGTTGTGTTACCAAAAACCATGGAGGAAATCAGGCATCTTTTGCAAATTGCCCATCGGAGCAGGGTTCCCGTAACGCCAATGGCCCGAGGTTCCAATATCGCCGGGATGACGGTCCCTGTTCAGGGTGGGGTCGTGGCTGACCTGAGGCTTATGAATAAGATTATTGAGATCAATGAAGATGCTGCGTATGCACTAATCGAACCGGGCGTGACATTCCATGAACTTTCTATGAAACTCAGGGAAAAGGGATTTTTTTGTCATCTTCCGACCGCTGCAGGGGGAAGCAGTCCTCTGGCCAATTACATGATGCGCCCCTCAGGCAACTTTACTGCCAAATGGGACCCCGACCCCCTGCTTTCCCTTGAAGTCGTCACCCCTGAGGCGGGAATCATAAAAACCGGTTCCGCTGCCTTTGAGACGGCGGGCTGGCGCGCAAGATACCACTGTTTCCCTGACCTTACAGGTCTTTTCGCAAATTCTTATGGCACCTTGGGGATCGTGACAAAGGCAGCCGTGAAAATATTTGATCGCGGGGAAGATGAGCGATTAGTTTTGACTACCTTTGATGATTTCCCTCCCGCCATGGATTATATGAAGCGCTTGGTAAGGAGAAACCTGGCGGAAAGCGTGACGTTCTGGACCTGGGGCTGGAATATGTTTCATGAAATGATGCTTTCCAAGTCGGAGAAAATGCCGGAAGTGATGTTAAAGCAGGACCAAAAGACCCCTCCTCCCGGAGTTCCCTTCGGTATCGCCTCTGCCCGGCTCAGCGGGTACAAGGAGGTCGTTGACGCACAGGAAAAAACTTGCATCAAGATTGCCAGGGAGCTTGGCGGCGACTCCCTCAATAATGAAGAAGCAAAAGAGAAATATCCCGGATGCTATGAATACTTGGATTCCTACTTTGTAAAAGGGATCCACCCTAAACCGGGTGAAGAATCTCAGATAAGGGCCGGGCTCCATTTGCCGGGCTGCCTGCTTACGGCTGAGCCCTCTAAGCTCCTGGAAATAGAAAAATTTATGTGGGATTTGGCTGAGCGGGAATTCAAACCACCCTATTTCTACCGTGCGCTTCCCTACTCACACGGGAGGGAGTTTTTCTTCGCCTTTGTGGTCTATGTAACAGGTTCCTTGATCGAACAGCGAGATTATTTATTACATTTAAAAAGCATATACGGCGATTTATACAGGAATTTGCTCCGTAACTATGGGGGGGTCATGTTCAGGTATCGAAAGGACCCTGCTTTTTTCGGAATGACCGGCCAATATGGAGAACTCCTCCGGAAGATAAAAAAACTTGTAGATCCCAACAACATCATGAATCCCGGCATGTTACTATTTTAGGAGGGAAGGATAATGGAAACCCGTTTCAATATCAGCGAAGACCTCTATACCGCAATGCACAAATGTATACGGTGCGGGCAATGTGGTTATGGTAACGAAGAGGCCCGGTTCAGCGTCCTGTGCCCCATGCAAATCAAGGGGAAGTATTTCACCTACAGCGCCGGTGGTATAATGCAAATCGCACGGGCAATTTACGAGGGGAAGATGGGGTTTTCAGAATCCGTAAGGGACCTGCTCTTTCAGTGTACTACCTGCGGTGCCTGCGAAATAAACTGCGGTATTATTGGGAGTCAGGTCGACCTTTTTACTCTGATGAAAAGAGAATTGGTCGAAAATGGCATTCCCCTTCTTGAACCCCATAAGTCCATTGTTGAAAATATACTTAGCAAAAAAAGCCCTTACGGAGGTAGGCTCCCCGCGAGGACAGAGTGGTTATCGGATGAGAAAAAAGACAGCATGTCCTCCAGTCCTGAAATATTCTACTTTGTGGGTTGCGTTTCATCCTACATGGAAACAGAAATACCAGATGCCTTTGTGAACGTGCTGACAAAACTCGATATCCCTTTTGCAATTAACGATGATGAGTGGTGTTGCGGGGCGCCTCTCTATTTTGCGGGATATGAAAAAAAGACATATGACATGGCAAAGCACAACGTTGAGGCCATAGAGAAAAGCGGGGCCTCAAAGGTGGTCTTTACCTGCCCCACATGTGCCATGGTCTTTAAGAATTATTACCCCCGTTGGGTCAAAAGACCGCTCCAGTTTGAAGTCCTTCACGCCACCCAATATTTTGAAAGGCTTCAGGATGAAGGCAGATTGAAACTGGGGCCTATGGGAGCGCAAAAAACCGCAACCTATCACGACCCATGCCATTTGGGGAGGGGACAGGATATTTATGATGCCCCCCGCAGGATACTGAACGCGATTGAAGACCTTGATTTCAAGGAACTAAACCTCTCCCGTGAAAACAGCTTTTGCTGCGGAGGAGGAGGGCTGTTGCCGACAGGCTTTCCCGGTTTTGCGGATGAACTGGCCCGGATAAGGGTTTCCGACATGGAGAAAACAGGAGCAGATCTACTGGTTTCAGCATGTCCGGCGTGCAAGGAAAATCTGAAAATTGCCGCAAAAAAATTGAAACGAGGTGCAAAGGCTATCGACATTACGGAACTCATCGATCAATCACTCCAATAGGATCCGGCAGAAATATACCCTAATTCTGCGAACCCAAACCGGGGAAAACCCCTAAGATCAAACCCTCGGAGGGAAGCACCATGGAACATTTTTCATCGATTCAGGTCCGAAACGTGAGGGGCACTCAAAATTTTTTTGACAAAGCTTTAGGGATTTTATATATACAGAATATTGTTCTACATGCAGAATAATACCTTTAGGGGGGGGCTTGATTCAATGAAGAAAACAGTTAAGCATCCAAATGACCCCCAAAAAGCCAAGTCAGCTTATAAGCCGCTGGTGCCGGCTGTGGAACAGGCTTCAAGGGTCCTCATCTGTTTGGGAAGAAGTCCCAAATACAAAATGACGCTGACGGAAATATGTAATCAGGTCGGAATCCATAAAAGTAAAGGTTATTCAATCCTTAATACATTGAAGCAATTTGGTTTAGTGGAAAAAGACCCTCAGACAAAAACCTACTCCCTGGGGGTCGGTCTGGTCTTTCTGGCACGCAATGTCCTGGACAATCTGGACCTGAGGGATATCGTAGAGCCTTACCTTGGAAGCCTTGCCAATGAAACATCCTGCACTGCCCTATTCGGTTTGATAAGTGCTGAACAGGTCTTTATTATTGCCAAGCATGAAGCGGACCATAATGTCGGAATAACCATAAGACTCGGTCACAGATTCCATATTACTTCCGGTGCCCATGGAAAGGCCATTGTGGCGTTTATGCCTGATGAAGAGAGGGAAAAGATCCTGGATAGAAAAAAGCTCTACTTCTATGGAGATGCTTCGGCAATGGATACAAAACGGTTAAGAAAAGAACTTTTGGAGTGCAGACGATCCGGATTTGCACAGGATAA
>Ga0222626_1000488_pt1 | contig 22707 bp, 19 predicted proteins | sample AntAcemetageno91_FD_179862 | JGI IMG/M metagenome (GOLD analysis project Ga0222626, IMG submission 179862) | Saline water microbial communities from Ace Lake, Antarctica - #91 | ecosystem: Environmental > Aquatic > Non-marine Saline and Alkaline > Saline | place: Antarctica: Ace Lake | collected...
CACGTGTTTTATTGAAGGCAGAGCTTACAAAAAAAGTGAAATCAGAACTGAACGAATGGATAAAACTCAATACACCTGCACGTGATAAATTAAAGGAAAAAAAGGATACTTTTTATGAAGAAGCTCCTGAGTTCAAATCGAAAGCAGGAAATGCCGTAAACCAAGGACTAGATGCCGTTACTGGTATTTTTAAAGCAGAATATTCAGGATTTCAACGTTTTAAATCAGATAGTATTCTCAAGCAAGTGTTTGCGAAACAAGAAGCGGCTATTGCTATCGCGTTTGTTGCGGAAGGAACCAATGTTCTTACAAATCCAGATCTTGAACTTGATACACATATAGACGCTTGGTTGAACACGATTATGCCTGAAGGGGAAGACCTCCCATTTAAGGATTTAAATACGAAATTCCATGTTCTTGAAATGGATCCTGAGAAAGAAAATGGAAAAGATGATATTCAAACCCTCATTGATAAAATGAAAACGGTTTCTCGTGAATATGTAGGCGGTGAATGGGAAGTGAAATATGAATCTTACGTGAAAAAGACAGGGCCAGAGGCGCTTGATTTCTCTGAATGGATTGATATGCAGGAAATCTCTGCATGGGATCGTATTTTTCTCCTTTTTAAGAAATTCTTTACCAATGAAAATGGAGAATTTGATCTCATGGCATTCATGAGCAAAAAGAAGGAAGGAGATTTGGATGAACGAGCATCAATCGCGAAATTAATTGGTATACTGAACGGAGAAGAGGTCGAAAATGATGAAGATCTTCCAGATATGGTGGAATCAATTAGATTGAAAGAAGAGCTTAAAAAGGACATGGATGAAAAGCCAGAGAATTTTATATTTGCTCCTGGAAAGGATGATCATAACGCTAAAGCAAAGGACTATATAAAAAATATAAAAAAAGTAGAAGATCTACGTGCGTTGAAAAGTATGTTCAGACAAGCAGGATCAGAAGTATATTATGAAAAATTTGGAATTGCGCTCAGACAAGGACTTTCAGTAGAAACATTATTGAAAATGAAAAGGAAGTCAGAGCTTATTTCTGTTGTTAAAAACGAACAAGACGGAGCATGGGAGTTGGAAATTAAAATTAATGAAAAAGATAAAGTAAAGGTTAAGTGGGATAATGAAGAAATTCAAAAGACACTAGAGGGATTGGTTGCTTATGGAAGTTTAAAATTAGTAGAAGATCGATTACAAATTTCAAATGATATGAGCAAGGAATACAACGATGTTAAATATTTAGGTAATTTTAACGCTATATTGGACAAATTTATGACGGGAGAGAAGTTAACCGATAAAGAGACAGAACTGAAAGAATTGCTGAAGGCCGATAATGTTCAATACTTTATCAAGCAGTTAAATAAACCAGATGTAGCATCAAACGTTGGTCCAGGTCCTTTTTCTACTTGGGATTTATCAATTCCTCTCTTGAAGCAAGTAAAAGGTTATGCATCAAATTTAAATCTATCAAGTAATACAAAAAAGAAAAATGGTGGTATAGAAATAAATCCTGATGTAAGGGGACATGGGGATTTGAAAGTAGAACTAGCTCCAGGTAAGTGGATTGACTTCGATAGATTTCATGAATTATCAGATATTTTGAAAGACCCCGAAAAAGCTCTCGAAACAATATTTAAATATGATGAAGCTGAGCAAAATATTAAAGATGAACAAGACCGAATAGATGCACAGAATAGCGATGAGGAAGACTAAAATAACAACATTTAATTTCACAAAATGAACCTCCAAGACATAAAAACAAAAACCGGAAAAACACTAAAGGACTTCTCAGTCCCTGAGAAACTTATTAAGAAAGATTCGCCATTGGTGCAACTGATCTTGGAATCAGAGTCTATGGATGACGGAGAGCGTCAGTATTGGTTCAATCTGTCTGAGGTTATGAACAGTGAACAGGTGGAGAAATTGCGTGATATCTTGGTGCGGGAGAAACAGAAATTGGCAGAAATTGAAGCGAAATACAGTCAACCAGGAAAGAAAGAGGATCCGGCTATGGCGTTTCAACGAGCGCAAGAAGCAGGGGCTCGGCGTGCTGAACAACGAGAAGAACTCAAAGAAAAAGAAGCTTCCTTTGAAGCAGAGGAAGATAAACATCAAGAGGATCTCTTGGACAAAGAATTGGCGAATATGTAAAATTTCCATTTCGTCATTGTCGCTTGGCGGCAATCCGTAGGGGAGTTATCGTTTTAACAGAAGTATTGAAAAAATCGTGTAATGATAATTCGCTTCGCTCAAGATGAACGGGATTTGTTAACAGGATCCTTCCCCGATAAAAACGGGGACAGGCTCTCAGCGAGGATGACGGTTTATTTAGAGAAAAAGTGTTCCTTCAAGAAAAGATACGGAAAGACACACACCGCATTGAAGATGCGTTTTCCTCGTTTGTGCGGTTCGAGGATGAGTCTCCACAACCATTCTAAACCTATCTTTTGAAGTGCCTCAGGGGCTCTGAGAGCCTTTCCGGTCCAGAAATCAAATGTTCCCCCAACTCCCACTGCAATGCGCAGAGAGGGGATGCGACGCCCAAACTCTTGAATCCATACTTCTTGGTTCGGTGCACCGAAGGCAACGAGGATTGCATCGGGGTTTGTGTCCGCTACAGCGTCAAATGTTGAGACGGTTCCATCGATCGCTCCAGCGACTTTGAGTCCTGGATACCTTGAACACATTTCTTGTTCAACCTTTCCTGCAACACCAAATCCTCCGAGGAAGAAAATAGATTTCCCTGTTTCACTGCACATCTTGCAAACCCGCTCGGCAACTTCCACACCAGTGATTCGCTCTATTCTTTGATTCAAGAAAATACGACTCATAAGTGAAATCCCAATGCCATCGCATATTTTTAAATCGGCGTTTTCTAACGCCTGTGCAAAACTTTTATTTTGCTTCGCTTCCACTAAAAACTCAGGGTTCACTGTTGCGATCTGGCACAATGTGTCTCCGTTCAATTTTTCCGCTAACACGGTATCAATTTCTTTGCGAGAAATTTGATCGATGTCGACATCCAAAATAGTTACTTTTTTCATTGTTTCCGACAACTACTGTATTCCATTGCATTTTTCCTGCAACTCTTGCCAGTGTTGCTGTATACTCGCAACGAACATGAAACGATTTATTCACGTGAACAACGCCTTTGCCTGTGAAATATGTGGGCATGAGAACCCGCCTGCAGAGCAGACGTGTCGAAATCACTGTCGTCACTGTCTCAACTCCAAACACGTCGATAAGAACCCCGGAGATAGGCAAGAAGAGTGCGGAGGTGTCATGAAGCCAATTGATGTAGAAATACAATCAGGAAACATGAAATCGATCGTCTTTAAGTGTCAAAAATGTGGAATTGTACGGAAAAATAAAATCGCGATTGATGATGCACGAGAAAAGCTCCTCGAAATGGTTGAAAAAAATGCTGATTTAAGGTAGAATAAGGGGAATTATTCTCTTTTTATGAATCATTTTTACAACACTTTTCGGAAGACCCACGATTGGGGGTGTTTTGTGTATCAAAACGATGGGGCGAATGAAGTTGATTTTATGGCAGAGGTGGAGAAGGACAAGAAAGATCAATCAGAGTTTCAACCATTGTCTGATGAACGGAAAGAAGAAATGGATAAAGACCAAGAAGGTCGAAATTACCAACAGGCGATTAACGAAATGATCGAACATATTGAAAGTGGAGAAACGAAAGAATCCCCGAAAGGTTTTGGTGCGATTCCAGCTTCAGAATTTCTTAACCGAACAACGGAAGATTTAAATACTTTGTTTGTGGAGAAGGAAGGGGCTATTGATTTTCATGGAAATGAAGGCGCTCGTCGATATGTCGGAATGGGGGATTTGTTTTCGAGTAAACAGCAATTCATAAAGATGAATGACATTGTTGGAAAACGATCTATTGCGAATGGAAAAGTTGGATATGTAGACAAAAGTGGAAACTATCTTGCAATCTTTGGCGGGGAGACAATGGATCTTACCGTTTCGGAAGAAGAGCAGGGAGGTTTCGAAAATATTCAAGAGTATTCAGAAGAAGAAGAAGAAGATGCGAAAGAAGAATTTAGAAAGAAAGTTGAAGCAAATGAAAAAGCACTTGAAGAAATGAGGGAGGCAATGAGAGAGCTACTTAAAGATCAAGGACTTTCAGATGAAGTTATAGATAACATGAACCCAAAAGAAATGTTTAGACGCGTTGGGAAATTCATGGCACAGCAAGTAGAAGAAAAATATGGTATCCCTTGGAAGGTTTGTTTTGCTCAGGCAGCACTTGAATCTGGATATGGAGAAAAGGCTCTTGGGAATAATTTCTTTGGAGTTAAAGCGATGAAAGGATATTTGGGGAAATCTCAAGAATTTATGACCACAGAGTATTGGGGAGATAAAAGTAAAGCTTCAAAAATGGTTGATAAATTTCGAGCATACGATTCGATCGCCGATTCATTTAATGACTATGGACAACTCTTGAGTAATACTTCTCGATATGCTGGAGCATTCCAATATAAGAACAATCCGAGGAAGTTTTTGGAAACAGTTATCGCTTCTGGGTATGCGACAGATCCTCAGTACGTTAACAAAGCGGAGAATACATTGAGACAACTTGGATACTCGCTTGACGACAGGAACGACATGCTCTCTTCTTAAAGAAACCGCTTCGCAAAGCCTCTTTTTCGATGTATTATTTTAAAACATTTCCTTTTTTGTTGCAATAGGAAATGGGGTTAATCCGCTTGCCAAGAGGGGAAAAGAAGCTCTACAATCCCGCCAGCTTTTTTATATCTCTTAACCCATATACAAAATGGCTATGTCTAAAGGCGATCTCGTTGTAGAAGTTGCAAAAAGTTGCGCATGCACTAAAAAATGTGCAGGTGATTCACTAGAAGCAGTTCTAGGAGCAATTACAAAAGAACTCTCAAAAGGAGGACAAGTAACTGTTACAGGATTCGGAACTTTCAAAGTTTCAAACCGAGCAGCTCGTGTTGGAGTTAATCCTCAAAATCCTTCACAAAAAATCAATATCCCAGCTACAAAAGTACCTACTTTCAAAGCTGGTAAAAACTTGAAAGAATCTGTTCGAGCATAATTCGACCCTTTTATTTCAGAATTAAAAAAAACCCCGCATTGCGGGGTTTTTTTGTTGGTTACAATGTTTTATTTTCTCGGAGCAGGTCGTCGGTTTTGATTTCCGTTCGGCTTGTTTCCACCATTCCCATTTCCACTTCCGAAATCCTGTGTGAGTGATTCCATATCTTTCAAGAGTCCAGAGAATTCAGATCTCTTTTTTGAGAGTTCTGTTTTTTCTTCTTGGATTTTCTTTTCAAGGTCTCGAATATCACCTTGGTACTTCTTAATATTTTCTTTGTGTGAAGCCACATAGTCTGTGATTTCTTGTTTTACAAGCTTCAGTGTTGCCAAAGGATTGTCCTTTGAACTTTTTGAAGCACTGTCATCTTGTGTGCTTGTTGCCGGAGTTGTGTCTTCTTTTTCTAAAACAATTGTTTTTTCCTCTTCTGGTGAAGACTCTTTCTCTACTTTTTCAGAAAAACTAGGAGCAAGAGATTGAGGAGGTTCTACCGGTGTTTTATCTTCTTCTTTTTCGAAAATGATCGATTTTACTTCGTCTTTTGGTGTTTCGATTTTTGCATCTTCAGGAGCTTCGTCATTGGTAGTTGGAAGTACAACACTCGTTATGATTGGTTCAGTAGGTTCGTCCTTTGTTGGTTGTTCTACCTTTCGCTCCAATGATTCAAATTGTTTTGGTTCTGGAGTTGGTAATGGTACTTCTTCTATGACAGGTGCTTCGGTTTCCACTGATTTGGTTTCTTCTGCAACCACCGCATCATCATTTCCCAAAGAGAAAGGATTCGGTGTTTCTGCAGGAGCTTCCGTCGCAGGTGTCTCTGTTTCCACTACAGGAGCATCTGTAACAATAGGAGCTTCCGTTTCTACTGGAACTTCTGTTACAGGCGCTGTATCAGCAAAAGGATTTGCTGGCGTTTCAGTCATGGGCGCTTCTGTCGGTGTCCCATTATCTTCTACTACAGGCTCAACTGCTGGTGGTTCTGTTACCACTGGAGTTGCTCCATCATCTTGCCCAGCTGGGGTAGGAACGGCTGTTCCATCACCTTGTGCTGAATCTTGATCATCACCGCCGAGACCGAAGTTGAATTTAACCATTGTTAAACGAATATAATTTGACTTTTTTAGTCTTATCAGGATACTTTACAGGATTTTGGAAGAAAAATCAACCTTTTTGAACCCCTTTTGCCCGTGAAAACCTTTCAAGAGCGAGTTTCGGAGTTTTCCCTGAAAGCAAAAGCAACGCTTGGAAAAGTGAAAACACTCGCATCTCTCGAGGAATTTAACACCGCGTTTTTAGGGAAGAAAAGCGAATTGAATATTCTGCTCAAAGAATTAAAAGAACTCTCTGCCGAGGAAAAGAAAGTGGCAGGGCCCGCTATTCAAAATGTTCGATCAGAATTACAGACAGAATATGAGACAAAGAAGACTGCTTTTGAAACAAAGGAATTGAATGAAAAATTGGTTTCCGATTGGATCGATGTCACGAAACAAAAATTCACAGGAAAAGGATCACAACATCCGATTTCTCGTGTACAACGACAAGTTGAAGATATTTTCACCTCCATGGGCTTTGAAATAGCTGATGGGCGAGAGGTAGAAACAGAGTGGCATAACTTTGATGCCCTCAATATTCCAGCGGCGCACCCTGCACGTGATATGCAGGATACGTTTTGGATTCAAAAAAACTCAGACAATCCGCATGAAAATGCGGTTCTTCGCACACAAACCTCAAACGTTCAGATTCGAACAATGATGGAGCATGGCGCTCCCGTTCGACTCATTGCGCCGGGGCGTGTATTTCGAAGTGAGGATGTAGACATGACGCATGATGCTACCTTTTACCAAGTAGAAGGACTGCTTGTGGATAAAAATATCTCATTATCCCACTTGAAAGGCACCATCCAGACAATGCTCTCAGAGCTGTTTGAACGCGAAGTAAAGATTCGATTTCGTCCCGGATATTTCCCGTTTGTGGAACCAGGACTGGAGGTTGATATGTGGTTCGAATTCACGACCAAAGCCGGTGAAAAAAAGGCTCTGTGGCTTGAATTCATGGGAGCGGGTATGGTTCATCCAAACGTTTTGAAAAACTGCGGGATTGATTCCAAGCAGTATTCAGGATTCGCATTTGGATTTGGACTGACGAGACTCGCAATGATGCGATATGGCATCGATGATATTCGTCTTCTCTTTTCACAAAAGAAAAACTTTCTAAGACAATTTTAATTCACACTATGACATCAAAAAAAGACGCAGGAGCCGGTAAATTCCAAGCACGAATTGCGAAGTTTCCAAAGGAAGTACAACAACTTATCCAGAAAGGAAAAGAACAAAAATTCATTACAGAGCAAGAATTGATGAAAGTCGTTCCAAACATTGAGAAAAACATTATTCTCCTCGATGAACTCTACGAATTATTTCTTGATTTGGATGTCGAAGTTATTGACGTTCGAGAAGAGAAAATTTGGAAAGAAAAACAGGCTAAAAAAGAGAAAGAAGCCGCAGAAGATGGAAAGCCAATAGCGGTAAAAGTTGTTGGTGCGGATAAAGATGATGACGATGATGATGACGAAGAAAAAGAAGAGGAAGAAGAACCAAAGACAGTGGATCTTTCGGAAATTTCTGGAGATTCTGTGCGAATGTACTTAAACGAAATTGGACGAATTCCTTTGCTCAAAGCGGAAGAAGAAGTATCTCTCGCGAAACGAATCGAGATGGGGGACTTGTCTGCGAAACAAAAACTCGCGGAATCAAACCTCAGATTAGTTGTGTCTATTGCAAAACGATACATCGGACGAGGATTGCCATTCCTAGACCTCATGCAGGAAGGGAACTTTGGACTCCTTCGTGCGGTTGAGAAATTCGATTACCGAAAAGGATTTAAATTCTCTACCTACGCAACATGGTGGATTCGTCAGGCTATTACGCGTGCTATCGCGGATCAAGCCCGAACAATCCGAATCCCAGTGCACATGGTGGAGACGATCAATAAGTTGCGATACACGCAACGACGACTTCAACAAGAACTTGGACGAGAACCACTGCCAGAAGAATTAGCGGCAGAGATGGATCTTGAAATTAAAAAAGTGAATTACATCCTCAAGATTTCCCAAGACATCGTTTCACTCGAAGCGCCTGTGGGAACAGAGGAAGACTCTAAGTTGTCAGACTTCATCGAGGATGAAGCAGCGGTTTCACCGTTTGAAACTGCCCACAGAAAGATGATTAAGGAAAACATTAGTGGGCTCCTTGAATACCTTTCAGCGCGAGAACAAAAGATTATCAAAATGCGATTTGGAATTGAGGACGGGATTCCTCATACACTCGAAGAAGTTGGACGTGAGTTCAATGTAACACGAGAACGAATCCGACAGATTGAGGGGAAGGTATTGGAAAAACTCCGAGATCACCCAATGTCTGTAAAAATTGCTTCTTGATTTTTTTCTTAAAAAACTTACCCTCCTTTCACAAAATTTCACCATGGCAAAAAAAGATACAACCGAACCGGCAAAAAAAGTTCTCGTTACCAAAGAGGGACTTAAGAAATTAGAAGCAGAACTCAAAGAGCTTATTGATACAGGGCGAAAAGAAGTATCAGATCGACTCGCCGAAGCAATCTCTTATGGAGATTTGTCAGAAAATTCAGAGTATGATGAAGCGAAAAATCAACAGGCTTTTACAGAACTTCGTATTAAAGAACTCGAAGAACAAATCAAATTCGCTGAGATTATTAAAGAATCACAAACAGTTGAAAAAGGAGTGATTCAAATTGGGTCAACAGTGAAATTGAAACATCCAGATGGAGAAGAGCACGAATATACGCTTGTCGGATCTACAGAATCAGATCCTATGATGCATAAGATTTCAAACGAATCTCCAGTAGGAGAGGCAATCATTGGAAAGAAAGCAAAAGACAAGGTTGATATTCAAGCGCCAAACGGAAAATTCAAATACGAGATTTTGAAGGTAAGCTAAGAAATAAAATAGTCTCGTCATTGCCGCTTGGCGGCAATCCTATTCGTTGTTATCGTTTTTACAGAAGTATTGAAAAACCTGTATAAGGGATTATTCGCTTCACTCAGTATGAACGAGGTATATTTACAGGATCCTTCCCCGATAAAAACGGGGACAGGCTCTCATCGAGGATGACGTTATTCTTTTTTTGCATTACAATTTTTGTGTATGGATAATTTACGTTCAGTAGCCGCAACGATTCTCGTTAATAAAGAAGGGAAATACCTCATCGTTAAAAAACCGCGCAAGAATCATGCGTGGCAATTTCCACAAGGAGGCAGAGAAGAAGGAGAGACCTTGCTTGAGGCCGCAGAACGAGAACTCAAAGAAGAGTGTGGAGCAAATTTGAACGTTGAATTCTTACCGGAGTCAGTGGGGGAGTATTCCTATGATTTTCCAGAAGACTTCAAACGGCATGATGAAAACATTACGGGCGTAAAGGTAACCTTCTTCCGTGCAGAATTTCTCAGTGGCGACATTGAACTAGAAGTTGAAGAGCTTGAAGATTACGCGTGGGTCACCAAAAAAGCATTGAGCGATTATTTTGAAGGGGAGTATTTGAAAACTATTAGGGAGTTTTTATAAACAATAATTCCCCGATTTATTCGGGGATCTTCATGTTTGTTTTTAGAAAATAATTTCGAAGATCCCGGAACGAGTCCGGGAACATATTATTGACTGGATCCTCCAATTGAATTGGAGGATGAGGGGGAGAATTACTTCCACGTTAATTTCTGAGACACAATCTTGAGAGGCGTTCCCCCAATACTTTTGATTGAATTTCCTTTTGGTTTGCCACAGATCCATTTCAAGCAGTCATCGACCTCAGAAGCGCTGGGCGTCTTTTTGGCGATATGACGTAGGAATTCCTTCTGCAAGATCGTATGGAGCCCCAGAAAGACCTCTAGAGCTATATTCCGACTCTTCAAGTGTCGTTGCATTTCCAATTGCACAAACTTCGCGGTTTCAGAAAAGATTTCTGCCTCTGTCACAAATACCTTTTCGAGGTTCGGTGTAATCTTTCGCAAATGAGGCACGACCTTGTGCCGGATGAGATTCCGTTCGAGTTCGATATCATTGTTTGATTTATCCTCTACGAATTTAATTTTGTACTTCTTCGCATACGCCTCGATCTCGCTTCGGGGGATATTCCAGAACGGCTTTGTTGTAATATCAAAAGGGGAGAGACCCGCGAGTCCCGTACCCTTCGTTAACCGAAAGATCATCGTCTCTACCAGATCGGTTGCGTGATGTGCCGTGAGAATCCGTTTCGCTCCAAAGTGTTTGGCCGCATCTTGAGATCTCGTATTTCTTTCATCTCGCCAAGACTTCTCTTTGTTTTTAGAAGGTACGGTGTCCAATTTATCGCCATAAAAAGAAATATTCATTGGAGAACCCACACCTGATCGGGGTCGGGTGCAAGCTTTTTGTACAAACTCAGAATCTTTCCTGGATTGTTTCCTTGCTCCGTGATCAAGATGAAAGACCGCAATGTGCTTGGGGTCTACTGTCTTGCAGGCTGTATCCAAAAGAACCATTGAATCAATGCCTCCCGAAATCGCGAGTAATATTTTCTTCTCAGCGAGATTTTCTCGCTTTAAGAATTCGATAAACAATTTTTCAAGACTCATTTAATTAATCAGTTGATCCAAATCCTCCACGAGAAATTTCTCCAGGAGTATGTACTTCATCAAGCTCTACTTGCTCGGCTCGTACAAAGAGACCTTGAGCGATCCGTTCTCCTTTTTCTACCGTTACCGGTTCATTTGAGAAGTTGAGTACCTGAATCAGGATTTCATCTTTTTCTCCGTGATAGTCTTGGTCGATGAGCCCCACAGAATGAGGGAATACGAGTGATTTTTTTCTTGGGGTTGAGCTCCGTGGCAGAATTAACAATGCGAGGTTCTCAGGACATTTTACAATCACGTTTCCAGGGACAAACCCTATTTCATGGGGATTGATCACCGTTTCTTCTCTCGCGAGAAAATCAAACGCAAAACTGCCCTTCGTTTCGTATTTCGGCAAAGGCAAAGACTCATCGATACGGAAAATTTCTACTTTCATCGACTTTTAGTGTAGCGGAAAAAAACCAATTTTCAATTGCTCAAATTGGCTATTTTGTCATACTTCCGGCGATGAAAAAATTATTGCTCCTGCTCGCATTATTCCTTGTTTCAACGACATTCGCCCAAGAAGCTGAAGTGGCGCTGACATCCCTCGTTGAAGATGATCAAAAACTGTTTGAAGAAGATCATATCCAACCACTTATCTCAGCAGATGAATTTGTGGAGATTGGGACAAGAGCCCTCTTCGATGCTTCTCAAACCAAGAAAATGGCCCCTGTGGAAGGGATGCCCGTCTATTCATGGGAATTCGGAGATGATAGTCGAATGCAGTGGGGAGAAAAGATTACGCATACGTACTCTCATCCGGGGAAGTACACCGCAACGCTCTACGTTCGGCAAGGAAAGAATAGGGAATCAATTACACAGGACGTAACAATTTATGATACAAAAGGAATTCTCGTCTCTGAACCTGATTCAGGATACGAACAGGTTGTGGCGCAGGCAGGTGAACATGGGATTTGGCTTGAAAATATTATCTACGAACGATCAGCGACGGGTTTCTCCTCAGAGGAAGACTTCATTCGTCGAATTCAAGAACACATTGATTTTGTGAAAGAGGCGAAGTTGATTGTTTTTCACACAAAATCTGTTTCAGGACTGCAGAGTTTTGCGCAGTTTTGGCAGAAACTATCAGTGGAAAAGAAATTCGATCTCAAAGATAAACTCTGGGTTCAAATGTCAGATGGATCCATTGATCAAATAGGGAAGCTGGTTCAGCCACTCTTCTCAATTCTAAAACCGAACTTCATTTTGCTCACACGGACAGAGTCTTTTAACCCCATCTTCGAACAAGTCGATTCAGGGGATGCTATTGAGAAATTGAAAGCAAGAGGGTTAGAATTCCGGATTATCGATCAACGAAGTTCGACCTCACCATTGCTCGTGTTCTCAAATCTGACGACCTACTTTGTAGCGAACGGAATTTCACAAAACGTTATTTACATCCTTTTGGCGGTGCCATTTATCGTGTTCGTGATTGCGTTCCTTAGACAGTTTGTAGGAATCTCTACATTCGGAGTCTACGCACCGTTGATGCTGGCACTCAGTTTCTTGGTGCTGGGATTGAAATTTGGATTCGCAGTCTTTCTCGTTGTAATGTTAGTGAGTTATCTGATTCGGCTCTTTTTCGAGCGCGTGGAACTGCTCTATATCCCGAAGGTGAGTTTGCTCCTCAGTGTGCTTTCACTTTCCTTCTTCTTAGTGTTGGGACTGGCGGTGCATTTTAAATCTCCAGTGAACCTGACCTTAGCGATTTTCCCGATGCTCGTGATGGCGACGTTGTCTGAGAAATTTCTCTCAGCACAGTCTATGGCAGGAATCCGATCAGCGCTTATTACGGCCGGAGAGACGGTTATTGTGGCGCTCTTGGGATATACGCTCGTAACATGGTCATGGTTGGAGGGAACAATTCTCTCGATGCCAGAGCTCATTCTTGTGCCCATCTTAGGAATCATTTGGTTAGGACGATTCACGGGGTTGCGACTGACGGAGTACTTTAAGTTCAGAACGCTTTTTCACGAAGAAACAAACGAAGAATAAACAATGAATTTTTTTAAACGCGCTAGCAGTATTTTGGGAATAAATGCGAGAAATCTGCATTACATTGCCAAGTACAACACGGCCACAAACAAGAAGTTTGCGGATGATAAAATATTCACCAAAAACTTTCTCCAGTCTCGTGGGATTGGGGTCGCGAAACTGTATCAAACGGTTAAAAATTACCGAGAGCTGACACCTGAATTTTTCGCAGCACTGCCCGATTCCTTCGTTATCAAGCCCAATCGTGGATTTGCTGGAGCAGGGATTTTGGTCATTGTGAGCAAGAAAGGGAAGTATTGGGTTACGGCTTCTGGAAAAAAACTCGATGAAGAATTTCTGTATCGTCACTGTGGAGAAATCGTAGATGGGAAATATTCCATCTCTGGAATTTCAGATGCGGTGATTTTTGAAGAGCGACTCGATCCACACCCGAGTTTCCGAAAATTGTCGGACATAGGGCTGTCGGATGTTCGGATTGTGGCATTCAACAATGTGCCTGTCATGGCGATGCTTCGTGTACCAACGCATGAGTCAGAAGGGAAAGCGAATATGGAGTTGGGAGCGATTGCACTAGGAATTGATATTGGAACAGGAAAAACGACAGGAGGAGCCTATCATTCACACTTCGTTCGCAAGATGCCGAATGGTCATCCAACAGAAGGATTTCAAATACCATATTGGGATGAGGTTCTTTTTTCTGCGGCGAAGATTCAAACGCTGTCAAAAATTGGATTTGTGGGAGTTGATATCGTTATTGCGAAGACGGGCGTGAAGGTCCTCGAAATTAACGCCAGATCGGGACTCAAAATTCAAATTGCCAATCGAGTTCCGCTCAAACGACGACTCGAAAAAGTTGCCGACTTGAAGGTGCTCACGCCAGAAGATGGAGTCGAAATTGCGAAGACCCTCTTTTCTCAAAAAGCAAAAGTACAAGAAGACGAGAAACCAACGAAGCCAGTTATAGGGGTAACAGAGATGGTGGTGCTCAATCTTGAGAAACCAGAAACAATTGTCGCGAGAATAGATTTGGCGTCCGAAACAAATAAGATTTCTTCCAAATATTATGCGGGACAAATTCTCGATGTCACGATTCAAAACAAGCGAATAAAATTGCCAGTCGAAAAAGTAGAAATGGAAGGGGTCGATCTTATTTTGGCAGGGAAATTTCTCACGGATTTCTATATTGACCCAAATAAAGTTGCTGACCAAAAAATGCCAGAAATTGTAAAAGCACAGTTGGATGCGAAAATGATTCAGAATATCGACGAGAAGGTTTGTGAGATTGATGAGCAAATTAAACTGCTTTCCTACATAAATCCTCGGAATCTTACAGAGCAAAAGGCTCTTTTTCTCGCGAACCCTGAATTTTCTCCGCGGTTCTTTTATAGAGAATGTGACTTGGATCTCGATCAAATGCGACGAGACCTCAAACGAATTCCAGAAATAGATCATGAGCTCTATCCGCTTTTTGCGCGGAAAGTATCGGAGGTTGAACAGAAGATAAACCTCGTGGAGTCTGTGGGGACAAAAGACTTTGTAGCGGCCTCTCGTGATATGTTTGGAGCTGTTACGGAGCGAATCTATAAGGAAGCCGTGCAATTCCTTCAAACGCACAGAGATACGTTTCAGGAGGATCCGAGTCCGGAACTCGATACCAAAGCAACGGAGCACAGACTCAAGGACTTTCTTCGGATTCATAAGCTTTCTCACTGGAAAATTAAGATCTTGGAAAATACAGTTGCCGATATTCAGGTGACGAAAAAGCACATCATCTTTCTTCGCAAAGGAGCGAAGTTTCGAGAAAACAGACTCAAGGCGCTATTGGTTCATGAGATTGGAACGCACGTGTTCCGATTTGAAAATGGAAAACTCCAACCATTTCGAATTCTCGAAAGAGGAACAGCGGGATATTTGCAAACAGAAGAAGGACTGGCTGTTTGGAATCAAAACAAACTTGGGTTCGATCTTGGGGAAAAATTCTTCACACCGGCCTATCAAATTATTGCGATTTACTTAGCGAAAAAATTCTCATTCCAAGACCTTTTTCATTATCTCAAAGATACGTATGAGATGAGTGATGAATTGGCGTGGAAGCTTTGCGTGAAAGCAAAGAGGGGACTGCGAGATACCCAAGAAAAGGGTGCGTTCACCAAAGATGCTCTCTACTTTGTGGGACTTATGGAAGTTGAAAAGTTCCTTAAAAAAGGAGGAAAAATCGAAGATCTCTACATTGGAAAAATTTCGATAGGGGATTTGAAGCTTATCGAAAAAATGGAAGAGATTCAGCCGGCGAAATTCTTGTTGTGATAGAAAATTAAAGAGTCTAAAAGTTAAAAAGTCATTCCGGCTTGACCGGAATCGGGTGAATACTTGGAAATATGTTGGAAGCGTTAGCGCGTTACCTGTGTTTTGTTTTTCGTGGAACTTGTCCTCGTTTTTATCGGGGACTCTTTATACATGAGAATAACTCATCTGATTCTGGGCAAGCCAGAATGACTAGGGAGAAAACCCCCAAGGGATAGCAATTTCTTTATTATTCTCGACCTCCTGAATACTGCGGATTGGTGAAACTCTCCAAAGTTTCATTAATCAAATTTGATAACTCTCGTGCGAAGGGGGCGATATTTTCAGACTTCTCGATAGCACGATTGGCTTGTTTGCTGGCCAGATGAAGATTCTCTAAAGCGTAGAGGTTCTGTTTAAACTTCAATGCTCGTAGGCCATCGGCGAAGTGATTCAGTGACCGAGAAATAGCACTCGCAGCAACGGCATCTTTATTGTTCCGTACGTGTGTTAATCGTTCGGTGAGTTCGGTGATATCCTGTAAATGCATCTCCGCCATCTCTGGTTTTCCAGCGCGGAGCAAGGTAATGAATTGTTCGATCTCGGCCTGGAGCTCAACAAATATTTTGGTGACAGTATCTCCATAGAGAAGCTTTCGTTGTCGGAAGGTCATGAGAGCAGCCTCTCGTCGAGAGAGTGTTTTGTGTGGTCGATAGAGTTGATCAGGTGGAAGGTGTGCAATTTGAAATCGTTTCGCATAGGCAAAGTGTGGTGCGAACCAGCTTTCTTCTGGAATATCGGTCGCAATGTTCTTTGTTCTTCCAAAATAAGGAGAGAAGTTTACCTGCGTGGAACGGAATAAAAATGCCAAGAACTCAGCTTTACTGGCCAATGCATGCGGACGGAAATTCGTTTTATCTTTTGTTGAAATGATATTGATTTCAATGGCTCGTTTAATCACGGGTCCATACCATGCATTTGGATCGACATCTTCGAAGACCGTGATGCCATCGCTTTCCCCAATAGCAATATCTCCGGCTCGGAGGGCAATAACGAGGGCTTCGGCACGAGTAACTTGTCTTTCTGGAAGGAAATTTCCATCAGGAAACACATTCATAATGCCGATATCATTCAGATGCATAAAAACCTCTCTTTGAGGATCATCAGGAGAAAGGTCTAGAAAGGCATGCGTGGATAAAGTTGGAAGGAAAATAATGAGGGCAAAAACCAACTTTTTCATCATCTGAGAGTATAATTTGTGTTCAGTTGTTGGTCAAATTTTTTGTACAAAAAAACATTGACGGAGTTTGGTGAACAATGTGGAGTGAGGAATAGGGAATTTCAACAATTACAACCCCAGTCATTCCAGCTTGCCTGGAATCGGATAAGAATTTGAGATATGTAAGAAAGCGTTAGCGCGGTACTAATGTTTGTGTTTCGTTTTCCTCTGCACACAAGAGAAGAACGGAAGTGATTCTGGGCAAGCCAGAATGACGTAATGTTTTCTTAGTTTTTTATTGTCACATGCTTGCTTTATCCCTTTATTTCTGGTACAATACCCCGATTTAGAAACTCATGAAAAAACTAATTGCACTGGCCGTAACGATATGGAGCATCTTGGGAACGGTCCCTATGGTGAATGCCTATTCGTACGAAGGAGCGCCAAGAACTTTTACTATCACTGGTTATTACTCACCTTTGCCAAATCAGAATTTGTATCTGACGGGAAGCTATAAAGCAGAAATCAGGCTCAATGGTTCTGGTATTGCGGGAGCCGATGGGACGCCCGTTTACCCTGGAATGATTGCCGCACCGCGGTCCTTTGCCTTTGGCACGAAGATTAAAATCCCAGGACTTGGGGTTGGAATGGTGAACGATAGGGGAGGCGCCATTGTTGAAAAAGGAGAACGAGACTTGGCGAAACACGATCGACTCGACATTTGGATGGGATACGGAGATGAGGGACTCAGACGAGCTTTGTCATTTGGAGTGCAACACATTGATTGTGTGATGTACGGTGGTGATGCGCCGGTTCAAGTAGGAATGAACTTTTCTGTTCCTCCTATGTTAAATGAGATTGTGGACTTTCCTGATCGAACAAACTTCTCTCAGAACTTTTCAAATGGTTCACGAGGAAATGGGGTAAAAGACCTTCAACGAGCACTTCGAGATGTTGGGTTCTATGAACGAGTCATTCACGGTATTTTTGACGAAGGAGTGGAAGACGCCGTGTATGCCTTTCAAAAGAAAAACTTCATCGTACGTGATCGAGAGGAAGCAGGAGCGGGAGTCTTCGGACCACGAACACGAGGGGAATTAAGTCTTCAACTTTTCGATGCAGAAATTCAAAAACGAGTGCAAGAAGCGTGGGAAAAATTTAAATTTGAAGATGACCTCGAACGAGGAAAGAAGAACGCATCTGTGTTGAAACTTCAACAAATGTTGGTTCAACAAGAGTTTATGACAGTGACACCCACTGGATACTTTGGACCAAAAACAGAAGCGGCCCTTACTGAATTCCAAATGGCTCACGGTATCATTGCTCGCTCAACAGCGACAGGAGCTGGAAAAATGGGGCCATCAACGAGGGAAGTTTTGAACGAACTCCTTGCTCAACAAAAAGAAACCATACTTGCCGAGAAAGCAGAAATTCTTGCTTTCGCGAAAATGCAGCAACGATTTGCGGCACTTTCCAGAAATACTGGATTAAGGAATGGATCCCCAGTCGTAGCTGGGGACAGGCTATTATTTACTCAACGATAAAATGATCTCGAAATCACTCAATGCAGGGTTACACGATCTCCACCACATTCATCTGCGAATGGATAAGGAAATATTGGAAGTATCACTCTTCCAGTTTTTCGCTTCATTGGGACGGAACATTATCATGCTGGCACTGCCGTTTTACCTGTACTACGGTATTGGATATCAGCTCTGGCAGATCTGTATGTTCTTTCTCGTATGGCAGGGGACATCAAGTTTGATCCTTCCATTTGTGGGAAGCGCGTTGACGAAGATTGGACTCAAGCATTCGATGGCACTGCGGAGTATTGGGGTGAGTATTTTCTGGATTGCTATGGGGATTCTTTTGACGGGGAATTTCTGGATGGACATTCTTGTAATGCTTCCATTTTTCTTCCTTCGATCATTTGTAAAAGGAGTGTCTGTGATTGCCTACGACATTTTCCTTACCTACCACATGAATAAGGAGACCAAAGGAAAGACACTGGCAGGTATTCAAATCGCTATTATGGCGGCTGTTGTGATGGCACCGTTGGCAGGAGGATTCATTATGAAAGAACTCGGGTTCCAATGGTTAACGTATGTGGCGACCCTCTTTTACCTCATCTCAGGAGTGGTGCTTTTACTCACGCCTGACAAGAAGTTTCATGTCTCATACACCCCGACGAAACTCCTTCGAGATGCATTTAAAAAGACAGATAAATCACTAATTCTCGCTGAATTCGGACGGGTATTCTTTGATGCGATTATCTGGATTGTATGGCCTTTGTTCCTACTTCTCGTTCTCACGAACGTCGTGAAGATCGGAACGGTGATTGCGATATCTTCAGCGCTTTCAATGATCGTGACATTTATCATTGGGAAACGAATTGATAAGTTGGGAGTAAGCTCTCGATCGATTCGATTTGGAGCGTATCGTTCAACGGTACTCAATGTGCTGCGAGGAATTGTTTGGGATCCAGTAGTCTTGGCGGTTCTCGATGCATTGCACAAGATTAATCTTGGGGTGACGAAAGTGCCCTATACGATTCAGCTTTATAAATGGCTGCACAAACGAGATACATTTGAACGAGCTCACATCCGATGGATGATTGCCGAAAATACCTACACATTGGCGATTGGAATCTTCGCGATTCTCTTCTACGTTTTTTCAAACGATGTGAAATCAGTATTCATAGCAATCTTTGCTCTCGGATCATTTACGATGTTGCTTACACAGGCTATCTCGAAGTTTGAGGATTAGGCACCTTTTCGTCATTCCGACTGAAGCGGAGGAATCCCTTCCTTTATTCTAGATGGATATCGAGGAGACTGTTCTTTTTATAACGAAATAAACCAACTCCGATAAGTGGGACAAGAAAACTCGCTTTCATTGGCATAGTACAAAGTTGCCGAGTCCCGTTGGCGCTCAAACACTTCTCGTCCCCAAACCCCCATTAGAGAGCACTTTTTTTCTATGAAAAATTTAGCTATTCGGCAGAATACGAGTTGCATTTTCCTAGAATAGGACAATAATCTTTCGCGTAAAAAACGAAACTTCGTATGAAACAAAAACTTATTTTTGGTGTTCTCTTTGCCGCATTGATTTTGTCGGCCTGCGTGTTTCCAGAAAAGAACGATCCCTTCTCCCGATTACCGGAGGAATCGGTTGAAACACTGGAAGGAGAGATCTTTCCGTTTTCTGTTTCTGTTTCCACGAGAGCCACACATCGGCTAGAAAATGAAGGAAAGCTCGTAGCATACGTGGCTTCTGATATTGCACGACTGAGTGACTTCGAAGGACGAGAAGTAGAAATAGATGGAGTCCGTCGTACGGAAAAGATGCGAGAGATTTTTTGGGTGGAAGCGATTCGATTGCTCGACCTCGAAGATAGTGAAGAACAACTTGCGGATAACCGATATTCATCGAATCGATTTGCGTTCGTCTATCCACCAGGGTGGGAACATTCAACATCTCCTGCGGGAGTAGTTCATTTTATCGACAAAACCGACACAGCACGGCGTGTGTTCCTGACCTTCTCTGTGGAGGATATAGAGAAAGAAGACAAGAAGTCTGACCCGAATGTACTCATTGCCAGCTTGGCGGGAGTAAAGAAGATCACGACCGATTCACTCGATCGAGAGCGGCAGGAAGTGGCGCTCTTCTCGAACCTCTACGACCACAAATATAATTTTGTGTTTACGAGTCAGTTTGAGGAATTTGAGAGAAAGAAATCGTTTTTCAAATTATTGAATACCTTTGTTGAAGGAGAAGACAATGTTCGAGAAGTATTGGAATCCGACAAAAAAGAACTCGCAGAAAAGGAAGCAGAAAAAATTGAACAAGAAGAACCAATAGAGGAGGAAGAGGAAGAAGTTGTAGAAAAGAAGGAAGAAAAGAAATCATTGGTCGACAAACTCTTTGGAGAAAAAGAAGAGAAAGACGATATTGTCGAGATTGCGGAAGAAGATGAAACGCCCGTAGTTGAAACACCTGTTATAGAAAGGAAAGTAGTTGTAAATGAACAGCCAACAACGATTACCAGAGAGGGAGTCGAGGACTTTGTGAATGTTATTGAAGAGCATGCGTTCCCATATGAGAGTACCTACTACAACTTCAAAATGATGGTGCCGTGGGGATACTGGTTCCGAAATTTCGGACAATCAGAAACTCGGATCGCACGTATCGGATTCTCTGATGAAGAATTCACAGAAGAATCAGGATCGAAGTTCTGGCTCGAAATCATTGGATCAGAAACACCACCAACACAATTCACAGAAACAATCGAAGCCGACCAAGTCGTGCTCGAATTCTCTCGTGGACAAAAATCATACTTCCGTATTTCAGGACCATTGTACTTCCGAGATGCGATGCGAAGTATTCACGCAACGGTGGAGAATTTTTAGGAATAAACCAACCTAAAAAGAGTTGTCATTTCGAGCGAAGTCGAGAAATTCCTTCGGAGGAATTTTTTTTAAGGGATCCCTCCGCTACGGTCGGGATGACAAGGGAGTGTTTGCTTTTTCGTCTTCTCCCATTACACTTCATTGCGATGGAAAAATACGATCACAAAGCAATCGAACAGAAGTGGCAGAAGTTTTGGGAAGAAAACAAAACCTTTACGGCTGAGGATTTTTCAAAGAAGAAAAAATGGTACACCTTGGTAGAGTTTCCTTATCCGTCAGGAGCGGGACTACACGTAGGACATGTGCGTTCATATGCGGCTCTAGACACGGTTTCTCGAAAGAAACGGATGGATGGGTACAATGTGCTCTATCCGATTGGATGGGACGCATTTGGGCTTCCAACAGAAAACTACGCGATTAAAAATAAAATCCATCCTGTGAAAGCGACCGCGGATAATATTGCGACATTCAAACGACAACTCCAATCAATTGGTTTGTCATACGATTGGGATCGAGAAGTGAATACCACCGACCCGAAGTACTTCAAATGGACACAATGGCTCTTTCTTAAATTCCTTGAAAAGGGATTGGCATACAAAAAGAAGATGCCGATCAACTGGTGTACGAGCTGTAAGATTGGTCTCGCGAACGAAGAAGTCGTGAACGGGGAATGCGAACGATGTAAGGGGGAAGTGGTGAAGAAAGAGAAAGAACAATGGATGCTCGCGATTACGAAATATGCAGAACGTCTCATTAATGATCTCGACACTGTGGATTTCCTCGACAGAATTAAAACACAGCAGATAAATTGGATTGGAAAAAGTGAAGGAGCGGAAATAGATTTTGATATCGAAGGAGAGACAGTAAAAGTCTTTACGACACGTCCTGATACCTTATGGGGAGCGACGTACTTTGTTTTGGCTCCGGAGCACTCTCTTGTGCAAAAAATGTGTTCAACAGAACGGAAAACAGAGGTAGATGCGTACATTAAAAAATGTTCCACAGAATCTGAACTCGAACGACAAGAAGCGAAAGAAAAGACAGGGGTCTTCCTCGGAGTGCACGCAACAAACCCTGCGAACGGTGAAAAAATTCCTGTATGGATCGCCGATTACGTGATGATGGGATATGGAACGGGAGCGATTATGTGTGTGCCAGCGCACGATGAACGAGATAATGAATTTGCGAAGAAGTTTGATCTGCCAATTCTCGAAGTGGTGGGCGACATTGCCGATCCGTATCAGAAAACAGGAGGCGTGATCAAAAATTCAGACTTCATTAATGGCATGACCGTTGAAGATGCAATCGCGAAAATGCTCTCATGGTTAGAAGAAAAAGGACTTGGAAAAAAAGAAATTAATTACAAATTGCGTGATTGGGTGTTCTCCCGGCAACGATACTGGGGAGAGCCAATCCCTGTCGTACACTGTGATAAATGTGGAACGGTTCCACTGCCCGAGAGTGAATTACCACTGGAACTCCCAGAAATTGAAATCTACGAACCGACGGATGATGGACAATCTCCATTGGCACGAATTGAAGACTGGGTGAATTGCAAATGCCCAACCTGCAAAGGAGACGCGAAACGAGAAACGGACACCATGCCCAACTGGGCGGGAAGTTCATGGTACTTCTTGCGATACATGGATCCGCATAATGACGAAGCGTTTGCGAGTCCCGAAGCGTTGAAATATTGGACGCCAATTGATCTCTACAACGGGGGAATGGAGCACACGACGCTGCACCTCTTGTACTCACGATTCTGGCATAAATTTTTATATGATTGCAAACTCGTTCCAACCCTTGAGCCCTACGCGAAGCGTATTTCTCACGGAATGATTTTGGCAGAGGACGGACGTAAAATGTCGAAATCGTTCAACAATGTGATCAATCCTGATGAGATCATTAATGCGCATGGAGCCGACACATTGAGACTCTACGAGATGTTCATGGGACCGTTTGATCAATCGATCGCTTGGGAATCGGGAGCGGTGGGAGGATGTCGGAAGTTTTAGGACAAA
>Ga0222626_1000489_pt1 | contig 22675 bp, 17 predicted proteins | sample AntAcemetageno91_FD_179862 | JGI IMG/M metagenome (GOLD analysis project Ga0222626, IMG submission 179862) | Saline water microbial communities from Ace Lake, Antarctica - #91 | ecosystem: Environmental > Aquatic > Non-marine Saline and Alkaline > Saline | place: Antarctica: Ace Lake | collected...
TGGATTTTCCTTCTGGAATGTACTAATCATTGATCCCGTTGCTTGAAACAAAGAAAGCTTTCCATATCCTTCTGCTGAGTAGAATTGATTCGCGTCTTGTGGTTTCAGATACCCTCGTACAACAAGTTCTTCCCCCGCTCCAATAAGTACGCCTCCTGCTGTTCCGATTCCTGCAAGGAATATATTCCCAGTTCTCCCGACAGCAACTTCTTTATCAATCCCCATACCTCTCATTCGAAATTGAAAACTTCCAGCTGGTCCAATATTCGTTTTTTCAAACAAAAGTTTTAGTTCCATTGAATGCAATTCGACTCGATCATCAAGCGTATTTGAAATACGAATCGTTCCCATATCAACCCAATCCGAATCGCTTCGCACTAACACTTCATCTTCTTTCGGAACCACATTCATGCTCACCTGTTTTGTTTCAATATCATATCCCTGCATGTTGGGATTAAAATCACGAGGTTTGATAGCTACTCTTCGACTATCTACCCTTTGTGCATACGATCCAAAATCATTAGAAGAAGATGTTCCCAAAAGCCTTGGCTTTCGAAGAATTTTTGCTGCCACCCATGCTGCATCCGCTCTATCTACCGGATCTGATGGATTAAACTTACTTGATTTTGTTCTTATTAAGTCATTCGCAGCAAGGGTGAAAATTGGTTTTGAGAACCATGCTTTTGAAGGAACATCCGTATATCCAGGATTTTCTTCTCTTTCAAGCGAAAACGCTCGCATAATAAGTGTCGCCCATTCTGCACGATTGAGGTTCTGTCCTGGACGGAAGGTTCCGTCAGGAAATCCTGTAATCCATTCTTGATTTACCGCTTCCTCAACTGCCTTTGCAAACCATGCATCGAGTGGTACGTCTTTGAATTTTGTGTCTCCCGTTGCCCCTGCTTCGGCCAAATCAATTCGTTTTAATCGAAATAAAATAACCAATGCCTCCGCACGGTTCAAAACTTGATCAGGACGAAAGGTATTATCTCCAAATCCGGTCATAATTTTTTCTTCTTGAACAGCATCCACGGCGTCTACCGCCCATGTTGGAAGCAGTGCATCATCTGAGAATCGCAAAGCGTCTGCTGAAGGAATCAGTAAAGTAAAGAGAAAGAGGCTGAAAATTATTAGTTTTTTTTGCATGTATTTTTGTATAAAGGCAAGCTGGATTAAGGGTACGAGATTTGATTTTTTTTGCAAATTACGCTAAAAGGACTCCTGTGAAGAAACAGAACATCGTTTTCATAGGTTTCCGTGGATGCGGAAAGACGACATTTGGACGTGCTTTCGCGGAAATAAACAATCTCCCGTTTGCCGATCTTGATGAAGAGATTGAATTTGTCATTGGAGAAACCATTGCTGAATTCGTTGGAAAATACGGATGGCAAGTCTTCCGAGAAGTGGAACAACGAGTTACACACGACTTTTGTCGTAATTTCTCAGGAATTCTCGCTACAGGTGGTAGTACAATTGAAAACTCAAAAAACTTTCAAAATTTAAAGAAAACAGGAGTGTTTGTCTTCTTGCACACGAACTTTAGCGACGTACGGAAGTACTTGCTCACACAAGAAGCTTCATACCGACCTCGACTCAACCCTGATATTTCTCTTTCACAAGAGATTGATCAGTTTTGGAATCAGCGAAAAGGGATCTATCAAGCCAGTGCTGAAATAGAAGTAACCCCAAGTCTCAAAGGAGATCCAAAAAAAGAAGCTGAAAAAATGATGCCAGTACTGGAAGCACTCTTGCCTGAAGTCCCGGAAAAGAAACGAATCGCAATTCTTTCATCAAGTAATGGAACGACCTTCCAAGGGATTCTTGATGCCCATAAAAAAGGACGAATCCCAAATGTTGAGATTTGCCTTTTTCTCACGGATCAACCAGATTCTGGAGCGCTTGCGAAGGCAAAGAAAGCAAAAATTAAAAATATCGAAGTACTTCCTGAAGCCAAAGGAATGTCCCGTGAAGAATACGATCGAGAATTGATGAACTTCCTTCGGGAACACAATCCTGACTTCATCTTGCTCGCAGGATGGATGCGAGTTCTTTCAGAACTCTATTGTGAACAATTTGGAAACATTACGATCAACGTCCACCCATCGCTCTTACCGAAGTTTGCAGGGCTTAAAGGTGACGAAGTGCACCAGAAGGTTCTTGATGAAGAAGAACGCTACACAGGAGCAACCTTGCACCGTGTGAGCAAGGATGTGGATGCTGGCGAAACAGTCCTTCAACGAAAAGTACTCGTAGATGAAGAAACTGATACCGTTGAAACACTCCGACAAAAAGTACAGAAACAAGAAGTGCTTGGATTCTGTGAGTTCCTGGAGCGACGGTAAATCTACTTTCCCTTTTTATTAAACTGGTTCCATATTCGTTCCGATGTTTCGTCTATAAGAGGGCGAGCTGGTCGGATTATTAGATTTTCTATTTGAAGCTCCTTTTTTCCGTTAAGTATCGCTTCTGAAATAGGAGCATGTTGATCTTCACTGGGTGCATAAATAAAATCTTCCCATATTGGATATCCATTTTCACTAATACCACTTTCTGAAGAAATAAAGCTTATTTTTACAGCTTTATCAGGTCCTTTTCTATGATATCTTTTCGCTATAAATTGATTATTTACCAAACAAAGCCCCTCCCCTTTTCTTGATGCTACATCGAAATTTTTATCCATTCCTCCGCAAGCAAAACCTGCTTCTCTCTTTTCTCCCATTCGAACTTCTATTTTTTTTGTTCCAATTTTTTCTTTTAAAAGTTCTTGAAAATCCAAAGAAAAACCACTCATTGATGAGTCTGAATGGTATATTTGAAAAAGTTTAAAGAGTTCTGTGTCCATTAAAGACGGATTCTCTGTAAACATATGCATAAAAAATCCACTGGTAAATATTTCTTTAAATGCATCAATGTGGTTATAGAATAACCATGGACTCTTCTTGTGTATGGTTAAAAGTCTTTCTCTTAGTTTTTTATCAGAAACATATTCACGAGCTATCTCGACATATCGAAGCCAATAGTTAGGATCTTCCTGAAGAATACCTTCAATAATTTTCGAAACTTCTTCTGCTGCAAAAAACGGTTTTAGTCGTGAAAATTGTGGTATTAAATCTGATTTTTTATCTCCAACAATATGAAGAATAGCGGTTTTAATAGACTCAAAATCGCCCACATTTTTATCAATAATCTGATTTATCGTCTTCGTTTTTAACATTTCATATTTAATATATAATGTTTGAAGAAAAAGTCAATAGGTTTCTATTGTTAAAGCACCTGTTAAAAGGTCCGGACCCTTTTTTGGGATTCGGACCTTTTATTTGTATATCTGAAGCGCGTAACGGGAGGCTCGTCACTTCGTCCCGCCCTCTCCCTTGTCTTCCCGGAATTCCGAAGGAATATCCGGGATCCATTATCGTTAAGGAGTAACGGGGTACTCAGTCGTTTCACTCCTTCGTGACGTCGTCACATGAAAAGAAAATCCACTATCCCACTTTGCGGGACACTGGATTTTTTCTGGAGCGCGTAACGGGAGGCTCTTACGTGCTCATTTCACCTACGGCGAAACTGCGCGGTCGAGAACGCCACAATATTCGTTTCACTCATTTGTGGACGCGAACCCTGTGGGTTCTCCTTGTGAACATTAGCAAAAAAGGACTGCATCCTTCGGATACACTCCTTTTTTGCTGGAGCGCGTAACGGGAGTCGAACCCGTATCTCAGCCTTGGCAAGGCCGTATAATGAGCCACTATACGATACGCGCGGATTTTAAAAGACATGACCCCGATCCCGCTTAGCGGGACCAGGGCCGGAATCAATCTACTCTTTTACTTTTTCTTCTGTTTCTTCGATTCCTGTTTCTTCGCCATCTTTCGTCATGGCTTCTGTTTCATTTTCATCAACAACTTCTTTCACATCCTCAGAGTCTTCGATAAGAGTTTTCTCTTTCGGAGCTTCTTCTTTGGCAAGACGATCAGAAGCCGTTTCGATTTTCGCGACTTCTCCGTCTTGCAAGAGATCCACCTTGAGTCCGAGTGCTTGGAGTTCTTTCGTCAACACGTTGAATGATTCAGGAACAGACACCAATTCAATTGGTTCGCCCTTCACAATCGCATCATATGCCTCTGCACGACCGTGCACGTCATCTGACTTAATCGTAAGCATTTCTTGCAATGTATATGCCACACCGTATGCCTCAAGTGCCCACACCTCCATTTCTCCGAAACGCTGTCCTCCGTTTTGCGCCTTTCCTCCGAATGGTTGCTGTGTAACAAGTGAGTATGGTCCAACGGAACGTGCATGCATTTTGTCTTCCACCAAGTGGATCAACTTCAACATGTACACCGTTCCCACAACAGTCGTGTGATCAAAGGCTTCTCCTGTTCTTCCATCGAACAATTGGAATTTTCCATCTTCTGCGAAATCATTTTCTGTCAAAAAGTCTTTAATCTTGTCGACTTTAATTCCGTGAAGCACTGGCGTTGCTACTTTAATTCCCATTTTTTCTGCTGCTATTCCGATATGCGTTTCAAGCACCTGCCCAATATTCATACGAGATGACACTCCAAGTGGATTAAGGATGATGTCTACTGGTGTTCCATCCTCAAGATATGGCATATCTTCTGACGCTACGATTCGAGAGATCACCCCCTTATTTCCGTGTCGTCCAGCCATCTTATCTCCGACTTCCAAGTGACGCATTTGCGCTACTTTTACTTGAACACGTTTGATAACACCTGTCGGCAAGTCGTCTCCTTCGTTTCGATCGAGAATAGACACCGCGATAACCTTTCCTCCAGATCCCCTCGGGAGTCGGAGTGAAGAGTCTTTCACGTCGTGTGCTTTTTCTCCAAAGATTGCTCGAAGCAATCGGTCTTCCGCTGTCAGTTCTGTTTCTCCTTTTGGCGTTACTTTCCCTGCCAAGATATCTCCGGCAAGTGCTGTAGCCCCTACTCGTACCAATCCGATTTCATTCAAGTCTTTCAATTTTGTCCCGGCTACATTTGGGATATCAGCGGTCAATTCCTCTGCTCCCAATTTTGTATCTCGTACATCCAATTCGTATTTCTCAATATGGATTGAGTTAAAGAGTCCTTCTTTCACAACACGGTCAGACACGATCACCGCATCCTCATAGTTGTATCCGCTCCATGACATGTAGGCAACCGTGAGGTTTTGCCCAAGAGCCAATTCTCCGTTCTGCACCGCAGATCCGTCGATCAAAACATCTCCTTTTTTCACCTTCTCTCCTGCTTCCACTCGTACTCGTTGAGTGATACAAGTCGCTTGATTTGTTCGGTAAAAGTTCGTCACTGGGAATGTAATTTTCTTTCCTGATTTCCCAACAAAGATAACCTCATTCGCATCAGCGTATTTAATTTCTCCAGATTCTGGAGCTCGTACTGATTGATCATGAGATGTGATTCCTTCCATTCCTGTTCCCACAACCGGAGATTGTGGTTTAATCAATGGAACGGCTTGTCGTTGCATGTTTGATCCCATCAAGGCACGCGTATTATCGTCGTGCTCTAGAAAGGAAATAAGTGATGTTGAAAGCGACACCAGTTGTTTCGGTGACACATCGATATGTGAAATTTTTCGCTCTGCGAATGAACCTGGTTCGTAATTCTTTCGAGCTGAAATTGTTTCTTTTGCGAATTCTCCTTTCTCAGTGAGCAATGTATTCGCTTGCGCAATACACATTCCCTTTTCGGCTTCCGCATCATAATACGCCACGTCTTTCGTTACGTATGCTCGCACAGGCACTTCTTTGATATCTTTCAATTTCTTAATTTCTTTCGCTGTCTTACTATCGATAACATCCCCTTTCTTTACAACAATCTTTCGTCCGTCTTTGATATCTTCTCCTGCCATTCGACCTGTTGCCTCTACTCCATCATTCGCTGTTGTATGAAGAACAGTTCGGTATGGTGTTTCAATAAATCCGTATTTACTCACTCGTGCGTACGACGCCAAGTGAAGCACCAAACCAATATTCGGTCCCTCTGGCGTGGTCACTGGACAAATACGTCCGTAGTGAGACGGATGCACATCACGAACCTCAAAGGATGCTCGTTCTCGAGAAAGTCCTCCTGGGCCCATCGCTGAAATTCGTCGTTTGTGCTCTAGCTCTGCCAATGGATTTGTTTGATCCATAAACTGTGACAATTGTGATGATGCAAAGAACTCATGCATCGCCGCTGTAATTGGTCGGCAGTTCACGATTTGTGTCGGTGTTACTTCTTCAAGGTCTACAATAGACATTCTGTCTCGAACAATTCGTTCTGTTCGAAGAAGTCCAACACGGAATTTGTTTTGTACCAATTCCCCAACCGCACGAATTCGACGATTCGCAAGGTGGTCGATATCATCAGCGCCTTGTCCTTCTCCTTTGTTAAGAAGAATAAGTTCACGCACCATTTCGATGAAGTCTTCAATGAGGAAGACTCGTCCTTTTGGGTTATCTTTTGTATTGAGTCCGAATTTTTTGTTGATTTTGTATCGCGCAATCGGTCCGAGATCGTATTTTCGGTGATTGTGGAACATCTCTTCCAAGAACGCTCGTGCATTCTCTGCAGTCGCCAAATCTCCTGGACGGATTCGTTTGTATACCCCTTGCCATGCTTCTTTCTCATTTTCTGATTCATCTTTGAGAATAGTTTTCGCAATAGGATTTTCTTCTCCCATGTCTCCCAATTCGTCTTTGAAAAGGGCAAGAATTTCTTCGTTTGTTTTGTATCCGAATGCTCGTAAGAACATTGAGACAGCAATTTTTCGTTTTCGATCAACCTTTACCCAGACAAGTCCTTTCTTATCTGTTTCGAGTTCCAACCATGCTCCTCGTTTTGGGATCATCTTGGCACTGAATGTTCCTGGGATGGCGTTATTTTTGGCAAAGAAGATACCAGGGCTTCTCACAATTTGAGAAACGATAATTCGTTCAATACCGTTTACAAGGAAGGTTCCTTGCTCGGTCACTTGTGGAATTTGTCCGAAGTACACATCTTGCTCTTTAATTTCTCCCGTCTCCAAGTTCGTCAACGCAACGTGCGCTCGAATAATAGATTCGTAAGAAAGTCCCTTTTTTCGACAAAGGGGAATATCATATTTTGGAGGTTCGATCTCATAATCTTTGATCTCTAATCGCAACTTTTTCCCAGTCGCGTCTTCAATCGGATTAATTTCATCTAACAACTCACCGATTCCGTGGTCCAAGAACCATTTATATGATTCTGTTTGCACTCCGATAAGATCAGGAAATGGAAAGTCTTCTTCCACGTCCGTAAAGAAATATCGACCGTCCGCTGATTCTTTAGTGGGGGTCAATTTTGCGGGAAACTGTATGGTTTTTTTTGCCATTTTTTATTAAGTAAGGAATAAAAATGAAGCAAGAAAATCACGAAATCACCCTTTTTAGGGGGCCTCTTTCCCGAGAGTTACTGCCGAAAACGAAAGATAGTAGCTATCACTTCGAGCGTAAATATAGTGAGAGACTGTGAAATGTCAAAAGATTTTGGGGATTTTTTTCCTTAATAGTAGGGGCAAGGCATGCCTTGCCCCTACAGGGTTAACAAGGGGTTTAAACCCTTTGTTAAAAAGGTGTTCTCTTTTTGTCATCCTGAACCATATGCTCAACTCGATTGGGTATTGTTTCAGGATCAAGAGAGCGGGATACTCTCCTGACGACTCCCCCGCAATGCGGGGTCGTCTACTCGAGGAATTTGCATCTTCGTTTCACTCAGTGCAAATTTTCGAACCCTGGGCTTGGGTTCAAATCCCTATTATTAAAAACCAACCACCCCTTTGGGGCGTTCGTTTTTTAATGGCGGAGAGAGCGGGATTCGAACCCGCGGTACAATTGCTTGCACACACGCTTTCCAAGCGTGCGCATTCGACCACTCTGCCATCTCTCCGTAATTTGAATAAAACCGATAAGAACGCGGCGATTGTACGAAAAACAAGGCGAAGGGCAAATCATCACCTCTTGATCCTGAAACAAGTTCAGGATGACAAAGGGGTCCGGATAGTTTTTAATTCTGTACTCGATCTTTCAACCGCTCTCCCCCATCCTCCACATCCACAATCACAAACACCTCATCCCCCATCCGCACGAGTGAGTTGGTTACGAAGGTAACGGTGTCACCTTTTTTCGCGTTCTCAACAACCTTTCCATCCTCATCTCGCAGTTCGGTAATCTTCTGTTTCACCGTCCCCGTGGTCGTTCCAATGATGTAGACCTCATCTCCTGTTTTGAGTTTTTCAGCTTGAATAATAATCTCGGCCACGTTTTTCTTTGGGAAATAATGCGTGACTTTTCCGAGTGACAATTTCCGAGTGGTCGCAACAGAACCATAAGACCGACTCCACGCGCCAACGGGTCGCCCGAAGTAAAATCCTTTGCTCAGTCCCCTGTTATAAACAGACTTGAGATCAGCGAAGAGTTCCTCAATAAGTGCCTCGTCGTAGGTCTTGTTCTCAATAGCGTCTAAGGCTTTTCGATAAGCTGTCACAACCGTGTGCACATAATCTGGTGATCTCCCTCTCCCTTCGATTTTGAGGGAATACACCCCTGATTCGATAACCTTATCGACAAAGTCGATGGCACATAAATCCTGTGGACTCATGACGTATTGGTTTTCGACTTTGAGTTCATCGCCTGTTTCGGTGTCTGTAATCTTGTACGCTCTCCGACACATCTGTCGGCACAGTCCTCGGTTCGCGGAGAGGTTGTGTTCAAAGGCCGACATGAAACATCGCCCACTCACCGAAATACACATCGCTCCGTGGATGAAGGCTTCGATTTCAATCAAGTTTCCCTTTGGTCCGCGAATATCTTGTTCTTTAATCTGGTCGGCAATGAATCGAATTTGTTTCAAATCAAGCTCTCTCGCCAAGACCACTCGATCAACAAACGGCGAGTAAAATTTCACAGAATTAATATTTGAAATAGAGAGTTGCGTCGAACAATGCACCTCCTGCCCTATCTCATGGCAGTATTGAATGGCGGCAACGTCGGCCGCAATCACCGCATCGATCCCGTTTTCTTTCGCCGCATCAATCAATGATTTCATCAAGTCTACTTCCCGATCGTAAACGATGGTGTTCAGCGTGATATAGGTCTTCACATTTTTCTCGTGACAGATGTCCGCGATTTCTTTCAAATCTTCTAGAGTAAAATTCTGCGCAGAAGATCCGGCTCGCATGTTCAGGTGCGTAATACCGAAGTACACCGCGTCCGCTCCAGCGTTAATTGCTGAATGAAGAGACTTGTAAGATCCTGCGGGAGCGAGTAGTTCTACTGTTTTCACGTCGGCATTATTGGGATTTTTTTATGCATTGCAAATGCTCTTTTGCCTACAGCCCACGGCTGAAGCCGTGGGTTGCCATGTTATCTACAACCCACCGCTTCAGCGGTGGGCATTGGAAATCCTTAAAATCACTGGACAAACCACCTCCCGATTAGTAGAGTGGCGCTCGTTATATGCCTATATCCGTATCTGATCTCGCGAAACAACTCGACATTGCTCCCGAAGCTGTCCAGCTTCATGCAATGGACCTTGATTTTGAGATGCCCGAAGATGATATGGTCCCTGATGAAATAGCGGCAGAAATCAAAAACATCGAACTCGGGAATGAGATTAAACAAGTAGAACACGAGATTGAAAGCGAAATAGCTCGAAGTATTGTCGAAAAACAACAAGAGAAAACGGCCGGAAGTAAGAAAGTTGTGCGAAAGAAAAAAGAAAAAGAAGAAGAAAAAGAAGATGTCGTTGAAGTAGTAAAGGCTGACGATGGAACTATTATCTTGCCCGAAGAACTTACAGTGCGAGAACTCGCGATTAAGATTGGAAAACCTCTTCCGATTGTTTTGGTGAAACTAAAACAGAACGGAGTGATTGCGAACTTGGCACAAAATATTGATTACGAAACAGCCGCTATCGTGGCTGATGAACTTGGAGTAAAAGTGAGGAAAGAGGCGGTGGCATTGACTGGTGAACAGTTGTTCCGAGCCGATCTCTCTCAATTATTGAAGGACGAAGAACCAGAACTCCTCAAACCACGACCACCAGTGATCTCAATCATGGGACACGTTGATCACGGAAAAACATCCGTACTCGATTTCGTGCGAAAAGCGAAAGTGGCCGAAGGCGAAGCGGGAGGAATTACACAAAGAATTGGTGCGTATCAGGTGGATGTTGGGGGTGATCTTATCACGTTCCTCGATACACCAGGACACGAAGCCTTCACGATCATGCGATCTCGAGGTGCACGGGCAACCGACATTGCGATTCTCGTGGTAGCAGCGACAGAAGGATTAAAACCGCAATCAATTGAAGCGATTAATCATGCCAAAGAAGCCGGCATTCCGATTATTGTAGCCATCAACAAGATGGACATGGAAGGCGCGAATCCTGACCTCGTCAAAAAGCAACTCGCCGATCAAGAACTCAATCCTGAGGATTGGGGGGGAACAACGCCCTGTATTGAAGTGTCTGCAAAGACAGGAGATGGAATTGATAAACTTCTCGACACGGTGAAGATCATGGCAGAGCTTCAAGAACTCAAAGCAAATCCGAACAGAACCGCCATTGCAACAGTGATCGAATCATCAGTGCAAACGGGAACAGGAGTTACCGCAACAGTGCTCGTGAATACAGGAACACTGCATCAAGGAGATGCGTTTGTTATCTACGATCAACACGGAAAAATACGAACCATGAAAGACTATGCTGGAAAGCAGATCAAATCTGCGCTTCCTTCAACGCCTGTGCAAATCACGGGACTCTCAGAACTTCCACAGGTCGGAGATATTGTTCAGATTATGGAAACGGAAAAGATTGCGCGACGAAAATCAGAAGAAGTGGCATCTATTTCACATGAAGATGCACTCGCGAAACGAAAGAAATTCTCACTTGCGACTATGAAAGCGAAGTTGGCGGAAGGAAAACTTCAACAACTCAAAGTGATCGTGAAGTCTGATAGTCAGGGAACATTGGAAGCAGTCATGAATGAAGTGAATAAAGTCCGAACCGAAGAAAGCTTCACCAAAGTAGTACATTCAGGGGTTGGGGAAATTACAGAATCTGATGTAATGCTGGCTTCTGCAGGAGGTTCAATTGTCGTGGGATTCAATGTTGAGACTCCAGGACGTATTGGGAAATTAGCGGAGAAAGAAGGTATAGAATTGTTCACGTTCGACGTGATCTATCATCTGACAGAGAAGATTAACGATATTCTTCTTGGAAAGATGGATGACGCTGAAACCGAAACAATCGTCGGTGAATTCAAGGTAAAAGCGATCTTTGCTTCCACGAAGAAAATGGCAGTGTTGGGAGGAGATGTCATAACAGGAAAGATCCGAAAACTTGCTAAATTCCGACTCTTTCGAATGGAGAAAGTCGAGAAAACGGAAATGGTTGAAGGCGAAAAGAAGGTAACAACGGCAGATGAAAAGAAACTTATTGGAGAAGCGAAAATTGCATCTGTTCAGCTCGGGCAAAAAGAAACGAATGAGATCAATGAAGGCACTGAATGTGGAATGAAGGTCGACCACAACAATTTGGAATTCTTGGAAGGCGATATCTTGGAGTTATTTGTAGTTAAGAAATAAGTGAGCTCCGGCGAGTTAAAACATAAAAGTATTTTTTGTAATGGCTATCGGGTGGGGGTTTGGGGACGAAACCTGTCTGAGCGTCATCGGGACTCGGCAGTATTGTGCTATGTCAAAGTGAGCGAGTTTTTTTGTCCCCAAAAGTTTTTGGTTCTTTTTGGTTACAAAAAGAACAGTCTTACTGATACCCAAGATCGATAAAAGAAGGGATTCCTCCGCTTCGGTCGGAATGACAAGGGTAGAAAAAATTTTTGATATTTAATTTTTATTGCTTATCCTTTGCTCATCTTAAAAACAACCTCATGAAAAAAATTATCGTTTTCGTTCTCGTACTTTTTATCCTCCCTCTTATGACTGCCTGCACAAAAAAAACCGACACTCCCAAAACATTTGAACCTGTTGAAGAACTCGTAATCGAAACACTCAAAGATGGAAAAGGAAAAGTTGTTGTCGAAGGAAGCAATGTCTCTGCTCATTACACAGGAATGTTCACTGACGGTAAAGTTTTTGATACAAGCGCAGACCGTGATCCAATCCATTTCACCGTTGGTGGTGGACAAGTAATCGAAGGATGGGACAAAGGATTCATCGGAATGGAAGAAGGTGAAAAACGAAGACTCTCAATTCCTCCAACACTTGGATACGGAGCGGATGACTTCGGACCAATCCCAGGAGGCTCAACACTTATTTTTGAAGTAGAGCTTGTGGAAATTAAGAACTAAGGAAATAACCTGTAGGGATAAGGCTTGCCTTGTCCCTAGACACAAAACTACAACCCATCGCTTTAGCGGTGGGCTTCTTTAGGAAGCGACTCTGGTTAAAAGCCGAGAGCTGAAGCACTCGGTTGCCAGCAGTTATCGCACAAACTCTCATCTCTAAACTCTAAACTGTTTTAAATCATCCCGTTATCCCCCATTCCTACGAGTCCGATGATCAGACCAATGAGTCCGAAGCCCGCTCCGATAATCCAGAACCGCATCACTATCTGCGTCTCAGACCACCCCTTCGCTTCGAAGTGATGATGAATCGGGGCGATAAGGAAGAGTTTTCGTTTGAAATGCTTTTTCCAGAACATCTGAAGCATTACAGATATGGTTTCAACAATGAAGATACATCCAATGATCGCGAGGATAATCACCGCATTGGTCAGCATCGCAATTACTCCTAGTGTCGCTCCCAGCGCCAACGACCCAGTGTCTCCCATGTAAATTTTGGCAGGAGGCACATTGAACCACAGAAACGCGACCAGCGCTCCTACGATAACTGCACAGAACACCGAGAGAATCGGCATTCCATAGAAATACGCAATCACAGCAAACGCTCCGTAGGCAATCGTCAGAAGCCCTCCAGCGAGTCCATCCAGTCCATCGGTAAGATTCACCGAGTTGGACGTACCAACCAGTATAAAGACGAAGAGAGGCGCATACCAGAGTCCAATGTCGAAGTCCCCAACCCCTGGGATATGAAGAATCGACCACTCGAGTTTAAAGGTAAACCACAGCGCTCCCGCCACCGCAAAAAGTACCAACGACCACAGCTTCACTTTTGCTGACAATCCCTTCTGCGCTGAGCTTTCTTTAATATTGAGATAATCATCAATCATTCCCAACACTCCCACCACAGCGAGCGTTATAATAGGCAGATAGGTCTCTCCTCGATTGAGAATAGAACTCTCAATCATCCCGAAATACGACAGGAGTCGCGAGATAAGAATCGTTGTGAGTACCGCAAAAAGAATCACCACTCCCCCCATCGTGGGTGTACCTGCTTTATGCGCATGGAATTTTTTGAAGAGTTTTGCCACTCCTCCCGACAGTCCGTTTTCTCGAATCTTCTGCGTTAATTTATATTCCTGCACAAACTTGATAAAGTCCGGAAACACAAAACTCGCCAATGCAAAGGAACATCCTGCATAAAGAAAAATTGTGATGAGATTCGCAATGTGTAGCGTCATATTAGACAAAATATTTTTTCATGGTCATTTTGCCCATTGTGGAGAAAAACGCAAACAGAATAAAAAACGAAATGGAGATCGGAACCATATCAAACAATGTCGCACTATTGATGGCCACAAGCATTGCGACAATGGCAGGGTAAAAAAATGAAGAAGAAATAAAGCAGAGCGATACAAAAAATCCTGCCAGAAGAATGAGTCCTACAATTCCCGTTTGGGCAAAGACATCAGCAAAAACATTCTCTGCAATCAGCGCTCTGTCATCATTATTTTCACGAAGATTTTTAGAACGAGCGGCGGGCCCAATCGCTCCGAGGTGTCCTGTGAGAGGTGAGGAAAGACCGACCTGCAAGGCTTCAACTGGCGCGGTGAAGTGCTGGGACGTCCCCACCCTTTGAACAAGTTTTGTGTTCAGTTCTTTATTCCCTACGAGGAATCCAGCGCCCACAAGGACGAGTGAAATGATTCCCATGAGTACGAATTTCCGTGGCAATCGAAGTGCTTGTCCGAGCGCGAACAGTGTCCCCAATATCGCCAGTCCATACGCAATTCGCGAAGCGCTTTGGAATAACGCAAAGAGAAAGAGAATCCCCAAAATAACACGCACTCCCATCCCCCACTTGTATCGCGAGACGTGTGGAAGTAAGAGTAAAAAGAACCCCATCAAGATCAAATAAGCGAATTCAATCGGGCCAGAACTTCCTCCTTGCATGCGAATAAATCCACCGACTTCATGGTAGAGCGGTATCGCTTGCCCTGGCACCCATGAAGAAATCGTTGTTGAATAAAGTGAAGAAAGGACTTCAAATCCTCCGAAGAATTTTGCCCATATTCCCATCAGCACTGACAACGCACAAGAAATGAGAAAGGTAATGCTAAATGTTCGGAACAATTCTTTTCGATCGGTGAATTCTAATATACGAAAGAGGCGGGAAAACATGAAGAAGACCAACGCCCCCATTCCTAAGTATCGCGCTGCCACAACGGCTGTCATGGTATCTGGATGCAGGGCTACCAGTGCGGCAAGCCAAATGAGGAAGCAGATCATCCAGGATTCGCCATTTGAGAGTCGCAGTGTTTTTCCTTGTGTCCAACGGTGGATTTCTATGCCGAGAAGAAACAAGAGTTTAATTCCCAATAACGCTTCTTTCCAAAATCGAAAAGCGTCGGGCAACGCCACAGTAATAAATCCATGGAATGGAATCAGTGCCGCGATCAAGATAAGTAAAATTGTTTCAACGCGTTTCATCGCCCGAATTCTGGCATTTTTTCGAAATTTTGCAAAAATCAGACCGATGAAAAAGTTTTTGATCCTTCTGCTTTCGCTCTGCTTCGCTCTTCCAACTTTCGCGGTGGGAACATTGGAGGTCCATGTTTCTTCGTACAAAGGGGTCGTTCCAAAGAATGGAACACGGATCCCATTTCTCACGATTCAAGCAACTGCAAAAGAAGACTCCGTGCAGATCTCTGAAATCAGAGTCCAGCGAACCGGACTGTCTGAAGATAACGATATTACACGTATCATTGCCATTACGGATGACTATCGACGATCATTACGAGCGGGGGTAAATGATGGGATTGCGACGTTGCGGTTTCGTCGTCCGTTAACCATTGATCAATGGGAAACAAAAAACATCACCATCTATGGAAGTCTTCAAATGACCGCCTCCAATGGACGAACCATCGGATTGTCGTTGGAAGGCATTGAATCGGATGCTGAGAAAGTCGTTCCCATTGAACAGAGAAAAACGAAAGTCACCGCTCCTGTACGCAAAAAAAGAGCCTACAAGATTGTGTGCCGGAATAGGAAGTGTATGAGAGTAAAACGATAAATTTTAGATTGCTATCCTCTGAGGGTTTGGGAGAGGTTTCCCCTCCTTGTCATTCCGAGCGTAGCCGAGGAATCCCTTCCTCATATCAAACAAAAAGGGATCTCTCCACTTCGGTCGAGATGACAACATTGTTTTTAATATTATTCTCTACCCTCGATACTCCCAGAAATATTCTCCAATTCGAATTTGTTCTCCTGCAATCGCTCCCTTTTTTTCTAATTTTGTGATCACATTCCATTTTTGCAGCACATCATAAATTCTCTGACGCGCTTCTGGATTATCAACATCAGTTTGCCGTACCATTTGATCCAGTCTTGGATTTGAAACGGACCACCAGTTTTCTGTTTTTTCAATGAGAACGACTCGAGAATCAATATTATCGGTTTCGGCAGGGCGAAATTCCACCACAGTTGCCGTTTCTTCGATTTCTTTAACAACTTCCTTCTCCACAATCGGGAGTTGCTTTTCAATCTCTCTCAGCAAGTCCTGCACCCCTTCATGCGTCGCTGAAGACATTTTCCACGGACGAACTTTGTACTTCTTTTCAAATTCATCCATAAGAAAATTTTCCAACTCTTCATCGGTTAGATCAATTTTTGCAAAGACGGGCAAGAATGGTTTCTTCGCCAACTCTGGAGAAAACTCATCCAACTCTTTTCGGATGACATCATAATCTTCCATTGGGTGATCGCTCGTTGCGTCGATAAGATGGAGCACGAACCGCGCTCGTTCAATATGACGCAAGAACTGGTGTCCCAGTCCTTTCCCTTCACTCGCTCCTGAGATAAGCCCTGGAACATCGATAAAAACAATCTCTCTATTATCGATTTCAGATACGCCCAAGTTTGGAACAAGTGTTGTAAAGTGATACTCAGCAATCTTTGGTTTTGCATTGGAGACCACAGATATGAATGTCGATTTCCCAACACTCGGCAATCCGATAATCGCCACATCCGCAACCAGTTTTAATTCTAAGTCGAGTTCTAATTTTTCTCCCACATCTCCTTTCTCTGCGAATCCCGGCGCCTGACGAATGGAACTGACGAATCCAGAATTCCCTTTTCCTCCGATTCCTCCTCGTGCCAAGACAATTTCCTGATCTTTTTCGGTAAGGTCTGCCAAGACGTGTTGGGTACGAACCTCTCTGATTTGAGTTCCGACCGGAACTTTAAGAATGAGCTTTTCCCCTCCTCTTCCTGTTTTATTATTTTGATCTCCCCGCACTCCATGCTCCGCTTGGAAATGTTTCGCCATACGAAAATCAGACAACGTATGAATGTTGTCTACGGCCCGAAAAACGATGTTTCCACCTTTTCCTCCATCACCTCCATCGGGGCCTCCTTTTGGGATATATTTCTCCCGCCTGAAGCTGACACATCCGTCACCTCCTTTTCCGGCTTCCACTGAGATTTTAGCTTCATCAACAAACATCACGGGCAGAGTACCGAGGAATGGGAAATTATCAATAAGAAACTGCTCTCCAATGGGGGTTTGGGGACGAGAAGTGTTTGAGCGCCAACGGGACTCGGTAACAATGTAATATGGTAATGAGAGCGAGTTTTCTCGTCCTCAAAAGTTTTTGGTTCTTTTTGATTACAAAAAGAACAGCCCTGCCGATATCTATCATCGATAAAAGAAGGGATTCCTCCGTTTCAGTCGGAATGACAAAAGGAGATACTTATTTCGCTTTCTTTGCAATGTCGACTACCTTTTCAAACACCTTTGGGTATTCAACGGCAAGTTCAGCAAGATTTTTTCGATCAACGTCCATCTTGGCGTGAAGCCATTTGTTTTTCACTTCAGAGTATCGAAGTCCCATAGATCGAAGAGTTCCTGAAATACGTATAATCCAAAGTCGTCGAAAGTCTCGTTTTTTAACTTTTCGTCCAACGTATGCATGAAGCCCTGCTTTCATCACAGCTTGCTTTCCCATTTTAAATGTTGAACTTCGTTTTCCACGATATCCTTTTGTTAGTGCCCGAACTTTCTTATGTCGTGCGTGCGATGCCGGTCCTCCTGTAACGCGTACCATTATTTAGAGATATTAAGAAGTCGAGATAAAACCTTTCGGTGTCCTGCTGGAGCCTCAAGCCCAAGTCGACCAGATTTTTTCTGCTTTTTTGATTTAGAGCTCAGCAAGTGGTTCTTGCAAGATTTTTGGAACATGATTTTTCCTGATCCTGTAATCTTTACTCTTTTTTTGAGGCCGGAGTGAGTCTTTTGTTTCATTTTTGAGACTTTGATGGTTTGAGTACTGCGACAATTTGATGCCCTGCCGCTCTGGGGTTGTTTTCGAGGGTTGATATCTCCCCGAGTGATTTTATAAATGCGTTGAGTTTCCCGAACGCAAGGTCTTTATGTGCTTTTTCTCGTCCGCGCATTGTGAGTGCGATTCGAACGGGATGTCCTTTTTTCAAGAAATCTTCAGCATTTTTACGCTGTCTGTCCAAGTCCCCTACATCCATTCGGAAGGTGAGCCGGACCCCTTTCATCTCCTGTGCCTGTGTTGCTTTCTTGGCTTTTTGATCTCGCTTTTTGATGGCGTAGAGCATCTTTCCGTAGTCAATCAACTTACACACTGGAGGATCTGCTTTGGGTGAGATTTCTACAAGGTCTACTTCTTTTTCGCGGGCCATACTGAGGGCTTGTTCAATCGCAACGACCCCAAGGGGTTCTCCCTGCTCATCAACGAGTCGAACTTCTTTGACACGAATTTCTTCGTTCGTTCGATGTTGTTTTTGCGGGACACGATGAAAACTACGTCTGCCTCTGCCTCGACCACCACGGTAGGAAATGCCTATGATAGAAAAATTAAGAATTGAAAAAAAGCGTCGCGATTGTAGGAAGAGCACCGTATTTGTCAAACTTTTTCACACAAAAGACCCGCCCCCAAAAAGGTCATCCTGGCTTGCCCAGGATCGGACGAGTTAATAATATACTTAAAAGCGTTAGCGTGGCACCGAATACAGGTTATTCGTTTTACTCTGTACACAGAAGCTAAATTCAACCGATTCCGGGCAAGCCGGAATGACAGTATTGTTTTGAAAATTGAAAATTGGCAATTGAAAATTCTCATGATTGACAATAGAAAATCAAAAACTCATAATTCTCTCAACTAATTTTCCCCCTATGTTTACTTTCCCCATCTGGATTACCAATCTCAAAAACTACGAAACGTGTACTGGAGCCAACGCGCTCGAAATGGCGAAGATTCACGAAAAGGTTGCGAAGGCAACGGGCAAATCAATTGGAATTGCGGTAAATGCGATTGATCTGTATCGCGTCGCAAAAGAAGTTTCTATTCCCGTGTTCGCACAACACGTTGATCCTATTGATTATGGGAAAGGAACCGGACACATTCTTCCGCAAGTGGTAAAGAAAGCGGGTGCCATTGGAACATTGCTCAATCACTCAGAACGAAGACTTGATGTGGAAGTTTTGAAAGATAGTGTTGCCTGCGCTCAAAAAGCGAACCTGATGAGAATCGTATGTGCAGAGAATCCTGCGGAAATTGAAGAACTCTCAAAACTCGAACCAGACTGTGTTGCTTTTGAACCACCGGAATTGATTGGATCAACAGGCGCTTCTGTTGCGACTGCCAAACCACAATCAATCGCTGATTCGGTAGCGGTGTCTGGTGGAATCCCGGTATTGGTGGGAGCGGGAATCAATTCTGTTGAAGATGTGAAGGTATCATTAAGCCTTGGAGCAAAAGGATTCCTCGTTGCGACAGCGATTACAAAAGCAGAAGATCCTGAAAAAGCCCTCACAGAATTTGTAAGTGCTTTCTAAAAACTAAATCCAACAAAATATCCTGTCATCCTGGCTTGCCCAGGATCGGATAAAAACTTGAAAAAAACAAAAAAGCGTTAGCGCTTTGCCAATATTAATTATTCGCTTCGCTCTTCCCTCATTTTCTAAATCCTCTTCTGATTCTGGTCAAGCTAGAATGACTTAACAGAAAAAAACTCTTGACAATTAGCTCTCAAAGAGCAAAATCCCGCTGAAATTGATGATTTCTTATTGAAATTGTCGATTTTTTTGAAGCTCCTTTTATTACTCACATACATGCAAAGTCACCTCCAAGCCGCCATTAATCAACTCTGTGCAGAGAAGAATCTCGATCCAGATACTGTTATCGAAGCAATCCAGAACGCTATTGCGATTGCCTACAAGAAAGATTTCGGAACAGCAGGATTACAAATTCAAGTGCACCTCGGAGATGATATTTCTGAAATGCGAATTTTTGAAGTGCGAACAGTGGTGAAAAAAGTGGAGGATATTGAAATTGATATTACAGAGAAGGAAGCAAAGAAGATTCGTCCCGATGTAAAAATGGGAGATTCTGTATTTGTTCCTGTCCCACCACATGAGGCGTTTGGACGAATTGCCGCACAAACAGCGAAGCATGTGATTAGTCAGAAATTACAAGAGGCAGAGCGAGAAATGCTCTTCCAGAAATTTAAAGATCGAGAAGGAGAATTGCTCACAGCACGAGTTCAGAAAACTGATCGTGATTGTGCATTGCTCGACATCGATGGAATTACAACAATGCTATATTCACGGGCACAAATCCCTGGAGAAAATTTCTTCACAGGACAACGAATGCGTGTGTATCTTGATAAAGTTGAACTCACTCCAAAAGGACCACAACTTCGAATTACACGAACAAGTCGAGAATTTATCGAGGCTTTGTTTGAACAAGAAATCCCAGAAATGCGAGAAGGTGTGGTGTACGTTGCCAAGATGGCTCGTGAACCAGGGGTTCGATGTAAAATCGCTGTGGAATCAGACGATCAATCAGTCGATCCAGTAGGCGCTTTCGTAGGACAACGAGGATCACGAATTAACACCGTGATGGAAGAGGTTGGAGACGAACGACTTGATATTATTCAGAATTACGACGACCCAAAGAAATTGCTTATCGCGGCACTTGCTCCGGCAAAGATTGCGAAAGTTGAATTTTTCAAAGGCGAAAAGAAAGAAGATCGTGTGAAAATTTATGTACGAGAAGAAGAACGAGCGGTTGCTATTGGTCGAGGAGGACAAAATGTTCGACTCGCTGGGCACCTTATCGGAATGCAAGTAGACGTCATCACATTCGATGGACCAATCGAAGAAGACGAATCTGCAAAAGCACCCGTAACAAAAGACAAGAAAGTTGTGAAAGAAGTATCTGAGAAAGTTACCATCGATAAACTCGAAGGTGTTGAGGAAGATATTATTAAAACATTAATGGAACTCGGTCTCTCACAGGTTAAACAATTCGAAGGGATGAAAGCCAAAGACTTGGCTGAAATTGGAATTACCATCGAACAAGCTGAATCTGTTGTGAAAGCCGTAGCGAAATTCTTAAAGAGATAAATTCTTCTCTACTTTTAAAGTTGCTATCCCCTGGGGGTTTGGGGACGAAACCTGTCTGAGCGTCATTGGGACTCGGCAATATTGTACTATGGAAACGTTAGCGAGTTTTTTTGTCCCCAAAAGTTTTTGGTTCTTTTTGGTTACAAAAAGAACAGTCCTGCCGATATCCATGATTAATAAAAGAAGGGATTCCTCCGCGGAGCCTGTCCTCAAGAAATCGGGGAATCGGAATGACAGGGCTGGTTAGACTGCAATAATTTCCTCCACCTTCTCATCGTGCCCCTCTGTGGGTATTTCAATATGCGCAAAGGAAGGAATCACGGCAATCGTGTGTCCTTTGAATGTAGATAAAAACTGATCATAGAATCCCCCACCTCGTCCGAGACGTCGGAATTCAGAATCAATGGCGACCGCGGGAACAAATACGAGATCTGGCTCCGGAGCGGAATCGGTTGAACGGGGCTCAAGAATGCCAAACGCTCCCTCCTTCAAATCCTCCCACTGTGCGGGATAAAACGTCATTTCGTCATTCTCAATTTTTGGAAAGAAGAAGGTTTTCTCTTTGTTTATTGAACACATTTTTTGTACAAACCCTATCTCTCCTGCAATCGGTGCGTAGACGTACACATTTTGTGCGGCGGTAAACTTCTCATTCATCGCAATCTGCTCGAGCGCAGAAAATGCCATTCGTTCTCGTTCATCCGGTGAAATTTTTCCCCATTGATCAGAAATTGAAGATCGAAGAAAGAACTTCCGTGCACGCACGATATCTTTCTCGACTTGGGTAAACAGAGCATCGGCATTCTGAAACTGCTCAATATCCCGTTCTCGCTTCAGAACGTCGATTTCCAGCTCTTTTTCATACAAATCCATATCCACATCCAATAAGTGTATTTCGACCGTAGAACTCGCTCCAAACGTCTTCCTCGGTCCGTAGTGCAAGAGTCCATTATGAATCTGTGAATCAACGGAGGCTATAATGAAATAAACCCCCTCTTTCAAATCAGAGGGCATCCTGTCCACTTCCAAATTCGCCGTCGCAATACCAAACTTCGCCCCTACTTGAACACCGTGGATGACGGTCCCGCGAAATTTCATGGAATTTAATATTGAACTTCTACTTCATTACTTTCAGAGATGTTTTTTTCTGTCTTCGGATTTTTCACAACAGCCCGAATAATATCTCCGACTTTAATTTCTGTTTTTTCTCGCACCGTAAATCCAAGTCCTTCTGTCCACGAAGGAACGGTTATCTCAATCCTTGACTCTGTCACCTCCTTCCAGGGACGCATAGGAAATGAAGGTGTCGCTGGGACATTCATTATCGAAGGTGCTACCGCAAGAAGCGAGAAGAGAAGTGGTGTCATCACTTTCTATTATCGAGAAAAAAGTGTTGCCGTCCAGAAGATTTCCTCTGGGAACACTTTTCGAGCAAAGGTAATATTCCGCACATTTGATTGCAAGAACTGTGTCATCACCGATCGCCATTGGTTCTCGGTATCGGAAACGAGTTCCACCGCAGAGATGAACTTCGCAACATTGAAGAACCCGTAACTCCCTGATGGTGAGTATCGAAAGAGAATACTTTCTCGGAAGTCCGCATTATTCGTGAGACTAATATCTGGATTTGCATGCGAAGCGAATACTGATTTCACTCCTGTCTCATGTGTCGAGAACACAAAGTATCCATCCAAAAATCCGTAGGAGAATTTCTTATTAGAATCTGATGGGTCTTGCGCCGTGAAGTAAAACTGTCCGCCTTCTTCTATTTTTTTAATCGGAATTTCTTTCTGATCGATCGCCGTTAATTCTTCTCTCATCGTTCCGTCTGGAAGTTGAACTTCCTCCACTTGCGTTGAGAATTGCCCCTGCGCAAAGTGAATCACGTCCTGCAATTGTGTCATGTTCTGCTCTGTA
>Ga0222626_1000497_pt1 | contig 22525 bp, 19 predicted proteins | sample AntAcemetageno91_FD_179862 | JGI IMG/M metagenome (GOLD analysis project Ga0222626, IMG submission 179862) | Saline water microbial communities from Ace Lake, Antarctica - #91 | ecosystem: Environmental > Aquatic > Non-marine Saline and Alkaline > Saline | place: Antarctica: Ace Lake | collected...
ACCCTGGCCCTCAACATGCGAAACGCCCTGCCCAATGCCAGCTATATCGGTTTTACCGGCACCCCGCTTTTTACCGAGGACCAGATCACGCGGCGGGTCTTCGGTGAGTACGTCTCAACCTACGATTTTCAGCGGGCGGTGGAGGACGAGGCCACAGTGCCGCTCTATTACGATGCGAGGGGAGACAAGCTGGGAATCGCCATTGGCGACCTCAACGAGCGTATCGCCGAGAAACTGGAGGAGCTGGAGACCGACGATATTGACGTCCAGCAACGACTGGAGCGGGAGCTCAAGCGCGACTACCACATCATCACGGCTGACAAGCGTCTCGATCAGGTAGCCCGTGATTTCGTGCAGCATTACTCGACGGCATGGGAAACCGGCAAGGCCATGCTGGTCTGCATCGACAAGGTGACCTGCGTGCGGATGTTCAACCGGATCATGACATACTGGAACGAACGTATCGCCGAGCTGGAGTCCGAACGCGCCATGTGTTCGGACGAGCAGGAGGAGATCTATCTGCAGCGACAGATCGAGTGGATGCGGGAGACGCGCACGGCAGTGGTTGTCAGTGAAGAGCAGGGCGAAGTGGAAAAATTCCGAAAGTGGGATCTGGACATCACGGTGCACCGCAAACTCATCAAGGATGGCATGGACCTGCCCGATGCCATGCGCAGCCAGCCACAGTTTCGCAACATGCAGCGGATGGAACTGGACGAGGCCTTCAAGGAGGAGACGCACCCCTTTCGCATCGCCATTGTCTGTGCCATGTGGCTGACCGGGTTTGATGTACCGAGCCTTTCCACCCTCTACCTTGACAAGCCGCTCAAGGCCCACACCCTGATGCAGGCCATCGCACGCGCCAACCGGATCAACGAGGGCAAGAACAACGGTCTGATCGTCGATTATTGCGGCATCCTCAAAAATCTGCGCAAGGCGCTGGCGACCTTTGCCGGAACCCAGCCTGGAGGTCCGGGCGGCGAGACAGATCCGGCCAGGCCCGACGAAGAGTTACTGGCCGATCTGGCCGAGGCAATCGTGTTGGTTCGGACATTTATCAAAGAGCGAAACGCCTCGCTGGATGACGTCATCGGCAAGACGGGCTTTGAACGCAACGCCGCCATAGTGGCGTGCAAGGAGGCGGCCAACGAGAACGACGAGACTCGCAAACGTTTTGAGGTGATGTGCCGCGAAGTCTTCAAGAAATTCAAGGCGTGCCTCAATGTCCAGGGTGTCAATGCTCACCGGGCCGACCGCGATGCTATCAATATCGTATATAAGAGCCTCCAGCAGGACCGGGATCGGGCCGATATTTCCGATATCATTCGCAAGTTGCACCAGGTGGTGGATGTGGCCATTGAAACAAAGTCCGAAAGGATGGCCGAGGAACAGGCCCCCTACGATATCAGCCGCATCGATTTCGATAAACTCAAGAAAGAATTTGAGCGCAGTCCGGCCAAAAAGACAACGGTCCAGACCCTGAAGCAGGCTGTTGAAACCCGGTTGCGGCGGCTTTTGCAGCAGAATCCCCTGCGCACGGACTTCCAGCAGCACTACGAGGCCATTGTCGCAGAATATAATCGCGAGAAGGACCGGGTGACCATTGAACGGACATTCGAGGCCCTGCTTAAACTGGTGGAAGAACTGGATGAGGAAGAAAGCAGGGCGGTTCGCGAAGGTCTTGATGAAGAATCGCTGGCGATCTTTGACCTGTTGAGAAAACAGGATTTGAGTGCATCGGATATCAAGCGAATCAAGGATGTTGCCGTTGATTTGCTGGAAACGCTGAAGACGGAGAAACTTCGTATCGACCAGTGGCGAGACAAGGAGTCCACACGCGATGCCGTGCGAGTAACCATTAAAGATTTCCTTTGGAGTGACAAAACAGGCTTACCTGTCGACAGCTACACCGAAGATGATGTTCAAATGAGAACGGATGAAGTGTTCCGCCATGTGTTCTGGGCATACCCCACTGTTCCATCACCGTATTATGAAAGTGCAGCAGCGGCATGAAAATGTAGCTAACGTTGCCCTGAACGCTCACCGGGTTCATGGAAAAAGGGGGCAGCCCTTGATATGAACATTTTTGCCAACATTTCACTTGAGAAGATCGGTTACGCCGCCTGCTCAGTTGTCCGTTCGGCGTAAGAGAAAGAGCGGAATCATATGTTTGAAGAGCTTGAAAAAATGAACACCCGTCCTAAGCCGTTTGAATTCAATACGGTAAGCGATCTGTGGACGGATGAGTATACATCAAAGCAAATGCTCTCTTTTCACTTAAATGAAAAAGTCGATATTTCGTCCCGTAACGCGGCTTTCATAGAGCAATCAGTCGAGTGGATAGCCTCCCGTTTCAACGTGGGAGCTGGGACTAAGATCGCCGACTTCGGCTGCGGCCCAGGATTGTATACGACGAGGCTGGCTAAAAAACAGGCGGATGTGACTGGCATAGATTTCTCGAAAAGGTCGATAGAATATGCACAGGGAATCTCAGAAAAAAAGGTATTGTCAATCAGATATATCCATCAGAATTACCTGGATTTTGAAACAGATGATCGCTTTCATCTCATCCTGATGATTATGTGTGATTTCTGCGCCCTCAGTCCCGCCCATAGGAAAAAGATTCTGACCAAGTTCCATACGTTATTAGAGCCGGACGGTTATGTTGTCCTTGATGTGTATTCTCTGAATGCCTTTGAAGAACGAGAAGAAATTGCAAAGTACGAAACCAACATCCTGAATGGCCTCTGGTCTCCCAATAAGTACTATGGCTTTCTGAATACGTTCAAATACGATATGGAGAAGGTGATTCTTGACAAATATACACTTATCGAAGCTCACCGCAATTGGACCATCTACAACTGGTTGCAGTATTTCAGCCCCGAAGGGCTGGAAAAGGAGGTTATGGAGTGCGGGTTAATAATTGAGAAGCTTTATTCAGATGTGGCCGGCTCACCTTTCGACCCTAAAAACAAGGAATTTGCAGTTGTTATCAAGAAGCGATAGAAAGCCAAGACCACATGAGAAGAGACCTTTGAAAAACGCCCCCTTTCGAAGTCTGTGCTTATCTGGCCAATCTCGGCGTCAGGCTCAAATTTCAATCCTCGAAATATTCTATATATTCCTGTGGTTGAAATTTTCGCCTTCCTTGATCTTGACCAAAATTGAACATTTTTCAAAGGTCTCGAGAAGTAGGGGTCAGGCGTACCGTTGACTGTTTGGGACTGAAACGACATATGAGCAAGTCATTGAAATGATGAAAAGAGAATGTCCGACAAGCCTATCTTCTCAAGAAAGTAAACACCACAACTTCCAATGGAGGATCTATTGCCATGCAAAACCGAACCATATCCCGACGTAACTTTCTGAAGATAGCCGCGGGTACAACTGCCGTTTTAGCTGTCGACTGGTCCCACATTAATGTCCTTTTGGCAAAGATCGGTCCCAAAGAAAAAATACCTGTGGTGGTCATCGGGGGCGGTCTGGGAGGACTCAGCTCTGCGGCCATATTTGCCCGTGGCGGCTTCCCTGTAACCCTCATCGAACAACACGATCGACCAGGAGGCTACGCCACTTCATTCGAACGGGCAGGTGGTAAATTCACCTTTGACGTATCGCTGCACGCCACCAGTGGTGTGAGCGGCGGCCCGATGAGGCAGCTCTTTGAAGAGGCGGGTATTTTGGGTAAGGTGGATATGGTCGATTTACCCGATCTGTGCCGAATCATTACGCCGGACCATGACCTGATGTGGCCCCAGCGCAATCCAGGGGCCATAATCGAGCAACTCTGTCAGATCTTTCCCGGCCAATCCGAAGGTATCAGGGGCTTCTTTACCGAGATCCTGGGAGTTTTAGAGGAAGCCATGAAGCCATTCGACCGTGACTCCTGGTGGGACAGGATAACCTTCCCCATAACTCACAGGCGGATGTGGGCCATCCGAAACAAGACCCTGGCTGATCTGCTGGATGAATATGTCCAGGATGCAAAGGCACGCTCGCTCTTGTCGACCTTTTGGGGTTATTATGGACTCCCTCCGTCAAAGCTGAGTGGTTTTCTATACGCAATAGCAACAGCCGCCTACATTCAGTTTGGCGGTTACTATGTAAAGCGACGGTCTCAGGACCTGAGCTATGCCCTTATGGATGCAATTGAAAAGGCCGGTGGGCAGGTCTTGCTTGAGTCAGAGGCGGCCGGCATAACTATGAAGGATGGAGCAGTTTCAGGTGTAACCCTCAGGGACGGGCGGACTCTCAAGGCCAAGGTGGTCATCTCCAATGCCAGTACGCCCGTAACAATGAGGATGCTGTCCCAAGCTCCAGCGCAGAAGGAGCACTCTGACAAGGCAGAGAAATATATGGAAAAGCTCAAGACTTACAGGCCATCTCTGTCCACCTTTAATGTCTGGCTCGGGCTCAACAAAGAGCTCCGAGGCAAGATCAAAGGCTATGAGATCTTTGTGGGGGGGCACTATGATCCCGAGCAGGCCTACCAGGGTTGTCTTGCCTGTGATCCGAAAAAATCAGGGATAGGCGTAACCATTTACGACAATGCCTACTCCGGTTACTCGGAACCGGGGACCTCCACGGTAACCGTCATGATGTTAAGCGGATACGAACCCTGGCGCCGATTCGAGGCCGACTACTTAGCTGGCCGCAAGGAGGCGTATAGAGAAGAAAAGAATCGTATTATTGAAGAGCTTATCGATCAGGCCGAGAGGCTGGTCATCCCTGGCCTCCGTTCCATGATTGAGGTCAAAGTTGCAGCTACGCCCCTCACTAACAAACGCTATACCAAGAACCCCGAAGGGGCCATATACGGTTATGAGCAGTCTTTAGACAACGCTTATATGAACCGCATCAAGAGTAGCACACCGTTCAAGGGTCTTTACCTTGCCTCTGCCTGGGGCGGAGGCGGAGGCGGTTATCAGCCTTGTCTGGGGTCCGGCCTTAAGGCCTTCAAAGCCTTCCTTAAGGATTGGAATGGTTAAGATCAGGCAGTTGCTGTCAATTGATTCCTATGATCTGCTGAAAGAGTATCGCAAATGGTGGGTGGAAGAGTATCTGGATATTGTGCAACAGAATTTGTGATGTATGAATTTACTCAACCATCACCGCTTTCCAGGAGCATGGCCTTGGCAGATTTTCCAGCCTGGTCATAGATTTTGAGACCTTGATCAAGAAAGTCGTCGGACATGTTCTTATTTAATTCGACAAATATTGCCTTCAGGATATTTAAACGCTGATCCAAGGCTATTACCTGCCCTTTTTCTGAATGATCCTCATCACCCGGAACCGGAGGGACTCCTGCAAGAAGATACCAGACCATATTATCAAGGTCGGGCAAGAATCCGCCCTTTGTAAAATCAACTGATTCCTTGAAATCGTGGTAGGCCTGCAGATAGTCTTTTTGCTGTTTCACGATGCCTCTAATGTATGTTGACGAAATTGGATTCCATAGTTGCTGTTACCTGCCATGGAATATTCACATGATATCAGGATTTGGGACTGATATTCAATAGATAATTCCAACTCAAGGAGAAAGATCTTATCTTTTTTCTCCTTGACAAGCAACTCGCCACCCTCTTATATTGACTATCACCTCAAGTATGAATACCGCTTAGAAATTTTTCACAATTTGCAAAGTCCCGGCCTTCGAGAGCGAACACGCTGTTTCGCAAAACGCTCGCAAATTCAACCGGGCCACAAGCCACAAATGGTGTAAGATTGAGCAGTGAGAAAATCATAGAGATTGAGGACCTCTCTCTGGCCTTTGGGGGGATACAGGCTCTGAATGGGGTTAGCACCGGGCTGATGAAGGGTGATCTTTCCGCTATCATCGGCCCCAACGGCGCCGGCAAGACCTGCCTCTTAAACTGCATCAGCCGATTTTACACCCCTCAAAAGGGACGCGTCATCTATAAAGGTGACGACATCACCCATCTTCCTACACATGCCATTGCAAAACGGGGTATTGCCCGCACCTTTCAAAATATTGAGCTTTTCAAGGGGATGACGGTCTTAGATAACATAAAGTTAGGGCGTCATACTTTTCTTAAATCGGGGATCTTTTCAGACATTATCTATTATGGCCGAACTATTCGTGAGGAATTGAAGCTCAGGAAAGAGATCGAGGAAAAGATCATTGATCTCCTCGAGATCGAGGCCATCAGGAAACAGGTAGTGGGGACCCTCCCATACGGACTTCAGAAGCGAGTTGAACTTGCAAGGGCCTTGGCCATGCGTCCGGAGGTCCTTCTTTTGGATGAGCCCATGGCCGGGATGAACCTTGAAGAGACTGAAGATATGGCAAGGTTTATACTCAATGTCAACAGCATGTGGGGAGTGAGCATTATCCTTGTGGAACATGATATGGGAGTTGTCATGGATATCTCGGATTATGTCTGCGTACTGGAGTTTGGCAGAAAGATTGCCGAAGGCCCTCCCGAGGATATTCAGAAACACCCCCAGGTTATAAGGGCCTATTTAGGAGAAGACCAGAAAACCTACTCAAGGCTTTAACAAGGAGATCGGCGTATAGTTGAGTTGAAAAACAGTCCCACTTAACCACACAACTACTCAACCACTCAACTGAAGTAATCATAATGAACTCAGCCAAACCATATTCCCAAGAATCGCCTCTAACTCTTCCATCGCTCCTGCTCAGGAATGCGAAGCGTTTTGGTGACTCCCGCGTGGCGTTGCGTGAAAAAGAATATGGCATTTGGCAGTCAGTGACATGGAAGGGGTATCTGGAGCATGTGCGCGATTTCTCCTTAGGGCTGATTTCACTGGGGTTCAGCCCTGGAGACACCTTGGGCATTATAGGTAATAACCGTCCTGAATGGGTCTATGCGGAGTTAGCGGCACAGTCAGCCGGGGGCGTCCCTTTTGGGATATTTCAGGATTCCATCCTGAGCGAAGTGGCGTATATTATAGATCATTCTGAGGCATCAATGATTGTTGCCGAAGATCAGGAACAGGTGGATAAGATCTTAGACCTGAAAGAAAAACTGCCCCGGATAAAAAAAATTATCTATGCCGATCCCAAGGGACTGTGGGAGTATGAAGATGAAATCTTAGTGGATTACTACGAGCTTGAGCAAATAGGCCGGGAAATGCATGAAAAAGACCCGGATCTTTTCTTTAAGAATGTCAATGCCATTAGAGAGGGTGACTTAGCCACAATATGTTATACATCAGGTACCACCGGAGACCCCAAGGGAACTCTGCTCACACACTCGAATATCGTGAGTATGGTAGCATCTTTAAATGAGGTGGACCCCAAGTCTCCTGATGACCAGTTTCTCTCTTTTATTCCTCTGCCATGGATAGTGGAACAGACCATAAGCGTCTTTTCCGCCCTTTACTCGGGTTTTACCGTAAATTTCCCTGAGGAGCCGGAAACATCTACCGCCGATCTTTACGAGATAGCGCCAAGCTTAGTGGTGGCTTCACCGAGGATGTGGGAGGGGATATCACGTGAGGTGATGGTAAAGCATCTGGACGCGTCTTTTCTTAAGGGCCTCATCTATGACCTGTGCCTTCCCATCGGGTATCGCTGGGCAGACTTCAAATTCGAGAAGAAGAAGCCTCCCTTAGGCTGGAAAATTCTCTACTGGGTCGCGTACTTCGCCATGTTCAGGGCATTACGAGATCGAATAGGTTTCTCCAAGGTACGTTCGGCCATGACCGGAGGCGCGGCATTGGGGCCAGATGTTTTCCGATTCTTTCACGCCCTTGGCATCAATCTGAAACAGATCTACGGACAAACAGAGGTCGCAGGCTATTCTACCATACACCGTGACGGGGACATCAACTTCGACTCTGTGGGCATTCCTGTTTCTGCTGCTGAGATCTCAATCTTTGAGCCTGATAAAGAGGGTGTGGGGGAGATTATATCACGGGGGTCCGGACTGTTTCAGGGGTATCTCAAAAACGAGGAAGCTTCGCAAAACACCATTGTAGATGGATGGCTTCATTCCGGTGATGCGGGCTATTTCACCCCTGATGGACATTTGGTTATTATTGATCGGGTAAAAGATCTTATGCACCTCAAGGGCGGGGCCAGGTTTTCACCCATGTTCATTGAAAACAAGCTCAAGTTCTGTCCATATATCGTTGAAACCGTGGTCTTAGGACACGATCACGATTATGTAACCACCATGGTCTGCATTGATTATAAACATGTGGGTAAATGGGCGGAAGATCATCGCATCAGTTACACTACCTATTCGGATCTTGCTGCCAAACCCGAGGTCTATGAGCTGATCGAACATGAGGTGGTGCGTGTTAACACGACCCTGCCTGAAAAGGCCAGAATCGAGAAGTTCCTTCTCCTTTATAAGGAACTGGACCCGGACGATGAGGAATTGACGCGCACCAAAAAGATCCGGCGCGCTTTTATTAACGAAAAATACGTAAAGGAGATCGCGGCCCTTTACAGCGATGTGGGAGAAATTCCCATTGAGGCAGTAATTCGTTATCAGGACGGCAAGACAGCCACGCTTCGTACTAATCTGATTATTCGCACCATGAAACCCGAGAGCGCATATTCAGACGCTCTCAAGCAGAAAGGTTTCTGGAAGCGGCTCAGGGGGAGGGCCTAATGGAGAGCGAATTTCTTTTTTTTATGCAAATGCTGTTATCAGGCCTTTCCATGGGGTCTATTTACGCACTTGTAGCCCTCGGTTTTGTCCTCATTTACAAGGCCACGTCCATTCTAAATCTGGCCCAGGGAGAGTTCCTCATGGTTGGGGCCTATGTCTGCCTCTCTATCACCCTCGATTTTGGCCTCAATTTTGTTGCCTCATTTATGCTTACAATGGTTTTTTCAGTGATCTTAGGGCTGGCTGTGGAACGCTTTGTGCTCAGGCCCCTCATCGGAGAACCGATCATTTCTGTAATTATGGTAACATTAGGGCTCACGTACATATTGAGGGGCCTTGTCATTATGATATGGGGCAATGATATTCGTCAGTTCAACATATTCCCGCAACAACCCGTGGATTTCTGGGGTGTCAAACTCACTTATCTATATCTTTATAGCTTAGGGATTTCGCTAATTTTACTGACTATTTTTGCAATATTCTTCAAGTACGCCCGCACCGGTATCTTTATGAGGGCAGTGGCGGATCATCAAACCGCGGCCCAGAGTATGGGTATTTCAGTTAGAGGGGTCTTTGCGATGAGCTGGTGCATTTCTGCGGTGGTCTCATCTATCGGTGGCATTCTCGTGGGCAATATTGCCGGAGTTGGTGTGGATCTCAGCTACATAGGGCTTAAGGTATTGCCTGCTGTGATCTTGGGCGGCCTGGATAGTATCTTGGGGGCCATTATCGGCGGCCTGATAGTGGGAGTCCTGGAATTCCTTTCAGCCGGCTATCTCGACCCTTATATCCCGGCTATTAATGAGGTTTTTCCTTTTATTGTCCTGGTTTTAGTATTAATGATCAAGCCTTACGGCCTGTTCGGAATTGAGGAAATCGAAAGGGTTTAAAACAAGTGAGCTAAAGTGACTAAAGTGAACTAAAGTGACTAAAGTTAAAGGCAATATTTAACATTTTCAAATTGTCTGGAGTTCTGAATCAAGGTCTTGGCTGAGCGAACTGTTATCCGGGCCTATCGGCAGGCAGAACGGTCGAAATCCTTGACTACCTATTGTCCGAGCCCCTTGGTCCGATTTGTTGCGGAGGCCTTGATGAAGCCAGTTTTTAAGAATGACACGAAGTTCCTTAACTTTAGGCACTTCAAACTTTAGGCACTTTAGGCACTCAGAAAAGAGATAACAACTATGCCGGCCGGAATATTTCATGAGAGTTATCGTTATGATGAGCGTATCTTCCAGACCTGGTTTGTCAAGGCCTGGCTGATCGTTTTCTTGATTGCCTGTGCTCTTTTTCCGCTCGTTGGCTCTAAATACATGATATCGATCATGACAGAGGTCGGTATTGCGATCATTGCCTGTCACGGCCTGAATATTCTCACCGGCTTCACCGGACAGATCTCATTAGGTCATGCCGCCTTTGTGGGCGTAGGCGCTTATACCTGCTCCATACTGATCCAGCATGGTGTGCCCTTTATAATCGCCCTTCCAATGGCCGGCGTCATGGCAGCCCTGGTAGGTATGATATTCGGCATTCCTTCCCTGAGGCTGAGAGGGCTCTACTTGGCTATTGCAACCATTGCGGCTCAGTTCATTATTGAATTTACTATCCGGCGATGGGACAGTCTGACCGGCGGTGTAGAGGGCATGTTTGTTGAACCGGGTACTCTCGGACCTTTTCATTTCGACAATCGTTTACAGCTTTACTATTTGACCTTTGTCCTTGCGGTGGTTGCTACTATCATTATCAAGAACATAGTCCGGGCCAGGTCGGGTCGGGCATTCGTGGCCATTCGTGACCGATACTTAGCCGCTGAAGTGATTGGGGTGCACGTATTCAAGTACCGGCTCATGTCCTTTGCCGTCTCATCGTTTTTTGCGGGCATTGCGGGCGCATTGCTTGCCCAGTACCTCGAAGTAATCACCCACGAATCTTTTACTATCCATCAATCCATCGACTACCTCGCAATGTGTATTATAGGGGGATTAGGTCATGTGCTCGGTGGTATTTACGGCGTCGGGTTCTGGTTTATTTTGGAGAGGATACTTGAGGTGGTTACAACCAACCTGAATACGGCATTCCCAGATCATATCACCTGGTTTGTCTCTATCAAGGAGATTGTCTTTGGCTGTGTAATTGTGCTTTTTCTCATCTTTGAACCGGACGGCTTGGCCGCGCGATGGCGCACCATTCGGGCATACTGGAAGCTGTGGCCTTTTTCTTATTAGCAGGATGCATCGTGCATCATGAATCGTTTTTTAGGGAGTAATCTCAAAATATTTAACCAGTAAAGGAGGAAAATCATGAAGAAATGGACAGTTGGATTTGCAGTGTTGGCTATGGTTTTGGGTTTGAGCCTGGGGTTCTCAGCAAATAATGCCGTTGCCGCTGATGTGATCAAGTGGGGGGTACTAATAGACCTTTCCGGACCCACATCGGACTGGGGAAAGAACCAGGCAAAAGGACAGTTAGATGCGGCTCGCTGGGTCAATGAGCACGGTGGAATTAATGGCAAGAAATTGGAGCTTATTGTTATTGACGACGGTTATAAGGTCCCGAGAGGGGTGGCCGGTTATAATCGCCTGGTCGATTCTGAACACGTGCTTGGTCTCTATCTTCAATCCACAGGCACAACAATGACGCTGATAAAGAAGATTGTAAGGGACGGGGTAGTCACTATCGCGGCGTCATTTACTTCCAAGTTTCAGAACCCTGCCAAGACACCTTTCAGCTTTTTTGTGTCTCCTTCTTACGGGACTATGGGACGTATCGCCCTCAAGTGGATCTCGGATAGCTGGAACGATCCTAATCGCAAACCCAAGATATGTTATCTCTATCCTGACAATAAATATGGCAGGGATATCTTGGCTGTGTGTAAAGCCTATGCCAAGAAGGTCGGGGTGGAAGTGGGTCCTGACCAGGTTATCAACTGGCCCACCAAAGATGCCACAGCCCAGTTGATGAACATGAAGCGGTACAATCCTGACTATGCTTACATCACATCCACTGCCATGAACGGTGCAGTGATCCTAAAGAATGCAAAGGCACTCGGAATCAAGACCAAATTTATCTCCAACATCCGGAACTTTGAGGAAACCCTGATCAAATTGAGTGGAGGGGCCGCCAATGGGTCTTACGGTGTACACCCCATAGCACCCTATGGGGCGAAGGTTCCAGGTATGAAAAAGGTTGTGGAGTCCCATGAGAAGTGGCATCCCAAACAAATGGGGACCAATGTATATGTGGAAGGCTGGGTGAATATCCTTGCTGTGAGCCAGGCGTTGCGTATGGCCGACAAGGCCGGCAAACTGAATCCGGTGGGAATACGCGAGGCATTTGAGCAGTTCAAGGATTTCAAGACAGGGGGTCTGGCTCCTCCCCTCACCTTTACCAAGACAGATCACAGGGCAAGTATGGCTGCCAAGATCTATGAGATCAAGAATGATAAGATCGTACCTATCACCAACTGGGTAGAGTTGCCAAGGGATATGGAGTATTTCGGCAAGTAATATAATTGAAGGTTGTGTGAGTGTTCACAGGTTTTGGGTTCATTGTTCTTCGAACCCTGAACCTCTGAACCCGTGAACGGTTGAAAGATTGTTTCAATCAACAATCATCAATCAACAATCGTCAATCCGAAAGGTAAAATATGCTCGAATTGAATCTGCCTAAGCGCTTCAATGCGGCCCAATACCTTGTTGACCGCAATGTGGAAGAGGGGCGCGGGGAAAGACCTGCCATATTTTTTGAGGATCAGACCTATAACTATCACCAGGTCCTTGAGAAGGTGAACAGGTCTGCCAATATGCTGGAAGGTCTGGGCGTTGAAATGGAAAACAGGGTCATGCTCCTGGTCCCAGATTCCCCTGAAATGATCTTCTCTTTTTTCGGGGCCATCAAGTTAGGGGCAGTGCCCATACCGACGAATATCCTGATGAAGTCGCAGGATTTCCTTTATGTGCTAAATGACAGTCGCGCCAAGGTGTTGATAGTGGATTCGGTCTTTCTGCCGGAGATTGAAAAGATCCTTGACCAGGCAGCCTTCTGCAAAAATATCGTGGTGGTTGGAGGAGAGGAGCATAGGCATCTACGCTTTGACCGGCTCATGGATCAGTCATCAGCCGAGTTTAAGACAGCCGACACCACGCGCGATGACGCGGCTTTTTGGCTCTACAGCGGCAGAAATCCGGAAGCTCTTATGGGGGCCGTTCATCAGCACAGCCATATGGTCTACTGTACTGAAGCTTATGCCAAGGGCATACTGAACATGACCGAAGAGGACCGGGTGTTAGGGTCATTTCTTTTCTTTGCCTATGGTCTTGGAAACAGCGTATACTTCCCCTTTGCAGTCGGGGGCTCTACCGTCCTTATTAATCACCGGCCCACACCGGACCTTATGTATGAAGATCTAATCAGGTATCGACCCACCCTGTTCTTTACCGTGCCGACCCTTTTGAACGCACTTGCTGACTATAAGAAAACCTGCCGGGAAGAGGGGAAGGATTTGCCGCCCGTTGATAGTCTCAGGGCATGCATATCATCGGCTGAGATCCTGTCTATGGAGGTTTATCACCGCTTCAAGGAAGAATTTGGAGTGGAGGTCCTGGATGGCACCGGTTCCACAGAGATCTGTCATATCTTTCTTTCCAATCGTTTTGGTCAGGTCAAACCTGGCAGTACCGGAAAGGCGGTACCGGGTTATGCTGTCCGGTTGCTGGACGAGGATGGACAACCTGTCTCTAAAGGGCAGATAGGTCATCTCTTGGTAAGCGGAGGTTCCATAGCCTCTGCCTACTGGAACATGCGGGAAGAGACAAGGGACAATATGTTAGGGGAATGGTTTGTCACAGGGGATCGGTACCTCGAGGATAAGGAGGGCTTTTATTATTTCCGTGGTAGAAGCGATGATATGCTGCGCGTAGGGGGGAAATGGTTAGGCCCTCAGGAGGTTGAAAATACCCTTAACCAGCACCCTGCAGTGGCGGAGAGCGCTGTTGTCGGTCGCCAGGACAAGGACGATCTTGTTAAACCCTATGCCTTTGTAGTATTAAGACCTGGTCATTCCCCTTCTGATCAATTAGAAAACGAGATCAAGGAATTCGTTAAGGAAAAAATTGCCCTGTACAAATACCCCCGCTGGATTGATTTTATCGAGGCTCTGCCCAAGACTTCAGGGGGAAAGGTGCAGCGGTTTGTCCTGCAGGAAAGGGTGAATTGATTGAATATTGAAAATTGAGCTCAGCTTCAGGTCATCTTCGATTGCCACTCAGTCGCGAAGTCCTCGGAATAGTAAACTATTCCTGTGGTTTCACTCAATCGCGTCAACCAAATCTGACCCAAATCTGAGCTCAATTCTGCGAAGTTATTTTTGCGCGAACCCGTAGCCAAAAACCTTCGCGTCTTTGCGTGAGACCTTAATAGAGATATACCATGCTTAATGTCAACAATATCGAAGTTATATATGATGACGTCATTCTGGTTCTAAAAGGGATGTCCCTTGAGGTGAAAGAGGGACAGATTGTCGCTGTCTTAGGGGCGAATGGGGCTGGCAAGACTACCACCCTGAAGGCAATCTCCGGACTGCTCAAGGTAGAGGAAGGGGAGGTTACCGATGGTACCATAGAATTTATGGGCCAGCGCATAAACGACAAAGAACCAGAGGAGATTGTTCGTCTCGGTATCTTCCAGGTCATGGAGGGGCGGTGTGTGTTCGAAAACCTGACGGCTTATGAGAATCTCATGGCCGCGACCCGAACCCGTCGTAGCCGTAAGGAAATCCGCAAACGTTTTGATATGGTGCTCCATTATTTCCCCATTCTCAAGACACGCCGAAATACCTTGGCCGGATATCTTTCGGGCGGGGAGCAGCAGATGTTAGTTATCGGCAGGGCCCTCATGGCCCGTACCCGTCTGATGATGCTTGATGAGCCATCATTAGGGCTGAGCCCCATCTTAGTGGCCGAGATCTTTAAGATAATTAAGCAGCTTAATGAAGAACAGAAAATTACGATTCTGTTGGTGGAACAAAACGCCCATTTAGCCCTTTCCATTGCTGAACACGGCTATGTTATGGAAAACGGCAAGATCGTTTTAGACGACTCAGTGGACAAGCTTAAGGAAAACGAGGACGTAAAGATGTTTTACCTTGGATTGACTGAGATGGGCACTAAAAGAAGTTATCGGGACGCAAAGTTTTATAAGCGAAGGAAACGCTGGTTGACCTGAGGGTTTGCGCGAGCCCCATGGAGGAAAAATATGGCAAAGGTAGGAATATTGGGATGTGACATCACGACAAAAGAGCTGAACTGTGTCATGGTGGGTTGTTTCGGAAATCTGCGCGGCAGAGAGGGGTCGTTCAAGGATTATCCTGCGGATGAACCTTTAGACCTGGTGGGTGTCATTCATTGTGGCGGCTGCCCAACCGCCGTCGGGTCAGACCGCATCTGGCAAAAAGTCCAGGCTCTGGTTGATTATGGTATTGATTCACTCCACCTGAGTTCCTGTCTCATACAGTTGTGTCCCTTCAAGGACGCCTTTTTGGAGACCATAAAGAGGGATTACCCGGACCTCAAGGTTGTGGAAGGCACTCACCCGTTTCATGACCCGGATGCATTCAAGACAGGTATCAAGGAATTAATCTCCCAGAGGGCCGTTACACCACAGACCATGAATGACCTGGTCTTCAAGAGGATAAAACTCCCCCCTGAAAAAGAAGATTAAAAAAGAGAACTGGAAATTATTTTACAGTATCTTTTATGGTTCCATCCTTACCGTAAAATTCAACTTTTGAGACAACGGCCATCCAATATTCAAATAGTTTTTGGATCTTTGCCGTCAATCTAACCGAGCACGCCCCGCCACGATTCAAATGGTCCAGCAGGTTTTTTTCATGGCTTGGTTTATGATATTTCAAATTTCGGTTGAGTTGGGTGATCAACCTCTCTGTTAACTCAGGAGAGACCACTACGAAGTTCAATTGACTTTTGTACAGAGCCCCGGGTATGTATTTCCCGTTTATTTCAACATGCAGACAATAAACGCCGGCATGCCCGTTCTTCACAATTGGTCCCCCCATCTTTGCCTTTTCAAAAACCAGACTCTTTCCCTCATAGTCCTCAGGATAATAGAGTAAATTACGGGTAGTACCCGCCGCTGTAAGGGATATTGAGACCTGTATTAGTAAAAACAGAGAGATACAAAACAAAGCTTTTTTTATCATTTGGTTCACCGTTTACTATCAAATACCATCCCTTGGAAGTATGATATAAAAGGATCTTTTCCTCTTATTGGCTTGAGAAAATGACTCTTCATCGTATTCCTGCGTGTCCGTTCCTTGTCGTAAAGCGTCCGCTGGCATAGGATCAGGCAGGGCAACTTCTCTTTTTTGCCTTATACCATTTCCGAGACAGTCATTAGTTCTCCTTAAGCACAGATCTGGGTGATGCTATAATTCCCTCCACCTGGGCTTGCCTGATGCGTTCGTCGTGTTCGGCCTTTTTGTCGTATGCCTTATTAATCTTCAAAGCCAGATCTTCGGTTTCACATGGTTTTGTGATAATATCCATGGCGCCCAGCTTCAAGCCTTCGATGGCAGACTCCACAGTCGCATGCCCAGTCAACATGATCACGTTGATCAAGGGCTTTATTCTTTTGATTTCACGCAGTGTATCGGTCCCGCTTATGCCGGGCATGGCCACATCAAGAATGACCACATCGAAAAGATAATGTTTCACCTGCTCTATAGCATCTTCGCCGCTCAAGGACGTGGTCACATCGTAATCCCTGAGCTTTAAACGATCGGCCAAGGCTTGAACAAACATTTCTTCGTCATCTACTATCAATATTCGTGGTTTCATTATAGACCTCCTCTAAGAATCGTATTATATTTCTTGCAAATCTATCCCTCGAATCCTTTTTCAACAATTACACCTCTTTGCCCCGTGCCCCTTTGATTATTTCCATTAACATATCTATGTCCGCCGGCTTTTCAACGATATCCACAGCTCCAAGACTATGGGCCTTCATTACCTCCTCCCCTGTGACGTATCCTGTCTGCAGGATGATTTGTAATCCCCGTTGCTTGTGCTTTAGGGCCTTAATGGCCTCCATGCCCTCAAGACCCGGCATCATGAGGTCCATGATAATGGTGTCGTAGTATCCTTTTTCTACCATTTTTAAAGCGTCGAGTGCAGACGTGGCTGTCGACACCTCCAGACCACGGGCCTGCATTCGCTCTGCCATGGTATCTAAAAAATCTTTTTCATCGTCAACAAGTAAAACTTTCATGGAAAAATACCAAATCCTTAAATTTCACTTAATAATTTCCTGGACGGGAAAGAGGATCCCTATCTGCGGATGTCTCGGGCAAAGGTAATTATTAATTCCACGGCTTCAAGGTCTGTGGCAAGTTGAGCATTGAGTAGGCTGAGCAGGGCCTTTTCCTGTTCTGCTGGAAATGTATCCATCGGCGATCCTGAGGTTAGCGCTTTAAGATTTGTAAATATTACCCGGGCGCCCTCTTTCGTTTCTTCAGTAACAAGCCCAAGTGTCTTCTCGTCGCCAACTGCGTCCATGGCAAAGTTCAGACATAACCAGATAAGGTTTTGAAGAAAAAAGGGGCGTCTGGTGATCATTACCGGAATTGGGTGAAATGTCTTGACGATATTCACTCCTCGCATCGCTACGAATCTTTCAGAGAGCGCCACAACCAATTCCAAGGTCTCATTCAGGTCGATCTTCGTGTCCGATTGGTCAATGCTGTGGGCAAACGTGTTCATTCTCTTGATGATTCCGTCTGCCCGCCGCACCTGTTTCATAACTCTTTCAGTGACTGGGTTGAGCCTTTCCAGTTCAAAAGGGCGCCCCTTCTTCGCCAGGAGCGTGAAGTCTTCCAAAAGCCCGGCGTTTTCATTGATAATTGCCAGAACATTCTTGAATTCGTGAGAGATCGAGGCTGACATCTTCCCGTAGAATTGAAGACCTGATTGGCCGATCACCTCCCAGTTGTAGCTCATCACAATCTCCTTCACCCAGTTAGGGCCTCACACATTTTTTCTATGAGCACCTCGATGTCAACGGGTTTCAATAGATAAGAACAGGCGCCGTGCTTCTTGCTTGCCTCGCAATCCGCGACTGAACCGTGCCCGGTAAGGAAAATAATTTTTGTTTTAGGCCGTATTTCCTGGATCTGTTCCATTGTTTCAAGACCACTCATGCCCGGCATCTTCATGTCGAGGACCACGACATCATACATTTCTTCCATGATGAGAGTAACGGCGTCTTTGCCACTGAATACAAAATCTGCATCAATTGCCCGCAGGTGAAGACGTTCTGCCAGGGTCGTAACCATTTCGTATTCGTCATCTACCAATAAAACCTTCAACACTACCCTCCTCGGTGTTGAATTTCCCCATTTTTTACTGGAAAACTAACTATAAAGGTGGTGCCTTCTCCCTTTTTGCTCTTCACATCTAAGTTGCCCCCCAATTTCTGGACAATTCCGTAGGTAATTGAGAGCCCGAGCCCCGAACCCTTTTCCCCCTTTGTAGAAAAAAAGGGGTCAAAAATATGTCTTAAATTCTCCGCTGAGATCCCGCATCCGTCATCTCTGATCCGAATGCTCAGCATTTCGGGTTCAACAGTTGACAATTCGATTTCTATCTTCCCGCCATTATCAACTGCTGCAATGGCATTATTGATAATATTGAAAAATACCTGTTCAATCTGTCCAAGATCACATTCAATGGATGGAAGGCTTTCTGGAGTCACCAACTCTACCTTGATGTTACGGTATTCACACTCCTTCTTAAAAAATACCAGAACTTCTTGTATGACCGGCCCTATATGAACGGCCTCAAATCGAACGTCGATGTGTTTTGCAAATCCTAACAAACTGTGAGTAACGGTGCTGCATCTATTTACAGAAGATAGCATCGATTCCACAATGTTCAGTAATTTTGAATGAGAGACATCTTTTTTTAGCCCGATTAAATCCTTGAGCAGACCCAGTTTTTCGTTAATAATAGCGAGAGGGTTGTTGATCTCATGGGCGACGCCCGCAGCCAATCGTCCGATAGAGGCCATTTTGTTAGTGTATTGAATGTTGTGCAAGACTGCAACCCTTGTACGATCAGCCTCATAAATACGACTCACGAGACTCGTTACAATCCCTATCACGATAATCAAGACCCCGAGGATACCCGGTATAAATAGAAGGAGAAAGCCCTTACTCAAGTATGACATACCATCCACCCGATAGTCAAATGGGGCCACTGTCATCAGTCTGAATGGCGTGCCCTCAATAATGGCACTGGCAATTATTAAAGGCTGTCCTGACCTGTCTTCAAGCTCCTGAACTTTAAAACCACGTGAAACAGGTATAAGAGAAAGGGGGATCTTTCCAAAGGTGTTCCCATAAGAATGAGACGAGGTTTGTAATATGCCCTCTTGGTTAATCAAAAAGGTGTCAACATCTGAGGAGAATTCAAATGCTCGAGTCAGGATATTGAGGGTTTCAGCATTCATGGCAGCTCGCAGGATAATTGGATCTCCGCTACTTCTTTTGCACCTTATTGCAATCAAGAAATGGGGATCTCCGTCAGGGTCTCGGAACATATCGCTCACATAGGCGCCCTTTTCGTTAACCTCCTTAAGCCAACCCTCATTTGCGCTCCTTTTGCCCTGCAAATCCTTTGGGTTCAACCGAGCCCTCGTTTCATTATTTAAGTCAATGACCTCTAAATCGGCGAATGCTCCGGAGGCAATTTTAAAACGATCAAGGATTTCGACAATGCTTTTTTTGTCTAACGCGTCAGTGAAGCGGTTATCCTGCGCAATGAAACAAAGAGCGGTTTTACGGTCTGAAAAAAAGGCGGCAACTGATCGCCCGGCATTGGAGCTACAGCATGATACTTGTCTTATAAGCTCATTTCTGAGGTTCTCTTTATGCTCATAGTGATAGAGAAGCAACAGCGAGATCAGTGGGAGTATAACAATGGCGGATATCCCTATAGCGGCATATTTCCATATCCCTGCATAGTCAAAAAGGGTGATATGGGAATCATCTGTCGATTTAGATTCTGCCCAGAATTTTGGTTTGATCTTGTCTATCAGCGACATTAGGATTTTGCTCCCGTACCTTTTTATAGGCTTCTTGCATGGTTTGGGTCAACACTTCCATGTTTAGAGGTTTTTCGAAATAAGCGAAGGCGCCAAGTTGCAGGCAGGTTTCCTTGTCTTCCCTGGACCCATGGCCGGTCAATACAATCACTTCCATAAGCGCAGCCGCATTGGTAAATCCGTTTACCACCGGATGAGAGAGGAAATTGACCACAAGCCCCAGGCGCAGTACACCCAACAGGAATTGAAAGAGCCCCACGATCAAAGCTAAGAGAATGGCATAGGAGATAAAGGCCTCGCTCCCTGCCGTGGCTATGGGTTCGAGAGATGCGGCTGTCATAAGAGAAACCACTGCTACTGGACCGGTTGCCAGTTGTCTGCTCGAACCGAAAAGAGCGGCTATCATCGGTGGTAAGAAAGAGGCATATAGACCGTAATATGAAGGTAGGCCAGCCAATTGCGCGTAGGCCATGGACTGTGGAATTAGCACCAAGGCTACGGTCAATCCCGATATCGCGTCACTTCTTAAAGTGCTTAGAGTGTATTTCTCAAACCAGCCCAAGAAAGGAAAAATCCTTATAAGCATCTGCAGCACCAGTTTTTATGAACCACGATTTCAGAATCTTCTGGGAAAAGACTTGATTAGCTCGCTATTTTGCAGTTTTTCAGATAGCGAAATTCGCATGTCGGCCCAGGAAAGGGAGCAATATTTCATTGAGGTTCTCTCACAACCGCTGGACGGTTGGTTTTTCCTCTAAATCGATATCGATACCGACCACATCGCCTGTCTTAAAACCTATCTCATTGAATTTATGAACGATGTCATTGTGTCTATCAACAGCCCAGTATGCAGACCACATGGGATTTCGGACCGTATCGATGCCATAGGCGTCGTGGCTGCATAAATTGATTCTGAGCTTCTCTTTTGCAATGAGGGTGTCTGCTTCAGACAAAAAATAATCGATTTTGTACCGGTTTTCTAAAAGCGCTTTGGAGAGTTCATTTTGAAGCTCAGGAATATCTTCAAGATAATGATTGGCGATCTGGTAAAGCTCGTCAGGGGTCTGAATTGAGAGCCCAATAATCCCAAATCTCTGATGTCTCAGGGCGAAATCTTTCATTTCCGTCTCGTATGAGGTAATTATTTTGAGGATATCTTCAATCCCCGGTTTCGGCTTTTTCCATCCATGAACAAGATTCTCACATTGACCGATGATTTCCATGTAGAAGGCTTGATTGTCCATTAAGAAGACGGGTCGTTCACGGTAATTCCTTCTTTTTCTTATTCGGCGTAAACCGTCCAACTTGATGGACCTCTCATCTTCCTTAAGTTCCATCGTATCAACTGTTGAAATATCCTTTGCCTGGACTACATGAATTTCCCCATCCTCAGAGTAGATATACTCGATTTCACACCTGAAACCTAAATATTCCTGGATATCTTTTGAGATCTGGAGGAGTTTTGTGTCATGAGGCGTGTAGGTGATGTAGGGTTCGCTCATGATTTTGTGGATTCTGTCCCGGCAATAACCGAATTCCCAATGGTCCCCTAACATTTTCGCCATAATATTAGTGCCATAAATGAAAGGCATCACAATAACACCCATTTCGTCGGGATTGAGCTCAGGAGCATTGTTGAATCTTTGTTGTCGCAGAATGGTCAGTCTCTTTGTGGTATTGGCAAGTTTGATCATTCGATTTCTCGCATACTTTATGCCAGCCAAGTCGGCATAAGTATCCAATGAATCAAAGGTTCCTCCTTTGAAGAATTCTTCTTGGGGATGAGCACTTCGAGTAATTACTTTATAGCTTTCCTGGTGCTTCCGGAGGAATTCCACAAGCGCCTCAAAGTATTCATTTTCAAAATCCGATGCAGGGACATAAATGAAATCAGGAACATTGAATTTGCCATCTCTCAGGCGTTTTAGAACCCTTGCTTTCTCTGCTATCCTCGATTTCATTTAGCGCCTCCTCTCTGTTTATCCTGCATATAAGATCTCAGGGTTTCTTTCAGAAATTATCTGCTTGAAGGATATATGTCATGGAAAACTGGAACTCATTCATCTGAAGATTTGTATATATCAGCAAGAACCAGGTAGTCAAGAGCAGCAGTGAAAGCGCCCAAAGCAAAAAACCCGCATCCTATGGGCGCGAGTTTCTTACTAGGCAGGTTTCAGCGTGATCAGAAAGCTGGCTTGTTATTCACTTTGTTCATCTGATCAAAAAGGAGTATTTAGGCGCTATAATATAATGCAGCATTCCCTGATGTTAGCCGCGTCAGTTCGTCTAAAGCTTTAGTTATGGGAAGGGACCACTGGGTGGTTAAAAGGATTGACCTACCGCTTTTGCTGGATATCGGTTATTTTTTTCTGTGTGTTATCTACCTGACAACTGTTTTTAAGTCATGTGGAAATTCCAAATTTGGGGAGGATGTATGCCTGCAAGACAACCCACCCCACGATGATCAAAACAAAGACCCAGATACTCATACCGCCTCCTCTTTTTTGAGTTTTATCCTGTTCCAACGCACAGCTCCTTTCAGACCTGATCAATACAGCGCACGGCTGCACAGATCAAGCTCACGAAAAACCGCCGTGCGATGCGCACGATGTTGAGGCCGAATCGCTTCCCAGGCCGAGGCCGGAACCGGAAGCAACAGATGAAAACGTGGATAACAGTTTTTCGCTTTCCTCACTGCCGCAGGAAGGGCAGGGGCCCTTATCTTCCCCGGTGCTCCGAAAGCAGAGGGATTCAAAGATGTTTCCACATTTTTTACATTTGAATTCATAAATAGGCATTTGTTC
>Ga0222626_1000500_pt1 | contig 22458 bp, 15 predicted proteins | sample AntAcemetageno91_FD_179862 | JGI IMG/M metagenome (GOLD analysis project Ga0222626, IMG submission 179862) | Saline water microbial communities from Ace Lake, Antarctica - #91 | ecosystem: Environmental > Aquatic > Non-marine Saline and Alkaline > Saline | place: Antarctica: Ace Lake | collected...
GCATAGAATGCCGGAGTCGCTTACTTGGCTTGATGGCGCTCGTCTTAAGCTGGCCTTTCAGTAGTGATGAGTGCAAAATTCTTATATTCGTATGACGGTTAAACACTGCGCGAAAATCGGTGTTAAAGAGCCTATGATTATGAATATAACATCTTTAAATTTCTACAACTTATTAAAATCATAGGTTCGCAGCTTTACGAATCAGTCGAGTTCGGTCTTCAGCAAATTCTTGCACAGATGATAATATACTTCGGAAAGATAGACAATACCGATCACCCGGGACCTCTCCAGAACCGGAAGCCGACGGTATTTCTTTTTAACCATGCGGTCGATAACCACCATCAAATCATCATCCGGCGAAACAAAGAGTACCGGAGAGGTCATAACCTGCTTAACCGTCAATCCTTTGAAATGCTTAACGTAGGACTCCAGTTCTTCGTCCCAGAAATCGATACTGCTGACCATGTAATTCAAAACCGGTGGTCTTAAATGATAAAGCACATCGAACATGCTAATTACACCGGTCAAACGGTTAAATCGATCTATTACCATAACACTCGCTGTCTTTTGGCCGGTTTCTCTGACCTTGCCTTTATAAATCAATCGCACAGCCTCTTCAATAGGCGCATCAGATCGAATTTTGTCAAAATTTCGAACCATTACGTCTCTTGCGGTCACTTTCATTTGGTTACTCCTTTGTTAAAAAGTGTCAAGAATACACTTTAATTTGCTGTGTCTATGATAAGCATACCATAAGTATCATTCTATAATTTTTCCTGCTGTTAAATGATTCTGATTCAAGAGTCAAGGAATATTAGGGTGGTGGAAAGTTTCTAACGGACACTTTCAGGAAATAGGCAAATAATATTTACATTTCAAAAGCTTGTGTGATAGACTTCTCCTAATTTCAGGTCTTATATGTCCTTGCTGATTTTTCAATGGGTTATGTTCACGATGATATGGGCTTTTGATGCCTGTATGGAGGCGTAACAATGGCGTTTTGTCTTATGGAGGGTAATGATCCAATTGCCTGGGGGGGCTGTTGCTTCAGAATGCCGCTTTTTTGCCGGATACCCGATTACTCCGGCCACAACAATATTTAATACCCTACTCGAACTGTTGCCGCCTTTGGGCGATATTTGCCTTCAGGGCGAGGATGAAATTGCTTCAATCGGTTACTGTCTGGGCGCATCCATGGCAGGCCTAAAGGTTATGACCGCAACATCGGGACCGGGCATCAGCCTTTATAGCGAACATATTTCCTTTGCTATTGGAAGCGAAATCCCCATTGTCATTGTGGATGTTCAACGGCTCGGCCCATCCACGGGTTCGGCCACCCGTGGTGCGGACGGAGATATTCAATTTTTGCGCTGGGGCACAACAGCGGGGGGTTGCCGGTAATTGTACTGGCTCCGGTGGATATCAAGGACTGCTATTTTTTGACAATGCAGGCCTTTAACCTTGCCGAAAAATTCAGGTACCCGGTATTTATTGCTTCTAATAAAGAGATTGCCACGATCCGGGAGAATATCGATATCCATGCAATGGTCAAACCCGAAATCATAGAGCGCTCAGTCCCTCCTCCGGGAAAACCCTTTGTCCCCTTTAAGACCTCTTCAGGACAGTTGACACCTTATTTTCTGCCCATCGGCGGTGATGTGCCGGTCAACGGATCATAACCGCAGGAGAAATTTTATGCCTGGCCGGTCTCACGGCAGTACTCAACGTCACACAAAAAAATGAATACGATATTACCGTACTCAGAGGAGCCTGCATCAGTAAAGTGGTTCTTTCTCCAGAAGAGATCGGGTATACGGGTATAACAACCCCCGACATTGTTTTGGCGCTCAGCCAGGAAGGCGTGGACCGTCGAAAACACCTGTTTGATCAGCTTGATAAAAACGCACGGATCATCCGGGCGGAAGAGATCAATTTGCCGCTCTGTAATGCCAGGGTGATAGAAACGGACTTTAAAGCGGAAAAGGTTAAATCCAATGACCGGGCGCTGGCGGCTCTGTGCGTTTTGGCCAAACTCCACACGGTAATTTGTCCGGATATGCTTGAATCCTCTCTTGCCTACCGGTTCAGAGATAAAGTTCTGGCATCTGCTTTAGATCTTGTTAGGCGGGTTAAAGGTCTCGGGGCATAACCCTCACCGTGGTGCAAAGTAACCCCGGCCGGTCCGGACTCCCATTAAATTCAAAATCAAAAACGGTTTGTCGTACCCGTGAACCTCTTAATCTTGAACGCCTATAGATTAATGAACTCGTAAAAAGTCAAAATTGAGACGGCAAAGTAAAAAGTTCAAGTTCAAGGCGTCGCGAATTTCGTGGAATGAGGCGTACTTATGTACGCCGCAGTGAACACGAAATGAAGCGCAACGCAGAAATTGGACTTTTTACGAAGCCGTCATAGGTTGTTTACCAGTTAAATACCTTGTCAAGATCTTGGTCTTTGACCTCAAAAGTTACATTATGGGGCGGCAGAGGTTCATTTTTAAAGAAGTCGGGCAGCCGATCCTGCGTTGATGTGAAGCCTGCCCGGGTATTAAAATCTCTTTCATGGTCAAGTATCTTCTTGCCTAATGCGACCACGTCGTCAGCCGTGAGATTTTGGCCGGTGAATGCGCCGAGCATGTCAATCATGGCATTGAATGTATCCTCCTGATCCAGAATGGCAAGAGCAATAAACAAACAAAATCCGGTTGCATCGATCGCGGCCGTAGCAATCTGGAGGTTCCGGGAAAGCGCCACCTGACCTTCGGGTTTCAGGGGGTCCACGGTGCCGCCCACACCGAGGATATTGGCGGTGATTGTATAACCGGCCGTGTGGTCGGCACCCATGGTGCTGGTGGCGTAGGTAACGCCCATACCCTGGACCGATCGGGGATCGTAGGCCGGCAGGGCCTGTCCCTTGACCACAGGAACCCGTTCAACACCAAAAACCTTGCCGGTTACGGCGGCTCCGTTTCCGAGAATACGACCCAGCGGCGTGCCCTTGCCGACTTCTTTTAAAAGGGTAATGGCGGCTTCGCCGTCACCGAACTTGGCCAGTCCAGCCTCCATGGCCACACCGATGGCGGCTCCCATTTCGATGGTATCCAGACCGTAATCATCGTCCAGACGGTCAAGCATGGCAACCACATCCATATCGTCAATGCCGCAGTTGGCGCCGTGAGCCCAAACCGTTTCATATTCCGTCCGTTTGGTCAGATAGTTGCCGTCTTTATCATTGTAGATGCCCGAGCATCGAATGACGCAGCCTTTGTGACAGCCTTTTGCAACCGTACCGCCCCGGGACTTCATGATCTTTGACTGAGTTTCGCCACTGATATTGCCGGCGCCGTCAAAATGGCCGGTTTGAAAATTGTGAGTGGGTAATGCGCCGGCATCGTTAATCAAATGGGTCAATATATTGGTTCCGAATGACGGAAGCCCCTGACCCGTTATGGGATGTTTTTTCAGACCCTGGACAAATGCCTTGTTTGCCGCTTTGAACTTTTCCGGATCCTTGGGAGACCTCATTAGCATTCCGCTGTCATCCAGCACCATGACTTTGACGCCTTTGGCCCCCATCACCGCTCCCACACCGCCGCGACCCGCATGACGGGTCGGTCGTTGTTCCGTGTCGGTAAAGGCTACCGTGGCGGCGGACATTTTCATTTCGCCGGCCGGACCGATGGAGATGCAGGCAACTGCACTACCGTATTCTGATTTTATCTTATCAATCAAATCGTAGTTCCCCAGCATTTTAAGACGGTTATCGGGAATTATTTCTACTCCGTCTTTGTTAATAAAAACTTTATAGAGCGTATCATCTTTGGGTTTGCCTTCAAGTACTATGGCAGCATAGCCCAACCGGGCCAGGACCTGAGCACCCTGGCCGCCGGCATTGGCTTCCTTGATCCCGCCGGTAAGGGGGCTTTTACACCCCACCGAAACTCGCCCGGACTGGGCGGCATGGCTTCCGCTAAGCATCCCGGGGGCAATGATGAGTTTATTGGATTTTCCGAGCGGGTGACACAGCGGCGGCACTTCTGCGGAAATAATTGCCGATGTCATGCCCCTGCCGGCCAAACCGGCATAATTGCCCACCGGTTCTGCACTGGCTTGAGGTCCAGCTTCATTTCCCATATTGATTCTTAGAATTTTATCCATGGTAACCTCCATTGTGCGGTTGAAGGATATTAACGCATGATCCGGTCATCTCAATAACCTGATGGGTTACAATATGTCGTACGACTCAAAATTTATCGTAATAATTTGAAATGTCAAGGCAAACAAAAAATACCATCTTTTTTTCTGGATGAGTTGACATTCAGTGAACTTCTCGGCTTGCAGATGTTAGCAGGCCATACTCAACCATAAAGGATCCTGGCCCATAGGACCAGGCTTTGGTTCGACCCTAAAAGGGTCTGTCACCCTACATGCCGGACAAGTTAAAAGTGATAAGTGATCTAAAGTGCCTAAAGTTATGGAGTCGCTACGCTCCGCTGATTTTATATATTTGACAAAATTCCTTAACTTTAGATCACTTTAAACTTTAATTCACTTCAAACTCTTACGGCGCTTCTTCAGGCAGAGCCATCTATCTCTGACCTGGCCCACAGGACCAGGTTTTTCAGGGCCAAATAAATATATTTCATTAAATAAATAATATTCATTATATTGACATGACTATAATTTTATGAAATATTTATTATTAGTCTGATTACGCTTCGATTGTTCATCCTACTCTTTTCACCATCAACTCAAACAGTTAAAGCAAGGATAAGTGATGAAGAAATACATTTATAGCGGATTGCTTATTCTCGTTGGAATTATCATCGCATTTCCTCTGTTCAGTCTCGGTTATTACACAATGGTACGGACGTCGACACCCCAATTCTGCGCATCCTGTCACGAAATCGAGTTTGCTTACAATACCTGGAAGACCTCAACTCATGTAAACAATGAACAGGGATTTGTAGCGGATTGCATGGACTGCCATCTACCGGCTCCCCATGACACCTTCGAATTTTTTTATGCGAAAACCGCTCATGGAATAAAAGATATTTTTGTTCATTTCACAGAAGATATGAGCCGGTACGACCATGAGTTGCAGCGCCAAAACGCGTATTTTTCTTTTAAAAACGACCAGTGTCAAAAATGTCATCGTAACATTCTCTACATGCCCGACAAAAGAGGAGCAATGCTGGCGCACCGGTCAGTGGTTTATGCAAGACCGGGTTATGAGAAAAGATGCGTGGATTGTCACAGGAATTTGGTGCATCATGCCAGAGAATATTATACCTATAAACAATATGAAAGCAGTTACAGGGGGTTAGGATTATAAAAAGGGTAACAGTTAAGAGAAAGGAGGAGAGCCAATGATTCAAAAACAATGGTTTTGGACCTTACCGATGGTTTTGATGATCATCGGGGCATTGGCTGCTGTCGGCGTCGCCCAGAATGTTGCAAAAGAGAAAGAATTTCGAATTGAGCGCAGTATGCCTAAAGAGGCCATCGCCTGCATCGAGTGTCACAAGCGAGAGCATCCCGGGCTTTTTGCGGACTGGGCTCATAGTCGACATGCCAGCGCCAACATCACCTGCTATGACTGCCATAAAGCCGAAGCATTTGATCCGGACGTAAGTCAGGAGCATTACAAGCAGTATCAGCGATCCGACCAGCCATACGGAACCACTGAATACAAGATTCCGGTTGCTGCTGTTGTCACGCCTAAAGATTGTTCGCGGTGCCATCCCGATGAAGCCAAGCAATACAGTCAAAGTAAACATGCCAATACAATTGAAATCATATGGAAAATTGACCCCTGGCTGAATAAGGGAATGAATAGCGATGTTGAACGGGCCACAGGCTGTTACCATTGTCATGGTACTGTATTGAGAATGAAGGACGGCACGCTTGACCCCGAGACGTGGCCCAACGTGGGAGTGGGTCGAATCAATTTAGACGGCAGCAAGGGAGGCTGCACCAGTTGCCACACCCGTCATAGGTTCTCGGTCATGGAGGCCAGGAAGCCCGAAGCGTGTGGTCAATGCCATTTGGGTCCGGACCATCCGCAGATCGAAATCTACATGGAGTCAAAGCACGGCGATATCTATACTGCCCACGGAGACGATTACAATTGGACTGCCGCACCCGGCACCTGGTCGCCGGGTGTGGATTTTCGTGGCCCTACGTGTGCGTCCTGTCATATGTCCGGAGCGGGGACAACTTTAACCACACACGATGTTACGGAGCGTTTATCCTGGGAGATCCAGGCACCGCTGACCATTCGGCCTTCTGACTTCAAGCCGTTTCCGGCCAAGACCAACTGGCAGACCGAGCGCGATAAGATGAAGGTGGTCTGCACCCAATGTCATGGGAAAACCTGGGTAAACGATCATTATGTAAAGCTTGATAACGTCGTAGCAGAGTATAATGATGTTTATTTTAAACCGGCCAAAGCAATGTTGAATCAGCTATACGATAAGGGCTTACTGGACAAAACCAGATTTTTCGATGAAAGACTGGAAGTGGAATACTATGAACTCTGGCATCATGAAGGAAGGAGAGCCCGTATGGGTACGGCCATGATGGCGCCGGACTATGCCTGGTGGCACGGTTTCTATGAATGCAAGAAACGGTATAATAATTATATGGAAGAGGCTCGGGATCTGATCAAGCATAATAAAAAAGCATATCAGGCAACAGACTACCCCAATGCCACGGGAAATACCTCCAAACCAAAAGAAGTATTCCCTACAGACCAATAAACTACTTTTTAATTATCAGAGGAGTTCCGCCTCAAATCATTTGGGGCGGACTTCTGCGGTTATAAAACTCTTCCTACGCTGATTCAGAAGCTCACTCGGGGGGATTTTTTTTCTTATTTTTGACTTAAATCAAGGTATTTTATCTTTAAGAGAGCTGCTTATCTACGGGCTCAAAGGCCTGGCTGCCTATGCGGACCATGCAGCCATTTTGGGCCGGGAAGATGATACGGTCTATGCGTTCGTGCATGAGGCAATGGCAGCCACGCTGGATAAAAGCCTTTCGGTCGAGGATTACATCGGATTTGTGATGAAATGCGGTGAAATTAATTTCAAGGCCATGGAGCTGCTGGATGCAGCCAATAAATGAAAATATAGGATAGTTTTTGAGGCTTGAATGCTTGCCTCGAATAATGGAAAGGTTTTTATGCTGCGTATATTCCAGACCGACCTTCTAAATACAGACGATTTTATCATCACCCTTGAGCTGGTTCCCGGAAAAGAATCGGTGGGCAGATCCGTTGATACGGTTATGGGAATTGCAAAAGATTCGTTTTTCGACGGACGAATCTCAGCAGTTTCAATAACAGATAATCCCGGAGGAAATCCGTCACTGAGCCCGGATGTTATGGGTTATGAAATTTTTAAAGTGGGAATGGATGTTATTGTGCACTTTACCTGTCGGGATTTGAATCGGGTCGGTATGGAAAGCCGGGCGTTACAGCTTGCCATGATGGGTATGAAAAATCTACTGGCCCTAACCGGAGATTACACCGGTAAGGGGTTCGGCGGTCAAGGGGCGCCGGTATTCGATCTGGATTCTGTGAATTTGCTGATGATGTTGAAGCAGCTCAGTGAAAGAATGAATGAATCCGGTGATCCTGACGGATTTTTTTCCGGATGCGCGGTTTCACCGTTCAAATACACCGAAGCGGAATGCTTTGCCCAGTACGCAAAGCTGTGCCGGAAAATTTCCGCCGGTGGACAATTCGTCATCACTCAATTGGGATATGATGCATACAAATTTGCCGAATTGATCAGCATGTTAAAATTGGCAGGAATAGACATTCCCGTGATCGGCTCCACTTATGTTCTGACTCCCCGAGCCGCAAGGATCATGAATCAAGGAGCAGTGCCGGGCGCGGTGGTTTCCGATAAGCTGCTAAAACAGGTTGAAGTTGAATGGAGTAACCCAAAGCAGGGACGTGACATGGCCGTTGAACGGACAGCGAAGCTGGGTGCCATACTCAAAGGACTCGGCTATCGAGGGATGCACATCGGCGGTATCCATCATAATTTTGACATTGCGGGGCGTATTCTGAATCGTATGCAGGAAATTGGACCTAACTGGAAAGCATTTCTGATCGAGTTCGACTTTCCGGTTTGCGGAGGGTTTTACGCCTTTCCAAAGGATAGCATCTGTGATTTGACGGTGCCGGAGTTCGGGAAAAAACCGCCGCCTTTGGGAGTGAGTGAAAAGATACATTTTCACATGCTCAAGTCCATACATGAGGGATTATTTTCTTTTGAGTCCAAAGCCGCTCCATTTTTCAGTAAGTTATGTGGCTGGCTCGATGGTCGTCCGGGTGCCAAACAAATGGTCCACTGGTTTGAAAGTTCTATAAAAAAGATTTTACTGGGGTGTGAGCAATGCGGAGATTGCGGAATTCAACATGTGGCCTTTCTTTGTCCGGAATCTCAATGTCCGAAACACTCACGAAACGGGGCCTGCGGCGGCAGCAGAGACGGTCGCTGTGAAGTTTTCCCTGAACGACAATGTGTCTGGGTCAGAGCTTACCGGCGGTGGGCATTTTCAGGAGAAAGTCAACAGATGATTGCCGGATGTGTACCGCCAAGAATGTGGGAACTTAACCATACGCCGTCTTGGATTAACTTCCATTTGAAGCGTGATCATCAAAGTCTATCAACAGGTCTGTTGAAATTTTGTGAATCTGCTGAATGCAGCTTGGCAAAAGGATTTTCCGGTCAAAGCCAAGGGACCGGGAAATAGCAAAATCGAGCTGCAAATTTTACGAAAACCCATTTGAATCCCAGTTCAGAGAGAACGCTCCACGACGGGGTATTTCTCTTTCCAACCCACTGAAACTTATGCTCAAGCACCCGTAGGCCCGAGCCGTGCCAGAGGTGTTTAGAATAATTCGTCGCTAAATTATCTCATTGATTTTTTTAGTCATAATTTCATTCGGCTCGGACTAACGCGTGCTAAAGCCCTTCAAACAGTCAGTGGATTTCCAAGAGAAACACCCCGTCGCTACGCTGCAAAAACATCAAATGCGTTTACCCTGTAGGTACAAATTTGGCGGGTTGACTCACGGGTTTGTTTTTGATATCTGCACGGTAATTTTGGCCGATTATCATCGGTTTTCATGTTTTGCGATTAGGTTGAAAGCGGTGCACAATTCGATTTTTTCTTTTCATCCGCTTTCATGATGTTTTTAAATTACCTTTAAACGATATGATCAAATGAAACCAAGATGAGACTGATACTCAACAGCATCCTTGTGCTTGCGGTCTTATTTGCATCCTACGTTGAGTATGTCTACTTTATTGCCGTGCCGCCCAAACTCGGCGAGGTTGTTCCTTTCTCCGTTCGGTCCCAAGGATCCTTTATTTTTGATCAAAATAAAGCGCTTAGGGGTAGGCGCGATATAGCCCTTTCCCGGTATGTTCCTTTGTATACCTATCTCCCAGGTCTTGCCGGGAAAGTAAAACCAAAAGTGGATGACCTGATAAAAGAGGTTTCCTTTCTTCAAAGACAAAAACGTTCTATGGGGCAGAAACTTGTAACGTATGTATACGAAGAGTTGGGAGTAAAGATCAGCCTGGATGAGGCAAACAAATTGCTTGGCTACAGAAATTTGACGAGCCTTTTGAACGGCATCCTGGCTTTCGAAGAAACCATTCTCCAAAATATCATTGTAGAAGACCCGGAGCCATATGGTGGTAAAAACATAATTGAGGTACTTTATTCTGAACCCAAGGGGATTGTGGCCCATCCCGTTGAGGAAGTCATTACCCTTGAGCAGGCTCGTTTCATGCTACAAGATAAAGTCACTCAACTCTTTTGGCAAGTCCGTAAAGAGGTCTTGGATCCTGTTATAAAGGTATCACTATCCACTCTCCTGCCGACTTTGAAATACGACCAAAAGGAAAATGACAGGAGGATCCAAGAGATCGTCAGGCGTTATCCTTCCAAAGTCATACATTACAAACCAGGGGATGTCCTCGTCCCGTTTCGAAAAGTGCTAAGCGAAGAGGATTTATTGCTGATTGTTTCTCATGGTGAGTTTACTAAAAAAAATCTTTATGGCAATACCCCTTGGATACTTATTGTAACTCTGCTAATCGTCGTGTTCCATGACAGGCTTTTTTTGAAAATCATTGACACAGAACGTCAGAAGACACTGCCTTATCGACCTGTTCTGTTTCTATTGATCATCAGTATTTTTCTTTTCAAGTTTTGCCTCTTGTTCACCCCTTTTCCTCTCTATTTTGTACCTTTTGCCTTGCTTCCGCTCCTGGTCGTTCTTCTAAACTACGGAAGAATCGCAGCCACCTGGTCCACGGTAATTGGAGCGATATTGCTAACCCTATTTTCAGCCCGCACTTTTGAGATATTTCTTTTCTTCACTTTAGGTGGGTTGACCGCTGTCTTACTCTGTTCCAAGATACAAAAACGTATTCATATTCTAATTCCGTCATTAGTCGTCGGAATTATCAATGTGGGCATACTTTTCGCTTATTCTACAAAGTGGGAAAACATGGCTCCTCTGATGGGGAACTGGCACGAAATTTGGGCCTTTTTTCAGGCAATGGTTCCGGACAAGCGTTTGTCCGATTGCCTGGGCTGGGCTTTTGTGGGCGGCGTTCTGGCAGGACCTATGGCATTATTTCTACTGCCTATATTGGAAATGAGTTGGCGTGCCGCTTCCAACTTCAAACTTACAAAGTATTCCGACCTTCAACAGCCCCTTTTGAAAGACCTTTTCGCCAAAATCCCGGCAACTTATCAACATAGTATGACAATGGCATTCCTGGCTCAAGCTGTAGGGGAGGCAGTGGGTGCAAACACTCTTTTGCTCAGAATAGGTGCTTATTACCATGATATAGGGAAAATGGCCGATCCCATGTTTTTTTCTGAGAATCAATCCAGCGGCGAGAATCCTCATGATAATTTGGATCCGCAAGAGAGTGCACAAATCATAATCAATCATGTAAAATATGGCGAACAGATTGCAAGGAAAATGGGGCTACCCGAAGTAATTGTGGACTTTATCAGACAGCATCATGGTACGATGTTTGTAGAGTATTTTTACAACAAAGCCGTGGAGGCAAACCCGGAGTCAAAACCCCGCAGGGAGGATTTCCGGTATTCAGGACCAAAGCCCCAAAGCCTTGAAGCCGCAATATTGATGATAGTGGATGCGGTAGAAGCCACTTTCAGGTCCATGGAATCGACCTCGCGAGAGAAGGTCGAGAAAATGATTATCCTCAATATTGTAAAACGAATTGCTGATGGTCAGTTCAACGAATGTAACCTTTCTACCCGTAACATCGCGAAGATTATAGAGACATTGACTGATTCTCTGGAGGCCACATCCCACCCGCGGGTTGCCTATCCATGGCAGGAAAAAAATAAGCGTTAGCATCGGCCTCGTTATTTGATTACGCTAAATTGATACTTTCTTTTCAGGAAACAGACCGAGTATGTCTTCTTCCGATGCCTTACAGATCCCCCGTTCCGTTATAAAACCGGTCACCAGTCTTGCCGGTGTGACATCAAAAGCAAAATTGGCGGCAGGACTTGCTTTGGGAGGAATTAAAACATTTCTAATAGTCCCCCGGTCCAGCCCCTGGACATACCTTATTTCATCCGGATCTCGCTCTTCTATGGGTATCTCTTTTATTCCATCTTTAATATTCCAGTCGAAAGTGCTCGATGGCAGGGCAACATAGAAAGGTATGTTGTTATCCCTGGCCGCAAGGGCCTTGAGGTAAGTCCCGATTTTATTCGCAACATCTCCGGTGAATGTTGTTCTGTCCGTACCCACGATGACCATATCAACCATACCGTGCTGCATGAGATGGCCGCCGGCATTGTCCGTTATAACGGTGTGTTTGACACCATGTTTGCCAAGTTCCCATGCCGTCAGCCGTGCACCCTGGTTCAGGGGCCTGGTTTCGTCAACCCATACATGTACATCTATTCCGTTATCAAATGCGGCATACATCGGCGCCGTAGCCGTGCCATACTCGATGCAGGCCAGCCATCCGGCGTTACAATGGGTAAGCAGATTAACGGTATGGCCTTGTTTTTTGCGGCTGATTTCATGAATCAGGCTTAGTCCGTGTTCACCGATTTTTCGGCAGTTTTCAGCTTCTGCCTCGGCAATCTCTTGGGCATGCTTACGGGCAATGCTAATTTTATCTGAAGCAGTGTTTGTTTTTAACACTTCAGATAAAACGTTATCCACAGCCCAGGCCAGATTAACCGCCGTGGGTCTGGCCGCTTTTAACCTTGTGCATTCCTGTATTAAATAGTCATTCCCAACGGTATTTACCGGTGAATTCAAAACGGCAAGATAGACGCCATATGCAGCAGTCACCCCGATTAAGGGCGCTCCTCTTACATACATCTCCGTGATGGCACTGATGACATCATCAACGGTTTTAAGATCCGCAATTACAAATTCGTGGGGAAGATGTCTCTGATCGATAATTTTTACAACATTTAAATCCGAATCAAGCCAAATGGGTCGGAGATCTTTGCCGTCTACTTTCATAATTATAACCTTTAGTTACGAACTTATTAAAATCTTTTTATTTAAAAAATAATCAAAATAACCATATATTAAAGACGATAAAAAATCCAGGCCAATAACTGTTCAAGGAGAAATCAGGGTAAACGCATTTGATTTCGATGCAGCGTAGCGACAGCGTGTATCTCTTGGAAACCGACTGACTGTTTGAAGGGCTTTAGCACGCGTTAGCCCGAGCCGAATCAAATTATAACTAAAAAAATCAATGGAATAATTTAACGACGAATTGTTCTTAATACCTCCTGCGTGGTTCGGGCTTACGGGTGCTTAAGCACAAGTTTCAGTCGGTTGTAAAGAGATACACGCTGTCGTGGAGCGTTCTCCCTGTATTGGGACTCAAATGCGTTTGCCCTGAAGGAGAAATTTTGGGATGTTTGTACTTCAGGCACTTCCATGATTGTTTTTTCCATGATATTCTTTTAAGGTGGCAAAGGGCAATGGCTGAATACGAGATACACAAGGAGGATCAAAACATGGACTTCAAGGTAATGTTAACAACTTTTGGAATGATATTTCTTGCGGAATTGGGCGATAAAACTCAACTGGCGACCCTTGTTTTTGCGGTTGAAAGTAAATCAAGGATTGCCGTATTTATTGGTTCTGCGGGTGCACTTATTTTGACCTCCTTGCTTGCGGTTGTCTTTGGATCTGCCATAAGCAGACTGATTCCTACAAACTATATTAAAATAGGGGCCGGATCGTTATTCGTTTTGCTTGGTTTATGGATGTTGATATTTCAAGGAGCAAAATAGATAATAGAGAAGATTTCTAAGCGGAGCATAAACAAAACAGCGTATTTGTAGAAAAAAAAGCAACTTTTTCAGGCAAAGGATGAAATCCGGAACATATTTTATAAAAAATCAATTCGGGATTGGGTGTAAATCAAGATTGTTGGTTATTGAGTTCAATCGTAAGGTGTCAGTGTTTAGGTTTCAGCTCTTCAAGTTTCTCGACCCTGACATCTGAAACCTGACACCTGACACCTTTTCCCCAAAGCTAAATACGTAGCGCAGACGAACATGAATTTTCATATTGCCAACAGCCGTGATTCACACCCTTCGGGATTTAGGTTAAAACCTAAATCCTGAATAATTTTAGAGGGTTGTTCGAAAGCTGCTGGTTTGCCGCATTCAATCTGTCTTCATTGGATATCACGACTACCGCTTGGTTTTGGTTGCTGTTATCGAAATATTTTTGGGCAACGTCTATGACCTGATTGCGGGTCAGGGTAAGAAATTTTTGCTTGAATTGTTCACGGGTTTCATCCGACAAGAAAACGATCTTCCTGAAAAAAGCCTTTTTGGCCGCGCTCCCAGGTGAGTCGGGTTTGTCAATGTCAGAGCATACCTGGAGGATTGCCTCTTTGATGTCTTCATCGCCGTAGTTGCCGGATCTTATAAAATCCCGGGCATTATCGTATGTTTTTAGAGTGGAAACGATATGCGGATCCCTGTAAGAAGCCAGGCAAAACTGTCCGTTTTCAGTATCGTACACGGCAAATCCCCCATATGCCCCGCCTTTTTCCCGAATCTCGCGATGCAGATACAATGATCTGAGTATTTTGCTTATCACGGATAAGGCCGGTGCATCCTCATGTCCCAGCCTTACCGTCTCAAAGGTCTTGGCCACAAATGAAACGGATGACGATGTGCTCCATCCCTCTCTGGGGATTTGATGATCACAATCGATTTCCGGCGGCACAAATCCATGTTCCGAAGTTAATAATTCCGGGCCGTGTATGAGTGAGTTTTGTATGGATGCCGTAGCTGAAGAAGCTGTTGAAATCGCGTGTTCTTCACCAATCAGCGCCATTTTAAAGTTGTTACGTGTAAAAAGTGTTTTGCTGATGACGAAAAGTTTTTCAGAGACGGATTTCAGTTTTTCGTCTGTAAGGTCTTGGGTTATCGTTTTTATGGTTTGAAGCTGTTGAATTCCGTGCCAGGCTTCGTTCAGTGCATTTGCTGAAGAAAAATTTCTTGAAGCCATGGACATGGCTAACCGGTGGCCGTTTTGCACAATCATCGATTCCAGGCCTGCACGGTACTCCAGAAAAAGGCTCCGCAGACGAACCAGATCTGAAAAATCAAATTTGCACAAAAATTCTTGAATGATGTCAAACAGGTGGTCCTGATTTCGAACCAGGCACTTTCCGTTAACAACCACAAGGGGTATACAGGCTCCTGAATCGTCAAAACCGGTACGGGCATGGCACGACAAGCCGATACCGCCGGTATACATATCAATTCGCTGTGCCATTTCTGTATAGTCATGTATGGCCGTGCCGACCTTGGAAAAGGCGTGGCAGAAAAAAGGAACCAGGGGAATCATTTTTTTGTGCAGTAATCCGCTTCCGGCAACCCCCAAAAAATAAAAGATACCGGAGGTTGGTTGCCCATAACAAGTGGCCGGTACGGTGTCATAAGCGGTTGACGCTTTCACGATTTGAACCGTGGGGGAAATCTCTTCAAGATCTAATGTGGGAAGACAGGAAACGTCCTCTTTGTATTCCTGGAGTTGTTTTAATGCTTGAGTATCTTTTTTTATTTTTTCAAGTTCGGATGGTGTCATTTCAGAACGAATCCGGTCGAGTTCTGCTGTGACGCGATGGCGCTCTTTGTGTTCCATTAACGGATCAGGAACAAGAGTAAGGAGCACCCGGTGCGCATTGTCCAGAAAATACTTTTTAATCCGGTTCTCAAGAAAGGGCCCCTTGGAGATCTCATTTTGAAGCCGCTCAAGATCGGCATCGAACTGCAAATTTCTGACAGGATCACCTCCATGAAACCAACTGCTGGCAACTGTCAACAGCAACTTGATACCATATGGATAAGGTATGTTTGTTACCTCTTTACGATGAAACTCCAGCTGATGAATAGCGGATTCAATCATTTTTTTATCAATGCCGTTTTTCGAGAGATCCTCCAGAACATTGCATATTATGGATTCAATTTTATCAGCGGCAGATTCCTCAACATCTTTCAACCCGCAGACAAACATGGTATCCCTGTTGTTCGCATCAAAACCGGTTCCGTCACAAAGCGTTGTTCCGAGTTTACAATCTATGAGCGCCTTGCGCAGGGGAGATGCGGAATTCCCAAAAAGAATTTGCTCAAGGATCGTTAGAATCAACACCTCAAAAGGATCTTTTATATCGGCGGTAAGCCATGCCATACACAATTGGCATTTTTTTGATGGGTCTTCATTTTTGTCCAATGGGTAAAAATATGTCTTCTTTCTCGGCGTGCTCCAGCGGGGATGGGAAGGAACATCGGTTTTCGGGTCCATGCTTTCAAAATGCGTAAAAATTTTATCGTTGATGAATTTAAGATGGTTTCTTAAAGGCAGATCCCCGTATGTATAAAAAAAAGCATTACTGGGATGATAATGCCGGCGGTGAAACGCCTTAAGTTGATCATATGTCAATTGAGGGATTACCGAGGGATCTCCGCCCGAATTGTAGCCGTAGGTTGTTTCAGGATAAAGCGCATTTAAAATGGATCGGACCATTACCTGGTTCGGCGATGACATGGCGCCTTTCATTTCGTTGTATACAACCCCTTTATAAACCAGCTTCACAGAATCAGAGTCTTTTGCGCCATCTTCTATTTCCAGGCGGTGTCCCTCCTGCTTGAAGCTAAGCTCTTCGATGTTGGGGTAAAAAACGGAATCCAGATAAACATCCATGAGGTTGTAAAAATCTGTTCGGTTCTGAGAGGAAAAGGGATACATAGTCCAGTCCGATGAGGTAAAAGCGTTCATGAACGTGCTCAAACTTCTTTTAAGCATGGAAAAAAACGGGTCTCTTACGGGAAATTTATGAGACCCGCACAAAACCGTATGTTCAAGGATATGAGCAACACCGGTTGAATCAGAAGGAACCGTCTTAAAAGCTACGCTGAATGTATTTTCTTTGTCGTTGTTGCTGATGTGAATATGCCGGGCGCCGGTTAAGGTGTGTTCAAGCAGGTAAAGAAATACCCCGATTTCTTTAAGTTCTTCGATCTGCTTGATAAAATAGCCAAAAACACGGTCTCCTTGTTTGATGTCGGAATTGTTGTGATCCGAAGGTGTACTCATAAATAACCCCTTAATTAAAACTGCCTAAAATATATTGTTTTTACCCCAATAGCTCAGCCCAAACAACCTGTTACGGAATCATGAACCACTTGACGATTCTTCGAGTTTCCAATCTGCAATCTATAATTGGTAATTCTCAAGGGGCTATGCAGCGATATACAGGCCCCGACTTTTGCGCAAAATTTTGCCCGTTTTATGCAGGCGATAAATAATATTGCGAAGTTTTTTGTCTTCAAAACCTGTTCTGGCTTGGATATCGGCAAACGCTACGCCCTTTCTGAATCGTTTGATTACTTCCAGCGCACTATCGGTAGAAGTCGTGGCGGTCCTGCCGGTTGACGTCTTGCTTTTGGACACTTGTATACCGGAGATGGTAGCGCCTTTGCCGGTCATTGCAGAGGACTTGATGAGCATCTCAAGACGATCCATTTTATCCATGAGTTTGATAATATCATTCCGGGTCGGAATATTGTAATACTGGAGGAAGAATTTTACCATTGCATCAAAACTCACAGATTTACCTTTTTTCTTTACCATGCGATCCTCCTTGTATGCCGGGCTGTTTGAGATGGAGAACTAGTATATGAAGAATATTAATATAAAAATTACTTGATAATATATAAAAAGTCAAGTTATACAATTCAGTTAGTGTCCATCCAGGAATGGTAGATTTTGGTTTCCGGCAAGGCCCGAGCGAGTTTTCAACCGCAGGCATATCGCGCTATTTCGAGGATTGAAAACGAGCGAGAACGCCGCCGGGGGCCGAAACATGCCGTTTATGGATGGACACGAGTTACAATGCTATATGATACGGCATCGGCGTTTTGTCCAAAAAATGGTAATGCTTTGGTTCTTCCAAGCAAATCTATTTTAATAAGGCTTCAGGTATGATTAAATTTTATATCGCGCTTTCAGGGGAACTATGAAAGAGTTATAGGCATTTTGATGAAAGAAGGAGAAAAACAACAGGGTTCCAAAAAATCGGAGGGCTTTTTACAAAAGTATAATCTCCGTGAGTTTGTTAAACGGATAAAAAAGCTTGAGGGGGATCCCGATTATATGGCCATGGGTATGGCCATCGGGGTTTTTGTGGGCATAACCCCTACCATGCCGTTTCATACGGTTGTCGCCGTGGCGTTGGCTTTTATTTTGCGTGGAAGTAAAGCTGCCGCTGCCCTTGGCGTCTGGTTTTGCAACCCGATTACCGCACCTTTTTTTTATCTGGGAAGTTACAAGACAGGAATGTTCATTTTCGGCAATTCAGTTCCCTTTGACGTAAAATACGAATCGATCTTGGAGCTTTTAAAACTCGGGATGGATGTCACTATGGCCATGATAGCCGGCGGAGTAATATTGGGAATTCTTCCGGGGATTGCCGCATATTTTATAACACGTAAAATTATGACAACAATACGATCGCGCAAAACCGCAGAGCGTTAATGTTTTTCTTCAATTTCAGTGTTACATTTTGATGATTTTAAAAAATTACAGAATATCAAAAACATTTAATTTTTCTTTCGTATAACAATATGACCTCACCAAAAACACTGCTGATTTTCCATAATATCAGACCTAAAAAACAACTGGGGCAGCATTTTTTGGCGAATCAGAACACTGCAGAGATGATTGTGAACCGTTCCGGGATTTTACCGGAAGACGTTGTTCTGGAAATAGGGGCCGGCCTGGGTGCGTTAACCATTCCTTTAGCCCGCATTGCCAGAGAGGTTTTTGCGGTTGAGAAGGATCGCAATATCATAGATATTTTGAAAACAGAGATTCTTGCAAGTAATCTTTCAAATGTCGTTGTAATGGAGCAAAACATACTTAAGATTAATATTAAATCGCTGGCAGAAGATATCGGACAAAAGCTGGTGGTCATGGGCAACCTTCCCTATAACATTTCTTCCCAGATTCTTGTCCAACTTATAAAATCCAGATCAGCGTTAAGCAGGGCGGTTTTCATGATTCAGAAGGAACTGTCTCAGCGCATTACCGCACAACCCGGCTGCAAGGATTATGGAAGACTTAGCGTTATGCTTGGGTACTGTGCCAACATAAATAAAATAGCGGATGTTAAGTCGTCGGTTTTTTTCCCAAAACCCAAAGTAGATTCCGAAGTTCTTGAATTAAGATTTAAAAAAAGATTAGAATATCCCGCTAATGATGAGATCTACTTCTTCAGTGTCATCAAAGCGGCTTTTGGAAACAGAAGAAAAATTCTTAAAAACGCGCTTGCAACAAGCGCATTGAATATTGATGCGAATACTGCCCAAAATATACTTGAAAAGTCGGGCATAGATCCTGTTCGGCGGGCTGAGACACTTACCATAGAGGAATTTGTTAAACTGAGTAACAATTTGAACCCTACTTAGTTCATTAGTTGTAAATATTGTGCTTTTTGTGGCAACACCTTTTTATTACCCCATCTTTTACCTTTATGAAAAAGATGATTGATGCTGGTTTCTGGATGCTGGCCTGTAAAAAGTGAAATTATCCTTATTTTATCCAGCATCGAGTATCCAGTATCTAATCGTTAAACCACACGGGAAGTTAATTTATTAAAATATTCTGTTTGGTTCCGACTTGTCCGAGTTAGGTTTCACTATAATTGTCGCTGCTTTTTCGTTATCCAGGTATTTCTTCGCAATATTGGACACCTCTTCTTTTGTAACAGAAGCATAATCTTTCATTATTGTGCGGCTCCAGTCGAGCTGTTGGGGATGTTTTTTGGAACCCGTAAGCACTGTACTCAGCCAGTAATTATTGGTACGCATCATTTCTTTAATACTGGTAAGGGTTGGAGATAATGCCCGATGCAATTCGTCTTGGGTGGCGCCATCAGCAGCAAGATCGGACACTATTTTCTTTATTTTGTTTACTAACATATTTGCTTCTTCAGGATTAATAGAAACCCCTGCTTGAAAAACCCCATACTCAGGATAAGCCCGGCTCGGTCTGTTAAAGGCAAATGTAGAATAAGCGGAGCCGAGCTTTTCACGGATCTGCTCGCGAAGCCTGTCCGAAACAATATCCGCCAGCACAGATAATCGGCGCGTTTTGCTTATATTCCACAACCCTTCAGTTGGATAAGCGACAATTACCATGCCTTTGGGTATTTTTGTCGCAACAGATATTTTGCGAAATTGGCCGGAAGGGAATTCAGGTAATCCTGACTCTGAGGATTCGTAGACTTTGGAATTAAGGGAAAGGGTTCCCAAATATCTATCGGCCAATTTTATGACCGAATTCATATCAAAATCTCCAACGACCGATACTTCCATGGTATTGGTTTTTAGTGATGTTTCGATCCATGACCGCACATGCTCAAGGGTCAACTGCTTGAATTCCTCAAAAGAGGGAAGTCCGAAACGGCTGTCTCCTCCGGCAAGAAAACGGTTTCCCGAAAGTACCATGGCGCCATTGATTGAACCCGAAAGTTCCAGATATTCCTGCCTGAACCGTTCCATGGAGAGGATATAAGCATCTTCGCGAAAACCCGGATCAACCAGATGTGCATAAAGGAGCTGAAACAACAACGGCACTTCTTGGGTGACGGTTTCCCCTTTGAAGTAAAAATGATCTTCCGCAACATGGAAAAAAACATCCGTGCTTTTTCCCGCCATGGCACGTTCAAGCCCATCCTTGTCTAATGCGCCGAGTCCGCTTTCGTTAATTACTTTGGTGCTCAGTGCAGCAAGGCCGGGTTTTTTTAATGGTTCGGAAGTTCTGCCCGAGCCAAAGGCAAAATTAATAAGCACTTGATTTGCCTTGAAATCGGTTTTCTTGAGATTAAGCCGAACACCGTTCTTGAAATCGATCTGGACAATTTCAAGATCAGGGATCTTTTTTGTCCGGACAATCCGGCCTTCTTTCTCTGGTTCCTGAAGATATGGAAACGATGCGGTTTTCTTTTCAGCCGGTATTGACAATTTTACCTTATTGCTTTTATGGTAAGCTGCAAGTATCTGAGAACAGGCATCTTTATCCGTCCCTGTCAATTCCGCATTGCCGGTTACCAATATAAGCCTGTGTTCCGGCACCCAGATTTCCTTGAAGGCTTCATGTATATGTTGTAAGGTCAGCGAGTTGATCAGCGGAGTAAAAAGTTCTTTTTCCTGTTCCGGCGACATAAATACTCGGCTTGAATTAAGGTTCCATAATATCTTTCGTGCCAGATGCCGGCTGTTTCGTGTGGAAGCTCTTTTTACTTCGTTGTCAAGTCCTGAAAGAAAATCTTTTTTTACCCTGTCCAATTCTGATTTGGTAAATCCGAAGGTCAATGCCTTCCTTAAGGTTTGTTCCATAAGAAAAAGAGATTTCTTCCAGTTTTCCGGGCTGCACTCGGCAGTGATTTCAGCAAATTTAATTTGATTTAAAAAATTTCCTGAACTAATGGATGCATAGGTAAAGGGAGTGCCTGCTTTGCTAACCATAGCATTTAGGCGGTCCTGGACGATGCGATTGGCAATATTTTCGATCAATCTCTGTTTTTTAAAGGCAAAAGAATCCGGTTCCTTGGAAACCTTTTTCACAACTTCGATGCTTGTCGTTGTATTTCCTGCTTCTTTTTCAAGATGGTAAAAGGATTTTATTCCAAAATGGTTTATCTTTCCAACATCGGGCTCGGGCACAGGAGGCGCCCGGCCAGATAATGAGGAGAAATTTTCCTTTATCAGCGATACTGCTGACTGGGTATCAAAATCTCCCACCATTACAAGTATCATTTTCTCCGGCCTGTACCAGGAATCATAAAACTTTTTCAAGCGGTTATGGTCAGCATTTTTCACTATTTCTTCTTTGCCTATGGGAAGTCTTTTAGATATTTTTGCATGGGGAAATTCAAAATTCAATGTGGCAACATATGTACGATATTGTGCAGAGTCGCGGGTTCGCTTTTCGGCCAGAACCACACGCCGTTCGCTGTCAATCTCCGATGGTAAAAGAAGCGCACCTTCAGCATAGTCTTTGATTACCGTCAGCCCTTTTTTAAGGTTTTTCCTGTCGCCATTCGGCAAAAGAATGTCATAAACGGTTTCATTAAATCCGGTATGGGCATTTGCATCGGCTCCAAACTGCATCCCGATACTCTGGAAATATTTTACCAGTTCCCCGGGTTTAAAATGTGTTGAACCGTTAAACAGCATGTGCTCTAAAAAATGAGCCAATCCCTGTTGATCGTCTGACTCGTGCAGTGAACCTGCCTGAACATCCAGGTGAATACTCACCCTGTCTTTGGGTTTGTGATTTTCCATTAATACATACCTGAAACCATTGGGCAGTTTTCCAAATATAACGGTTGGATCCGGAAGAAGATCGCTTTTCTCATGAACACTTTTTCTGTCGCCCTGAACAGTTTGATCAACCAAAGCACATGAAAATAAAACAACTATTATAGCAGCACATAAGAAAAGTATTGTAATGAAAGAACCGGAAAGCTTTTTAAACATGATTACACTCCTGGAGCGAGTAAATTAGATATCAGGCCATCGGAATTTAATAAATCCACTAAAAAACGCTTGGTTTTAGTCCGAATTCGAAGCGAACCAACGGGTGCATACGCTATGTTTTCACGGGTTGGTGCAACAAAGAATTCGGACAAAAGACAAGTAAAATGAGGCAATTTATTTTTTCAAGACCTTTAGCATGGGAAAACGTATTATTACATGACTTTCGGCCATTCAGATTAATAGTTGACTTTAGTTAGGATATAGTGTATATTGTTGCGTATGCTGAACGAAGCCATGTGCAACCATAAGATGAAGATTGTTGTCGATACGGGTGACG
>Ga0222626_1000501_pt1 | contig 22434 bp, 21 predicted proteins | sample AntAcemetageno91_FD_179862 | JGI IMG/M metagenome (GOLD analysis project Ga0222626, IMG submission 179862) | Saline water microbial communities from Ace Lake, Antarctica - #91 | ecosystem: Environmental > Aquatic > Non-marine Saline and Alkaline > Saline | place: Antarctica: Ace Lake | collected...
TACTTGGCTCCATTAGATCCTCCTGTTTTTTTGTTTGTCTGTACTTACAAAATAACAGATTTTTTCGGATCTGTGGAGCTTTATTTTTTTGCTCCTATTTGTCGCACTTTAAATTACAATCTTCAATCGCTTGGTCAATAACGCGCTGACCTAAAAAATGTTACTCACTTATAAAGTTGCTTATGGCCTTACCTTTATCAGCGCGTTGGATTTTTTTGCCATGGATTTAAATTAATGGCAAAATACCAGCGCTGCGAAAGCAGAAGACATAAACAATATTCCTATTTGCTCTCTCATTTTGTATCAAAAATAATCAGTATACAGTCTACGAGCATAATCCGCTAATGCTGCTATCCAATTTTTAGGGCCCATCTTGAATATTGATTTCTTGGACTGTTTAACTATGCTACCTGTCTTAAGCAAACCAACAGCAGTTGCGTAAATATGGCTTGAAATCGGCTTAGGGGTTGAACCCAAATTCATTATATGCCCCATCTTTACAGGCAGGTTGAGTATATTTTCTGCCAACTCAAGGACGCCATCCATTACCACAGGCTGGCCGCATATTACCGCACCGCTTGAAACGCTATCAATATACCCAGAGGCATCAAGCTCTTTCTTAATTGCGCTAAAAATGTTGGTATATTCCGCGATAAGTATATCCTTTAGCTTGGTACGCGATATTGTTCTCTTGCGCGATGCTACAATAATATCTATCTGCTCATCATTTTCAACATCCTCTATTGTATTACATTCTATCTTTAGCTTTTCTGCCATGCCCTCGGGAAGAGAAAGTTTCTCCGCTATTCTTTTAGTTATGCTATCTCCGCCTGATGACAAAATCTTTAAAAAGACTGGCCTTGATTCAATATATACAAGTATCTCTGTTATATCCGCACCGATATCAACAAAGACAACGCCTAGATTTTTCTCATGCTGTGAAACAGATGAAGCTGATGTTGCCAGTGGAGAGATAATATAACCTCCGATACCTATGCCCGCCTGGCTGATAGCTTTTTTCAGATTATCAATAATAGATATCTTTGCTGTAATAAGAAATAACTCTGTCTCAAGTTTGATTCCGAACATGCCAACAGGGTTTATAATCCCTTTTTCGCCATCGACAATAAAGCCTCTTCTTGCGGAATAAACAATATCCCGCTCATATGGCATATGTATCGCCTTTGCGTTAGATACGACTCGATTCAAATCATGCCTGGTGATCTCGTTATCTCTATCAGAAATTACTACCTCACCATGCGATAAAATGCCTTTTAGGTGCGTGCCTGAAATATTAAAAAAAGCCGACTGGACTTTTTTTCCGCTCATCTCCTCTGCTTCGTAAACCGCGTCTGAGACAATCTCTGAAAGAGCTTTTATATCTACTACGACACCTTTTTTTAGGCAGTCGTGATGAGATATACCATAACCTAAGATATCAAGCATACCCTTTGATTTTGGGAGTGCTGCTATAAGGGCACAAACCTTGGATGCTCCAATATCAATCGCCGTTATAAAATTCTCTTTTTTCATACTCTGCCTTTACCTTAAAATTAAAGTATTAAGAATTAAGTATTAAAGAATAAATTAAATATATACAACTTAATACTTCTTTACCTAGGTATCACAACCACGTCCTCAAACCTAAGGTCGATTACTCTGGCCTTCTTATCTTTAGACTCCAGCTCATCTATTATCTCCTTAAGAAGTGGCTCTTTTTCCTTAAAACTGAATTCACCAAGCTCGACCTTTGTTCTGTCTTTCAGGTATAGAGCGGGGTTGTTCTTATCATATACGTTTATCTTTACAACCTTCTGATAGTGGTCTGAAAAATCAGTATCATTGATCTCTTTTATTATCGAGACAGCTCTCCTGAGTCCATCCTCATATCCCTGCTTGGTAGGCTTGTGCGTTCGCTCGGATATTCTTATGCCCGTTACTATAATCAGATTAGGTTCCTGGGCTATTTGCGCGTTTGGCAGAACAGTTAAATCATCAGATACCAGATAATAGTATCCTGAATCAACCTGGCAAATAGGCTTACGTATCTTATAGGTGACAGACAACGCATCCGGCAAAACTCTCTGTACAACCACTCCCTTAATCTCTGGGCAGGCTTTCTCGATAGCAGCTTCACATGTCTTTATATCTGCCCCAAAGATATTGCCGCCTTTTCTTGTCTCCAACTTCTTAAGTATGACTGATGAAGCATTTGTCGATTCATTGCTCAATATTTCTATCTTTTTTATCTTGAAGTAACTTGAATCAAACAAAAACGACACTGCTATCTTTGCCGTAAATAAAACCGCCGCAATAATTAAAATATATGGTAGCCCTTTATATGCCAAAGTAACTATTGACGCTAACGCACCGTTGCCTTGATGGGATTTCTTCCTTTTTACAGCTTTTTTCTTTCTTTTTTTCACCATATTTACTTACTCCTTAAATAAGTATTTTTTTCTATCACGGTTTTTTTCAATGCCAACCTTATCATCTCAACACACATCTGACCAAAATCAATTCCCGCGGCTTTTGCGGCTTTTGGGAGGAGACTAGATAAAGTTAATCCCGGAATAGTGTTTACCTCAAGCACTGAAATAGAATTGTCCTGTTTACTGATAAGCATATCTACCCTGGAGAATGAATCGCATCCTAACGCCTGATGCGCCGATAGAGCGAGCTGCTGAACTCTTTTAGTAGTTCTTTCAGATAAATGCGCAGGGACAACATATTCACTCATGCCATTTGTATATTTAGCCTCAAAATTATAAAACTCCTCTTTCGGTTTTATGCTGACCACTGGAAGCGGAGTCTCATCCAATATGCCTACGGTTACATCATCGCCTTCTATGTATCTCTCAACTATAATTTTATCATCATACCTAAAAGCCTCATCCAGAGCCATGGCTATCATATCATAGGCGCGAACGATACTCATGCCTATACTTGAACCCTCCTTAGATGGTTTCACAACAAATGGCAATGGAAATACAGGCAGATTGTTCCCTCTTAAGAAAGATTCTCGCTGGTCATTAGCCAAAACGATATAATTTGGAGTAGGTATATTATGCTCAATAAATACCTCTTTTGAGGCTATCTTATCTAATGCGATCCGACTTGCCTGTGGACCAGATCCGATATAAAGGATACCTGCCTCATCAAGCAATTGCTGTACGCCTCCATCCTCTCCAAATCTGCCATGCAATGCGATAAACGCTACATTTATTCCTGATACCACGATCTCTTTTGTAAAAGAAGGTATATCTTTAACATCTATCTTTATCACATCATAGCCTAAAGAAAGAAGCTCGCCATAGACAGCATTGCCACTTTTTATCGAGATGGAACGTTCGCTTGACGGACCACCAAGAAGCACGCCTATTCTACCTACACTGTTCTTATCCAATCTGCTTTTCATATAACCTGTTTTTCTTTTCTATCAAGATATAAACTCTATCTCCTGTTCAAGAATTACACCTTTTTTTGAACCTACTCTTTTTTTTATAAGCTGGATTAATTCCAACACATCCCTTGCTGTCGCCTTGCCTTTGTTAATAATAAAATTAGCGTGTTTATATGAAACCATAGCACCACCTACCCTTGTCCCTTTTAAGCCACATCTATCTATTAGTTCGCCAGCGCTGCTTTGTTTGTTTTTCGGATTTTTAAAAATACATCCCGCGCTTGGAGCGCTATAATCCTGCGTTAAAAGCCTTTCCTCAATATGACCAATCGCTCTATTCTGCACAATCGTTTGTTTTGATCTCTTAAGCGCGAATGTGGCTGATACTATTACTAATCCCCTTATATCGCTAGAGCGATAACCAAGGCCTGCTTCTTTCCTGCTTAAGGTTATCGGATTACCGGAGGGGTCGATACACCTGATCTGCTTTAATATGTCTGATACCTCTCTCTGGTGCGCGCCTGCATTCTGAATAATAGCACCACCGATAGTTCCTGGTATACCTACTAGAAATTCAGCGCCGCTTAAACCATTCTTTTCCGCAATGTCACAGAATCTATTTAAGCTAAGCCCCGCACCACAGATTATATCATTTCCACAAACAACTGTTCTTTTGAAAAATGGTGTACCAAGTTTTACAAATATTTTTCGTGTACCTTTATCAGATACGATTACATTACTACCGTTTCCTAATGGCAATAAAGTTATCCTATATCTGTTACACAAGAGAATCATCTCGATCAAATCACTCATCTGCTTTGGCATATAAAGAGCCCTTGCGGGGCCACCGACGCGCATGGTCGTGTATGACTTCATTTTAGCCCCATGCCTAAAGCTACCTATGAGGCCGGAAAAGATCGTCTCTTTAGCAGATTTTTTACACATTTGTTTAGGCAAACTGATTATCCTTTTTGCGTTGAAGGCGCGCGATAAATTCGCCTGAAAGCCTTCCTATGTCCCCTGCTCCTAAAAAGAGCAGTATATCTCCTGGCTTAACAAAATTTATAAGATAATCCAAAAGCCGGCTCTTTACTATATAATTCGCGTTTATTTTTTTTGTCTTTAATATCTCATTATAAATATTCATTGAAGTAACTCCAAACATAGGCTTTTCATTTGCTGCGTATATATCCATTAGTATCAGATAATCCGTATCGTAGAAGGCTTGCGCAAATTCTTTTTTAAGAAATTTAGTTCTTGTAAAGCGGTGTGGCTGAAATATTGATATTAGGCGCTTACATTTCATATTTCTCGCGACCTTAAGTGTTGCCTTTATCTCTGTGGGGTGGTGGGCATAATCATCTATTATTGTTATATCATTTATATGCGCCTTGATCTGAAAACGACGCTCTGCACCTTTATACTGATATATAGCTGATCTTATCGCATCGGGCGCTAAACCGATCTCTAAGCCTGTCAGAATAGCGGCCATGCTGTTTAAAATATTATGCTCGCCTGGTACGCGCAACCTAAATGAACCTATATCATTACCTTCATATAGGCAGGTAAACTCAGATTCCATGCCTTGCATATTAATTATATTGTAACTGAGATTGTTCTTTCTTGATCGTCCGTATCTTAGTACCCTTGCCTCCAGATTCTTTGCAATCTTTTTGATGTGCGGGTCTTCTCCCCAACATATAACAACCCCTCCATGTTTAGTCTTGTTCATAAATTTTAAATAGGCATTTCTTATCTGCTCTATATTATCATAATAATCAAGATGCTCGAGATCAATATTAGTAATGATACTGTAATCAGGATTAAGATGCAAAAAAGACCCATCAGATTCATCCGCCTCCACAACAAAATGTTCACCATCACCAATAAATGCGTTACCATTAAGATAAGGCACTAAAGCGCCTACTATGCCGCTTGGCGTAAGGTTAACCTCTTTGAGCATTGTCGATATCATCGAAGATGTAGTTGTCTTACCGTGTGCTCCTGTAACCGCGATACATTTTTTCCCCTCGGCAAGATAGGTTAAGAATTCCCCTCGTTTAAATATCGGTATATTTTTCTTATTGGCTTCTGAAAGTTCCGGGTTATTCGTTAAGACCGCTGATGAATAGACAACGATATCTATATCCTTAACATTCTCCCACCTGTGTCCGATATCTATCTTCGCGCCCTCACTTTTTAACTTATCTATGATATTGCTCGATTTTATATCAGACCCGCTTATCTTATGCCCCTTCTTAAGACATAACCATGCTATGCCACTCATACCTATACCGCCAATTCCTATAAAATGAATTTTTTTTGGGCTACTCAGCATCTACAAGCTCCTTAACTGTGTCTGTCAAAGTTTTGGCAGCCTCAGGTTTTGAAAATACCCGCATGTTTGTAACCATTTTTTTCATTCCACTCTCATCGCTAATAATAGAAAATATCGTCTCTTTAAGCTTTTTTGGGGATAATTTAGACTCCTTAAGCATTACTGCCGCACCTTCTCGTGCGATACACGCGGCATTATCCTTCTGATGGCTGCCTGCCCATGGATATGGTATAAATAAAGCAGGTATTCCAAAAAACGCTACCTCTGAGATCGTAGCGGCACCTGCGCGGGATATCACCATATCTGAGGCCTTATAAGCAATGGCCATCTTATCATAAAAACCTCTTACCCAATGTATTATCTTGTTTACTCGATATGTCCGCTCCACTATTTCACGATCCTTGTATCCTGCTATATGAATTATTTGAATGCGGTTCCTTTGCTCAGGGTCAAGAATTTTAACCATATCCATCATTGCCTTGTTAATTACTGAAGCGCCTCTGCTTCCTCCAAGAATAAGCAGCGTCTTTCTCTCTTTGGAGAACCTAAATACCTTAAGCGCCTCATCGTTCGTAACCATCTTAAACCCATCTAAAAGTTCCTGCCTTATGGGATTACCGGTTAAAATACACTTTGAGTGGTTCTTCATTAGTGGGCTCTTAAAGCTCAAGCAGGCCCTATCAACCACATTAAAGAGTATACTATTGGCGCGGCCTAATAAAACATTTTGCTCGTGTATCAGTGTTTTTATACCCATTGAAGCTGCTGTTTGTATAACCGGACCAGATATGTACGCCCCGAAACCGATAGCAACGTCGGGATTTATTTGTGCGACAATAGGCTCCGCGTCTAATCGTGAATTAATAAGTTTGACAATAAAAAGAGGCCACATGCCTGAGATACCATAAGGCATCTTAGGAACATTGATAACCATAAAATCAAAACCCGCCTCTTTTATCAGGGCTCTGCTTGTCATGCTATCATCTATAACAAAGACAGAATCATTAAAGCCCCTTTTTTTAAGCTCTTGAGCAAGGCCGATAGCGGGAAATATATGTCCTCCTGTACCACCGCACGCTATAAGTATTCTCATCTTATCGGTGTTCGGTGTTCGATATTCGATGTTCGGCGATAACCGTAAACCAAAAACCGCAAACCGAATTACCTCCTATGTTTTGCTATATTCAACAACAACCCTACACTTGCCAGACTGTACACAAGTGAGGTGCCTCCATAGCTTATAAATGGTAAGGGCATTCCTTTTGTAGGTATAGAACCTGTAACTGCCGCAATATTTATTATAACCTGTAAGGCCAGCATTGTAACTAGTCCAAAAGCCAGGAACTGGCCAAATAGGTCCCTTGCGGAATACGCTATCCTAAAACCTAACCATATGAATACCGCGAAAAGCGCAACAATACCTAATGTGCCAACAAGTCCAAGTTCCTCGCCAATTATAGAAAAAATAAAATCTGTATGTGCCTCAGGTAGATAAAATAGTTTCTGCTTGGAATGTGCAAGCCCTACACCAAAAAGCCCGCCTGTTCCAATTGCTACCATTGACTGTATTATCTGAAAACCTGACCCCTTTGGGTCGTTCCAAGGGTTCCAAAAAGCCATTACTCGCTTTATGCGATAGGGCTTCATCGCTATGAGCCCTATGACGGCAAGCAAGCCAGGCACCATCATAATACCTAACTGCTTAATATCAACTCCCGCGATAAACGCCATAATAATTATCAGAAGAGCTAAAGCTACAGCGGTTCCAAGGTCAGGCTCCAGCAATATAAGCAAAATACAGACGCCCAATGCTATCATAAGGGGCAAGAAACCATAAAGGAAATCCTTAATCTCTGATTGCTTTCGGGCAAGTACATCAGCCGCGTAAAAGACAAGAGCCATCTTTGCTATCTCTGAAGGCTGAAAACTGATTGGGCCTAAACTTATCCAGCGCCTTGCGCCACCAGCACTCCTGCCTACACCTGGTATAAATACCGCTACAAGCAGTAGTATGGAAAAAATCAAAAATGGTTTTGTAAAATTCTTAAGCTTGCCATAATCAAAACTCATAAGGGTCACCGCGCCTATGATGCCGAGAAGCATAAAAATAAGATGCCTTTTTAAAAAATAGGCACTACTTCCATAAGATTCATAAGCAAAGGCAGAGCTTGAAGAGTATATCATCACTGTGCCTATGGCAAGCAAGATCGCCGTAACTAAAAAAAGGTTTATACGTATCTGTCTCATTGTCTCGTCGTACGTTGTGCGTCGTGCGTCATGCGTAACTTACCAACTGCCTGTTGAAATGCGTCACCGCGATCCTTATAGCTTGCAAACATGTCAAAGCTCGCACACATAGGGGAAAGCAAAACAGTATCCCCGGCCACAGCGTTATCCCTGCATATAGCAACAGCCTCATTCATAGAAGAGGCTTCGAGCATATTTACCGCACCTACAAGATCGTCTTTTATCTTCTTCCTGGACTCTCCTATCAGTATCATGGATTTTACTTTCTTCTTAACCATCTCTCTTATAACCTTATAATCACTACCCTTATCTCTTCCTCCCGCGATAAGTATGACACGTTCATCGCATGAGTTCAATGCTGCTTTACAGGCATCGACAGTAGTTGCCTTGGAATCATCTATATATGTTACTCCATCGATAACAGAGACCTTCTGGATGCGATGATCAAGCCCTTTAAATACTGTAAGCGTGGTTCTAATATCTTTCAGCGCTGCCCCCGCAAGGTATGAACACAAACTGGCAGCAAGTGCATTTGATATATTATGCTTCCCGATCAGCTGCATATCATTTACAAAACATATCCTTAACTCTTCTGAATCTATGTTAAGCACAAGTATATCTTCTTTAAGGTAGGCACCTTTGACTTTTTTCTCTACGCTGTAGTAATATACCTTAGCATCAGGTTCACCGCCAAGTGCCTTTATCTTATTGTCATCGTAATTTAAGACGCAAAAATCATCAAGGTCCTGATTTTTATAGATATTCTTCTTTGACACGAAATAATCGATAAAATCGCCATGCCAATCCAAGTGGTTCTGCGTAATATTTGCTATAAGGGCGATCTTCGGCTTAAACTTATCTATTCTTTTAAGCTGAAAAGAGCTGACCTCTAAAACTACGGGTTGATCTTGGGACATACAAGACACCTCACCAGAAAAAACTCTCCCAATGTTGCCGCAAACAATGGGGCTCCTGCCTGATTTCTCAAGCATTAAACCTATAAGCGTAACAATAGTGCTTTTTCCATTTGTACCTGTAACCGCTATAATAGGACCCTTACATAACCGGGACGCTAACTCGATCTCGCTTATTACAGGTATGGATTTTTTTTCCGCTATACTCACTACAGCGGAATCATCCTTAACGCCAGGGCTCACAACGAGAAAATCAGAATCTTCTACAAGCGTCTGAGTATAGCCACCAAGCTCTACTCTGATATCTTTCGACTCTAGCCTCTTAGCACTCTGCAATAACTCACTATTGTCACTTGAATCCGTGCAATAGACAAAAGCGCCTCTTTGCTCAAGTATCAAGGATGCAGCCTGGCCACTTATTCCCATACCAACTACTGTCACTTTCTTGCCTTTTAATATCATAAGTTATATCCGTGTCTATTATTAAGTATTAGGAATTATGTATTAAGCTGTAAGTTACAAATTTCAAGTTAACGTCTATTCCACATTTGATACTTAATGCTTTTTCCTTTATCCTTTATCTTTTATTTTTTATTTTTACATCTAGTATCTTGCATCCAGTATCTAGAATCTACCTGAGCTTCAATGTCATAAGCGTAAAGAGCGCCAATATGGCGGCTACTATCCAAAAACGTACAACTATCTTAGACTCGGGCCACCCCTTCATCTCTAAATGGTGGTGAAACGGTGCACATAAAAACACCCTTTGGCGCCTTATTTTGAAAACTACAACCTGCAATATCACAGATATAGCTTCAAAGACAAATATCCCACCTACTATAAGAAGTAGCATCTCTTTCTTTATACAGCAAGCAACAACGCCTATCCCGCCACCCAAAGCAAGAGATCCCACATCACCCATAAATACAGTGGCAGGGTATGAATTAAACCAGAGAAAACCTAAGCCTGCTCCTACAATCGCGGCGCAATATATAGCAAGTTCACCGGTACCCGGGATATAATTTATAAACAAGTAATTTGAAAGTTGGCTATTTCCTACAACATAGCTTATTATTGTGTAAGCTAAGGCGACCATTACCATGCATCCGATAGCCAAGCCGTCAAGCCCATCTGTCAAATTTACTGCGTTAGATGTGCCTACGATAACAAACGTGACAAAAAATATATAAAGTATGCCGACATTCCAGGTTAGGTTTTTGAAAAAAGGAAAATATATACTGCTTCCGACATTAGAGTCAACAAAAAGTATTATGCCTATTATGAGTCCCAGGGTAATCTGTCCAAGAAATTTAGTTTTTTTACTAAGCCCGCTGCTTTTCTTCGCGGTAAGTTTTATATAATCATCTATAAAACCCAGCGTGCCAAGCCATAGAGTTGCGAATATTGTTAAAAGTATATAATGATTATCCAATCGTGCCCATAGAATAGTAGCGAACAATATAGATCCCAACATAATTAACCCGCCCATTGTGGGGGTGCCTTCTTTGTCTTTGTGGTTAGAGTATATACCGGGAACATCTTCTCTGGAACGCACCCGCTCGCCAATATTAAACCTCTTAAGCAGTTTTATAATATAGGGTCCAAAAATAATACTTACCAGGAACGCGGTGATAATCGCCCCGACTGCCCTGAATGTTATATAGCGGAATACATTAAATCCGGAAAATATCTCTTTTAGTGAATAGAACAGGTGGTAAAACAATCTACTATCTCCTCCATTTTCATAGACCTGGAACCTTTTACCAGAACTACGTCATCCTTATTAACAATCTTTTTTAAGAAAGTCCGCATATCTACCTTATCTGTAAATACTTTTATATTATCTTTATCCATCCCGCTATCAATTGCGCCCTTGGCGATAAAACCGGCCTTACCCCCAACTACAAGGAGAATATCCGATGCATCCATTCTGGCAAGTAGCGTTCCGCAATCATAATGGAATTTATCTGAATTTTCACCAAGCTCCAGCATGTCGCCGCAACATACTATCTTTTTACCTTTATTCTTATATCCCTTAAGCGCGTCAATTGCATATTCGAATGATATGGGATTGGCATTATAAGCGTCGTTTATTATGGTAAAATCAGTGCAATTAAGGACTTCCATTCTCATAGAAGCACTCTTAAAATCCTCAAGTGCATCTTGGATATTATTATCTGTAAAAAGTGACGCTGTCGCAATCGCAGCCAATGCATTATATACATTATGTCTGCCCAAAAGCGGTAATTTGATCAAATCGCCATTAAGAAAAAATTCCATACCTTGCGCGGTTTGTTTTAAATTTTCTGCCCTGAAATCAGCGTCTTCGTTTCTGATACCAAAATTTACAATCTTTATGCGATCGTAGTTCTCTTTAAGAAGCATCTCATCATCACAGTTGCGTACCCAGACACCACCTTTATCGAGAGACTTTACCATAGCGATCTTCTCTCTAAGCACTCCTTCTCTGTTGCCAAGCCCTTTAAGATGCGCAAAACCTATATTCGTAGTTACAACAACGGTAGGCGCAAGAATATCGCTGTTATACTCTATTTCACCCTGAAGGCTGGTCCCAACTTCTATCACTGCTATCTGTTCATCCCTTAATCTTAATAGAGTTTTTGCTACGCCAATCTTATTATTAAGGTTGCCTTGAGTTTTCAGTACAGTCAACTCTCTACCCAGTATATAGCTAAGCATATCCTTTGTTGTTGTCTTGCCGTTTGACCCTACAATACCTATGACAGGAATATGGAATTTTTTCCTGTGCGCCTTTGCAAGATCACTTAAAGCCCTTAGCGTGTCCTTTACTTTTATTACAGGGATCTGGGTTAAAACACTATCACCTTTTTGCGCTATTATCGCACAAGCTCCTTTTTTAACAGCTTCATCGACAAACTCTGTCCCATCGTAATTTTCACCTTTTAAGGCTAGAAAAAGATCGTTCTTATTTATACAACGTGAATCAGTAGATATAGATCTTATCCGCATATTATGACCACAATGCGCACCTTCGGCACCGGTCACTCTGATTATATCATTTATTGTAAACACTTATACCTCTTGGGCAACATTATCTTGCTGTAATATCTCTTCCGCGATTTTCTTATCATCAAAGGGAATCGTTGTATCCTTAAATATCTGGTAACCCTCATGACCTTTACCGGCTATCAATACAATATCGCCTTTTCCCGCGATAGATATCGCGTATTCTATGGCCTTCTTGCGATCAACGCAGACTTTATAATCCTTAAAACCTTTTGGTATACCCGCTACTACCTCATCTATTATCTCTTCGGGATCCTCTCCGCGGGGGTTATCGCTTGTTATAACAACGTAATCCGCTAGTTCTGCGGCAACCTTCGCCATCCTTGGACGCTTTTTTCTGTCCCTATTACCCCCGCATCCAAAGGCCACAATAAGATTGCCTTCAACAATTCCATTAAGCGCGCTCAATACATTAGAAAGCGCGTCATCGGTATGCGCGTAATCAATAAAAACTGAAACCTCTGCGTTGACTCCTCCGATTCGCTGAAGCCTACCCGGCGCTCCTCTGAAGTCTCTTATAGCATCCTCTATATAGGACTGTTGCAACCCGCTGGAATAAGCAAAAGAGATAGCAGCAAGTATATTATATATGTTATACTCACCAATAAGCGGTGTCTCGATATCCAAGACCTGGTTAGGTGTTTTTACTTTAAAAGACGCTCCGTTTATTGACATCTTTATGTCAAACGCTCTTATGTCTGATGTATTTTGAATGCCGTATGTCAACGACTGACTTTCATATGTTTTAATAAGAACTCTGCCATAGTCATCATCACTGTTTATTATCGCTATTGCATCTTTTTTTAACATGCCAAAGAGCCTTGCTTTTGCAGCAAAATATTCTTCTATGCTCTTATGATAATCAAGGTGTTCACTTGATAGGTTCGTAAAAATAGCTTTATTGAATTCAATAGCATCAACACGGTTCTGATCAAGCGCATGACTTGAAACCTCCATAATGCAGCTGGTGATGCCAGATACCTCCATTTCACGCAGAAATACCTGAAGCATAATAGGTGAAGGCGTTGTATTTACAGCAGGTATGAGTCTATCTCCGATTCGATAATTAATAGTACCTAGCACGCCGCAATCACGGCCCGAATATCGCATAATAGCAGCGATTAAATAGAGCGTGGTTGTCTTTCCGTTTGTCCCTGTAATACCTGTGGTCTCTATTCGTTGTGATGGATGCGAATAAAAATTACCCGCTATTAATGCACATGCTTTTCGGATATCCTGGACAATCACCTTTGTAATATTTTTATATGTTATAAAATCCTTCTCAGAGACAACAACAACCGCGCCGCGTTCTATCGCTTCATCTATAAACTCATAGCCATTACATTCTTTTCCGGTTATAGCGAAGAAGAGTCCGCAAGATTTTAACTGCTTGGAGTTATAAGATATATTCTCTATATCAATATGCCTCTCTCCTCTGATTGCAGTTGGGTTCACCCCTTTAAGTAGACTATTAAGCTTCACTGTCTGTCTCCTGTTCAATATCAAGATACCTCAATGTAGCGTCACATATATCTTTAAATACAGGGCCTGACACCGTACCACCATAATAGCCATTGCGCGGAGTATCTACCATTATACATACAGTTATAACAGGTTTTTCTGCTGGCGCGAACCCGACAAAGGACGCTATGTAATCCCTGTGGGAATATCTGCCTGAAGAATCAATCTTTTGCGCTGTACCTGTCTTGCCTCCCGCATTAAACTTATTAAGTTTGGCCCTTCTGCCTGTACCGGTCTCTATTACACCTCTCATTATCTCTCTTAACTGCCTCGATGTCTTTTCAGAGGTAACGCGTCGTACTATTGAAGGCTCATATTTTTTTATAATCTCACCTTTAGAATCTATGATCCTATCAACAATGCGCGGCTTTACAAGTTCTCCTCCATTGGCAATAGCGGATAAACTTGTTATAAGCTGTAAAGGTGTAACGCCAACCTCCTGGCCCATAGGGATCGATGTAATTGAGTATTTACTCCACTGGTTAAGAGGCCTGACCATGCCGCTTATCTCACCCGGTAATCCAATCCCAGTAGCAACGCCGAAACCATATGCCTTTATATATTTATAGAAATCTTCTTCTCCAAGACGCATGGCTGCCTTGACAGTACCTATATTGGATGATTTTTCAATGATTTCTCTAAATGTCATATCGCCATGGCCATGGGTGTCATGAAGTGTATGGCCCGCAACATACCAGGCGCCGTTCTCGCAAAAAAATTTATCTTCTATAGAGACCTTTCCTGTATCAAGACACGCGGATGCCGCGATAATCTTAAATACAGATCCGGGCTCATAGTAATCTGATATCGCGCGGTTTCTTTTAGAATCAGCTGGAGCAGAATTAAAGTTGTTAAGATCGAATGATGGAAGTACCGCTAAAGCCAGGATATCCCCTTTATATGGATCCATCACTAATGCAACAGCTGCTTTTGCTTTATGTTTCTTATAAGCTTTTTGCAGGGCTTTTTCAGTTATATGCTGTATAACCTCATCTATGGTAAGAACCACGCTGTAGCCATTAACAGGGGGTATGTAGGCACCCTCAAAGGCATGCAACTCTCTACCCTTAGCATCCCTTGCAATAGTCTTATAACCTTTCTTACCATGCATATACGTGTCATAAAAAACTTCAATGCCTTCTAATCCCGTATTATCAGTACCGGCAAAACCTAAAACCTGTGAAGCAAGGCTCGCTCCTGGGTAGAAACGTTTTGTTTCATCAATCAGATAAATACCTTTTAGGTTGAGCTCTTCAACCCTTTTAGCGTCTTCAGGTGGAAGTTTTCGTGCCAGCCATACAAAAAGTTTATCACGGCTTAGTCTTTCATAAAGAAATGACTCATCCTTGCCAAGAATAGGCGCGAGCAATTTTGCGTTAGCAGCTTTCTCCTTCACATCTCTTGCTACAGCATAAACAGAATCTACTTTTAGGTTAAGAGCAAGCTTACGCAGATTCCTGTCTAATATAGCACCTCGCATAGGTTCAAGTTCTATGCGGACAGAATGCTGTGCTTGAGCGATATTTACCGCCCTTTTATGAAAACCGAGGTGTATATACGCTATACGAAACGTTATAAGAGTAAGTAACAATATAAAAATAAGTGTTACTAAACCTATTCGGAATTTGTATCGTCTTATATGCAATTTAGGGACTCTTTTAAAAAAATGGAGGAATTGCTTACTTCAGTTCTTCTGCTACAGCTTCAGTGCTCAGCGAAAACATGCCAAGCATAATCTGTCCGGCACGCGCCAATGGAGTTGGCGCAACAATCGCAACGTCGCGAACAACAGGCTCCTTTATCTTTACGCTATAGCAATCAAGCGGCATGTAAGCCTGTGTATCTGCCTGAGCTGTCATCGCTTTTTCTAGCCGGGCAGGTGATTCTAATCTTGATACATTATATCTTAAAGTACGATTGCGGTCAATCAATAAAGAGAGGCTCTTTTTGGAAGCATTTATAGAATAGCTGTATTCTAGCAGCCTTGCGTTCTGGTACACATAGATACCGGATAATAATGTTACTGCCATAATAGCTATTAGAGTTTTTTTCATATTAAATCTTCTCCACTACCCTCAGCTTTGAACTGCGAGAACGCGGATTGTCGGCTATCTCGGTTTCACTTGGTCGTATCGGTTTTTTTGTCATAACCCTTAGTAGGTTTTCTTTAGCCATAGACTTAAAGGTATGCTTTACTATCCTGTCTTCAAGAGAATGGAATGATATTACTACCATCCTCCCACCGCTATTTAGGAACTTAGGGGCCTTTAAAAGCGCTTCTTTTAAAGCATTCAATTCATCATTTATGAATATCCTAAATGCCTGAAAGGTTCTTGTCGCGGGATCAATTCTTGAACCGGGTCTATATTTCGCAACATCCCGGATTATCCTAGCGAGCCTCGATGTATCTTTTATAGGAGAGATCCTGTATTCAGCTACTATTGCTTTTGCTATTCTACGCCAGTACCTCTCTTCTCCTAAGTCCCTTATTATGGCACCTATATCAGCTTCACTCATCTTTCTTAAGGCCTGCCAAAGAGGCTGCCCTTTTTCCTTATCCATGCGCATATCTAAAGGGCCTTCTTTTAAAAAACTAAAACCTCTTGCTGCCTCATCCAGCTGAAACGAGGATATGCCAAGGTCAAAGAGCATCGCATCTACACTCACTACACCTAAATCCGCTAATACCTTATCAAAGTCTCTGTAATTTTCGTTTACCAGACTGAAATCTTTTTTGTAGTCACTCAAAACTCGTCTCGCGTTCTCAAGCGCTAATTTATCAGCGTCTATTCCAATAAGCTTGCCACCGGGGGTAATTCTATCTAATATTTTTATAGCGTGGCCCGCGCCGCCAATCGTAGCATCTAATACAATGTGCTTTTTCTCGCAACATAAATACTCAAGAGTCTCGTTAAATAATACGCTTTTGTGCACCTAGAAGCCCTCTTTGAGTAATGCCTACCTGTGATTACTAGAAGCCCTCTCAAGACGAGGGTTTATGCCTACCAGACGAGAGTTACCATTTATTGCGCGTAGTTTTTTAAGCCGCTCTATTAGAACGTAACTCTCTTCAAGGAGCTTCTGCTTTCTGCTTGTTACGTCGGCGTTTAATAGCATATCTGATCTCCTCTCCTTATTCATTGATAAGGTTCTCCGCGATCTCTTCATATAATTCTTTTGAGGTGCTATAGAACTCTTCCCATAGCTCTTTTGCCCAAATCTCAATTCTATTTGACACGCCTATAAAAACTACTTCTTTTTTTATATCAGCGTAATTCTTGAGATACGACGAGAGAAGAATTCTGCCCTGCTTGTCAGCAAGCACATCCTGCGCTCCTGAGAAAAATAGGCGATTAAATTTGCGGTGTTCTGATTTTGTGAAAGGGATGGACCTAAATTTGGATTCCTGGATTTTCCATTCTTCTTCAGTGAAGACAAAAAGACATTTGTCAAGACCACGTGTAATATAAAGTTTTTCCGCATAAGCCTCTTTTAGGGCCTCACGAAACTTTGAAGGAATAATAAGCCGTCCTTTGCGGTCCAGACTATGTGCAAACTCTCCGTAAAACATCTTCCTAGCCTCTCTCCCCACCGAGAAGGGCTTACCTGCATACACTTAAAACTTGCTTTTCTCAATTCCCTATCGCCCACCGAGAAGGAATTGCCTTACTCCACTTTGCTCTACTTTCAACCACTTTGATACAAATATACATCATAATTCCACTATTGTCAAGTGGTTATTTTTTATTTTTTAACATGTGTTTAAAAAGTTTTTGATAGGAAGTTAAAATACACCAAATAGTGGGGTTATATTATATTAGAACTACTACATATGGGAAAAGATTGGTAGGGGAATTATTTTAAAAAACAACTATTGCCTAAATACTTCTGAGTTATGTTGGTAATATTTAGGGGTCTTATGGTATGAATATTTTTGAAGTGGTTTCCAGCGTTCTTACCTAGCCCAGATACCTTTGCCTTGCTGCCTGGCCCTGCGCTGGAGCTTTAGGAACTCATCTGCATATTTTTCATTAGGTGGGATAATAAGTATCTTTGCATAACCTTCTTCGATCATCTTTTTGTTTATAAATATATCATCAACATATACATATGCTAGTAGCCTTTTATACTTATCTCTTCTTCGAGCGTCAAACTCAAGACGCACCATCTTTCCATAAACCAGTTTTTTATTAAAGGCCTTGGCCTGCTCTGCAAAATATTGTGCTGGGGGATTTTTGTAATTCATCTCCGGGGTATCTATACCTAGGTACCGTACCTTCTCACCGTTTGCTAGTTTTACTGTATCGCCATCAAAAATATAGGCAACTTTAAAAAGATGGCTATTCTGGTTCTGTTGCAAACAACCAGATGCTAAAATTGCTAATTGGGATAGGAAGAATAGAAAGAGAAGTTTACTCACAAAATATTGAAAACGAAAATTCGATATCTTATTGATCATAAAACTTCCAAAATTAGTATGGTATGATATAATTCTCTTCTTCTGCTGTATTCATATAATCATCAAAAGTTATCTGCCCTGTTATCTCTCTGCTTACCTGCGCCTTTCTGGCAGAAAGATAGGGATGAGTAAACCAATAACGTTTTGGTCCTGTCTTTCCCTCCATCTGCCACTGCAGGAGTTTATCAAGCGCGTTAAGCATACCTTCTGGGTCATAGTTTGCCTTCTTAAGATATTTTACCGCCAGGGCATCCGCCTCAAACTCATGCTCCCTACTATTTGCGAGCATAAGCTGGCCAAAAGCCTCACCCGCCTTACGGCGCGTATAAGAATCCTTCGCGCCCCTTATAACAAGTATCTGCATGATCTGATAGCCAAGGCCGCTCTGAAGCCTTTTTATGCTATGTCTTGCGCAAACATGCCCCACCTCGTGTGCCAGAATAGCGGCAAGTTCATCATCATCCAGCTTTTCAAGGAGTGCCTTAAATATATATATATAACCACCCGGAAGAGCGAAGGCATTCTCAACATCGTCTTTATCAATAACCTTGAATGTAAATATAAGCTCTTTTCTGTCACATACATCCGCTATCCTCTTACCAAACTCCGCTACCTTCTCCTGATTAAGATAGTTCTCGTCAAGATCAAACTTCTCCTCGACCTGCTCAGCTATAGAGCGGCCCATGTTTATCTCCTTTTCTTTGGAAATAAAGAGGTGCTCCTCCTGACCTGTAGCAAGATTATATTCGGAATAAGCGGGATTTGTAATAAAAATAGAAGATAAGATGAATAAGCTGACAAATAACTTACTTACACTCATTGATGAACCTATAGCCTCTTTTGTATCAAGAGATTTTCTAGTTCCTTTGGGTCGTTAGATCGCTGCAGAGCTACTTCTTCATCAATAATATTTTCATAGACAAGGTTTGCCAGGGAACCATTGAGCGTAATCATGTTATCCGCGGAGCCTGTCTGTATAGCTGTATAGACCTGATGCACGTTATTTTCCCTGACAAGATGTCTTATGGCGTTGTTTACGCTCATGACCTCCGTCGCAAGAACAAGCGCGTCTTTATTTTTTATTGGAAGAAGCTCCTGTACTAACACGCCTACAAGCACGGAGCCTAACTGCATCCTAACCTGCTGCTGCTGCTGCGCCGGAAAGACATCTATTATACGATGAATAGCGTGTGCCGCGCTATGGGTATGCAAGGTAGCAAGTATAAGGTGGCCTGTCTCTGCTAATGTCAAGGCTGCCCTTATTGTATCAAGGTCTCTCATCTCACCTATCATAATAACATCGGGAGTCTCCCTTAGAACATGTCTCAATGCTTCATAGAATGATACTGTATCGCTTCCCACTTCACGCTGGTCTACTATAGATTTCTTGTGGGCATGCATAAACTCTATAGGGTCCTCTATCGTAATAATATGACATTGGCGTTTTTCATTAATATGCTCTATCATACTTGAAAGTGTGGTTGATTTTCCGCTACCGGTAGGGCCTGTTACAAGTATAAGGCCGTTGGGTTTCTCTGCAAAATCTCGCACAATAGCAGGAAGGCCTAAATCCTGAAGTGTAGGAATATTGAATGGTATAAGCCTTATAGCAACCCCTACTGAACCTCGTTGATAATAGGCATTCAGCCTGAATCGACTTATCCCCTCAACGCCAAAGGAGGCATCGAGCTCTTTATCAGCATTAAACCGCTTGATCTGCTTTTCTGTTAATACAGAATAAAGCAGGCGCTCTATCTCTTCATTTTTTAAGGGGGGCTGATATTTTACTGATTTTATTTCGCCGCTTAGACGCAACATAGGGGGGGCGCCTGCGGTAAAGATCAGGTCTGAGGCCTTCATGCTATTCATCAATTCAAGCAATTGACGCAACTGTGTCATTTATATATCCTCTTATGAAACTTAATCAAATATAGAAGCAGACGCTTATAAGCCGAGTTCTGTTAATGACGGCACAAGTTACAGAACCCTTGTAAACAATAAGTAATGTAACTTGTATGCCGGAATTAATACTTAAGGACGCGATGAATCAGAGCGTCCGAAGTATCCATTCCTTCGTCACCAGATGGCCATCTATCTAGCCCTGTCATTGCTGACAGGATCGTCTTCCTACTTAAAGAAAAGTAGCGACCTAACCCGCTCCGCTACTGAGGAACGGACCATTCCTATGGCGGAGCCTATTTGGTCTTGCACCACGTAGAGATTGCCGCGTTTCACATCACGATTAAATGCATCTATAATATAAGAGAGATTGAGCCGCTAGGCCCATATACTCCCATGTTAGAAACATTTATCGATACTCGTCTCTGTGGCTCTCATTTTCTCGTTTTACTACGAGAAAATGGCCTCTAGCGATAAGATTATCGCGCGAGACAATCCTCATGAATTATTCCAAATTCATGGACGGGCATTACCCGCTACGTTTATCCTATGGAGCCCGGACTTTCCTCCCCTTTAGCTTTGCTACGCAAAGCTAAACATAGGGGCAGCCATCAAGCGCCTGCTTCAAAGAGCTACTTAGCCGTAATTCTTTCAGTCAGGCTAAGGTTAATACGTACATGAAAAATCATGCGCCTATAAAAAACCGGTTCTAAAACTCTACCTGGATTTCAATATAAATGACTTGCCAATTTTTTTTCTACCGGCACCATCAATAGCTTTATTAGCAAGTTTATCAGCAGACCCGTTATCTTCTCTGGGTATATTATTAACCTCTACCTGCTCGAAATCACTTAAAATTGTTTTCACCTTTGCGTAAAGATCTTTAAGAACAGCGTTCTTTACCTTGTACTCGCCACCCAACTGCTTAGCCACAAGCTCGCTGTCAGTGTTAATTATAAGCTCTTTCGCCCCTAAGCTGCGCGCCTCTTCCATGCCCGTTATGAGGGCTGTATACTCAGCTACATTATTGGTAGCGTGCCCTATAAATTTCTTTACGTTTTTAACGACAAGGCTATTTGTATCAGTAATAACTACGCCTATGCCGGCTGGACCCGGATTACCGCGCGCCGCGCCATCTATATGTATGTGTAAGGTGCTATAATCAGGCTTTTTCATCTTTTATATAGAGTATGCGCTGGCAATTCTCGCAATAGATAACCCTTTCCTTCATGTTGATCTCATTTATAACCTGTGGAGGAAGCTGCATATAGCAACCACCGCAATTATCATTTACAACCTCTGCCATTGCCTGGCCGTCTTTTCCAACAAGAATGCGCTCGTATTCACTCAAAACCTTTTTCGCTATAAGAGGCGTAAGCTCTTCTCTCTTTTTATTAAGCTCAATAATCGCCGTGTCTATATCTCTTACCTGTTGCTCTATCTCCCTTATCTGTGTGTCTATATTTTTTGATTCTTCAGCAAATTTTTGTTTCTCTTTGTCAATACGGACCTTTGCCTCGTCTATGCTATCCATCAACACTATAATCTCTTCTTCCAGAAATGAGTTATCCGCTTTATGGCTCTCTATCTCGCCAACCATAGTGGTGTATTCTTTGTTGGTCTTTATGAGGTTGAGTTGACCTTGTAGCTTCTTAACTTCTTCTTCCTTCGTGCCTAGCAACATCTCTTTTTCTTTATGCTTGAGCTGAATGGCCTTAAGATTATCATCGGCATCTTTCATGCCGGATTGCTTGAGCTTAAGTGAGTCATTAAGATCGCTTATCTCCTGCGGCTTAAGCTCCTTTTCAGATTCCATCTTATATATCTGCGTATCAATCTCTTGAAGGCCTATCAAAAAATCTGTCTGTTTTCCTATATCTATATTTTCATCCATAATGTAAAAATTATACCATAAGAATTTAAAAATACAAGTAAAATAGGTATTTTCCGCACTGCTATTATATATAATCTCTTATGCCTCTACCTTCGCATCGCAGGTATTTTTGCCGTCCATTTATTTCCAGGGCAAAAAATCCAATGCGCTGCGAAGGTAGAGGCATAAGAGATATTTTTTATCCGTTTTGGGCGATTAGGGCAAGAACGGTTCTTGATGACATTTTAATTCGTAGCTGTTCCTAGTAACCTGCTTCAATTGCAACGAAACCTTATCTTAAGTAATTATTGACCTTATTCAAATTACGGCTTTGCTGTAGTCGGAACAGAACCTTTTTGTTGTGAATGGCATGGTTTTTCCACTGCATTTTAGATTGTATTAATGAGCAACAAAGTGGAGTAAGCAAACCACGCTGGGGTTTGCAAATGTTTCTGTGGAGACTAACCGCAAGAGCCATAATTTGGAACACACTAAGACAAGAACGGTTCTTGTTGGCATTATAATTAATAGCTGCCCCTGATAACAAGTGGTGAGCAAAAGAAAAACCTCTCTAAAATCTATGAGAGGTTTTTCTGCGTCGAACCATGGTAGCGGCGAGTGGACTTGAACCACTGACAACACGGGTATGAGCCGTGTGCTCTAACCAACTGAGCTACGCCGCCACGATTTTGATATGAAATTATAACAGAAAAGCCCAACCTGTGTCAAGAA